>Ga0247820_10000126_pt1 | contig 37571 bp, 37 predicted proteins | sample 13C_Glucose_Day1_2_FD_192480 | JGI IMG/M metagenome (GOLD analysis project Ga0247820, IMG submission 192480) | Soil microbial communities from agricultural site in Penn Yan, New York, United States - 13C_Glucose_Day14 | ecosystem: Environmental > Terrestrial > Soil > Agricultural land | place...
ACCATGATGTCCCGGCCCGGCCTGCCGTCGTCCGCCGCTGTGCTCATCCCGCCCCCGCCGCCTCGTCGTCCGGCGCCGCCGGGCCCTCGCACCGGCCGGCGGGCGCCACCCGCGAGCTAGTGAAGCCCGCGGACACATCGGCGGACAGGGCCGAACGTCCCTGTCCGGGGCCCCGGAGGGTCGTCGAGGGTGGCGGCCGTGGGCCGTGGGGAGACGGCTCAGGGCACGGAACTCACCGTTCCAGGCCGGCCCCCGAGCCGCTGGGCCGGGGCTCGCGCCACATGGGCCACATGTACGGGCCGTCCGGGAGGGCGAGGGGCTCCCCGGACGTCTCGAAACCCAGCCGCCGGTACAGCCGGACGCTGCGCTCGCTGCTCGCCTCGAGATACGCCGCCCGGCCCTCCCGGTCGCAGCGGTCGAGGACCGACCCGATCAGCGCGGTGCCGAGCCCCTCCCCCTGGCGGCCGGGCGCCACGCCGATCATCCACAGGTACTCGTGGGACCGCCCCGCGGGGTGGATGCCCGCGGTGAGCCGGCCGATCAGCTCCACGCGCTCGTTCTCCGGGTCGACCGCCTGGCGCATCCGCGCGAAGCCGTCGTCCTCCGGCTGCTCCTCGCCGTGCCCGGGGTCGTCCGCCGGTACGGACATCCACAGGGCGCACGCCGAGCCGTCCTCGGTGATGTCGACGCGTCCCTCGGCGAGCACCACATCGGTGAAGGCGGCCATGAGCCTGTGGTGCGTCGTGCGGCGGTACTCGTCGCCGGGGAACACCCAGCCGCTGACCGGGTCGTCCTGGAACGCCCCGTCCAGAAGCCGGACGATCAGCTCCCGGTCCTCGTCCCCAGCCGTACGGATCGCCACACCCATGTCCGCCCCTTCGCTCCAACCGTGCCTGTACATACGGGCGTTGAGCCTAACGGGGGACGGTCGCGGGAGGAGGCGGGCCCCGCACATCGTGGGGAAGTGCGGGACCCGCCGGGCCGGAGCCACCGTGCCGTGCGGGGTCAGGAGCCGCACGGCACCCGGTGGTTCCGGGACCGGGGTGACGGCCGGCGGGCCGTCAGGTACTGCGCCGTGTCACGAACTCGGCCAGGGCCAGCAGCCCGCCCGCCCTCTCCGGGTCGGGCACCGCCCGGGCCACTTCCTGCATCGCCCGCGCCATCCGGTCGGCCGCCTGGGCCTGGGCCCAGTCACGGCCGCCCGCCCGTTCCACGGCCAGGGTGATCTGCTGCAGGTCGTCCTCCTCACGGTGCGGGGCCGCGTAGAGGACGGCGAGCTCCGCCGCCTCCGGCGTGCCGGAGGTGAGCGCGGCGACCACCGGCAGTGACTTCTTGCGGGCGGCCAGATCCGCGCCGGCCGGCTTGCCGGTGCGCCGCGGGTCGCCCCATATGCCGATCACGTCGTCGATCAGCTGGAAGGCCAGGCCCGCCTCCCTGCCGAACGCGTCCAGCGCCTCCACGTCCGCGTCCCCGGCGTCCGCGTACAGCGCCCCGATCGCGCAGGCGCAGCCCAGCAGCGCCCCGGTCTTGGCCTCGGCCATGGCGAGCGTCTCGGCGAGGGTGACCTCGTCGGGGGCCCGCCGCTCCATGGCCGTGTCGGAGTGCTGTCCCGCGCACAGCTCGATCACGCAGTCCGCGAGCCGTGCCGCCGCGGCCGGGGCCGCCGGATGTGTGTCCTCCGCGAGCAGCCGCAGGGCGAGCGCCTGGAGGGCGTCCCCCGCGAGGATCGCGTCGGCGTCCCCGAACACCGTCCAGGCGGTGGGCCGGTGCCGGCGGGTGGTGTCCCGGTCCATCACGTCGTCGTGCAGCAGCGTGAAGTTGTGGACCAGTTCCACGGCGACCGCCGCCCGCGCGGCCGCCGCCCGGGCCGCCGGCCCGCCCAGGGCGGACGCCGCGGCGAGCACCAGGGCGGGACGGATCGCCTTGCCCGCACCGCCGGCGGCCGGTGTGCCGTCCGCCTGCTCCCAGCCGAAGTGGTAGAGCGCGACGCGGCGCATCGGGCCGGGCAGCGAGCCGATGGCGGCCCGCATCACCGGGTCGACCGCGGCCCGCGCCCGCTCCAGCAGTGCCGTCGCCTCGTGCCCGTCGCCGCCGGGCCGCTGCTGCGGCACGGCCGGGGTACCGGGCGGGCTACCCGGCGCGAGCCCTGCCGTGGGCTCCGTCACGGACTCCGTCATCGGTTTCCCCCTGGGGCCGGCTCGGTGAGGGAGCGCAGGGGCGGCGTCTGCGCACCCGCCGAGCGCGTACCCCCGAGGTGTACCCGCCCGGGCGGGCGGGGACACGGCGTGCGGGACGGGAGCCTGCGGAGGGTCACCGCCAACGGCCGATCTCGACGTTCTCCAGGACGCCGAGCGCGTCCGGCACCAGGACCGCGGCCGAGTAGTAGGCCGTGACCAGGTACTTGATGATGGCCTGTTCGTTGATGCCCATGAACCGCACGGACAGACTCGGCTCGATCTCGTCGGGGATGCCGGCGGCCCGCAGTCCGATGACGCCCTGGTCCTCCTCTCCGGTACGCAGGGCGATGATCGAGGTCGTACGCGCCTCGGTCACCGGGATCTTGTTGCACGGGTAGATCGGCACCCCCCGCCAGGTGGGGATGCGGTTGCCGGCCATGTCGATGGTCTCCGGGACGAGCCCCCGCTTGTTGAGCTCACGGCCGAACGCGGCGATGGCGCGCGGGTGGGCGAGCAGCAGTTTGGTCCCGCGCCGCCTGCTGAGGAGTTCGTCCAGGTCGTCGGGGCCGGGTACGCCGTCGTGCGGCTGGATCCGCTGGTCGTACTCGCAGTTGTGGAGCAGTCCGAAGTCGCGGTTGTTGACGAGTTCGTGCTCCTGGCGCTCCTTCAGCGCCTCGACGGTCAGCCGGATCTGCTGTTCCGTCTGGTTCATGGGCTGGTTGTAGAGGTCGGCGACGCGGGAGTGGATGCGCAGCACGGTCTGCGCGACGCTGAGTTCGTACTCGCGCGGCCTCGCCTCGTAGTCGACGAAGGTGTGCGGGATGTCCGGTTCCCCGCTGTGACCGGCCGCGAGGTCGATCTCCTTCTCGCCGTACTTGTTGGTGCGCTGGCCGGGGACCGTGGTCCGCCGGCGGATGTGGTCGCGCAGGGTCTCCGACCGCTCGGCGACCTGCTGGACGGCCTCACGGGGCAGCACCAGTACGGTGCACGCGGTGAGGGTGCGGGCGGTGTACTCCCAGATGGCGTCCTCGTCGAGCAGGGCCTGCTCACCGAAGTAGGCGCCGTCGGCCAGGACTCCGAGCGACTCGTCCTGGCCGTAGGGGCCGGTGCCGATGCGCTCCACCCTGCCGTGCGCCAGCAGGTACACCTCGTCCGCCGGGCTGCCGAAGGAGGCGATCACCTGGCCGGCCTCGATCTCCCGCTGCCGGCAGCGGGAGGCCAGCTCGGTCAGCACCTCCTCGTCCTCGTACGACCGCAGCAGCGGCAGCTCACCGAGCTCCGCCGGGATGATCTCGACCCGGTCGCCGGTCTTCACGAACGTCATCCGGCCATCACCCACGGCGTACGTCAGCCGCCGGTTCACGCGGTACGTACCGCCCTGCACGTCGACCCAGGGCAGCATGCGCAGCAGCCAGCGCGAGCTGATCTCCTGCATCTGCGGCACGGACTTGGTCGTGGTGGCCAGGTTCCGCGCCGCCGCCGTGCCGAGGCTCTGCTGCTGCCTGGCCTGCTCCGTGCGGACCTCTTCGCCTACCGACATAGAGAATTGCCCTCCCCAATGGTGACCGGCACCCGGCCTCGCCGGGCATCGCTGTGCGTGACCAAGCGTTCCTCACGCAACGTGCCCGCGCCATTACCCGATCGAGCGGGGTTGGATCTTGGGAGGGATGGGCACACATGGGGCGCCGTGTCCGGCGGCGGCGTACCGGAAGGAAATTGTCCGGATCGGCTCGCACAGCCCCGAACGGGTAGTTGAACTCGCTCCTTTCAGGTAATAGGCCCTGTACCAGGTGGCTGCGAAAGGCGGCCGCCGGCCTGCACGAAGGAGGACGGTCATGGCCCCACCCATGTCCGCGAGCGCGTTCCTGCGCGCTCTGAAGGCGGAGGGTCTCACGGTCGTCGAGGTCGGCGACTGGCGCGACCACAACCGCAACCACAAGGGCCCCTGGGGCCCGGTCCACGGCGTGATGATCCACCACACGGTCACCAAGGGCAGCGCCCGCACGGTCGACATCTGCCGCAAGGGCTACGCGAGTCTGCCCGGGCCCCTGTGCCACGGCGTCATCACCAAGGACGGCCGGGTGCACCTCGTCGGCTACGGCCGGGCCAACCACGCGGGGCTCGGCGACGACGACGTGCTCCGCGCGGTGATCGCCGAGCAGCAGCGGCTGCCCGCGGACAACGAGCTCAACACCGACGGCAACCGGCACTTCTACGGTTTCGAGTGCGAGAACCTCGGCGACGGCGAGGACCCCTGGCCGGCGGCGCAGCTGGAGGCCATCGAGAGAGCCGCGGCGGCCGTCTGCCGCCACCACGGCTGGAACGAGCGGTCGGTGATCGGGCACAAGGAGTGGCAGCCGGGGAAGGTGGACCCGCGCGGGTACACGATGACGTCGATGAGGAAGCGGATCGGCGACCGGCTGGGGTGACCCGGCGGCATCGCGAGGCCCCCCACTGGCGACAACCCGTCGGAACCTGTCGCTCACTCCCCTGGGGCCCGGAGGGAACCGCTCCTAGCGTGGTGAACCGTCCTCGCCGCCCCAGGAAAAAGGCCTCGCCATGCAGTACGTCGCCCCGATCGGCATCGGTGTCCTCTACGCCCTGCTGATGTCCCTCGTCCACGAGCCGCACCGGCGGCGCCTGAACGCCGTCATGGTCGCCGGTGCGGGCGCCGCCTACCTCAGCGGCGGAGGGCTGGGCGGCTGGGAGTTCGCCTTCACGGCGCTGCTCGCCTACGTGGCGTTCCGCGGTCTGGAGTCGTGGACCTTCATCGGCGTCGGCTGGCTGCTGCACACCGTGTGGGACGTCGTCCACCACCTCAAGGGCAACCCGATCATCCCGTTCGCGCACACCTCGTCCCTGGGCTGCGCGATCTGCGACCCGGTGATCGCCCTGTGGTGCCTGCGGGGCGGCCCCTCCCTGATCGCCCTGGTCCGCGGGCGCGGCCGGAGCCGGGGGCCCGGCCGCGGGCCCGAGCGGTCGCGGGCGACAATGACCCCGTGACCAGTTCCGGCCCTCCCGGCCCCGGCGGACCCGCGGGCCTGCGCCCGCGGCTGCCCTCGCCGCTGCGGGAGGTCGTGGACGAGCGGTTCGAGCGGCGGGGCGTGCGGCTCCTGCTGAAGCGGGACGACCTGATCCACCCCGAGCTGATCGGCAACAAGTGGCGCAAGCTCGCGCCGAACCTCGCCGGGGCGGCCGGGCGGCCCGTGCTCACCTTCGGCGGCGCGTACTCCAACCATCTGCGGGCCACCGCCGCCGCCGGACGGCTGCTCGGGCTGCGCACGGTCGGGGTGGTGCGCGGGCAGGAACTCGCCGGCCGCCCGCTCAACCCCTCCCTGGGCCGGTGCGCGGCCGACGGCATGCGGCTGCACTTCGTCGACCGGTCGACGTACCGCCGCAAGACCGATCCGCGGACCCTGGCGGCCGTGCTCCGCGCGGCGGACGCCGAGGACGCCCTCGTGGTGCCCGAGGGCGGCAGCAACTCCGCCGCCGTGCGCGGCTGCCGGGCGCTCGGCGAGGAACTGGCCGGGCGGGCGGACGTGGCCGCGGTGGCCTGCGGGACCGGCGGCACCCTCGCGGGGCTGGCCGCCGGGCTCGGCGACGGCACGCGCGCGCTGGGCATACCCGTCCTCAAGGGCGGTTTCCTGCCGGACGCGGTACGGGCGCTGCAGCACGGCGCGTTCGGCGGTCCGCGCGGCGACTGGAGCCTCGACGACCGCTTCCACTTCGGCGGATACGCGCGGATCACCCCGGAGCTCGAGGCGTTCGCCGAGGACTTCGAGCACCGCCACGGCCTGCCCGTGGAGCGTCTCTATGTCGCCAAGTTGCTTTACGCCCTTGTCGTCCTGGCCGGGGAGGACGCGTTCCCGCGCGGGAGCACGGTCGCCGCCGTGATCACCGGACGCCCCTTCCCCTGAGCGGGGCCGACCTCACGTCGCTTCCCGGTATGCCGCCGCTTCCTCCAGGTCCAGCCGGCGCAGCAGCGTGCGCAGCATCTCGTCGTCGATGTAGCGGCCGTCGCGCAGCCGGACGAACACCTCGCGCTCCGCGCCGATCATCTCCCGCGACAGCCGCCGGTAGGTGTCGTCCACCGACTCCCCCGTGACCGCGTTGACCTGCCCGAGCCGCTCCCAGACGGCGTTGCGGCGGCGCTCCAGGACGGTGCGCAGGCGTTCCGCGAGCGGTGCGGGCAGGGCGTTGCGCTCGTCCGCCAGCAGCTCGTCGAGGCGCTGCTCGGCGACCCGGGACGCCTGCGCCTGGGCGTTGGCCTCGGCCAGCGTCTCGGCCCGCGCGTCGCGGCCGGGGAGCTTCAGCACCCGGATCAGCGGGGGCAGCGTCAGCCCCTGCACGACCAGGGTGCCGATGACGGTGGTGAAGGTCAGGAAGAGCAGCAGGTTGCGCTGCGGGAAGTCCTCGCCCTCGGCGGTGACCGGGATCGAGAAGGCGATGGCGAGCGAGACCACGCCGCGCATCCCGGCCCAGGCGATGACGAACGGCGCCTTCCAGCCGGGTCTCCCCTCGCGCTCCCGGATCCTCGCCGACAGCATCGGGGGCAGCCAGGTCGCCGGGTACACCCAGAGGAACCGCATGACGACGACCACCGCGAAGACGGCGAGCGCGTACCAGGCGGCCTCGATCCCCCGGTACTCGCCGAGTCCCTTCAGGACCACGGGCAGCTGAAGGCCGATCAGCGCGAACACCGCGGACTCCAGGACGAACGCGACCATCTTCCACACCGCCTCCTCCTGGAGCCGGGTGGCGAAGTCGACCTCCCAGGCGCGGTGGCCCAGGTAGAGGGCGACGACCACGACGGCGATGACGCCGGAGGCGTGCACCTGCTCGGCGACGGCGTAGGCGACGAACGGGATCAGCAGGGAGAGGGTGTTCTGCGGCAGCGCCTCCTTCACATGGGTGCGCAGCCAGTGCAGCGGCGCCATCAGCACCAGGCCGACCGCCAGCCCGCCGACGGCCGCGACCAGGAACTCCCCGACTCCCCCGGCCCAGGTCGCGCCCTCCCCGACGGCGGCCGCCACGGCCACCCGGAACGCGGTGATCGCGGTGGCGTCGTTCAGCAGGGACTCGCCCTGGAGGATGGTGGTGATCCGGGACGGCAGACCGACCCGGCGCGCCACCGCCGTCGCCGCCACCGCGTCCGGCGGGGCGACCACCGCGCCGAACACCAGCGCCGCGGTCAGCGGCAGGCCCGGCACCATCAGGTACAGCACCCAGCCGACGGCGAACGTCGCGAACAGCACGTACCCCACCGACAGCAGCGCCACCGGCCGCAGTTGCGCCCGCAGGTCGAGGTAGGAGCTGTCGGTGGCCGCCGTGTACAGCAGCGGGGGCAGGATCAGCGGCAGGACGATGTGCGGGTCGAGCGTGTACTCGGGCACCCCGGGGACGTAGCTGACCGCGAGGCCGGCCGCGACCAGCAGCAGCGGGGGCGGCACCGGGGTGCGCCGGGCCGCCGCGGCGATCGCCGCGCTGCCCGCCACCAGCAACAGCAGGGGCATCACATCCATGTCCGGCCCACCCTCGTTTTTCCGCGCGGTCTCCCGCTCGGGCGTCGTAATCTGGCAATCATGAAACAGTGCACGCACGCCGCCGCGCTGCCGCACCCGGAACCCGTCCCGCTCGGTGAGACGTGTCCGGAGTGTCTGCGGGACGGCACCGATCCGGTGCAGCTGCGCCTCTGCCTCACCTGCGGGCACGTCGGGTGCTGCGACTCCTCGCCGAAACGGCACGCCACGGAGCACCACCGGGAAACCGGCCACCCCGTGATGCGGACCCACGAGCCGGGCGAGGACTGGCGCTGGTGCTTCGTCGATCACGTACTCGTGTGACCCGGAGCGACCCCGGTGCCGGACGGTTCGACCGTCTGACGTCTGGGTACGTCAATCCGGCGCGCGCTCTTCCCATTTGGGAGCCGCAGACCCCTAGCCACGGAGCGTATTCATAGTTTTACTATGAGTGACAGCATGTGGTCGGGGTCCCGGGACAGGACCGCCGGGAGCGCGATAGCGTCACCGCTGAACCACGTAGCGCGTTACCCGGGAGCGACCCGGGCCCTGAAACGCTTGTACCACCTTGGAGGTGAGGGTGTCCCAGATCGCAGGCGAGCCCGCGACCCAGGACTTCGTCGAAGTCCGGCTGCCGGCCGCGGGGGCCTACCTGTCGGTGCTGCGTACGGCCACGGCCGGCCTCGCGGCCCGTTTGGACTTCACCCTCGACGAGATCGAGGACCTGCGCATCGCGGTCGACGAGGCCTGCGCGATCCTGCTTCAGCAGGCCGTGCCGGGATCGGTGCTCAGCTGTGTGTTCCGGCTCGTCGACGACTCGCTGGAGGTCACCGTCTCGGCGCCGACCACGGACGGTCACGCCCCTTCGCGGGACACCTTCGCCTGGACCGTCCTGTCCGCGCTCGCGGGCAAGGTCTCCTCCGCCGTGGACGAGGACAAGACCGTGTCGATCAGCCTCTACAAACAGCGCGGCGCGGGACCCGGGCCGGCGTGAGGAGCGAGGACGGGCCGGTGCGGGACGACGAACGCGGCACACGGGAGATGCCGGCCGAGCGCGTGCCGGACGGCATCGACGGCATCCCCGAGCAGGCCCGGCCGCATCCGGAGGACGACTCCGCGGAGGCGGGCCCGCCGGGCGGCGGGCAGCCCGGCGGCGCCGTGCGGAGCGCGCCCACGGCCGGACCGGCCGGGGTCGCTCCGGGCCATGGGGGCGCCCCCGCCCCGGCGAAGCCGGCGACCGGGGACGAGGCGAGCGCTCGGGGAAGGGCGACGGGCGGGACGATGAGCGAGCACGAGCGACACGCCGAGGACGAGACGCCGCGGGCGCCCGCCGCCCGGGGCGCGCGGAGCACCCCCGGCGCACCGGCCGGCCAGGGCGGGCACGCGCACCACGACCCGCGGGACCGCAGTGGGGCACGCGCCCTGTTCCTCGAGCTGCGCACGCTGCAGGACGGCACTCCCGAGTACGCGGAGCTGCGCAACCGCCTGGTGCGCATGCACCTCCCGCTCGTCGAGCATCTCGCGCGCCGCTTCCGCAACCGCGGCGAGCCGCTGGACGACCTCACCCAGGTCGCCACGATCGGGCTGATCAAGTCGGTCGACCGCTTCGACCCGGACCGGGGCGTGGAGTTCTCGACCTACGCCACCCCGACGGTCGTCGGTGAGATCAAGCGGCACTTCCGCGACAAGGGTTGGGCGGTGCGGGTGCCGCGCCGGCTCCAGGAGCTGCGGCTGGCGCTCACCACGGCCACGGCGGAGCTCTCCCAGCTGCACGGCCGCTCCCCCACGGTGCACGAGCTGGCCGAGAAGCTGGCCATCTCGGAGGAGGAGGTCCTGGAGGGCCTCGAGTCCGCGAACGCGTACTCGACGCTGTCCCTGGACGTCCCCGACACCGACGACGAGTCCCCGGCGGTCGCCGACACCCTCGGCGCCGAGGACGAGGCGCTGGAGGGCGTGGAGTACCGGGAGTCGCTCAAGCCGCTGCTGGAGGACCTGCCGCCGCGCGAGAAGCGGATCCTGCTGCTGCGCTTCTTCGGCAACATGACCCAGTCGCAGATCGCGCAGGAGGTCGGCATCTCGCAGATGCACGTCTCCCGGCTGCTGGCCCGCACCCTGGCCCAGCTGCGGGAGAAGCTGCTCGTGGAGGAGTGACCCGGAGCGGCGCTACTTCCCGGCGTTCCCGGGTCCCCGGATTCCGAGGGCCCGGGTCGTCTCGGGATTGATCAGCAGGACGAGCGCCGTGACGGCCACGACGGCGAGCACGATGCCGGCCGGGATGGCCACGCCGTCGGACCGCAGCATGTTGTAGGCCACCGGCAGCGCCATGAGCTGTGTGATCACGGCGGGACCGCGGCTCCAGCTCCGCCGGGCGAACAGTCCCCGCGCGGCGAGCAGCGGCAGCAGCGCGAGCGCGATCAGCGTCACCCCGCCGGTGACGGCCTGCTGCCGGTCGTCCGGTTCGCCCGTGATGCCGAGAACCAGCATCCACACCCCGCCGGCCACCAGCGCCAGCCCCTCCAGGGCGGCCAGCGCCGCGGCGTAGCTCAGCCGGCGCGGGCGGGGGCCGGTGGTCGTGGCGTCCGGGGCGGTCGTGGAGGTCTGCTCACTGCTCACCCCAGAAGGGTAGCCCTCGTCGTGCGCGCCTCCCGTGCCGAGGTTCACGCCCCCGGGCCCCGCCCTCCGCCACCGTCCCGGTCTGGACAGGTACCGCTCAGTAGGTACCCTGCACGTCATGCGCGCACTTCTCGTGATCAACCCGGCGGCCACCACCACCAGTGCGCGCACGCGCGATGTGCTGATCCACGCCCTCGCCAGCGAGATGAAGCTGGAGGCGGTCACCACCGAGTACCGCGGGCACGCACGCGACCTCGGCCGGCAGGCCGCGGAGAGCGAGGACATAGACCTGGTGGTGGCCCTCGGCGGCGACGGCACGGTCAACGAGGTGGTCAACGGGCTGCTGCACGCGGGCCCCGACCCGGAGCACCTGCCCGGCCTCGCCGTGGTCCCCGGCGGCTCCACCAACGTCTTCGCCCGCGCGCTGGGTCTTCCCAACCAGCCCGTGGAGGCCACCGGCGTCCTGCTGGACGCGCTGCGCGAGGGCCGCGAGCGCACCGTCGGCCTGGGGCTGACCTCGGGCACGCCGGGCTCGGAGGACGAGGCCGTGCCGGCCCGCTGGTTCACCTTCAACGCCGGACTGGGCTTCGACGCCGGAGTGGTCGGCCGGGTGGAGCAGCACCGGGAGCGCGGCAGGAAGTCCACCCACGCGCTGTACATGCGCCAGGTCGTCCGTCAACTGCTCGGGGAGCCGCACCGCAGGCGCGGGATGATCACCCTGGAGCACCCGGACGAGGAGCCGGTCAGGGATCTGGTGCTCTCCATAGTGTCGAACACCTCACCGTGGACGTTTCTCGGCAATCGCCCGATCTACGCGTCACCTAAGGCCTCGTTCGATACGGGCCTCGATCTCTTCGGTCTGAGCCGGATGTCGACCGCCGCGGTTGCCCGGTATGGCACCCAGTTGCTCACTTCGTCCCCGGAGCGCGGACCCCGTGGCAGGCATGCCGTCTCCCGGCACGATCTGACCCGCTTCACCTTGCATTCGAAGGTGCCGCTCCCCCTCCAGATGGACGGTGACCACCTGGGGCTGCGAACCAGCGTGACGTTCACAGGCGTACGCCGTGCACTGCGTGTGATTGTGTGAGCAGAAAGGGCCAAAGTCCTTTCACTCGAACGTTTAGGCCAGGGTCCACCCCATGGAAGTACGGCTGTGACCTAGTCGACACCGAAGAATCAAAAAAAACTTTTCGGAAGGGGTTGTATCCGCCGCCGAGGTTTGCGAGTCTCTACATGGCGATCGGGACGGCCCGCAACACCGGCCTCAACAGATCACCGGAACCCCTCTTCAAACCCAAGGACCACACCAGGGAACCTGGCAGTCGGCCCTTCACTTGTTGAGGGATTCGTGAAAGCGTTCACATTCACAAGCACATGCAAGTCATACCAAGGAGAGGTAGCAGCCATGGACTGGCGTCACAACGCCGTTTGCCGCGAGGAAGACCCCGAGCTCTTCTTCCCCATCGGCAACACCGGTCCCGCGCTGCTGCAGATCGAGGAAGCCAAGGCCGTCTGCCGTCGCTGCCCGGTGATCGAGCAGTGCCTGCAGTGGGCGCTCGAGTCCGGTCAGGACTCCGGCGTCTGGGGTGGTCTCAGCGAGGACGAGCGTCGCGCGATGAAGCGCCGCGCCGCCCGCAACCGGGCCCGTCAGGCCTCCGCCTGACACCCTGCCCCTGCTGCTGACAGCCTGAGCTTGGCGGCGCGTGCACCGCGCACGCATCTCCCGCCCCGAGCCGCAGCGCGCGATTCCCCCCGAGCACACTCGCTCGCGCGGAGGAACCGAAGCAACGAGCATCAGCCCCGGACCGCATCCCGGTCCGGGGCCTTTTGCTGTCCCGCTGCGCTTCCGCCGTTCCGCGCGTCCGGCTAACTGTCCGACTGCACCGGGATGTCCAGGATCACCCTGGTTCCCCGCTCCGGGGCCGGCACCATGTCGAAGGTGCCGCCCAACTCGCCCTCCACCAGGGTCCGCACGATCTGCAGCCCGAGGTTGCCCGCGGTGTGCGGGTCGAAGCCGGCGGGCAGACCCACGCCGTCGTCCTGCACGGTGACCAGCAGACGGGTCTCCTTGGTGCTGCCGCCCCGGACCGCGGAAACCTCGACCGTGCCGGTCTCGCCCTCGCGAAAGCCGTGTTCCAGGGCGTTCTGCAGCACTTCGGTCAGCACCATCGACAGCGGAGTGGCGACCTCGGCGTCGAGTATCCCGAAGCGGCCGGAGCGGTGGCCGGTCACCTTGCCCGGGGAGATCTCGGCGACCATCGCGAGGACGCGGTCGGCGATCTCGTCGAACTCCACCCGCTCGTCCAGGTTCTGAGACAGCGTCTCGTGCACGATCGCGATGGAGCCGACCCGGCGCACCGCCTCCTCCAGCGCCGCACGGCCGCGCTCGGACCCGATACGGCGGGCCTGGAGCCGCAGCAGCGCCGCCACCGTCTGGAGGTTGTTCTTCACCCGGTGGTGGATCTCCCGGATGGTGGCGTCCTTGGTGATCAATTCGCGTTCGCGGCGGCGGAGTTCGGTGACGTCGCGGAGCAGGACCAGGGAGCCGATACGGGTGCCCTTGGGCTTGAGCGGGATCGCCCGGAACTGGATCACCCCGTCGTTCGCCTCGATCTCGAACTCGCGCGGCGCCCAGCCGCTGGCCACCTTGGCCAGCGCCTCGTCCACCGGCCCACGGGAGGGGGCCAGTTCGGCGGTGGTCCGGCCGAGGTGATGTCCCACCAGGTCGGCGGCGAGCCCCATGCGGTGGTACGCCGACAGGGCGTTCGGGGAGGCGTACTGCACGATGCCGTCGGCGTCGACCCGGATCAGCCCGTCGCCGGCGCGCGGCGAGGCGTCCATCTCGAGCTGCTGGTTCGCGAACGGGAAGGATCCGGCCGCGATCATCTGCGCCAGGTCGGAGGCGCTCTGGAGGTAGGTGAGCTCCAGCCTGCTCGGGGTGCGCACGGTGAGGAGGTTGGTGTTGCGCGCGATCACCCCGAGGACGCGCCCCTCGCGCCGCACGGGGATGGACTCCACCCGGACGGGGACCTCCTCGCGCCACTCCGGGTCCCCCTCGCGCACGATCCGGCCCTCGTCCAGGGCGGCGTCGAGCATGGGCCGGCGTCCGCGCGGGACGAGGTGGCCGACCATGTCGTCCTGGTACGAGGTCGGGCCGGTGTTCGGCCGCATCTGGGCGACGGAGACATAGCGGGTGCCGTCACGGGTGGGGACCCACAGGACCAGGTCGGCGAAGGACAGGTCGGAGAGCAGCTGCCACTCCGAGACCAGCAGGTGGAGCCACTCGAGATCGGTGTCGTCGAGGGCGGTGTGCTGGCGTACGAGTTCGTTCATGGAGGGCACGTCAGCGAGCGTACCCGGCGGTCCGCGGGGCCCCGAAACACCCGCGGGCCGCGGCGCCTGAGAGGGACCCTCAACCCTCCCGGCACCGCAGCCCGGAGCAATATCGGCCGTGGGGTGTGCGGTCCCGGTCGGCCGAGGGACGAGGAGCCGGGGCAGTCAGGGCAGAGAGCTCCGGTTCCTCGGTTCCGCCTTCCTGTGCGGGGAAGGCAGGCTTGTGTCGTGTCCTGCTACGCCATTGTGGACTAGACCACTGTCCGTGTAAATGCGTGGAACACCGTTGGTTTCTGTCGCTTCGCGGTCCGCCGTCGCACCGCCGCCCGTGCGGGCGCGCGCGGGCGTTCCGTCAGGCAGCCTAACCCGCCCGCTTCCCGTGCGGGGCCGGTCGTGCGCGGCAATTTCGGGGAGCGGCCCCGGCGCCCGCTCTGTTAGATTGAGATTGGTCTAAACCACATTGCGCCACACCCGGACCCGCGTCCCTCGGGTCCCCGTCCCAGTCGAGTTCCCTGAAGATCGGCAGGCCCACCGTGGAAGTTGTCATCGTTGCGGACGCCAAGGCGGGCGGCGAGCTCATCGCCGATGCCATGGCCGCGCTCCTGCGGCGCAAGCCCGACGCGCTGCTGGGGGTGGCGACCGGTTCGACCCCGCTGCCCGTCTACCAGGCACTGGCGGCCGGGGTGAGCTCCGGAGCGGTGGACGCCTCCAAGGCCCGGATCGCCCAGCTCGACGAGTACGTGGGACTGCCCGCCGACCACCCCGAGTCCTACCGTTCCGTGCTCCGGCGCGAGGTGCTGGAGCCGCTCGGCATCGGGATGGACGCCTTCATGGGCCCGGACGGCACCGCCGAGGACGTGCAGGGCGCCTGCGAGGCGTACGACCGGGAGCTCGCCGAGGCCGGCGGCGTGGACCTCCAGCTGCTCGGCATCGGCACGGACGGGCACATCGGGTTCAACGAGCCGTGCTCCTCGCTCGCCTCGCGCACCCGCATCAAGACCCTGACCGAGCAGACCCGGGTGGACAACGCGCGCTTCTTCGACGGCGACATCGGCCAGGTCCCGCACCACGTCATCACCCAGGGCATCGGCACCATCCTGGAGGCACGCCACCTGGTGCTGCTCGCCACCGGCGAGGGCAAGGCGGACGCGGTCGCCGCGACCGTCGAGGGACCGGTGGCGGCGGTGTGCCCGGCCTCCGCGCTCCAGCTGCACCCGCACGCCACGGTGGTCGTCGACGAGGCCGCCGCCTCCAAGCTGAAGCTCGCCGACTACTTCCGGCACACCTACGCGAACAAGCCGGACTGGCAGGGCATCTGAGCACGCGTTCCGGGGGCGGGCGGCGGTGACGGCCGACCTGCCGTGGACTAGACCAGCCTCGGTCGCAGGGGTATACAAAGGGGATCACGGAGCGTGCGGGGCACACCCCCGCCCCGAGCCGTGCCACGATGTCAGCCGTGGCCGATGGGGATGTCGGTCGTTCGGCACCCGGAGCCGGGAAGGCAGAGCATGAGCACCGACGTCAGCAGTGCGGCGAACGAGGGCGGTACCGCGGTCCGTACGGCGCGTGTGCCCAAGTACTACCGGCTGAAGAAGCACCTGCTCGACATGACCGAGACGGCGCCGCCCGGCACCCCGGTCCCGCCCGAACGCACCCTGGCCGCCGAGTTCGACACCTCGCGCACCACCGTGCGCCAGGCGCTCCAGGAGCTGGTGGTCGAGGGGCGTCTGGAGCGCATCCAGGGCAAGGGCACCTTCGTCGCCAAGCCCAAGGTGTCCCAGGCGCTCCAGCTCACCTCGTACACCGAGGACATGCGCGCCCAGGGGCTGGAGCCGACCTCCCAGCTGCTGGACCTCGGGTACATCACCGCCGACGACCGGCTCGCCGGGCTGCTGGACATCACCCCCGGCGGACGGGTGCTGCGCATCGAGCGGCTCCGCATGGCCAACGGTGAGCCGATGGCCATCGAGACCACCCATCTGAGCGCGAAGCGCTTCCCCGCGCTGCGCCGCAGCCTGACGAAGTACACCTCCCTGTACACCGCCCTCGCCGAGGTGTACGACGTCCGTCTCGCGGAGGCCGAGGAGACCATCGAGACGTCCCTGGCGACCCCGCGCGAGGCCGGCCTGCTCGGCACCGACGTCGGCCTGCCGATGCTGATGCTGTCCCGGCACTCGCGGGACCGTGACGGACAGCCGGTGGAGTGGGTGCGGTCGGTGTACCGCGGTGACCGGTACAAGTTCGTCGCGCGTCTGAAGCGCCCCCAGGACTGAACCGGACCCGGCCCGCAAAACCCGACGAAGCGGGCGGTTGACAGGAATTTCGTTGCTGTTGCCTCTCGGTTGGGCGGCGCCTGGGTACCGCTGTCCGGACGAGGGGTTACGACCGCGCCGCGCCCTGACCTAGATTTCCTGCGCATTACCGCCGGTGATCAGTGAGGGGACGGGAGCCGTCAGATGTCACAAGCCCCAGAAACCAGAGAAGGGCCGGTGGTGACGCCCGTGCGCGTCGTCATCGCCCTCTGTCTCGTCGCACCGTTCGTGGCCATGCTGTGGGTCGGGTCCTACGCCAAGACCGACCCGGTGTTCATCGGCATCCCGTTCTTCTACTGGTACCAGATGCTGTGGGTGCTGCTGTCCACCGCGCTGACCATGATCGCGTACAAGCTGTGGCAGCGTGACCAGCGCGCCCGCTCCGCCGCGAAGGGCGGTGCGTCGCAGTGAACGACGGCGTGAACGGCGTGGCACTCGCCGTCTTCATCTTCTTCTTCCTGCTGGTCACGGCGATGGGCTTCATGGCCTCGCGGTGGCGCAAGGCCGAGAACGAGCACAGCCTCGACGAGTGGGGTCTGGGCGGGCGGTCCTTCGGGACCTGGGTCACCTGGTTCCTGCTGGGCGGCGACCTGTACACCGCGTACACCTTCGTGGCCGTGCCGGCGGCGATCTACGCGGCGGGCGCGGCGGGCTTCTTCGCGGTGCCGTACACGATCCTGGTGTACCCGCTGATCTTCACCTTCCTGCCCCGGCTCTGGTCGGTGTCGCACAAGCACGGCTATGTGACGACGTCGGACTTCGTGCGCGGGCGGTTCGGCTCGAAGGGGCTGTCGCTGGCCGTCGCGGTCACCGGCATCCTGGCGACGATGCCGTACATCGCGCTCCAGCTGGTCGGCATCCAGGCGGTGCTGGACGTGATGGGCGTCGGCGGCGGCGAGGACACCAACTGGTTCATCAAGGACCTGCCGCTGCTGATCGCCTTCGGTGTGCTGGCGGCGTACACGTACTCGTCCGGTCTGCGGGCCCCCGCGCTGATCGCGTTCGTCAAGGACACGCTGATCTACCTGGTGATCGCGGTGGCGATCATCTACATCCCGATCAAGCTGGGCGGCTTCGACGAGATCTTCGCCAGGGCGAGCGAGGCGTACAGCGAGACCAACCCGGCCACGGGCGCGCCGCGCGGCGCGACGGTGCCGGGCGAGGCGGGCCAGTGGACGTACGCCACGCTGGCGCTCGGCTCGGCGCTCGCGCTGTTCATGTACCCGCACTCGATCACCGCGACGCTGTCCTCGCGCAGCCGTGAGGTGATCCGCCGCAACACCACGATCCTGCCGCTGTACTCGCTGATGCTGGGCCTGCTGGCGCTGCTCGGCTTCATGGCGATCGCGGCCGGGGTCAAGGTCAGCAACGGTCAGCTGGCGATCCCCCAGCTGTTCGAGAACATGTTCCCCGACTGGTTCGCGGGCGTGGCCTTCGCGGCGATCGGCATCGGCGCGCTGGTGCCGGCGGCGATCATGTCGATCGCGGCGGCGAACCTGTTCACCCGCAACATCTACAAGGACTTCCTCAAGCCGGACGCGACACCGAAGCAGGAGACCCAGGTCTCCAAGATCGTGTCCCTGCTGGTGAAGGTGGGCGCGCTGGTCTTCGTCCTGACCATGGACAAGACGGTCGCGATCAACTTCCAGCTGCTGGGCGGCATCTGGATCCTGCAGACCTTCCCGGCGCTGGTGGGCGGCCTGTTCACCCGCTGGTTCCACCGCTGGGCGCTGATCGGCGGCTGGGCGGTCGGCATGGTCTACGGCACGGTCGCCGCGTACGGGGTGGCCTCGCCCACCCAGAAGCACTTCGGCGGGTCGTCGAAGGAGATCCCGGGCATCGGCGAGATCGGCTACATCGGTCTCACCGCCTTCGTGATCAACGTCCTGGTCACGGTCGTGCTGACCTTCGTGATGCGGGCCGTGAAGGCGCCCGACGGCGTCGACGAGACCAAGCCGCAGGACTACACGGCGGACGCGGGCGACCCCGGTGTCCAGGTGGAGCTCCCGCCGGCCACGGCGGGCAGCTCGCACTGACGCCGTACGCACCGAGCAGCGGGCCGCCGGAGAAATCCGGCGGCCCGCTGCCGTCCCCGTCCGGCAGACTCCCCCTCATGGACATCGTCATCCGGCCGGTGGAACCCGGCGAGCACGGGGAACTCGGTGAGATCACCGCGGGGGCCTACCTGCGGGACGGCCTCCTCGACTTCGGGGAGAGCGACGCGTACCTCGGTGAGCTGAGGGACGTGGCGAAACGGGCGGCCGCCGCCGAGGTGCTGGTCGCCGTGGAGAACGGCGCGCTGCTGGGCGGCGTCACCTTCGTGCCGGCCGGCGGGCCGATGGCCGACATAGCGGGGCCGGGTGAGGCGGAGATCCGGATGCTCGCGGTGGCCCGCGCGGCCCGGGGCCGCGGCGCCGGGGAGGCCCTGGTGCGCGCCTGCCTCGGCCGGGCGCGGTCCGTCGAGGGCTGTGTCCGGGTCGTGCTGTCGACGCAGCGCACCATGCGCTCGGCCCACCGCCTCTACGAACGGCTGGGTTTCACCCGCAGCCCGGAGCGCGACTGGAACCCCCTGCCGGAGCTGGACGACATCACTCTGCTCACTTATGAGTTGACGCTCTGACACGTCCGCGACACAACATATGGGGTTGCTGGCGGCACCCGGCACAAGATGTATGCTCATGCTCGCTGTCGCCGCAGGGGAATCCGGTGTGAGTCCGGAACTGTCCCGCAACGGTGTACCCATGCCCGCGTGCATGGGCGTCAGTCCGAGGACCTGCCGACAGTGCGCCCGGCCGTCCGGTCCGGGTGCCTGACGTCCGGGCCTCGCGGAATGGGCCGGTGGACGCGACGCCGTGTGCGCTCGTGTACTGCCCCCTGCGCTCTTCGAGGCCCCGTGCCGAGCGAGGGAGAGCCCCACGTGACCATCGCGCCAGCCGATCCGGCTTCAGCGGTCGACGTGACCCGGGAGAGCGACGGCCCCGGTGCCGCGCTGCTGCGGACCCTGACCGAGCTGACCGCCGACCTGCCCGACGCCGACCCCGGCCGGGTCGCCGCCGCGGCGCTGCGCGGCCGGTCGGCCCGTGCCGACGAGGCGGAGCTGCGGGAGCTCGCCACCGAGGCCGCGGCCGGTCTCATCTCCGAGGACCCGGCCTACTCCCGGCTCGCCGCCCGGCTGCTGACCATCGGCATCCGCGCCGAGGCCGCCTCGCAGGGCGTCACCTCGTTCACCGGCTCCGTGGCGACCGGACACCGCGAGGGTCTGATCGCCGACCGGACCGCCGCGTTCGTCCGGCTGCACGCCGAGCGTCTCGACGCGCTGGTCGACACCCGGGCCGACGACCGCTTCGGCTACTTCGGCCTGCGCACCCTGCACAGCCGCTACCTGCTGCGCCACCCGGTCACCCGCAAGGTGGTGGAGACGCCCCAGCACTTCCTGCTGCGGGTCGCCGCCGGTCTCGCGGAGGACGACGGCGCACGGTCGGTGGACGAGGTCGCCGCGCTGTACGGGCTGATGAGCCGCCTGGACTACCTGCCCTCCTCCCCCACCCTGTTCAACTCCGGCACCCGGCACCCGCAGATGTCGTCCTGCTACCTCCTGGACTCCCCCCAGGACGAACTGGACTCGATCTACGACCGCTACCACCAGGTCGCCCGCCTCTCGAAGCACGCCGGCGGCATCGGCCTGTCCTACTCCCGGATCCGCGCCCGGGGTTCGCTGATCCGCGGCACCAACGGGCACTCCAACGGCATCGTCCCGTTCCTGAAGACGCTGGACGCCTCGGTGGCCGCCGTGAACCAGGGCGGCCGGCGCAAGGGCGCGGCGGCGGTCTACCTGGAGACCTGGCACTCCGACATCGAGGAGTTCCTGGAGCTGCGCGACAACACCGGCGAGGACGCCCGCCGTACGCACAACCTGAACCTCGCGCACTGGGTGCCGGACGAGTTCATGCGCCGGGTGGACGCCGACGCGCCGTGGTCGCTGTTCTCCCCGGCCGACGTGCCCGGCCTGGTCGACCTGTGGGGCGAGGAGTTCGACGCGGCGTACCGGGCCGCGGAGGCGCAGGGCCTGGCCCGCAGGACGCTTCCGGCCCGCGAGCTGTACGGCCGGATGATGCGCACCCTGGCGCAGACCGGCAACGGCTGGATGACCTTCAAGGACACCGCCAACCGCACCGCCAACCAGACCGCCGAGCCGGGCCACGTCGTCCACTCGTCCAACCTGTGCACGGAGATCCTCGAGGTCACCGACGACGGGGAGACCGCGGTCTGCAACCTGGGGTCGGTCAACCTCGGCGCCTTCGTCGACCAGGACGCCGGCGACCTCGACTGGGAGCGGCTGGACGAGACCGTCCGCACGGCCGTCACCTTCCTCGACCGGGTCGTGGACATCAACTACTACCCGACCGAGCAGGCGGGCCGCTCCAACGCCCGCTGGCGCCCGGTGGGTCTGGGCGCGATGGGCCTGCAGGACGTCCTCTTCCGGCTGCGGCTGCCCTTCGACTCGCCCGAGGCGAAGGCCCTGTCCACCCGGATCGCGGAGCGGATCATGCTCGCCGCGTACGAGACCTCCGCGGACCTCGCCGAGCGAAGCGGTCCGCTGCCCGCCTGGGAGAAGACCCGTACGGCCCGGGGCGTGCTGCACCCCGACCACTACGACACGGAGCTCACCTGGCCGGAGCGCTGGGCGGCGCTGCGGGCGCGGATCGCGGCCGTCGGGATGCGCAACTCGCTGCTCCTCGCGATCGCGCCCACCGCCACCATCGCGTCCATCGCCGGCGTGTACGAGTGCATCGAGCCGCAGGTGTCCAACCTGTTCAAGCGCGAGACGCTGTCCGGGGAGTTCCTCCAGGTCAACTCGTATCTGGTGGAGGACCTGAAGGGGCTGGGCGTGTGGGACGCGCGCACCCGTGAGGCGCTGCGTGAGGCGGGCGGCTCGGTGCAGGACTTCGCGTGGATCCCCGAGGACGTGCGGAGGCTGTACCGCACGGCGTGGGAGATCCCGCAGCGCGGTCTGATCGACATGGCCGCCGCCCGCACCCCGTTCCTCGACCAGGCCCAGTCGCTGAACCTGTTCCTGGAGACGCCGACCATCGGCAAGCTCTCCTCGATGTACGTCCATGCCTGGAAGCAGGGCCTGAAGACCACGTACTACCTGCGTTCCCGCCCGGCGACGCGGATCGCCCGGGCCGCGGCCCGCACCACCGTCCCCGTGCAGGCCGGCCCGGACCCCGAAGCGGTCGCCTGCTCCCTGGAAAACCCCGAGTCCTGCGAGGCCTGCCAGTGAAGACCACGAAGAACCTGCTCGACCCCGGCTTCGAGCTGACTCTCCGCCCCATGCGCTACCCCGACTTCTACGAGCGCTACCGGGACGCGATCAAGAACACCTGGCACGTGGAGGAGGTCGACCTCCACTCGGACGTCGCCGACCTCGCGAAGCTCAGCCCGGAGGAGCAGCACCTGATCGGGCGGCTGGTCGCGTTCTTCGCGACGGGCGACTCGATCGTGGCGAACAACCTGGTGCTGACGCTCTACAAGCACATCAACTCCCCCGAGGCGCGGCTGTACCTGTCGCGGCAGCTGTTCGAGGAGGCCGTGCACGTCCAGTTCTATCTGACGCTCCTCGACACCTATCTGCCCGACCCGGACGACCGGGCGGCGGCCTTCGCGGCCGTGGAGAACATCCCGTCCATCCGGGAGAAGGCCGAGTTCTGCTTCCGCTGGATGGACTCGGTGGAGAAGCTCGACCGGCTGGAGACCCAGGCCGACCGCCGCCGCTTCCTGCTCAACCTGATCTGCTTCGCGGCGTGCATCGAGGGGCTGTTCTTCTACGGCGCCTTCGCCTACGTCTACTGGTTCCGCGGCCGGGGCCTGCTGCACGGTCTGGCGACCGGCACCAACTGGGTGTTCCGCGACGAGACGATGCACATGTCCTTCGCCTTCGACGTGGTCGACACCGTGCGCAAGGAGGAGCCGGAGCTGTTCGACGAGCAGCTCGGGCAGCAGGTCACCGCCATGCTGCGGGAGGCCGTCGAGGCGGAGCTGCAGTTCGCGCGGGACCTGTGCGGTGACGGGCTGCCGGGGATGAACACCGAGTCGATGCGCCAGTACCTGGAGTGCGTCGCCGACCAGCGGCTGGTGCGGCTGGGCTTCGCTCCGGTGTACGGCTCGGAGAACCCGTTCTCCTTCATGGAGCTCCAGGGCGTCCAGGAGCTGACCAACTTCTTCGAGCGCCGGCCGTCCGCGTACCAGGTCGCCGTGGAGGGCACGGTCGACCTGGACGAGGACTTCTAGGCCGGGACGGTCCCGGGGGCCGCCCCGGCGTCACGCCGCGCGAGCGGTGCGACGCGGGGCGGCCCCCTTCGCCGGACGGCCGCCGGCCGGACGCGTCGCGGCCGGCGCGTCGCCGCGTTCGGCGGCGGCGTTCGCCGCCTCGGCCCGCCGGATCTGCCGGTCGGTCCGCCGCTCGTGGGCGATGCCGATCAGGGCCGGCAGGGTCATGAACAGGAACAGGCCGATCACGGCCACCATCGCGGTCAGTGCTTCACTCTGCGTCGTATCCATGGACACCACTGTCCCGCTCGACACCCCTTACCGGGAGTGGCAGTACTGCCGCACACCCTCGACTTACTGCCAACCGCACGGCAGACTGGGGCCATGCTCCGGAATGTGGCCGCCGTCCTCCTCGACGGTGTGAACCCCTTCGAACTCGGCGTCGTCTGCGAGGTGTTCGGCGTCGACCGCAGCGACGACGGGCTGCCGGTCTACGACTTCGCCGTCGCCTCGGCCGACGGCCCCGCGGTGCGCACCATCAACGGCTTCTCCCTCCAGGTCGCCCACGGTCTGGAGCGTCTGGAGACGGCGGACCTCATCGCCGTGCCCGCCGGCGCCGCCTACACCTCCCGGGAGTTCCCGCCCGGGATGCTGGACGCCCTGCGCCGGGGCGTGGACCGGGGCGCGCGGGTGCTCAGCGTCTGCTCCGGGGTGTTCGTGCTGGCCGCCGCCGGACTTCTCGACGGGCGGCGCGCCGCCGCCCACTGGAAGCACGCGGAGGAGCTGACCAGGCAGTACCCCCATCTGACGGTGGAACCCGATGTGCTGTACGTCGACGAGGACCCGGTGATCACCTCCGCGGGCACCGCCGCCGGCATCGACGCCTGTCTGCACCTGGTGCGCAAGGAGCAGGGCCCGGAGGTGGCCAACAGGATCGCCCGGCGCATGGTGGTGCCCCCGCACCGCGACGGCGGGCAGGCCCAGTACATCGAGCGCCCGCTGCCGGTGTCCGGGGGCGACACCGTCTCCGGGGTGCTGGTGTGGATGGAGCGGCACCTCGACGAGGAGACCACCGTCGAACAGCTCGCCGCCCGCGCCCACATGTCCCCGCGCACCTTCGCCCGCCGCTTCCAGCAGGAGACCGGCACCACTCCCTACCGCTGGATCCTGCGTCAGCGGGTGCTGCTGGCCCAGCACCTGCTGGAGGCGACGGACGAGACGGTGGACGCGGTCGCGGGCCGCACCGGCTTCGGCAACGCGGCGGCGCTGCGCCACCACTTCGTGCGTGCCGTCGGCACGACCCCGCACGCCTACCGGCGCACGTTCAGGGGCCCCCAGGCCGCCTGAACGCGCGCCGCGCGGAGGGTCAGCGGGGCAGCGCCCGCAGCATCAGCCGGCGCGGCCGGAGCGTGATGCCGATCCGGGGGCGGGCATCGGAACCGGACACCTGCTCGAAGCGGTAGGCGGAGGCGACCACGGCGGTGAGCAGGGTGAGCTCGGCCATCGAGAAGTGGTCGCTGGGGCATTTGCGGTTGCCCACGCTGAACGGGCTCATCGCGTACTTGGGCACGTCCTTGACCCGCTCCGGGAGCCAGCGGTCGGGGTCGAACTCCTCGTGCCGCCCGTACGACCGGTGGTCGCGCTGGACCGCGTAGGGGCTGTAGATGAGGTCGGCCCCCCGGGGAATGCGGTATCCGCCGAGTTCCGTTTCGGTCACCGCACGGCGCGTCAATATCCAGACGGCCGGATACAACCGCAGGGTCTCCGTGACGACATTCGCGGTGTACGTCAGCTTTCGGACGTCGTCGAAAGCCACCGGCCGGTCGCCCACGACCGTTTTCACCTCGTCGCGGATCTTGCCGCCGAGTTCCGGGTGCTCGGCGAGAACCAGGAGAAGCGACATGATCGTGGCCCCGATGGTTTCGCTGCCGGGGGTGATTATGGCGATGACCTGATCATGGATCTCCTGTTCCCCGATGGGCTCGCCATTCTCGTCCTTCGCCTCCAGCAAAGCCGTCAGCAAATCGTCCGGCTTTTGACCGCTCGCTCGTCGGTCGGCGACGATCTCGTCGACCAGGAGGTGCAAATCGGCCAGCGCCCGGTTGAATTCCCGGTTGGCCGGGAGCGGCACCTTGTAGAGCGGTCCGAGCGGCACCACCATGCGCTGGTACATGCCGCTGAACAGCGTGGCGAGGTCGGCGCAGATGCGTTCGGTCCTGGCGTCCATGTAGCTGCCGCGCATGAGGCAGCGGGTGGCGACCCGGACGGCCACCCGGAAGGACTCCGCCGTGACGTCCAGCGCCCGGCCGGAACGCCAGCGCTCCACGAGCGCGTACGCCTCCTCCGTCATGATCGGCCCGTAGGCGGGGATCGCCTCGAGCTTGAAGGCGGGCTGGATGGTGCGCCGCTGACGCCGGTGCAGCGGACCGTTGGCGGTGGCCACGCCCTCCTTCCCGAGCAGGCTCTCGAGGGACTCCCACAGGGGGCCGGCGATGATGTAGTCGGGGCTCAGCGCCACCGCCCCGGTGAGGGCGGGGGTGGTGACGGCGTACACCGTCTTCGGTCCGAGCCTCAGCCGCACGACGTCGCCGTCGTCGCGCAGCCGGGACATGAAGGCCAGTGGATCGCGGACGAGTTTCCAGCCGTGGCCCAGGAGGGGGACGCCCCCGCCGGCCAGGGGCGGCTCGCGCAGCACGGGCGCCCCGGGCGTCTCGGGCCTCACCGACTCGGTGGTCATGACTCACCTGCCGCTTCGTTGTCGACGTACGGGGGCGTGGACCGGTCGTCCCAGCTGTCCACCCGGTACCGGCCGGACTCGTGGTGGAACCAGTAGACGGAACTGAACCAGTTCCGCATGTTGCCGACGCAGACGCGTACGGCGGCACTCGTCTCCTTTCCTCCGACAGTGCCGTCGTCCAAGCTGTCGGCGAGGCGCAGGACGTCCTTCTCCACGTCCAGGAATTCGCTGATGCATTCCTCGACGCGACGCCTCACCTCCACGATCGCCTCTTCGAGAGTCATTTTCTCGTGCGCGATGAGGCTGATTCCGAGATTGTGCACCTCGCTGCCGGCCAGTTCTTTCGGCAGAGAGCACAGGTCGTTGTACCAGGCGGCGAATTCCTGACTGAGCAGCGCCGCCCTGCGATAGGCCGGGTTATTTCTCACTCCGTCCGGCAGTTCGGTTCCCGCGCTCGGTTCCAGGAGATCGGTCCAGATCCAGTGCGCGAAGGTGAGCCGGCGCAGTTCCAGGTATTCCTCGACGGTGGGGACGATGCCCTCCGTGCGGTTGTGGAATTCCCGGTCGTACGCCTCGATCACCCGGTGGAAGTGCCGCGCGAACCGGGCGTTCCAGGTGCCCGGCAGGAAGGCGTACAGCCTCCGCACGCTGTCCGCGAGGCCGGCGACCACCGGATCTCCGTGGTCCAGGTGGCCGGCGGGGCTGTCGAGGGCTCCGTGCAGCCGGTCCTTCAGCCGCAGCCAGGCGGCGTGGCGGCCGTGCACGATGTCGCGGTCGTGCCGGTCGTCCCAGACGAAGAACCACGCGCTGTAGTCCGCTATCGCCTGCAGGACCTCGTCGGGGGCGCCAATGTAGTAGCCCGCCATAAGGTCGGTGTAGCACAGGCCGTCGGCATATTCCGCCACCTTGTCCGCCGGCATCAGCCGCTTTTCGAGCAGCCACGCCCGGGTCTTGCCCTGAAGCTTCGGCCAATACGGGTGGAGTCGCCGGGGAAAAGCCGCCTCGATCGCCGGGAGAGACAGCGCCGGTGGAACTGCGATGGTGGTCGGTGTCGATGTGGTGCCGTGTGACAAAGCATGCACGAACAAACCCCTCTCTGCCGCCAGTTGGCGCGCCCACCCCCGAGCCGGGCGCACGCCGTGCGTATCCCACACCCCCATTCAGCACCACAACTGACCGTTCTGGGAACGGATTTGCTTCTTTCACTACCTCTGGAGGCAGACAGACGAACGGCGTCCGATCGAAGAAGTGCTCGATCGAACGCCGTTCGTGCGAAGGCGGAGAGGGTCCGGCGGACCTCCGGGGGCCGGTCAGCCGTTGGCCACCACGGGGTAGCGCGGCTCGTTCTCGGCCATCTGCCGCAGCGCGTCCTTGCGCTCCCGCTTGGACAGCCGGTCGATGTAGAGGTAGCCGTAGAGGTGGTCGGTCTCGTGCTGCAAACACCGGGCGAAGTAGCCGGTGCCGCGTACCCGGACCGGGTTGCCCTGCTCGTCCCGGCCGGTCACCTCGGCGTAGTCGGGGCGGGCCAGCGGCATGTACGCGGTGGGCACCGACAGACAGCCCTCGTTGCTGTCGTCCAGCCGGCGCTTCTCGGCGGGCAGTTCGACCAGCTCCGGGTTGCAGATCACACCGACGTGCCGCACACCCTCGTCGTCCGGGCAGTCGTAGACGAAGACCTTCTTGTCCACGCCGATCTGGTTGGCGGCCAGGCCCACGCCCTCGGCGGTGCGCTGGCTGGCGAACATGTCGGCGACCAGCTGCTGGAGCTCCTCGCCGAAGTCCGTCACGTCCTGGCACTCCTGGTGCAGCACCGGGTTGCCGACCACGGTGATCGGGCGCGAGGTGCCGCGCTCCCGCCACGCCGTCTCGCGCTCCTCGCAGTCCTCCGTGTCGATGACGTACCCCTCGCCGTCGACGGGGAGCACGCCCGCGTGCTGCTGATCGGTGTCCTGCTGAGCCATGACCGACGTGTGCCTTCCTGAATGAAACCGGGGTTGCGACCTGACAAGAGTACGGTGAGTCGCCCCCTCGGGAGCGCGGGACCGCGTCTCAGCCGGGAGCGCGGGGCCGTGCCTCAGCAGACCTCTTCAAGATCCCGCCAGTCCCGCGAGTCCGGGCTGTCCGCGACCCACCCGTCGAGCAGCCCCCGGACCAGGGAAGCGGGCGCGGCCACGCCGCACTCCCGCTCCGGCACCCACAGCTGCCCGTCCGTCCGGTGCCCGAGCGGGCCGGGATGCCCCGGCTCGCTGTGGTCGTGCGGGTCCAGGTGCTCGCCCTCGCCCTCGTCGGACGGCATCCGGGACTCCGAGCACATCCGGCACAGCAGCCGTACGGAGGACGACCAGTCCTCGGCGGCGAACCCCGCGTCGGAGGCCAGCTGCTCCAGGGCGTCCCGGTCGGCCTCGGTCGCGGCCTCCAGCAGCACCACCCAGGTCGGCACCGGCGAGGGCGCCCACAACTCGATCTCGTCGAACACCGGGTAGGTGTGCCCGGCGGCGGTGCTCCGCTCCCCGTGCGGCACGCCGTCGTGCAGGACGACCTCGCCCCAGCGGCGCCCGGAGGACGGCAGCGGGATGGACAGCACCTCGATCCGGGCGGGGTCCAGCCTCCTCCCCCACACGACCTCGGCCTCCCCCTCCGGGGACAGCCGTACGGCCGCGCTGCCCAGCTCCATGCCGAGGGGCTCGCCGGAGTCGGTGGCCGGTCCGGGCACCTTGAGCCCGTAGGCCTGCCAGGCCCGCCGGGCCAGCGGCCAGTCCTGCAGGGCGGTGGCGGCGATCCCGACGTTCCACCAGTCGGGAGCCCCGGTGTCGCGGTCGAGCAGGGCCACGGCGCGCAGACCGGCCGCCCGCGCCTGCTCCCAGTCGTGCCGGAACTTGTGCAGCAGCGCCAGGTTGAACCAGGACTCCGACAGCCAGGGTTCCAGATCGGCGGCCCTGGTCAGGAGCGCGCCCGCGTCCTCGTACCGGCCGTCGCCGATCAGCGTGAACGCGCGGTCCGTGGCCTGCCGCCAGGAGGCGGAGGGCCGGTTCCGTCCCTTGCCGAAGATCCTCACGATTCCCGCCTGCCAGTTCCGTCGGTGGGCTGGCCGTACCTGTCCGCGCCCCCGTACACCCTCTCCTTCGCATCCAACCACGTACGGCCACGAGGGCGCTCATTACCCATGGGTTACCCAGCCTCGGGCAGGGTCAGACAGTCCCGTTCGCGGCTCCCGCCACGCTCGGCCTCCGTGTTCACGCGTCCCCTCCGTGTTCCGTGACAGGACCCGGGCCAGCGCCTCGACCACCTCCGGCGCGTACTCGCCGGCGGTGCCCAGGCGCAGTTCCTCCAACGCGGTCAGCGGCCCGCCGGGCCCTCCTTCCCGGGACTTCTCCTCGTACGCGTTGACCACCCGGACGATACGTGCGGCGAGCGGCTGCTCCCGGTGCGGGTCGGCCTGGCGTTCGACGATCGCCGCCACGCGCGGGTCCACCCCGGTCTGGCGCACCACGGCGCCGCCGAGCAGCGCGATCCGCCGCTGTTCGGCGGCCGGCAGGACGGCGGTGGCGCCCGCGGGGACCGGGTCGACGAGGCTGAGCTGGCCGATGTCGTGCATGAGGGCGGCGTACTCGAGCACGGTCAGCTCGGGCTCGGTCAGCCCGAGGTCGCGGCCCACCGCCTGGCCGAGGGCGGCGACCCGGTGGGCGTGCCCGGCCGGGGTGTATCCGGCGATCTCGGTGGCCCGCGCCAGGGAGGCGATGGTCTGCCGGTAGGTGGCGCGGACCGCCTCGTACCGGCGGTAGGACAGCTGTGCGAGCAGCAGGGGCACGGAGAAGACGGGCAGCGCCCACAGCCCGACGACCGCGACGCCGAGGGCCATCACCGCGCCGGTGGCGATGACGGCGGCGCCGATGCCGGGCAGGGCCCGCAGTTCGTCGCGGAGCGCCGGCAGGAAGGGCCATCCGGTGCGGGAGTGGGCCAGCGCGGCGGCGAGCACGGCGTCGCAGAGCGCGGTGAGGGAGAGCAGCGCGAGCAGCAGCAGCGCGTGGGCGGAACCGCTCCAGCCGTCGAAGGCGCCCTGGCTGTACAGGGGCTGGAAGCACACGGCGACGAAGCCGACGGTGAGCACCCGGCGGGCCGACGGGTCGAGGGCGGGGCCGGCGCCGCGCACGACGTGCGGCACGCTGCCGAGCAGGGACGCGGCGAGCACCACGGTGACGACCTGGGCGGCCCCGTGGTGGGTGGGCCGCCCCGCGGCCTCGCCGAGCAGCGCGTAGGCCAGCGAGCCCGCGGCGGCGAGCGGCGCGGCCTCCCTGATCCGGGTCCCGCTGCGGCGGGTGAGCTCGCCGACGGCGACGAGCACCCCGAAGGCGAGGGCGGCGCCGCGTTCCTCGACGCCGCTGTACAGGGTGGCGCCCAGGCAGCCGGCGGCCAGGACGGCGGCGCACAGGAGCACCACGGTGTGCAGCCGGGGCCTCACCGGCGCGCCCCGGGCCGGTCGGTGACGGGTCCGGCGGGCTCCGTCACGGCGGCGGGCGGCCGGTGGCCGTCGGCGTCCGGCCGCACGTCGTCGGCGGTCACCGCGGGACGCCAGCCGGACCGTCCGATCGCGCGGACCAGCGCGGCCACCATCCGCGGGTCGAAGTGGGCTCCCGCGCACCGCCGGAGTTCCTCCAGCGCCGCGGGCACGGGCCGCGCCCTGCTGTAGGAGCGGGTGGAGGTCATCGCGTCGAAGGCGTCGGCCACCGCGACGACCCGCGCGGACTCCGGGATCTGACTGCCCGCCAGCCCGTAGGGGTAGCCGCTGCCGTCCAGCCGTTCGTGGTGGTGCAGCACCGCCGCGCGGGCCTCGCCGAGGAAGGAGATGCCCCGCACCATCTCGTGCCCGTACTCGGGGTGCAGTTCGATCACCCGGCGCTCCTCGGGGGTCAGCGGACCGTTCTTGGTGAGCAGCCGGGTGGGCACGCCGAGTTTGCCGACGTCGTGCAGGATGCCCGCGAAGCGCAGCACCTCGACCCGGTCGTCGTCGAGACCGAGCTCCCGCGCGATCATCATGGACGCCTGTCCGACGCGTTCGCTGTGCCCGCGGGTGTAGCCGTCCTTGATGTCGACGGCCTGGACGAGCGCGCGGATCGTCGCCTGGTGGGCGGCCCGCTCCCGGTGGTACTGGGCGAACGCCCACCAGGACACGCCCATCGGCAGCAGCACCAGCAGCGCGGCCACCGGGCCGTACGGGCTGCGCCAGAGCAGGGCCATCATGAGGCCGGCGAGGCCGTGCACGGTGAGGGGTACCAGCGACCGGAGGAACAGCTGCCACCAGGCGGCGGTGGCCGACGTCCGCCCGCCGCGCGGGAGCACGCCGGCCGTGAGTGCCAGGATGCCGCCGTCCAGCAGGGTGAGCACCAGGCAGAACACCAGCACCGCGGCCCCGGCCGTGCCGAGCGCGCCGGGGACGTCGCAGTCCGCGACCGCCTCCCGGCCGCCCACCGCCAGGTGGACCCGGCTCGCGGCCCACACCGCGAGTACCAGCCGGCCGGTCCGCCAGAGCCGGCGCACCAGGTACGGGCGCTGCTCCACGGGCAGCGGCAGCGCCCCTGCCAGCGCGACCAGCGCCGCGCCGGACGGGGGGAGGAGGAAGGCCCCGGCGAGCAGGACGGGGTAGGAGGCTCCGCCCGGGTGCGGGGTGGCGACCGGACGCGACCGGGCCAGGCGCTCGCAGCCGGCGTACAGCGCGGCGAGCGGGACGACCGGCCACCAGGGGACGCCGGTGGCCGGGGAGGACGACAGGAGGCCCGGTGGCGGGACCAGACAGACCAGGGCCGTCAGGGTGACACAGACGACGTAGACGCGAGCCCGTGCCGGTAACGCCTCCATGAGCCCCTCCCCCGCCCGTGCCCGCCGTGCCGCACACCAGGCTCCGGAGCCTAGGACGGGGGGAGGTGCCTCCACGGGCCGATAACCCGCGGATTAGCACGTTCGAGTGACACTGAGGCCGGGGAACGGCGAGGTGTCAGGACTCCTGCGGTGTGGCCGGGGAGGCCGTGACGTCCTGGTCGGGCACGGCCTGCCCGGAGCGGATCAGATCGATCCGGCCCATCACCTTGGAGCGCAGGTCGCCGGGCACGTCGTCCTGCCCGCAGCACCGCTTGACCAGCTTCTTCACCGCCTGCTCGAGCCCGTACTTCTCCAGGCAGGGCGAGCATTCCTCGAAGTGGTGCTCGAACTTCACGCAGTCCGAATCCGGCATCTCGCGGTCGAGGAACTCGTAGAGGTGATCGAGGATCTCACCGCAATCCGTTTCGTGCGGCTCTCCGCAGCTCATGACCCCGAGCCTTTCGCTTCGTTCGACTCTCCGGCGCCGGCCGGGACCAGTCCGCGCTCGCGGGCGTAGTCCTCCAGCATGTTGCGCAGCTGACGGCGCCCCCGGTGCAGACGGGACATCACCGTGCCGATGGGTGTCCCCATGATGTCGGCGATCTCCTTGTACGCAAAGCCCTCGACGTCCGCGAGATACACCGCGATGCGGAACTCCTCCGGGATCGCCTGGAGGGCTTCCTTGACGTCCGAGTCGGGCAGGTGGTCCAGCGCCTGCGACTCCGCGGAGCGCAGACCGGTGGACATGTGCGACTCGGCACGCGCGAGCTGCCAGTCCTCGATCTCCTCGGCCGCGCTGCGCTGGGGCTCGCGCTGCTTCTTGCGGTAGGAGTTGATGAACGTGTTGGTGAGGATCCGGTACAGCCACGCCTTGAGGTTGGTGCCTTCGCGGAACTGGTGGAAGGACGCGTACGCCTTGGCGTAGGTCTCCTGGACCAGGTCCTCCGCGTCGGCCGGGTTGCGCGTCATGCGCAGGGCGGCCGAGTACATCTGGTCGAGGAACTCGAGCGCGTCCCGCTCGAAGCGCGCGCTGCGCTCCGCGGTCGACTCCGTGCCCGTGCCGCCCCGGCCCTCGGGCTGCTCCGCCTGGCCGTGTTCGGTCCCTGCGTCGGTACCGGGAACCGGACCCACCTCCTCCAGTGTTGTCGTGCGACCGTGACCGGTCCCACCCGAATCGGAGGATAGACGACGATCCGGTCCGCCCGCCGCCCGAACAGGGGCGGTCGTGGCCGCGTGCAGCACCGTCCAGTCGAGGTCGGCGCGGGCGCCGCGGGTCGAATCAGACACTGCCGGGCGCAGCCCGTCCACGAAATGGGGGCGGGAGGCGGGTGGGCAGGTGGTCGAACCCATGGGGCGGACTTCCTCTCCTACGACGGCCATGCCGTTCACCGGCACATACGTCCCTCCCAACAGCGGGAGCCGCCCGGGCATTCCCGGGCCTCAGCCGAGCGTGCCGGTCCACCGCACGACGGCGGCGGTGACGACGGAAACGGCCTCCTCCTGTGTGATGTCCGCCCGTTTGGGGACGGCGAAGCCGTGATCGCCGTGCGGCACCTCGACCAGTTCGTAGTCGCCCTCCGGGAACTCCCCGGGCCTGCCGAACGGGTCGTTGCCGCCCTGCACGACGAGCGTGGGCACCCCGGCGCCGAGCAGTTCGTCCGCGCGGGACTTCTCCGGCCGGCCCGGCGGGTGCAGCGGGAAGCTCAGGGCGAGCACCGCGCGGGCGCCGAGTTCCGTGGCGGTGCGGCAGGCGACGCGGGCTCCGGCGCTGCGCCCTCCCGAGACCACCGGCAGGCCCGGCTCCGCCAGGGCGGGCCAGATGCCGCGCCAGCCGGTGTCCAGGGTCTTCGGGGCGGGGGCCACCTTCTTGCCCGCCACCCGCCAGGGCTGTTCGACGAGGGCGACGGTCACGCCGTGCGCGGGCAGCCCGGCGGCGAGCGCCCTGAGGTCCCGGGCCTCGATGCCGCCGCCCGCGCCGTGGCTCACCGCGAGGACGAGGCGGGCCCGCCCTCGCGCGCGGTGCCAGGTGATGCGGGCGGGGCCGGCCTCCGTGGCGACGGTCTCGGTCCTGTCCGGGGCGTGAGTGGTGTGGGGGGTCACGTCAGAAGAGTGTGCCCTCTTCCGGCGCGGCCAGCTCCTTCAGCAGCTCCGGACCGTTGTTGCGGACATTGCTGACCGCCGTGCCGACCGGGTAGGCGCGCATCAGCCCGGAGTGCGGCGGGGCGAGCAGTTCGCGCAGTTCGCCGACGTCGGTGCGGGCGGGGTCCAGCCAGGCGTCCCAGCGGTCCGGGGTGAGCATCAGCGGCATCCGCGGGTGGATCTCGGCGAGTGCGTGCGGTCCGTCCGCCGGGGAGACGGCGAGCGGGTCGCTCTCCGCCTCGGTGGTGATGACGGAGCACGTCACCCACCATGCCTGGGGGTGGTCGTCCGGCAGCGTCCTGTCCCGCCAGAACTCGTACAGCCCGGCCATGGCGAACACCGAGCCGTCGGCGGGCGTCACGAAGTACGGCTGCTTGCGGGGCCGCTTCTTCCTGCCCTCGACCTCCAGGTCCCGCTCCTCCTTGCCGGTGACCCACTCGTAGTAGCCGTCGGCGGGCAGGATGCAGCGCCGGGAGGAGAAGGCCCGGCGGTAGGACGGCTTCTCGTGGACGGTCTCCGCGCGGGCGTTGATCATCCGGGCGCCGCCCTCGGGCGTCTTGGACCAGGAGGGCACCAGACCCCACTTCAGCTTGCGCAGCTGCCGAACCGGGCGCGGGTCCGCCACGTCCTTGAGGACACGGTCGAGTACGGCGAGGACCTCCTTGGTCGGCGCCACGTTGTAGTCGGGCTCCAGGGTCTCTTCCGGCTCCCACTTCTCGATCCCGAAGATTCCCGCGAGATCCTCGGGCCTGCGACTCGCTGCATACCGTCCGCACATACGTGCAACACTGCCAGACTCCGCACGCGCAGAGGGAGCAATCGGAAGCACATGGAAAGCATGGTCAGCACCGTCGCCGCCGCCTCACTCGCCTCCCTCTGGGACGAGGTCTCCGGCACCCAGCCCGACCCCGACACCTGGGTGGTGTTCGCCACTCTGGCCGCCGCGGCCGCCGTCGTGGTGCCGCAGGGGCTGTGGCGGCTCTCCCGCAACGCCGTCACCATCGCCCACGAGGGCGGGCACGGTCTGGTGGCGTTGCTCACCGGCCGCACGCTGACGGGGATACGCCTGCACTCGGACACCAGCGGCCTGACCGTCAGCCGCGGCAAACCGCACGGCATCGGCATGATCCTCACCGCCGCCGCCGGCTACACCGCGCCCCCGCTGCTGGGCCTGGGCGGCGCCGCGCTGCTCGGCGCGGGCCGCATCACGCTGCTGCTGTGGCTGGCCACGGCGCTCCTCGTGGCGATGCTGGTGATGATCCGCAACGCCTACGGGGCGATGTCGGTGCTCGTCACCGGCGGCACGTTCGTGCTGGTGTCGTGGCTGGCCGGACCCCAGGTGCAGGCGGCGTTCGCGTACGCCGTGGTGTGGTTCCTGCTCCTCGGCGGGGTGCGTCCGGCCTTCGAGCTGCAGGCCAAGCGCTCCCGCGGCGGGGCGGGCGACTCCGACGCGGACCAGCTGTCGAGGCTGACGCACGTACCGGCGGGCCTGTGGCTGTTCCTGTTCCACGCGGTGTCCCTGTGCGCGCTGCTGGGCGGCGGCAGGTGGCTGCTGGGCCTGTGAGCACCCCCGGCCGGGGCACTCCGCAAGGCGCGGGGCCGTGCCGGTGCCCGGCTGCGCCGCGCGGGCACGACCAGCCGGAACGGACCCGCGGCCGACAGCCGGTCCGCACAGCCCCCTCCTTATAGAGTGGGCCCCATGGCCCGAAACCCCGCAGACACCGCCCTCTGGCCCGCCCCGCACGCGAGCGGAGCCGTCGACGCGACGGTCCACGTGCCCGGGTCCAAGTCGGTCACCAACCGCGCTCTCGTCCTCGCCGCCCTCGCCTCCGAGCCGGGCTGGCTGCGCCGCCCGCTGCGCTCCCGCGACACCCTGCTGATGGCGGGCGCGCTGCGCGCGATGGGCGTCGAGATCGAGGAGGGCGTGGGCCCCGACGGCACCGGCGAGGCCTGGCGGGTGCTCCCCACGGGCCTGCACGGCCCGGCCACCGTCGACGTCGGAAACGCCGGCACGGTGATGCGGTTCCTGCCCCCGGTCGCCACGCTGGCCGACGGCCCCGTCCGCTTCGACGGCGACCCGCGTTCCTACGAGCGTCCGCTGAACGGCGTCATCGACGCGCTGCGCCGGCTGGGCGCCCGCATCGACGACGAGGAGCGGGGCGCGCTGCCGATGACCGTGCACGGCGGGGGCGCCCTCGACGGCGGCACCGTGGAGGTCGACGCGTCCTCGTCCTCGCAGTTCGTCAGCGCGCTGCTGCTGTCCGCGCCGCGCTTCAACCAGGGCGTCGAGGTCCGCCACACCGGCGCGACGCTGCCGTCCATGCCGCACATCCGGATGACCGTCGACATGCTCCGCGCGGTGGGCGCCCAGGTCGACACCCCCGAGTCGGGCGGCGAGCCGAACGTCTGGCGGGTCACCCCGGGCGCCCTGCTGGGCCGGGACCTGACCGTCGAGCCCGACCTGTCCAACGCCCAGCCGTTCCTGGCGGCCGCGCTGGTGACCGGCGGCAGGGTCGTCGTCCCGGACTGGCCGGCCCACACCACCCAGCCCGGCGACCGGCTGCGGGAGATCTTCACCGAGATGGGCGGTTCCTGCGAGCTGACCGAGTCGGGACTCGTGTTCACCGGCTCCGGCTCGATCCACGGCGTCGACGTGGACCTCGGCGAGGTCGGCGAGCTCACGCCGGGCATCGCGGCCGTGGCGGCGCTCGCGGACTCCCCGTCCACCCTGCGGGGCGTGGCCCATCTGCGGCTGCACGAGACGGACCGGCTCGCCGCGCTGACCAAGGAGATCAACGAACTGGGCGGCGACGTCACCGAGACCGCGGACGGTCTGCACATCCGCCCGCGCCGGCTGCACGGCGGGATCTTCCACACCTACGAGGACCACCGCATGGCCACCGCGGGCGCGATCATCGGCCTCGCGGTCGAGGGCGTGCAGATCGAGAACGTGGCGACCACGGCGAAGACCCTGCCGGACTTCCCCGATCTGTGGACCGGGATGCTCGGGGCGTAGGGGTTCACGATGCGCCGCTACGGCAAGCACACCGACGAGGACGACATCCGCTCCCGCCCCAACCGCAGGGGCAACCGGCCGCGCACCCACATCCGGCCCAAGCACGAGGACGCCGCCCAGGGCCTGGTCCTCACCGTGGACCGGGGCCGGCTGACCTGCCTCGTCGAGGACCGGGTGGTGCTGGCGATGAAGGCCCGTGAGCTGGGCCGCAAGGCGGCGGTGGTCGGTGACCGGGTGGCGCTGGTGGGCGACCTGTCCGGCAGGAAGGACACGCTCGCGCGGATCGTGCGGATCGAGGAGCGCGCGTCGGTGCTGCGCCGGACCGCGGACGACGACGACCCCTACGAGCGGGTCGTCGTCGCCAACGCCGACCAGCTCGCCGTCGTCACCGCCCTCGCCGATCCCGAACCCCGGCCCCGGCTGATCGACCGCTGTCTGGTCGCGGCGTACGACGGCGGTCTGGAGCCGCTGCTGGTGCTGACCAAGTCGGACCTCGCGCCGCCCGACAAGCTGCTGGAGCTCTACGGCGACCTCGACATCCCCTACGTGGTGACCAGCCGCGCGGAACTGGAGAGCGGCGAGGCTGCGGACCGGGTGCGGGAGCAGCTGGACGGCCGCATCACCGCGTTCGTGGGGCACTCCGGGGTCGGCAAGACGACGCTGGTGAACGCGCTGGTGCCGGAGGAACGGCGGCGTTCGACCGGGCACGTCAACGCGGTGACCGGGCGGGGGCGGCACACGACGACGTCCGCGCTGGCGCTGCCGCTGTCGGGTGCGGAGGGCTGGGTGATCGACACGCCGGGCGTGCGGTCCTTCGGGCTCGCCCACGTCGACCCGTCCCGGGTCATCCACGCCTTCCCCGATCTGGAGCCGGGCACCGAGGGCTGTCCCCGCGCGTGCAGCCACGACGAGCCGGACTGCGCGCTGGACGCGTGGGTGGCCGAGGGGCACGCGGATCCGGCGCGGCTCTACTCGCTGCGGCGGCTGCTGGCGACGCGGGAGCGCACCGAGGGCGACTGACCTCCGCGTTGTTTGTCGTGGTGTCCGGACGGTAAGTGCATAATCGCACCGAGCCGGACCCGAACCCGTCGAACCTGACGAAGCGGTCACTGTACGTGGCGAATGCGGGAGGACGACACATGGCGTGGCTGCTGGTCGTAGTGGCCGGGGTGCTCGAGACCGGTTTCGCCGTGTGCCTGAAGCTGTCGCACGGCTTCACGCGGCTGTGGCCGACCGTCGCCTTCTGCGCGTTCGCGCTGGGCAGCTTCGGACTGCTGACCCTGTCGCTGAAGAAGCTCGACGTGGGGCCCGCGTACGCGGTGTGGACGGGCATCGGCGCGGCGGGGACGGCCATCTACGGGATGGTGTTCCTCGGGGACCTGGTGTCCACGCTGAAGATCGTCTCCATCACGTTCGTGATCGTCGGTGTGATCGGGCTGCAGCTGTCGGGGTCCGCGCACTGAGCGGCCCGCTACGGCACGGCGGGGTACCGGTGCAGCGCGCCGCGCACCAGTTCGGCGACGGCGTCGCCGGCCGGTGGCGCGGCGACGCAGGACAGGGCGAGACGCACCACGAGCTCGCAGGAGCGGGCCAGGTCGGTGG
>Ga0247820_10000128_pt1 | contig 37381 bp, 34 predicted proteins | sample 13C_Glucose_Day1_2_FD_192480 | JGI IMG/M metagenome (GOLD analysis project Ga0247820, IMG submission 192480) | Soil microbial communities from agricultural site in Penn Yan, New York, United States - 13C_Glucose_Day14 | ecosystem: Environmental > Terrestrial > Soil > Agricultural land | place...
CTACGCCTGTGGGAGCAACTGTCTTGCTCAATTTTTAGAATCTGGCGCGATCCCTGTGTGGGCCTTGCGTCGCGATGCGCCGCGCTCGATATCATAGGCGCTGAATTTCTCTCGGCGAACACCCCAGTGCCCAAACCAGCCACTGGCGCAGAATCGTCGGGGTATAGAGGTTGCCGGTGCGGAACGAAAACACGCCGTACTGTTGCGCCTTGCGCGCCTGCTCGGTCATCGCCGTGCGCCAGAAGGCGCGGGGCGGCAGGCATTGGTAGGGGTTTATGGGTTATCCGTGCAGCTCGAGGCTGTAGATGAGGTCGTCGTGCCAGCGGCCACCGAGCCGGTAGGCCTCGGGCACACGGCGGGCGAGGGTGAAGCCGCACTTCTCCAGAACCCGGCAGGAGGCCGTGTTGCCGTCGGTGACGGTGGCCTCCAGCGAGGTGAGGTCGGTGGCGCTGGCGAAATCCACGATCACCCGCAGCGATTCACTGCCCAGGCCCTGGCCGTGCCACTCGGGCAGCAGCAGATAGCCGCATTCGGCATGCCCTGGGCGCAGCAGGCGCAGGCCGGTGACCCCGACGTCCCGGCCGCTGGCCTTGTCGGTCATCACCAGGCACAGCCAGTGTTCGGCGCCGGGTGACCAGTCCGGCAGGCGATGCTCGAAACGCCGGCGCACTTCGCTTTCTGGCAGCTCGTCGAATAAATGGCGCATGGTCTCGGGCTCGCGGTGGAGCCTGAGGAACAGCGGCCAGTCGGCTTCGGCCAGGGGGCGCAGGTCCAACCGATCGGTGTGCAGCTCCAGCATCCGGTGCTCCTTGCGAGATTGGGAGAGCAAGGTGCTTTGTACGATGAGTTGACGACAGGATCAAGCTGGAAAGGCGACTAAATGTCTAGATAGTCACGGCGGATCGCCCTCCAGATCAAGTGAAATCATCAGTTGCTTATAGTAAAAGCTGTTACTCTAGCGTTCGAGGATTTTTCAGTCGTTGCACAAGGGAAATGGAAGTCCATGAAGTTTGTTTATCTTGATCATGGGGTGCTGGTTGAGTGGCTTAAAAAAGCGCATCAGCATTTAATGCAGTGGAAAAGCTGGTGAAAGATGGTTTTCAACCGGTCTATAGTCCCGCACATATAGAAGAGTTGGCTGTCCCTGTGCAGAGAAGCGGTTTGCCTGAAAGCATTGTCATGGATGAAATGAGGTTGTTATCTGGCTTGACAAAAAATTATGAAGTGCTTCCAAGTAAGCGGAGAGGGTTGCGCGAAGTCAGGTCCGAAGGTAGATTTGGTGCTTTTATATGTAAAGAGAATCCTAAGCAGTGTTATAAAAGAGTGACGAAAGATTATGAGCACCTCAATGGTATCGCTGAGGGCGGGCAAAAATCATTCTCAGTGGACGCGAATCAGAACGCAGGGGGGCGGGTACCTGGCACAGTGAATCGCCTTGATCCGCAAAGCATTCTGCAGCAAGCAAGCATGAAGTTTAGTATTCTTTTGGAGTATCGTGAAATATTTCATGGTGGGCATATGTATGTAGCAATGCACACAGGCATCGAAAGTCAGTCGCCTTTCATTGAAGTTCTGGATCCAGAGGGCTGTATTGAAATGCTGAAAGGGAATCATGACGCGACTCAAGCAATGATCGAATCTGTTATAAAGTGTTTGATTCGGGAGAGATATTATCCGGATCCGGTGAAAAAGTATCGTTCGGAAATGCATGATATCACGCATGCGATTTATGCTTCATATTTTGACTTGTATGTGATTGAGGATGCCCGCTCGCGGGAAAGGTGCAAGGCCGCATATGAGTTTTTAGGTGTAAAAACAAGGGTGCTTTCGCCAGCCGAAGTCGTGCAGCTGTGATGCGTGGTGGTGTAAATATTTACAATCAGGTAGCCAAGCTTTTGAACGCTCCCTTGGGGAGCGTTCCTCCTGTGCCTTGAACACTATCTTGCGATTCGAAATAGGCGTCTAATGTTGGTGATTACGCGTTCTTGTCATGGGGGTCACCCTGAGGTTTTGATGCGCGCGCGCGCTTTTGCGTCCTTGAAACGCCCGGTCACAAAGAGTCGGTCATTATTGGATCTGCTATTGCCTACCGGGATCTGCCATAGATATTCGAAGCACGCATAGTGCCCGCGCGGAATGCTATCGACCGAAAATCTTTCCTGAAAAGAGAGTGAGTTTTTCAAGGTGCTTCTAAGTGTAGTGTAATTTGGATTGAGAAACGCCTGATAGAACAGATATTTCACCTCGTGAGTGGTGAACTGAGAGGAAAGTATGTTCAGGTAGTACTCACGTCTGCTCGTGGCGTAACAGTCCTTTTCGATGAGCATGAGCAGTGAGCCAAGGGTCTCCATGTATCTGGCTTGTTGCGGAAGATTGCTGTGGCAAAGCATATATAGGTGGTAGGTGTAGTCTTCTTGCTCTTGGGGGGTTTCCGCGCTGGGGAATTGCAGATCGCGCTGCGTGGCGCACGCCTCGTCAAATTTTTTCTGTTTCTGTCGTAGTGCGGTGACTCCATGTGTCCGCTCTTCTGGTGTGCGCCCTGACTTTACCGATACTTGCTCTAGGTTTGTCTTGTAAAGAGAAAGCAATCGATAGAAGGATTCTTCAAACTGTTGTTGTCTGAATGTTTCGCTTTGGCTTTTTATTTCATTTCTAGTCTCGGAAAGCTCCAGCCTGGTAAGCTTGAGGTCTTCGCGTTGTAGGAAGATAGTAACGAGTAGGCCCGCAAAACCCAATCCTGTGAAAAGACTATTTAATGCGCCAAAACTATCCCCGAATGTCCCGGCTGATTCGATAGAGTACCGCGTCACCGGTAATGTCATGATGATCAGGAAGCCGCCATATGAAAATACGACTAGCAGGATCGAAGTAAAACAGGTGAGGAGAATGTTTCTGATATTCAGGCTCGGAGGGGTGTCGGGCGCTTGAGGGTCGCTCTTGTAAAGAAAGTTAGTCAATATATTCATGTTCGGTTCCATTGAAAATACATTGAGGCAGTCGAATGTCTGGCAGGCTTCCCTATTGTATCTTTTGCAAAAACCTTTCAACTGCCTATTGGCTGGCGGGTGTGTAGCCTCCCTCATGATGACATGGTTCTACCTGTTTCGGAAAATCTTCCAAACCCTTCAAAACGCTACATCACGCGTCATGATCCGGTCTCAGCAGAAGCGAAGGCGGTCGTGAGGAGCAGAATATATTGATCGACTTGAAGGGAACTGCATAATAGTACCAACGTTGCAAAACAAAGGACTGTATGCCCGCCATCCCGCTACTGCGTCGTCTTTTCGCAGGTTTTGTCCTTGCCGCGCTTACCGGCTGCCAGCCCGACCCTGCACCGCCCCTCGACCAGCAACTCTACATCTGGCAACGCCAGTGGCGGCCGATCCACGAACAGGCCCTGGCCGATAGCCGCGCCGACTTCTCGACCCTGCGTGTGCTGGCCTTGCAGGCCCAGCCCAAGGCAGGCTGGAGCAGGGCGCTGGTCAACCTGCCTCAGCTCAAGGCCGATGGCCGCCCGGTGATCGCCGTGGTGCGGCTGGACGGTCAGCTGCCCGCGCTCGACCTGCAGCTGGCCGGCACCCAGATCGCCCAATTGCTGGCCGACTGGCAGGCTGCCGGCTTGGCCCCAAGCGGGCTCGAGATCGACCACGACAGCGGCAGCGCCCGCCTGCCGGGCTATACCGAATTCCTCCTGAAACTGCGCGAGCAACTGCCGCCGGGCCTGAAACTGAGCATCACCGCGCTGCCCGCCTGGCTCGACAGCCCGCACCTGCCGGCGCTGTTGCAGGCGGTGGACAGCAGCGTGTTGCAGGTACACGCGGTGAGCGATCCCCGTCGAGGCCTGTTCGATCCGCTGCAGGCGAAGAGCTGGGCCGAACGCTGGAGTCGTGTCGGTGACAGGCCGTTCTACCTGGCCTTGCCCGCCTATGGTGTCGCGCTGCTGCCGGATACCGGCGGTGCGCCGGTGGTGGAAAGTGAAACCCCATTGAACCGGCCCGGCGAGCGCCGCGAGCTGCTGGCCGATCCGCAGCAACTGGCGGACCTGGGCAGGCAACTGCGGGACAAGCCGCCCGCGCACCTGGCCGGGCTGATCTGGTTCCGCCTGCCATTGCCCGGCGACCGCCGGGCCTGGAGCCTGACCACCCTGAAGGCGGTGGCGCGTGGCGACACGCTCGCCAGCCAGTGGCGGGTCGAACTGTCCGGGCAGGGCGGGCTCTTCGACATCAGCCTGGCCAATGTCGGCAATCTCGACTTGGCGGTGCCCGCACGCGTGGAACTGAACGTCGAATCCTGCGACGCTGCGGATGGGCTCAACGGCTACCGCCTGCAGCAATCCCCCAAACACCTCGTCTTCAACCGCCAGTCCAGCGTGCGTGTGGCTGCTGGCGGCCGGCGCGTCCTCGGTTGGGCGCGCTGCCATGGAATCGATCAAGGAGCATGGAATGTCTACCCCTGACTGGACCCGACGCCTGCTGTGCCTGTCCCTGAGCGTGCCGGTCGGCACGGCGCTGGCCTGTGGCCCGGACTTCCCGATGCGCCTGCTGGATGACCGGGCACAGACCCTGGCCGAGCTGCCGGAAGGCAATTTCGGCTTCGAGGTGAATCGCCTCGGCGAGCAGCTGGCAGGCCTCAAGCCCACCACCGAGATGACCCTGACCCCTTACTGGGACAGTGACGACAACGACCGACCTTACCGTGAGCAGCGCAGCCGTATCGAGGCCGATGAGTTGCCGGAATCGCTGCGCGAGAAGGTCGCGCAACTGCGGGCCCTGCAGGATCCGCGACAGGTGCTGGAGCAGGGTGCCGAACTGCCGGATGAACTGCGCCTGTACATTGCCGGCGCAGTGGCCTTCGACACCGACGACCACGCCTTGGCGGCGGACTATTTCGCCAAGGTGCTGGCCCTGCCGGCCGATCAACGCAAGTTGCGCAGCACCTGGGCTGCCTACTCGCTGGGGCGGGCGCTGATGGCCCGCAGCTTCGAGGCCAGCGATGATCCGCAACAGACGCCGCAGGCCCTGCAAGCCCAGGCGCGCGAGGCCTTCCACCAGGCCCGCGCGCTCAGCGCCGAAGGCTTCAGCGACCCGCTGGAGCTGGGGGTGGCCAGCCTTGGTGAGGAGGCCCGCCTGGCCAAGCTCGCCGGCGACTGGAACAGCGCGATTCAGTTGTATGCCAGCCAGAGCCGCCTGGGCTCGGGTAGCGGCTACAGCTCGCTCAGGCAGCTTGCCGACGAACTGGTGAGCCTGCCGGATGAACAGCTGAAGACACTGCTGGCGCAGCCAATGCCGCGCAAGCTGCTCACCGCCTACCTGCTCAGCCATGTCGGCTGGGACTACGACGGTCAGCCGCCAACCCAGGCCCGGCGCCTGCCCGCGTTGCTGCAGGCCAGTGTCGGCGGCAAGTTGGAAGACGCCGACCGCCTGGCTGCGTTGACCTACCAGCAAGGCAACTATGCCGCGACCAGAAGCTATCTGCAGCAGGCAGGCGACACCGGACTTGCCTGGTGGCTGCGCGCCAAGCTGGCCTTGCGCGACGGCGACAAGACCCAGGCTGCGGCTGCCTATGCCAAGGCCGCCGCCGCGTTCCCCCGCGAAGAGTCATGGGGTTCGCGACAGACACCCGATTGGGACTACGAAAGCGTGAAGCCCGGCTGCCGCGTCGAAGGCGAAGGCGCGATCCTGGCGTTGGAGCGCGGCGACTACCTGCAGGCCTTCGACCTGCTGTACCGCAGCCAGGAGATCTACTGGCAGGACACGGCCAGCGTGGCCGATCGCGTGCTGACCCTGGATGAGCTCAAAGGCTACGTCGATGCCCATGTGCCGGCGCCGCCAGCGCCCAAGGTGGAAGAGGGCGGTTACGTGCCGCGCCCAGTGGCGACACAGCTGCGCGAGCTGCTGGGTCGACGCCTGCTGCGCGAGGGGCGCTACGACGAAGCACCCGGCTACTTCGCCACGCCGCAGTTGCAGGCAGATGCCAAGGCCTACGGCCAGCACCGCCAGGATGCCGTCTCGCGCTGGACGCCTACCGGCCGGGCTGAAGCACTGTACGCCGCAGCGACTTTGGCGCGCAGCGCGGGCATGGAGATCCTCGGTTATGAAATGGCGCCCGACTACGCCTGGCTGGGCGGCAGCTACAGCCTGGGCAGCGCCGAAGTGCAGCCAGGGCCGTTCCTGGCCGCGGGCGAAGTGCAGCGCCAACGGGCGACCGAGGCCAAGCCCGATCAGCGCTACCACTACCGCTATGTCGCCGCCGACCTGGCCAACCAGGCCGCTGACCAGCTGCCACGCAGCAGCCAGGCCTTTGCCGCGGTGCTGTGCACGGCGGCCGGATGGGTGCCCGGCAGCGAACAGGAAAGCGCGTTGTACAGACGCTATGTCCAGCAGGGGCCGTTCGTGCAGTGGGCGGAAGATTTCGGCAAGCAGTGCGAAGAGCCCCGGTTCGACCAGGCCAACAAGCGCTACCTGACCGAGAAGCTCGATAGCGTGCGCACGGCGTTGCGGCCGTACAAGGCGCAGGTGCTGCCGGTGGGGTTGGTGGTGCTGGCGGGGGTTGCCTGGGCGTGGATGCGGCGGCGCAAGGCTAGGGGTTGATATGAGGGGGCGGCGCTGGATTCTCGAGGTGTAGGACGAGAGAGTTGCAGCGCCTATCAGATCGAGCGCCGCCCGCGCGGCGCTCGGTCTCAAGGGCGCGACAAGACTAGCGCCAGGCACCTGTCCGCCACAACGCGGTCAAAAGACAGCCATGAGCCGCCCCACTGGTTTCAGTTCTGCGCGGTCTTCTGGTCGGGCTCCAGCTTCACCGTCTCCTCCAGGGTGAAACGCCCCAGCGGGTTCTGCAGGAAGTTCTGGATATTGCTGCGCGAGATGTTGATGTACGGGCTGTAATACAGGTCGATCCAGTGCACGTCCTGCTTGGCCAGCTTCTGCAGGTCCTGGTACATCTGCTTGCGCTTGACCGGGTCGGTTTCCACCCGGGCCGCGGCCACCAGGTCCTTGACCTTGTCGTTGTGGTAGCGGGTCATGTAGTTCATGTTGGTGTCGTGGCCCAGCACGAAGGTGGTCTTCTGGTCCGGGTCGAGCACGTCATTGGTCCAGTACATCACCGACAGGTCATAGTCACCGTCGACCAGCATCTGCCAGCTCTGGGTCGGGTCGACCTTCTGCAGGTTGGCGGTGATGCCGACATCGGCCAGCTGCTTCTGCACCAGTACGGCGATCTGCTCGTCGGCCTCGTTGCCGGCGTTGACCACGTAGTTGACCTTCAGCCCCTCGGCGCCGGCTTTTTTCAGCAGCTCGCGGGCCTTGGCCGGGTCGAACGGGCGCTGCGGGTTGTCGGCGTTGTGGTAGAGCGCACCCTTGGGAATGTACGAGTAGGCCATTTCGCCATGGCCGAAGGTCACCGTGTCCACCAGCGCCTTCTTGTCGATCGCCAGGTCGATGGCCTCGCGCACTTCCTGTTTGCCCAGCAGTCCCTTGGAGTGGTTGATCAGCAGGTGGTCTTCACGGGTCGAGGGGTCGATATGGATGGTGATCTTCTTGTCCTTCTGCAACTCGTCCACCTGGGTGAACGGCACAAAGATCGCCGAGTCCAGTTCGCCGGCCTGGACCTTCATCATGCGCGTGCGGTCATCCGGGATGGAGATCCACTCCACGCCATCCAGGCTGACCTTGTCGGCCTGCCAGAATTCCGGGTTCTTCTCCAGGATCACCCGGTCGCCCCGTAGCCACTCCTTGAGTTTGAAGGCCCCGGACACCACCGGGTTCTGTGCGTATTCCTCCTCGCCGAGCTTGTCCATGGCCTTTTTCGACAGGATCGAGATGTTGGCGGTGGCGAGCTGGGCCAGGAACGGCACCGACTTGCTGTGCAGGGTCACCACCAGGGTATGCGGGTCGGCGGCCTTGGCGGTGTCGATGATCTTGTACGAGTCGGCCCAGAGCGAACCCGGGTTGTCGCGGATGCGCAGCAGGGAGAAGGCGGCGTCCTCGGCGGTGATCGGCGAGCCGTCGGAGAACTTGGCCTCGCGCATCTTGAAGGTGTAGGTCAGGCCGTCGTCGGAAACCTTCCAGCTTTCGGCCAGGCCCGGCACCAGCCGGGTGCCGCTGTTGTCGACGCGGATCAGCACGTCATAGACGTTGGCGAACACCCAGCTGTCGCGGTTCTGCGCGCTCTTGATCGGGTCGAAGGTGGTGCTTTCCTCACGGCAGCCGATGGTCAGCACGCCGGCGGCCTGGGCCATGCCGCTGGCCAGGGTGCTGGCAGCCAGTATGGCGGCGGTGAGAAGTTTCAATGCGGCGGGTTTCATGCTCAAGCTCCGTTTGATGGTCATGGTGGTGATGTCAGCAGGGCAGTTGCGAGTGAACGCAGGCGTGGCGCCGGGCGCCCTGGATATGCTCGGGTGGCGCGGTTTCGCCGCAGCCGGGCAGCGCATGCCGGCAGCGCGGATGGAAGGCGCAGCCGGATGGCAGGTTCAGTGGGCTCGGCGGCTCGCCGGCCAGCGGGTCCTGGGGCAGGCGTCGGGCCGGGTCGATGTCGGCGATGGACTGGATCAGCGCGGCGGTGTAGGGGTGGCGCGGGGCGGTAAAGACCTCATGCACCGGGCCTTCCTCGACGATCTGCCCCAGGTACATCACCGCCACCCGGTCGCACAGGCGGCGCACCACGCCCAGGTCATGGGTGATGAACAGCAGCGCCAGGCCCATGCGCTCGCGCAGCTCCAGCAGCAGGTTGATGATCTGCCCCTGGATCGACACGTCCAGCGCGGCGACACATTCATCGGCGACGATCAGCCTGGGCTCGACGGCCAGGGCCCGGGCGATGCCGACCCGCTGGCACTGGCCACCGCTCAGCGAACCGGGTCGGCGTTCGGCCAGCTCGGCGCGCAGGCCGACCAGCTCGAGCAGTTCACCGACCCGGGCCGGAATCTGCGTGGCGGGCACCTTGCGCTGCACTTGCAGCACTTCGGTGAGGATCTGGCCGATGCGCTGGCGCGGGTTGAGCGCGCTGTACGGGTCCTGGAAGATCATCGCGGTCTCGCGGCGCAGGCGGGCGATATCCGCCGGGCTGCCCTGGTTCATGTCGGTGCCGTCGAACAGCACCTGGCCGCCGCAGCTCGGGGTGAGCTGGAGGATGGCCCGGGCCAGGGTGCTCTTGCCGCAGCCCGATTCGCCCACCAGGCCGAGGGTTTCGCCGGCGGCGAGATTCAGCGAGGCGCCGTTGACCGCGCTGACCTTGCGCGGACGCAGGTTGAACAGGCCGCTGCCGGCGGCGGGAAATTGAACCTGCAGGTCCTTGACCTGCAACAACGTGGTCATGACAGGCCTCCGGCCAGCAGCGGGGTATGGCAGGCCAGGCGGTGGCCGGGGCTTGCCTCCAGCAGTTCGGGCAATTGTTGCCGGCAGAGCGGCATGGCCTGGGGGCAACGTGATTCGAAGCGGCAGCCCGCCGGCAGGTCATCGAGCAGCGGTGGCTGCCCGGCGATGGTGGTCATGCGCACTGCCTCGGGTTGCGCCGCCGGATGACAGGCCAGCAGCCCGGCGCTGTACGGATGTCGAGGCTGGGCCAGCATTTCGTGCTTGGCGCCGTGTTCGCAGAGGCGCCCGGCGTACATCACGGCGATGCTGTCGCAGGTCTGCGCCACCACGCCCAGGTCGTGGCTGATCAGGATCATCGACAGCCCGCGGCGGTCGCGCAGCTCCAGCAGCAGGCGCAGGATCTGCGCCTGCACGGTGACATCCAGGGCCGTGGTCGGCTCGTCGGCGATCAGCACCTTGGGGTTGCAGCCCAGGGCCACGGCGATCATCGCCCGTTGGCGCATGCCGCCGGAAAACTCATGGGGATAGTTGTCGACCCGGGACTTCGGGTCGGGGATACCGACCTGGCGCAGCACCTCGATTGCTTCGGCCCGGGCCTCGCGACGCGAAACGCCCTGGTGCAGGCGGATGCCCTCGGCGATCTGCTCGCCGATGCGCATCAGCGGGTCCAGGTGGCTGCAGGGGTTCTGGAAGATCATCCCCAGCTCGCGCCCACGCAGGCGGCGCATGCCGGCTTCGTCCAGCTGCAGCAGGTCGTGGCCCGCCAGGCGCACGGCCTGGCCCTCGACCCGCAGGTTCGGCGCCGGCAGCAGGCGCATCAGGCCCCGGCAGGCCAGGGTCTTGCCCGAGCCGCTTTCGCCCACCAGGCCGAGGATCTCGCCTTCGCCAAGGTCGAAGGACAGCCGGTCGACCAGGGTGATATCCCGTTGGCCGGCACGGGCGATGACGCTCAGTCCGCGGACCTGGAGCAGGGGCGTGGTCATGAGCGGTCTCCCAGGCGTTCGGCGACGCCGTCGGCCAGCAGGCTGAAGCCCATGGCCAGGGTCACCACCGCCAGGCCTGGGAAGGTGCAGATCCACCAGGCGCTGGTGATGAAGCTCTGCCCCTCGGCGACCATGGTGCCCCATTCCGGGGTCGGCGGTTGCACACCGAGGCCCAGGTAGCTGACGGCGGCGCCGTTGAGCAGCACCAGCACGGCGTCCGACATGCAGAACACCACCGAGCCGAACAGCGCGTTGGGCAGCAGGTGGCCGAACAGCGTGCGTCGGTGGCTGAAGCCCAGGCTCCTGGCGGCCAGGGCGAAGTCGCTGTGCTTGAGCACGAGGATCTGCGAGCGGATCAGCCGCGCATAGGACACCCAGCCGACCAGCGCCATGGCGATGTAGAAACTGCCCAGGCCCGGACCGAGTATGGCCATGATCGCCAGCATCAGCACCAGGAACGGAAAGGCCAGGACAATGTCGATCAGGCGCATGCAGGCGTTGTCCAGCCAACCGCCGACGTAACCGGACACCGCGCCGATGCAGGTGCCGAGCAGGAACGGGAAGATCACCCCGATCAGGGCCATCTGCAGGTCGACCCGGGCGCCCCAGATCACCCGCGAGAGCACGTCGCGGCCGAAGTTGTCGGTGCCGAAGGGATGCGCCAGGCTTGGCGCGGCCAGGCGCAGGTCGCCGTTCTGCAGCAGCGGATCGAATGGCGCGACCCACGGCGCGCACAGCGCCAGCAGGCACCAGCCGAGGACGATGGCCAGGCCGCAGTACAGGGTCAGGCGACCATCGCCGAGGTTCCAGGCCAGGCGTGCGCGCAGGGCGAGGGTGGCGCTCATTGGATCTTCACCCGCGGATCGAGGACGGTGGTCGCCACGTCGGCGAGGAAGTTCACCGCCACCGTGGCGCAGGCCAGCACCATGGCAACGCCCTGGACCACCATGTAGTCACGGGTGAAGATGCCGCGCACCAGCAATTGGCCGACGCCCGGCAGGGAGAACAGGCTCTCGATCACCACCGTGCCGCTGATCAGCCAGCCGATGTTGACCGCCAGCAGGTTGATGGTCGGCACCATGGAGTTGGGCAGGACATGCCGGCGCAGGATCGCCCCTTCGCCCAGGCCCCGGGCACGGGCGGCGGTGACATGGTCGGCCTGCATCTCCAGCAGGATGCTGGCGCGCAGGTTGCGCACCAGCACCGCCGACAGCGCCAGGGCGATGGTCAGGCAGGGCAGCACCAGGTGGTGCAGCTTGTCGGTCCAGGTACGGCCATAGCCGGACACCGGGAACAGCCCCCAGTGCACGCTGAACAGCAGGATCAGCATCAGCCCCAGCCAGAAGGCCGGCAAGCCGAGGCCGGCGGTGGTGAACAGGCGGATCAGGTTGTCGGCCCAGCCGCCCTTGTGGCGGGCGGCGAGGATGGCCAGCGGCACGGCGATCAGCAGCGCCAGGGCGACGCTGCCCAACACCAGCATCAGGGTCGGCTCGATGCGGCTGGCGATCAGCGGCAGGGCGTCGACCTTGTACAGCAGCGACTTGCCCAGGTCACCATTGAGCAGGTTCTTCAGGAAGTACAGGTATTGCACCCAGATCGGCTCGTCGAGGCCGAACTGGGCGCGGATTTTCTGGATCGCGTCCGGTGTGCTGCGCGCGCCCAGCAGTACCCGCGCCGGATCGCCCGGGATCGAGCGCACCAGCACGAAGGTGATGATGCTGATGCCCAGCAGCACCGGCAGCAGTTGCAACGGACGGATGAGGACGAACCGGTAGCGGGCCAGGCTCATCGATCAGCCCCGGTTACGTTGCAGGAAATCCAGCAACACCGGGAAATAGGCCTGGGGCTCTTCGTAGAACGGCATATGGCTGCTGTTGGGGAACACGTGCAGCTCGGCGCGCTCATGCAGCGCCAGCTTCATGCGCATGGCGCAGGCCGGGGTCAGTTCGTCGTGCTGGCCGGTGGTGATCAGCACCGGCATGCGGAACGAGCCCATTTGCTCGAGGCGGTTCCAGTCCTTGAGGTTGCCGATATAAAGGAACTCGTTGGGGCCCTGCATGGTGGCGTAGGGGCTCATGTTCCAGTCGCCCAGCGAGCGCTGGATCGGCGCCGGCCATTCATCGAGCCGGCAGACATGGCGGTAGTTGAGCAGGGTGATGGCGGCCTGGTACTGCGGGTGGTCGAGGGTGCCCATGGCCTCGTGGCGCTGCATCATCGCCACTGTTTCGCTGCCCAGGGCGCCGCGCAGGCGCTCCAGCTCGGTGATCAGGTGCGGAATGTCGCCGACGGTGTTCTCGAGAATCAGACTTTTCAGCGACTGCGGGTGATGAATGGCGTACTCGATCGCCAGCCAGCCGCCCCAGGAGTGCCCGAGCATGTGCACACGGCCCAGGTCCAGGGCCTGGCGCACCTGCTCGACCTCGGCCACGTAGCGGGTGATGTTCCACAGGCTGTCGTCATCCGGGCGGTCGGAGGCGCCGGTGCCCAGCTGGTCGAAGGCGACCACGCGGATACCCTTGTCCTTGAGCCAGGCATGGGCGTCGCGCAGGTAGTCGCAGGGCAGCCCCGGCCCGCCATTGAGGCACAGCAGCACCTCGTCCCCTTCACCAAAGCTGTACACCACGAGATTGTGGCCATCGACCGATACGTTGAACTGCTGGTCAGGTTGCATCTCACGCCACATCGCTACTCTCCTGTTGGCCATGGCTTGCAGCTATAACTAGCGCAGGAGTTTTCGTCGCCTACAAGCTAGTGTTTCCTATAGGTTTCGTATGGCAGTCCCGCGCCAAGCCGTGGCATTCTACGTGCCGGACTTCGAGATGGAAATCCAAAAGGAATCACAGGGAGTGTCAGGTATGCAGGCCAAGATGGCTGAACTCAATGCGCGTCTGGCGTCGGACGATAGCCTCGACGAGCAGATGGACAGCGTCGCCGAACTGGCGGCGGAACTGGGCTTCGATGCCCTGGTGTACGACTACAGCCCGGTGCCGCTGGATCATGTCGGCGAGCTGATCACCCCGAGTGTGGTCCGGCTGCGCCAGACCCCGAAGGACTGGCAGGACCTGTGGTGCTCCGAGGGCTTCTACCAGATCGACCCGGTGCAGCAGGTGGCGGTGTCCTCCATCGCGCCCTTCGTCTGGTCGTACCTGCCCAAGGGCGAGACCGTCCTGCAGCGCCACATCGACCAGCGCCACGCCCCGGTGGTCGGTTACCTGCACGACGCGCAGCTGACCTGCGGCGTGACCGTGCCCATCCACCTGCCACGGGGCGGGCTGGCGACCCTGACCGGCCTGCGCCCCCAGGCCAGCCAACGCGACCTGGACGACGCCCGGGAGCACCTGGGCGATTTCAGCCTGATCGCCCATGCCTTGCAGGAGGCGGCCTATCCCTTGCTGGCCAAGGCCTCCGCCACCCGCGTCATCCGCCTGACCCGCCGCGAGGTCGAATGCCTGCGCTGGGCCGCCGAAGGCCTGACGGCAGGGGAGATTGCCGAGAAGCTCAACCGCTCGCTGGCGACGATTTCCCTGCACCTGACCTCGGCCATGCACAAACTGGGGGCGAAAAACCGCGTCCAGGCGGTCGCCCGGGCGGTGCACTACCGCCTGCTGGACCAATGAAGCAACAAAAAAGGTCGAAAACCTAGAGAACTCTCTAGTTATGCCGCGCCGCGCGTAGGGTTATTGTGTGCTCCATGATTCGCACGGAGCCGGATGACATGGAACTCACCCAATCGCGTGAAGGTTTTGCCCCCTTCGGCAACTACAAGACCTGGTACCGCGTTACCGGTGACCTGGACTGTGGCCGCACCCCACTGGTCATCCTGCATGGCGGCCCGGGTTGCACCTACGATTATGTCGACGCCTACAAGGATGTCGCCGCCGGTGGCTACCCGGTCATCCACTACGACCAGCTGGGCAACGGCCGCTCGACCCACCTGCCGCAGATGCCGGCATCGTTCTGGACGGTCAAGCTGTTCCTCGAGGAGCTCGACAACCTGCTGGAACACCTGGGCATCAGCGAGCGCTACGCGCTGCTGGGCCAATCCTGGGGCGGCATGCTCGCCAGCGAGCACGCGGTGCGCCAGCCACGGGGCCTGCGCTGCCTGGTAATCGCCAACTCGCCGGCCGACATGCGCACCTGGGTACGCGAGGCCAACCGCCTGCGTGAAGAGCTGCCCAAGGAGGTCCAGGACACCCTGCTGCGCCACGAGGCCGTGGGCGACTACACCGCAGCCGACTATATCGCCGCCACCCGGGTGTTCTACGACCGCCACGTGTGCCGGCTCAAGCCCTGGCCGGAAGAAGTGGCGCGCACCTTCGCCCAGGTGGATGCCGACCCGACCGTGTACCACGCCATGACCGGGCCGAACGAGTTCCATATCATCGGCAGCACCAAGGACTGGACCATCGTCGACCGCCTGCCGCAGATCAATGTGCCGAGCCTGCTGATTTCCGGGCGTTATGACGAGGCCACGCCGCTGGTGGTCAAGCCGTACCTGGACCTGATCCCAGGGATCCGCTGGGCGCTGTTCGAGAACTCCAGCCATATGCCCCATGTAGAGGAGCGGGTGGCGTGCATGGGCACGGTGGTGAAGTTCCTCGACGAGAGTCTGTAGCGCGTAGCATTCGACCGTTTTCCCTTCCTCAGGCCTGTCCGGGCGTTGCCCGGCGGGCCTGAGTTTTTTGCGCGGTGTTGTCAGGTAGGGGCCAAGCCATCCACGCGCAAGGCGTCTGCGCTGAAAGACGCTGTTCAGGGGGCATCAGCTGGAGGGCTTGTCGCTAGCGTCCTGTCCTTGCTGGCCGAGATGCTGCCGGGCGGGTGACGGGGCGTCACCCTTGGCAACCTGCTCGGCCGCCTGCTGGCGTTGCAGCGCAAGTTGGTCGCTGCGTTCCCTGAGGCGGTCGGCGCCGCCTTCGGCAAAGGCCGAGGTGGCCGAGATCGTTGCCAGCAGGGCGAGTGCGCACGCTACGGATTTCATCACTGGAGTCTCCATCGATTGACCTGAAGGTCGGCCGCCTGGCGGCCGGGTTGAGGCAAGGATGGCGTGCGCGGATTTTCCCAGGATTAACAAGCCGTTCAGTTGGCCAGCAGTTGCTCGTGCACCCAGCCCTGGGCCGTAAGGACCATGGATCGGGTTTCCTCCAGCGGCTTGGCGGCGCTGGCGACCGCCTGGCCAAGCCCGGCGATATCGGCCTGGACCGCCGCGTCGTCGGCCCACCCCGGCAGTTCGGTGATCTGGTAGCTGTAGGTCACCTGGGACTGCTGGCGGCCATCGTGTTCGACAGGGGGGCTGAAGCCCTTGATGGTGGTGACCTGTGCCTTGCCGAAGCACAGGCCGCCGGTACTGGCGCCGTTCGCCTCGCGCCGGGCATCGGCCTTGTAGTGGCGCCGGCCCTCGTCGGTGAGGTCGTAGGCGTAGTAGATATCGGTCCGCGCCGGCTGCCACAGGCGCTCCGGCACCTCGGTGCGGGCGACTTCCCGTTCGCTGACCACGCCGACCCGGGCCAGGGCGTGCAGGGCCTTGTTGGTGCCTTCCACATCGAAGTCATGGGTGCGCGTGGGGAAGGCGCTGATCACGAAACAGTGCGGATACTGGGTGTCGAGGTAGGCCTGGGCAGCCTGGCGCAGGTCGGCTTCGCGGGGCTGTTGGCCGTCCGAGCAGCCGACCAGGGTCGCCAGCAGGGCCAGCGGTATGATCTTCCTGTCCATCGTAGGGCTTCCTTGAGTTGCCAATTGCAGGGATGCGCGCCGGCCGGGCCGGCTGGTGCGGGATTAGAACCCGCGGGCCAGAGCCCCCGCAATCGTGGCAAGACGACATATCCTCCAAGCTGTGCGCTGTTTCGCAGCACCCGCGCAGCGCCATGTCCGGCAAAATGCCGCTGCTCATCCATACTCCTCTGATCCGCCCTGGCGCCGTCGGGGCAACCGGCAACGGACAGACCTGCAACGAACACAGAGGAGCCACCGATGGCCAAGGGCGAGGGCAAGAAACGCAAGGGCGATGCCACGGACAGACTCGGGCGCAAGACCTACGAGGCAGAACTGCGGCGGTTGCACGTCGAGCTGGTCAAACTGCAGCAGTGGGTGGTGGAGAAGGGCCTGAAGGTGTGCATCGTCTTCGAGGGCCGCGACGGCGCCGGCAAGGGCGGCACCATCAAGGCCATCACCGAGCGGGTGAGCCCGCGGGTGTTTCGCGTGGTGGCGCTGCCGGCTCCCACCGAGCGCGAGAAGACCCAGATGTATGCCCAGCGCTACCTGGTCCACCTGCCGGCGGCGGGCGAGGTGGTGATCTTCGATCGCAGTTGGTACAACCGCGCCGGCGTCGAGCGGGTGATGGGCTTCTGCACTGACGAGCAGGCCCACAAGTTCCTCACCGTGGTGCCGATGTTCGAGCGCATGATGGTCGAGTCGGGGATCATCCTCATCAAGTACTGGCTCGAGGTCAGCGCCGAGGAGCAGACCCGCCGCCTGCAGGACCGTATCAGCGATGGGCGCAAGCTGTGGAAGCTGTCGCCGATGGACGTCAAGTCCTACAACCGCTGGGACGACTACACCCGCGCCCGCGACGACATGTTCGCCGCCTCCGACTCTTCCTGGGCACCCTGGTACATGGCGCGCTCGGAGGACAAGCGCAAGGCGCGGCTGAACATCATCAGCCACCTGCTGCAGCAGATCCCCTACAAGGACCTCAGCCACGCGCACAAGGTGTCGTTGCCCAAGCGGGGCAAGATCGGCAAGCACAAGGCGCAGCCGTATCCGTTCAAAGTGGTGACGGAGCGGTTCTGACACCTGGATCGACGCAAGCCGTGGCGGCGAGTGCCAGTCTCTGTTCGGTGCACTCGGGCAAGGTGCTCGTTGCGCTCCCCGGACAATCAGCCAGCAGACTGCATTCGCTCGACCAGGTCCCACAACCGCGGGTCGTCATAGTCGTCGACCACCAGCCTTGCCCCGGCTTCCAGCAACCGCTCGGCGGGCTGTGTGGTCGCCAGCCCGACGGTGAAGATGCCGGCATCGACGGCGGCCTTGACGCCTGGCAGCGAGTCCTCGAATGCCAGTGCCTGTCCGGCCTTGGCGTCCAGGCGCTGCAGGCCGGTGAGGTAGGGCAGGGGGTCGGGTTTGGGGCGCGCCAGCTCGTCCGCTACCAGCACATGCTCGAAACGCGTGGCCAGGTCCATGGCGCCGAGCATGTGCTCGGCGTTCAGGCGGGGCGCGTTGGTCACCACGCACATGCCGATGCCATGCCGCGTGGCGTGATCCAGCAGGCGCAACAGGCCGGGCATCGGCGCCAGGGTCGGTGACAGTTCGCGGAACAGCGCTTCCTTGCGTTCGGCCAGGGCCTGGCGGCTGGCGGCGTCGGCCTGGGGGAACAGTTCGGCGAACAGCAGGCCGTTGGAGCGACCGCTGACCTGAGTGTTGAACTGCTCCTGGGTCAGCTCGCGGCCGTCATGGTCGAACAGCAGCTGGCGAAAGGCTTGCAGGTGCAAGGTGTCGGTGTCGGTGAGGGTCCCATCGAGGTCGAACAGCAGGGCGGTCAGCATCGGGCATCCTGAGGGTGGAGAAACCATTCAGCATCATAAGGGATCAGGGGTGGGAAATGCACTTGGCTGGGGGCGGTCGAGGTGTTCGAGGTGTTCGGCGGGAGAGTTGTAGCGCCTGTCGGATCGAGCGCCGCCCGCGCGGCGCATCGCGGATGAATCCGCTCCTACATTTGTTGCAACGTGCCGAACCTGTCAGGTTTTTGTTGCCTGCCTTGGGGCATGGCTTGGGAGTGGTGGGGCAGCAAAGATGCCAGCCGTTTGTGCGTTAGTATGAGCGGCCAGGCATTCCCAGCACGGAGCACACAACGCCATGCCTTTCGTCACTACCCGGAAAATTCTGTTTGGCGACTGCGATCCTGCGGGGATCGTCTATACGCCGCGCATCTCCTATTTCGTCATCGAGGCGATTCATGAGTTTCTCTCTCACCGCCTTGGCGGCGAAGGTCTGCGCACCTTGTTCGCCATGGGCGTGATGCCGCCGGCGCGGGCCCTGTCCATCGAATTCCTGGCGCCCATGACCTGGGGCGACCTGATCAGCGTGCAGGTCAGCAGTGGTGAGCCTGGTACCACATCATTCAGCTTCGCCGTGGAGGCGCGCGGCGCCGACGGCCAGGTTTGCTTTCGCGCCAGCATGACCCAGGTGTGCGTCTGCCCCGAGAGCATGCAGCCGGTTGCAGTGCCCGAGGCATTGCGCCAGGCGTTGTGCGAGCACATGGACTAGCGGGACACCGCGACGAATAGTTTTCCAATAAAAGAACAAACGTTTCAGCATCAACCGGATATAAAGTCCGAACGTGACCGATTATTCAGTTGGCGTTTTTCGACCAATTAAGGTGTTGGCCACTGGTTGCTCTTGGGGAAAGCTGTTAGTTTCGCCACCGCTACGAAGCAAACAAGCAGGCTTGCAATGCGCCGCTTGCCGCCAGCCGACGCATCAACGGCTGGCTTGACAGGGAACGATAATAAAAATCCTAGGGAGGGATAACCGGATGAATCTGTACATCCGCCTGTTGCTGGCTGTCCTGCGCGGTTTCTTCAAGCCGCCCATGGCCCTGACCGACACGCTGCACCGCACGCTGCGGGTCTGGCCGAACGATATCGACATCAACAAACACATGAACAATGGTCGTTACATGACCATCGCCGACTTGTTCATGCTGGAACTTTGCCTGCGCGCGAAAATCCTCATTCCGGCCTTCAAGTTGGGCTGGAAGCCGATGCTCGGTGGCAACTTGGTTGTCTACAAGAAGCAACTTTCCATGTTCGAGAAGTATACCGCCGAATTCAGCATCTGCTGCCTCGACGAAAACTGGACCTACTTCCAGTACAGCTTCTTGAACATGGCTGGCGAAGTGGTCGTGACCGGCTACTCCAAAGGCGCCTGGGTCGGTCGCAAGGGCCTGGTCGCCAACGCGGTGATCGCCGAGAAGCTCAAGGTCCAGCCCACCACCGCGCCGATGCCCGAAGCCGTGAAGAAGTGGCTGGAGGCTGAAGCGCACGTCCTCGGCAAGGCCTGAGCCAGGCCGCGCCGCGGCCCTCTAGCCAACCACCTGATACCTGCAACGCCTGTCCATTGCTCCACCGTCCCCGGCCTCTGGCCCGGACGTGCGCGGCAGGCTTTGCCGTGCCCGGCGTTCGCGCCGCACGTCGATCCATGAATGAGTAGGGAAACACCTCATGTCGAACACCTTGCTGTTGATGCTGGCCTTTTTCGCCGCCTTCCTGCTGGTCGCCGAGCTGTTCAGGCGCTACCGCCTGGTGGGCCTGACCTTCTTCGTCCTGTCGCTGCCGGCGCTGCTGGTGCCCAACGCCAACCTGTTCATGCGCATCAAGACCATCAGTGTGTTGCTGCCCATGTGCTTCCTGGCCTATGCCCGCTACAAGCCAAGGATCGAAGGCTTCATCTACAAGCTCATCTACGTGGTGATCGTGCTGAACATCATCGAAGCCTCGGTGATCGACTGGCAGACCGGAAACATCCTCAACATCGTCGCCGCCGTGGGCCTGATCGTCTGCCTGCCGTACTCGCGCAAGCATTGGGAGATCTCTGGCCGTCACAATGATTTCGTGGTGCGTGTCCCGGCCTACTGGCCCTACCTCTACACCACCTGGAACCTGTGCTTCCTGTACTCGGCACGGATCACCACCTTCGGCTACGCCCTGCCGCTGTTGCTGGCACCGGTGGCCTACGCCTTGCTCCTGCGTCGTTCGGATCTGTACTTCCAGGCCCGTGCCTACACCTTTGGTTTTTACCTGTTCGTGCGCACGCTCGCCGGCGACACACCGTTGATGAACCTGCCGGCCTTCGACCTGACGGGCTGGTACAGCCCCGACGCGGCCCTCGCCTGGAGCGTGGCCAACGTGATTTTCACAGGCGCCTGCCTGTACAGCTACGGCGCAAGCCGCAACAAGAACAAAGCGATCGAACAAGGAGTTTGAAGCATGTTGGAAGTCATCCTGCTGGCGTTTTTCATCACCGTCAGTCCCGTGATCATCCTGATGAGCAAGACCCGCGCCGAGCCGTTGAAGCATGTGTACGTGGGCCTTTACTACGTGAAATTCGTGCCGCTGCTGCTGTCGCTGTACGCGATCAACCTCGGCACCAGCTTCCTGGCCTGGAAGTGGGTCCAGTTGAAATGGCTGCTGCCTCGCTACTTCGGCTACCGCCACTACAACCGCGATTCCATCTCGATGGAAAGCACGCCGATCCCGGGCACCGACTACCACATGGGCTACATCCCGAAAAAGCTGCCCGCCGAGCTGGTCTACCGCTGGAGAAAGGACAAGGTCTACCACAACTACATCCAGTCGATCATCAAGGCCAACCGCGACTACTACAAGGTGCCGCTGGGCCAGTTCCCGCAACCGACGGCCATCTCGGACGAGGACCTGCGGGTGTTCCTGATGTCGTCGCAGATCACCCACTACCTGCAGACGGTCGATGGCGTGTCGACCTTCGACATGCGTGACTTCACCCGCGAGATCCGCCTGTCCAGCTCGGTGTTCGACGTGGCCAGCATCGCCATTGCCGAGGATTTTGCCGCCGACAGCATGCGCATCACCCTGCGCGACGGCTTCAGTGTCGGCCCGGGCGAGCCGCACTGGGACCTGGCCAAGGTGTACTTCATGTCCAACACCATGGTGTTCTTCATCCTCGGCGCGCACCTGCACCACCACCTGTTCTTCGCCGAAATGGGCGCGGCGTTCCTGTTCAACCTGGTGCCCAGGGAGTCGAACTTCCACAAGCTGATGGACCCGCACACCGCCTACATCCTGATGCTCAACCACCAGTTCAAGGAATCGCCGCTGTCGCTGCGCGAAACCACCGGCATCGCCGACAAGTTCCTCTACAGCTGCATCGGCTACTACTCGGCGCAGACCTTCTACAAGGTCGGCTATGAAAACGCCCTGAACATGTACAACAAGCGCGAGACCGAGGACCAGGCGCTGACCCAGAAGTTCGAGATCAGGTTCGCCATCCCGTTCGACCAGTACCTCAATGGCCAGCACGCGCTCAACGCCCAGTACCGCGACTACTACGCGGCGGTGCTGAAGTTCGTCTCGGCCAGCTACGACGACCTGCTGCGCGACGGCTCCGAGCCTTACATCAACAACTGGGTCGCCGAGCTGTGCCGCTACGTCAACCTGCCGTGCCAGCCCGGCGACAAGGCCTTCAACATCGAGGTGATCGCCACCTACATCTGGTACGTGTCGTTCGTCCACTCCCTGGAGCACTACCAGTTCCACAAGTACAAGATGAACTACTGCCTGCTGACCCGGGTGCCGTTCTCGGTCGCCAGGCACCTGCCGCAGGACCAGGTGTTCAGCCAGTACGACATCTGGAAGTCCAAGCACATCGTGCACACCTTCGGCAAGAACCACCTCAATGCCGGCGTGTCGGAAAGCTATGCCGACCTGGACTACAAGTTCCGCGACCTGGCGCTGATCGACCGGCAGGAGCAGTTGAAGAAAGAGGTGCTGGGCCTGCTGGACAAACACCAGACCCCGAACGAGGCGATCGCCTTGTCCATTCGCTACTGAGGCAGGGCGGGGAGGGCCGGCGACGAAGGGGACTGTTCAGTGTTTTGAAAAAAGAGTACAAATGTACTCCATGGACACTTTATCCCCCAAACGCCGCGCCATCCTCGGGTTCATCCGCGAGCGCATCACCGATCAAGGCCAGCCACCGTCGCTGGCCGACATCGCCGAGCGCTTCGGTTTCGCCTCGCGCAGCGTGGCGCGCAAGCACATCACCGCCCTGAGCCAGGCCGGGTTCATCGACGTCACGCCCAACCAGGCGCGTGGCATCCGCCTGGCCGAGCCCCTGCGCCGGCCCGAGATCCTCGAGATACCGGTACTTGGCCAGGTCGCCGCCGGTGCGCCGATCGGCCCCGACCTCGATATCCACGAGCAGTTGCTGCTCGACCCCAGCCTGTTCCGACGTACCCCCGACTACCTACTCAAGGTGCGCGGCGACTCGATGATCGACGACGGCATCTTCGACGGCGACCTGGTCGGCATCCGCCAGCAGGGCGAGGCCCGTGACGGGCAGATCGTGGTCGCCCGGCTCGACGGCGAGGTGACCATCAAGCGCCTGCAGCGCACCCGCGACGGCTATCGCCTGCTGCCGCGCAACCCGGCCTATGCCCCCATCGACGTGAGCCCCGGGCGCGAGTTCTTCATCGAAGGCGTGTTCTGCGGCCTGCTGAGGCGTGACTGATGGGCGCCGTGGTCGAACTCGACCGACTGCTCGACCAGCGCCAGGTATGGCGTGGACGGCAGGCCCAGGCGCGTGCGCAGGGCCTGCAACCCACCGGGCATGCCAGCCTCGACCATCGTCTGCCGGAAGGTGGCTGGCCGGCGGCGGCACTGAGCGAGCTGCTGCTGGCCAGCCCCGGCTGCGGTGAGCTGCAACTGCTCTGGCCGACACTCGCCCGGTTGACCGGGGAGGGGCAGCGGGTGGTGCTGGTGGCGCCGCCGTTCATTCCCTACGCGCCGGCCTGGCAGGCCGCTGGCGTCGACCTGCGCTGGCTGGTGCAGGTTGACGCCGAGGCGGCCGATGCCTTGTGGGCGGCCGAGCAGTGCCTGCGCTCGGGCAGTTGCGCCGCCGTGCTGTGCTGGCCAGGGTACGCCGACGACCGTGCCCTGCGGCGTCTGCAGGTGGCCGCGGAGACCGGCGACGCGCTGGCGTTTGCCTGTCGCCCGCACCAGGCCGCGCTGAACCCATCACCCGCCGCCCTGCGCATCGCCCTCGACCTGCGTCCGGCGCAGTGGCGCGTGCTCAAGTGCCGGGGCGGCCTGGCGCCGGCCACGCCCATCGCCTGCCCGGGACGGGAGTGATGCGCCATGCTCTGGGCCTGCATTTTGTTGCCACAGCTGGCGCTGGACACCGTCCTGCGCGAACGCGACGACCCCGAGGCGCCGCTGGTGCTGCTCGGCGGGCCGCTCCAGCGCCGCGTGCTGCGGGCGGTCAACCCGGCGGCCAGTGAGCTGGGCCTGCGCGCCGGGCAGACGCTGACCGCCGCCCGCGCCCTGGCTGACGGTTTCACCTGCGTCGAGGTCGAGCCGGCGCGCATCGAGCAGTTGCAGCAGTTGCTGGCAGCCTGGGCCTACCGCTTCAGCGCCCAGGTCAGCCTGCACTATCCGCGGGCGTTGCTGCTGGAGGTGGGCTCCAGCCTGCAGCTGTTCGGCCCCTGGCCGCTGTTCGAGGCCCGCCTGCGCGAGGAACTGGCGGCACTGGGGCTGCGCCAGCGCATTGTTGTGGCCAGCAATCCGGTGGCGGCGAGGATGCTCGCTAATGGCCATGACGGCCTGGCGCTGACCTGCCCGCAGGCCACCCGCGCCGCCTTGCTCGAGATGCCCGTCGAGCGTGTCGGCCTGCCCGCCGAAGCGGCCGAGGCCTTCGCCCGCATGGGCCTGCAGCGGCTCGGGCAGGTGCTGGCATTGCCGCGCGATGCCTTGGCCAGGCGTTTCAGTGTCCAGGTGCAGTTGCACCTGGACCAGTTGTTCGGCCTGCGCAACCTGGGGCTGGACTTCTACCAGCCGCCCGATCGTTTCGAGGCGCGGTTGGAGCTGAATTTCGACGTCGAGTCGCATCAGGCGTTGCTGTTCCCCTTGCGTCGCCTCATCAGCGACCTGGCGGCTTTCCTCGCCGGGCGCGACTGCGGCGTGCAGCGTTTCGAGCTGCACCTGGAGCACGCCGAAGGCGCGGACACCGTGCTCAAGGTCGGCCTGCTGGCCGCCGAGCGTGACGCCTCGCTGCTGTTCGAGCTGGCCCGTGGTCGCCTGGAGCCGCTGCGTATCCCGGCGCCGGTACGCAACCTGCGCCTGTTGGCCGCCGACCTGCCGCCATTCGTGCCCCAACGCCAAGCGCTGTTCGACCCGCGTGCACAGCAGGCCCAGCCCTGGGAGCAGCTGCGTGAACGGCTGCGGGCGCGGCTCGGTGACGAGGCGGTCAGGGGCCTGCGCGCCGAAGCCGACCATCGCCCCGAGTGCGCCTGGCAAGGCGTGGAGCAGGGCGCCCAGGGCCAACGGGTGATGGCCCCTGGTCGTCGTCCCGGTTGGCTGCTGCCCACACCCCAGCTCTTGAGCGAGACCGGCCTGCAACTGCTGGGGCAGGCCGAGCGCATCGAGTCCGGCTGGTGGGACGGTGGCGACGTGCGCCGTGACTACTACCGCATCGAGACCCGCGACGGCCTGCGCGGTTGGGCCTTCCGTGACCTGGCGAGCCCCGGGCCGCTGTGGTTGCAGGGCTGGTTCGCATGAACAGCCCGGATTATGCAGAGCTGCACTGCCTGTCGAATTTCAGCTTCCAGCGCGGCGCCTCCAGTGCCGACGAACTGTTCCGCCGCGCCCGCGAGCAGGGCTACCAGGCCCTGGCGATCACCGACGAATGCACGCTGGCGGGGATTGTCCGGGCCTGGCAGGCAGCGAAGCAGCATCAGCTGAAGCTGATCGTCGGCAGCGAGGTGCGGGTGCACCAGGGGCCGAAGCTGGTCCTGCTGGTGGAGGACCTTGCCGGCTACCAGAACCTCTGCGCGCTGATCACCCGCGCCCGGCGGCGTTCGGAGAAGGGCCGCTACCAGTTGCTCGCCGAGGACCTCGAGGCCCATCACCAGGGCCTGCTGGCGCTGTGGGTGGCCGAGCCCGACGATGGCGCCGGGGCCTGGTTGCGGCAGCTGTTCGGCGAGCGCCTGTGGCTGGCGGTGCACCTGCACCGCGGGGCCGATGACTGCCAGCGTCTGGCGCAGCTGCGCGCGCTTGGGGCACGACTGGATATCCCGCTGGTGGCCTGCGGCGATGTGCACATGCATGTGCGCGGGCGGCGGGCGCTGCAGGACTGCATGACGGCCATCCGCGAACATTGCGCAGTCGCCGAGGCGGGGCGCTTCCTGTTCGCCAACGGCGAGCGCCACCTGCGCTCGCTCGACCAGCTGCGCGAGCTGTACCCCGCCGACTTGCTCGCGCAGACCACCCAGGTTGCCGGGCGCTGCACCTTCGACCTGTCGCAGCTGAAGTACCAGTACCCGCGGGAGCTGGTGCCCGAAGGGCAGACCCCGGCCAGCTGGTTGCGCGAACTGTGCCGGCGCGGCCTGCCCGAGCGCTGGCCCCACGGGCCGAGCGACAAGGTGCGCACGGTGCTGGAGCGGGAGCTGGCACTGATCGAGGAGCTGGGCTACGAGAGTTACTTCCTGACCGTCCACGACATCGTCGCCTTCGCCCGCCGCCAGCGCATCCTCTGCCAGGGGCGCGGTTCGGCGGCCAACTCGGTGGTGTGTTTCGTCCTCGGCATCACCGAGCTCGACCCCATGGAGCATCGCCTGCTGTTCGAGCGCTTCCTCTCCCGCGAGCGCAACGAGCCGCCGGACATCGACGTGGACTTCGAGCATGACCGCCGTGAAGAGGTGATCCAGTACGTGTTCCGCCGCTATGGCCGACACCGCGCGGCACTCACCGCCGTGGTCAGCAGCTATCACGCCGCTGGTGCGGTACGCGACGTGGCCCGGGTGCTCGGCCTGCCGACCGACCAGGTGGACGCCCTGGCCAAGTGCTGCGGGCGCTGGAGTGATCGCATCCCCGATGCCGGGCGCCTGGCCGAGGCCGGCTTTGATGCGCACAGCCCCTCGCTGCGGCGCATCCTGGTGCTGGCGGGGGAGCTGATCGGCTTTCCCCGGCACCTGTCACAGCATCCAGGCGGCTTTGTCATCTGCGAGCAGCCGCTGGACCGGCTGGTGCCGGTGGAGAACGCGGCGATGGCCGAGCGCACGGTGATCCAGTGGGACAAGGACGACCTGGACATGGTCGGCCTGCTCAAGGTCGATGTGCTGGCGCTGGGAATGCTCAGCGCCCTGCGCCGCTGTTTCGACCTGATCGCCCGGCACCGGGGACGCGAGTACACGCTGGCGACCCTGCCCAAGGAGGACCCGGCCACCTACGCCATGATCGGCCGCGCCGAGACCATGGGCGTGTTCCAGATCGAGTCGCGGGCACAGATGGCCATGCTGCCCCGGCTCAAGCCGGTGAAGTTCTACGACCTGGTGATCGAGGTGGCCATCGTCCGTCCCGGGCCGATCCAGGGCGACATGGTCCACCCGTACCTGCGCCGCCGGCTCGAGCAGGAGCCGGTCACCTATCCTTCGGAAAAGCTCAAGGCGGTCTTCGAGCGCACCCTGGGCGTGCCGCTGTTCCAGGAGCAGGTGATGGAGCTGGCCATGGTCGCCGCCGACTACAGCCCGGGCGAGGCCGACCAGTTGCGCCGCAGCATGGCCGCCTGGAAGCGCCATGGCGGCCTGGAGCCGCACCGCGAGCGGTTGATCGCGGGCATGCTGCGCAATGGCTACGACCTGGCCTTCGCCGAGCGCATCTTCGAGCAGATCAAGGGCTTCGGCAGCTACGGTTTCCCCGAGTCCCACGCCGCCAGTTTCGCCCTGTTGTGCTACGCCAGCAGCTGGCTCAAGTGCCATGAGCCGGCGATCTTCACCTGCGCGCTGGTCAACAGTTGGCCGATGGGCTTCTACAGCCCCGACCAGCTGCTGCAGGAGGCCCGTCGCCAAGGGATCGAAGTACGCCCGGTGGATGTGTTCCATAGCGACTGGGACTGCACCCTGGAAGCCGTGGGTGAGGGCGCGCTGGCCATCCGCCTGGGGCTGCGCCAGATTCGTGGCTTTTGCGAAGACGATGCCCGTCGCCTGGCGCAGGCGCGGGCACAGCGTCCGTGGCGCGATGTCGAGGACCTGTGCCTGCGCGCCGGGCTCGATGCTCGGGCCCGTGCGCGCCTGGCGGATGCCGGAGCGTTGCGCGGGCTGGCCGGTGACCGCCACCAGGCGCGCTGGCAGGTGGCGGCGGTGCAGGCGCAGTTGCCGCTGTTTGCCGAGGTCGAACCTGTGTTCGAGCAGGCGGTGTCGTTGCCGCTGCCGAGTGTCGCCGAGGACCTGGCCGCCGACTACGACAGCCTGGGCACCACCCTCGGTCCGCATCCGTTGACCCTGCTGCGTTCTCGCTTGCGGGCGTTGGGTTGTCGCAGCTCGACGGAACTGGCGGGGGTCGAGCATGGCGACACGATTGCCGTGGCCGGCATCGTGGTCGGCCGGCAGCGTCCGCAGACCGCCAGTGGCGTGACCTTCGTCACTCTCGAGGATGAGCACGGCATGGTCAACGTGGTGGTCTGGCGCGACCTGGCCGAGCGCCAGCGGCGGGCGCTGGTGGGCTCGAAATTGCTCAAGGTGAGCGGGCGCCTGGAGCAGGAGAGCGGGGTGCGCCACCTGATCGCCCGACGACTGGAGGACATCAGCCCCTTGTTGCAGGGGCTGGATGTACGCAGTCGAGATTTTCACTAACAGGTAATGCTGGACCTCAGCGTAGCTCGACCTGCGCGCACAGTCCCCCTTCGGCACGGTTGCGCAGGGTCAGGCTGCCGCCCATGGCCTGGGTCAGTTGCTGGGCGATCGCCAGCCCCAGCCCGGTACCGCCGGTGCTGCGGTTGCGCGAACCCTCGACCCGGTAGAACGGCTTGAGCACGTCGTCGAGTTCCGCCTCGGGGATGCCCGGGCCATCGTCGAGCACGCGGATCAGGGTCACGCCGTTCTCGCAGCCCACCTCCAGCTGCGCGGCGCCGGAGAACTTGAGGGCATTGTCCACCAGGTTCACCAGCACCCGGCGCAAGGCATGGGGACGGGTTTGCAGGGTCGCCTGGGCGCTGCCGTGGCGGTCCACCCGGGCGCCGCTGTCCTGGTAGTCGAATACCAGGGAGTCGAGGAAGGCGTCGAGGTTGACCCGGCATGGCGCCTCGGTGCCGCTGTCCATGCTGCGGGCATAGGCCACGCCTTCGCGCACCAGGTGCTCCATGGCGTCCAGGTCGTGCGCCAGCTTGTCCTTCTCCTGGCCGTCGTCCATCTGCTCGACCCGCAGCTTCATGCGCGTGATCGGCGTCTGCAGGTCGTGGGAAATGGCGGCGAGCAGCTGCATGCGCTCCTTGAGGTAGGCGCCGATGCGCGCCTGCAGCGCATTGAAGGCCACGGCGGCGTAGCGCACTTCGCGTGGGCCGCTTTCGTCGAGCTGCGGGCCGGGGCTGTTCGGGTCGAGGTTGTCCACCGCCTGGACCAGGCGGGTCAGCGGGCCGATGGCCAGGCGCACGGCCAGCCAGGTGCAGGCCAGCAGCACCGCCAGCTGGATCAGCAGCACCACCGGCAGCCAGGTGGCCACCGGCACGGCGGCGGGGGTGACATCGATGGTCAGCGGCGCGCCGTCGGCCAGGCGCAGGTGAGCCTGGAAGTGCGCGTTGGGGCCGGGGATTTCCTGGAAGGTCAGGGCGTAGCGGTCACCAATGGCCTTGACGATGGACTCGGCGGCCATCGGCGGGTCGGCGCTGGGCATGGCTTCGCCGGGCAGGCCGCCGTCCAGCCGGTAGCGGTAGGTACGCCGCTCCAGGCGTGACAGCCAGGCCGGGCGCTCGGCGGCGGGCAGGCGGTCGAGGATGGCCACCGAGGTCGAGACGTCCAGCTCCAGGTTGCTGAGCATCATCGAGCGGCTGCTGACGTAACGTTCGTAGGCCTGCAGGCTGAACGACAGGCCGTAGGCCAGCACCAGCCCGGTGAAGAAGATCAGGGCCAGGCGCGAGGCCAGGGTGCGCGGCCATTTCATGCCGGCGACTCCAGCAACTGCACCGGTAGCGAGAACACGTAGCCTTCGCTGCGCACGGTCTTGATACAGGTCGGCTCGCGGGCGTCGTCGCCCAGGCGCTGGCGCAGGCGGCTGACCAGCAGGTCGATGGAGCGGTCGAAGATGTCCGCCTCGCGGCCCTGGGTGAGGTTGAGCAGTTGCTCGCGGCTGAGCACCCGCTGCGGATGGTCGAGGAACACCCGCAGCAGGCGGTACTCGGCCCCCGACAGCGCCACCAGGGTACCTTCGTTGTCGAGCAGGTGGCGGGCGGTGGTGTCCAGCCGCCATGGGCCGAAGGCGATCAGCCGGCTGCTCTCGCTGATGGTCAGGTTCGGCGGCAGCATGCGCGTGCGGCGCAGCACGGCGTTGATCCGCGCCAGCAGCTCGCGGGCGGAGAACGGCTTGGTCAGGTAGTCGTCGGCGCCCATCTCCAGGCCGATGATGCGGTCGGTCTCGTCGTTGCGCGCGGTGAGCATCAGCACCGGCGTGTTGCGGTGCTTGCCGGCGCGCAGTTCGCGGCACAGCAGCAGACCGTCGTCGCCGGGCATCATGATGTCGAGGACGATCAGGTCGACGGCGTTGTTTTCCAGGAAGGCGCGCATCTGCCGGCCATCGGCGACGATGCTGGTGCGCAGGCCGTTCTTCTTCAGGTAGTTGCCGACCAGTTCGCGGATCTCGCGGTCGTCGTCGACGATCAGGATGTGATCGGCGTGTTCCATCGGGGTGTCCTTGTACGTGGGGAATGGGCGCAGTGTACCGAGTGGATCCGGGCTTGCCTGCCCGGGTTTGTATTGCAGTGTATCTGCTGGCGACACAGATACAGGAAGAAGCACGGCGGCCCCTGGCCGGACACATGCGCGATACCTGGCAGGCGTGAAATGGCTCTCGACCGGGGAGTAAAGCCTTCCCAAACCAGAATCCGCACAAGGAGACACGCCATGAACCTCAAGACCCTCGCCAGCGCCGCCCTGTTTGCCGTCCTCGGCCTCGGCGCCCTGACGGCCCAGGCCAGCAGCAGCTCGCTGAACGACGCCAGCGTGATGCAATACCGCTACGGCGACCGGCTGGATGTGAAGAAAGTGCTGTCGGTGAAGGATGAGCCAGGCACCACCTGCGGGCCGGTGAAGACTCGCATGGACTACCTCGACTCCCAGGGCAAGCCGCAGAGTGTCGAGTACCGCTCATACGCCACCAGTGGCTGCCATGACAACTGAGGCGCGCGGCAAGCGCTGCCTGCTCAAGGCCGGCGGCGTGGCCCTGGCCCTGCTCGGGCTGGGCCTGGCCGGCCACCTGCTGGCCAGGGACAGCTACGGCCCCATGCCGTCGCTGGCGGGGGCCGAGCAGTGGCTCAACTCGCCGCCGCTGGATGGCACCGCGCTCAAGGGCAAGGTGGTGCTGGTGGACTTCTGGACCTACGACTGCATCAACTGTCGGCGCAGCCTGCCCCATGTCAATGATTGGGCGCGGCGCTACGGCGAGCAGGGGCTGGTGGTGGTCGGGGTGCATACGCCGGAGTACGACTACGAGCACGACCTGGACAATGTCCGGGCCCATGTGCAGCAACTGGGCATCGCCTACCCGGTGGCGGTGGACAATGGCTACCGGATCTGGAACGCCTGGGGCAACCAGTTCTGGCCGGCGCATTACTTTGTCGATCGCAAGGGGCAGGTGCGCCATGTGCACTTTGGCGAGGGGGATTATGCGGGGCAGGAGCGGGTGATTCAGGCGTTGTTGAATGAGCCGGGTTGATCCGTTGTCCGCTCTGGCCCTATCGCGGGGCAAGCCCGCTCCCACGCAGATTGCTGGACGGCGGTCGTGGGAGCGGGCTTGCCCCGCGATAGGGCCGGCCCAGGCAACATCATTCCCCTAGCCGCTGCTCGCGTGACGGCGGATAGCCGAAATACGCCGCATAGCACTTGCTGAAGTGCGAGACCGAGACGAACCCGCAGGCCACCGCCACCTCCATCACCGACAGGTCCGAATACTGCAGCAGGCGCCGGCTCTTGGTGATGCGCAGTTCCATGTAGTAGCGCCGGGGCGAGGTGCCCAGCTGGGCCTGGAACAGGCGGTCGATCTGCCGCCGGGAACGCCCGGAGTAGGTGGCCAGCTGGTCGAGGCTCAGGGTCTCCTCGAGGTTGTTCTCCATCAGCTCGACGATGGTGCGCAGGTGCAGGCTCATGGACTTCTTCGCCCCTGGCCCGACCTGGCGATAGCGCGCCCCGGAGAACGACAGGATCTCCTCGACGCCTTCGGCCAGGGCATCGCCGTACAGCCGCCTCACCAGCCCGAGCATCAGCTCCATGGCGCCGTTGGGGCTGGCGGCGCTCAGGCGGTCGCGGTCGAGGGTGAAGCTGGCCGGGGTGATGCGTGTCTGCGGGCTGATCTCGGCCAGGCTGGCGCGCTGCTCGGGGTGCACGCTGCAACCATAGTCGTCGAGCACCCCGGCGCGGCCGAGGAACCAGGCGCCGTTCCACAGCCCGCCGAGGGTCATGCCGTGGCTGGCGCAATCGCCCAGCAGGCGGTCGAGGTCGGGGTATTTCAAGGGTGTGCGCAGGCCGCCGCAGATCACCAGCAGGTCGAGGTCCTGCAGGCTGCGCGGCGCCAGCGGACTGGCCACCAGTTCCAGGCCCAGGTCGCTGAGCACGCGATCGCCCGCCAGGGACAGCGGGGTGGAGGTGAAGCTGTCGGTGCGCAGCAGGTTGGCGGTGACCAGCACGTCCATCGCCACGGTGAAACTGGCCATGGAGAAATGCTCGAGCAGGACGAAGTCGACGCGGTAGGGGCGCTGGTTGCCGGCATCGCCGGACTTGAGCCGCAGCATGTTGCTGGTGCTGGTCTTCTTGCTGAACTGGCGTGGCGTGGGCACTGCGGACTCCGCTTCCTGGCTGGCGCGCACGAGTGTGCGGCGGGACGCGGGGAAAGACAACAGCGGCGCTCGCTGGCGCTGAAAGCACAGCGCCCCCTCGAGAGGGGGCGCCGGTCATGCAACTGGGCTTAGAAGTCGCCGCGCAGGGTGAACATGTAGCTGCGCGGGGTGCCGTAGGTGGTGCCGCGGGTCCAGTAGCCCATGGAGTCGAAGTACTTGCGGTCGAACAGGTTCTCGACGTCGACGCCGACGGTCCAGTGCTCGTCGAGCTTGTAGGCGGCGCGGGCGTCGAAGATCGCACGGCCGCTGTTGTACGCCTCGTTGTAGGCATCGACGTAGGAGTTCTGCGCCGAGACGCCACCGCCGACGCTCAGGCGGTTCCATTCACCCGGGAAGGTGTAGTTGGTGTTCACGCGCACCATGTGTTTCGGGGTCTGTGCCGAGATCGGGCCGCCCTCGGACGAACTGGTGGTGTTGTAGGTATAGCCGGCCGCGACCTGCAGGCCCGGCAGCAGTTCGCCGGTGGCCTCGGCTTCGAAGCCCTTGCTGCGGTTGATGCCATCGCCGTTGGTCCAGCAGCGGCCGGCCGGGTCGGTTGGGCACTTGCCGCGGTTGGCCGTATCCTGCAGGGCTACGTCTTCCTGCTCGATGTAGAACACGGCGAAGGACACGTTCAGGCGTTTGTCGAACAGCTCACCCTTGATACCGGTCTCGTAGTTCGAGCCGACGGATGGATCCAGCACGCTGCCGCTGACGGTGCGGTAGTTGGACTGCGGCAGGAAGATGTCGGCGTAGCTGGCGTACCACGACCACTGGTCGTTCAGGTCGTAGATCGCACCGACGAAGGGCGTGAACTCTTCATCCTGGCGACTGGTCGTCACCTTTGGGCCGTTCCAGGCTTCGTTCTTGTACCAGCTCAGGCGGCCACCGAGGACGAAACTCAGGTCTTCGGTCGCGTGCAGGCGGGCGCTCAGGTAAGTGCCGTAGCGGGTGTCGATGGTGTCGTCCATGGACTTCCAGCCGTTACGCTGCAGCTCGGGGATATTGCTATGGTCGGGATCAAACACATTGAGCGGGATAGGGCTCGGTAGCGCGATGGTGTTGTCCTTGTCGTTCATCTTGCGCTTGGACCAGTTGGCGCCGAGGGTCAACTGGTGGGTCAGGCCGAAGGCCTCGAAGGTGCCGTCCAGGTGGCCGTCGACGGCATTGGAGGTCACATCAAACTTGTGATAGCTGACGGTGTTGACCGTCGGACCGCCGGGAGCGTTGTACTCCAGGGTTTCCCGCGCGCCCCACTCGATGGCGCTGCGGTTGTAGCCACCCTCGGAATGGGACAGCGCCAGCTTGGCGGTCCAGTTGTCGTTGAAGCGGTGGGTGAGGTCGGCAAACACCTCGTCCATGTCGGTCTGCAGCTTGGTCCAGTCCTGGCCCAGGTAGGTCGAGCGCTTCAGGTGCGGGTTGCTGCCATCGGGGTTGTTGGGGATGCCCAGCACGCTGTAGCCGTCGATGCGCGAGGTCTGGCGGCGCAGGCCCAGGGCGACGGTGGTGGCGTCGTTCAGGTCGGCCTCGACGATCCCGTACAGCAGTGGCCGCTTGGACTTGGTGACGTCGGTGAAGTAGCCGCGGTCCTCATAGGAGGCGACCATGCGCCCGCGCAGGGTGCCCTGGGGGTTGAGGCGGCCACTGGCATCCAGGTCCAGGCGATAGTTGTCCCAGGAACCGGCGCGGGTGATCACGGTGAAGCGCGGGTCGGCGGTCGGGCGCTTGCGCACCAGGTTCACCGCGCCGCCCGGGTTGCCGGCGCCGACCAGCAGGCCGGAAGCACCGCGCAGCACTTCGACGCGGTCGAAGATCGCCATGTCCGGGGTCATCCAGCCGGTGTAGGCGTAGGCCTGCCCGGGCACGCCGTCGACCATGTAGCTTTCGTCGGTAAGGTCGAAGCCACGGGAGCTGAAGTGGTGGTTGCCGTAGCCGCGGTTGGCGCGGGTGATACCGGTGGTCTGGGCCATCACCTGGTCCAGCGAGACCAGGTTCTTGTCGTCCATCAGCTTGCGGGTGACCACGGTCACCGACTGCGGGGTTTCACGCAGCGATTGCGCGGTCTTGCCGATGGTCACCGCACCGGTGGTGTAGGAGTTGCTGCCCTCGGTGGTGGCGCCGAGCACCTGGCCGTTGATGGTGGTGGCGTCCAGGGTCATGGCCGAACCGGACTCTGCCGCGCCGCTGATGATCAGGGTGTTGTCCTGCACGCTGTAGCGAATCCCGCTGTTCCTGAGCAGCTCCCCAGCTGCCTGGGTTGGCGAGAAGCGGCCCTTGACCGGGCTGCTGCGCAGGCCCTGGACGGTTTCCGGGCTGAACAGCACCTGCAGGTTGCCCTGGCGACCCAGCTCTTGCAGGGCGCTGGCCAGCGACTGGGCCGGGATGTCGAAGTCCTGCTCCTGGGCCTGCACCTGGGCGGCCAGCGGCAGGGACAGGGCGAGGCCGAGGGTTGCCATGGCCGGCGAGGAGCGCAGCATCCGGCGCAGCATCAGCGCTTTGCTCAAAGGGGTCAGGGTGTTGGCTGGTATTGGCATTTTTATGCTCTGGCTCAAGGTACGCAAAGTAAATGAAAATTATTCCGTTGCGAGTAGGACGCATGCGAATGCCAAAACCGGAAAAATAATTATTGCGGTTGGTAGAGGCGTGACCTGCGACTTCCCTGTAGGCAGGGTTGATTCAGCGTGCGGCAATAGGGGAACGAGCGGTGCGGCGGGGAATTTAAGCGGCGCGGGCGGTGACAGGGCCACCGCCCGTGGCGGAGGGGTCAGGCGGGCAGGGCCGGTTCCTGGTTGCGTTCGACCAGGATCTTGCCGCTGTGCATGCGCACCAGCTGGTCGGCCACCGGGAAGTAGCGGTCGTCGTGGGAGATGACGATGATGGTCTTGCCCTGCTGCTTCAGCTCCGGCAGCAGCTCGGTGTAGAACACCCGGCGGAAGGCCGGGTCCTGGTCGGCGGCCCACTCGTCGAACACCAGCACCGGGCGCTGGTCGAGCCAGGCATTGATCAGCGCCAGGCGTTTGCGCTGGCCGGTGGACAGGTCGGTGGTGGTGAAGCTGCCGTCGCGGATCCCGACCTTGTGGGCGATGTCCAGGCGCTCGAGGTACTTGGCGGCCTCCGGCGGCAGCTCGGCGAGGCCCGGCAGCGGTTCGTCGAACAGGTAATAGTCGGCGAAGATGGTGGTGAACAGCTGGCGGTAGTCGTCCAGGCGCTGCGGGGTAACTGTCTCGCCGTTGAGGCGGACCTCGCCCTGTTGCGGGGTGTACAGGCCCAGCAGCAGCTTGATCAGGGTGGTCTTGCCGCAGCCGTTCTCGCCGACGATGAAGACGATGTCGCCCTGGCGGATGGTCAGGTCCACCGGGCCCAGGTGGAACGGCTGGCTGCCTTCGACCTGGGGATAGTCATAGCGCAGCTGGCGCAGTTCGATGGAGGCGACCTCTGTCACCTGTGGCGCGCGGTCGCTGACCAGCAGGTGCGGTTCGGGCGAGGAGAAACGCTGGGACAGTTCGGCGATCCGGCGCAGGGCGATCTGTGCCCGGCTGATGCTCGGCAGGTTGGTGATCAGCTGTTCCAGCGGCCCCTTCATGTACAGCATCACCAGCACGAAACCACCCAGCACGGTCTTGTCGGTGCTCGGCCACAGGGCCTGGAAGGCGATGGCGATGCCGATCACCGCGAAGAACAGCATCGAGCCGAAGGTCTCGGCGCTGACGAAGATGTTCGCCGCGCGGATGTTGGCCTTGCAGATGCGTTCGGTGGCGCCGTGGATCAGCTGGTCGTGCATATGCTGGCGGCGCTGGCGCTGGATGCGCAGCTCCTTGGCGCCGCCGGAAAGGGCCTGGTAGTGCTTCTGCAGCTCGTCCTCGTTGTTGCGCGCGGTAAGGATGTTCTTCATGCCGTGGCGATGGGCGAGGAACTGCGCGCCGGTGCCGACCACCACGGTCAGCACGGTGACCAGCAGGATCTGCCAGGACAGCAGCGCCAGGTAGGACAGGCAGCCGAGGGTGACGGTGAAGGCGATGACCATCGGCGCCACTGACAGGGCGAAGGCGCTGATGGTGCTGACGTCATTGAGCAGCACCGGGATCAGGCGGTGGGCGCGGTAGCGCTCCAGTTGTGCGATCGGCGCCACCAGCACCTTGGCGGCCAGTTCGCGGCGCAGGCGCGCCACCACCTTCTGCCCGACGTAGTTGGTCAGCAGGTTCGAGCCGGTGGAGCAGGCCAGGGTCAGCAGGCACAGGCCACCGAACAGCAGGGCGGTGCGGGTGTCCGGCCCGCCCACGGCGTTCATCGCGCTGTTGATGGTGGCCAGCAGGGCGGTGACGCTCAGGCCGCTGACCACGCCGAGGGCCGCCGAAAGCGCGACCAGCATCCAGAACGGCTTGAGTATCCGCAGGGTTTCCTGGGCGAGGCTGGGGGTCTTGGACGTCATGGAGTCATCTCGTGAGTATTCGTTGGCGCAGGGCGGCGGACCAGGCCCTGATCTTGGTAGACGAGAGGGTTTTGCGCGGATTTAGTGGCGAGGCGGATCCGGCGCCAGGGGCGCCGGAAGTGGGGAGGGCTTAGAGCTCGCGGGCGACACGGAAGCCGATCCAGTCGCCGCGCAGGGTGGAGCTGCGTTCGTTGCGGTTGCCCGAGCGGGAGAAGATCGGCGCCTCGGTGTAGTCGTTGCCGCGGATCACCCGGCGGTCCTCGCATTCGCTGCTGTTGGTCTGCGGGCTGCCATCGGTGGGGGCGGTGGCGTAGCTGTCGACGTAGCAGTCGCGGGTCCACTCGTAGACGTTGCCGTGGCCGTCGTAGACGCCGAAGGCGTTGGGTGGGAAGCTGCCGACGGGCGAGGTGAAGGAGAAGCCGTCCGTGGGGCCGTAGGTGTTGGCGTGCTTGGAGATCTGGTACTTCTGCTCGTCGTTGTCATCGAGGGGGAAGGGGAACGGCCCGGTGCTGCCGCCGCGCACGGCGTATTCGCGCTGGGATTCGCTGAGCACCTTGTAGACCTTGCCGGTCTTCTTCGACAGCCACGAGGCGTAGGCCTCGGCCTCGTGGAAGTTCAGGCACACGGCGGGTTGGCGGTCACCCTGCTGGTAGCGCGGCACGCCCGCGATGCATTCGCGGCCCGGGCGGGTGTCGCCGTTGGGGACCTTGTAACCGCTGGCCTTGAGGTAGGCTTTCCATTCGCCGTTGGTGATCTGGTATTGGCTGACGGCAAAGGCTTTCTTGAACGTCACTTCGTGCAGCGGGCCCTCGTCGTCTTGCCGACCTTTTTCGTCATTCGGGGTACCCATCATGAAGCTGCCAGCGGGCAGCACCACCATTTCCGGGCAGGTCTTGGCGCAGTCGCGGAACACCGTGCCGGGTTTGTGCGCGGGCGCCGCGGCCAGGGCCGGCAGGCTGCAGGCGACCAGCAGGGCGGCCAGGGTGAGGCGGTTCAGGGGTGCGGTCATGGGGAAGCCTTGTTCAGGGTTGCTGGGCAGACAGCGGGAGTTCGTGCTG
>Ga0247820_10000129_pt1 | contig 37376 bp, 34 predicted proteins | sample 13C_Glucose_Day1_2_FD_192480 | JGI IMG/M metagenome (GOLD analysis project Ga0247820, IMG submission 192480) | Soil microbial communities from agricultural site in Penn Yan, New York, United States - 13C_Glucose_Day14 | ecosystem: Environmental > Terrestrial > Soil > Agricultural land | place...
CGCAACCAACACATGGTTCGGGGGAGCGGGCTTGCCCCGCGATGGGGAGATTAGGTTTCTACAAATGTCACCACCCTGCAAGGAACCCCCATGCCCCGCCCGGTCCTGATCGCCATCGACGCCTCCCCCGCCAGCCACGCCCTGCTCGACCTCGCCCGCCGTTACTGCCGCCCGGGCGAACACACCCTGCACGTGCTGCTGGCCATCGACTCTACCTTTGCCGTGCACGACCACCGTACGGCCTACACCGAGGAAGAGCTGGAGGAATACCCCGCCGCCTGCGACGAACAGCAATTGGCCGAGCACGCCGTGAACAGCGCCGTGGGCACCCTGCGCGAAGCCGGGTTCGACAGCCTGGGCTGCATGGTGGCCGGCCAGCCGGTGGAGGCGATCATCACCAAGGCCCGAGAGCTTGAATGCGAGCTGATCATCATTGGCCACCGCCACCTGTCGCGGGTCGGAAGGCTGCTGGATCCGTCAATCAGTGCCAAGGTGATCGACCGGGTACAAGTCCCAGTGCTGGTTGGGGCCGCTTGAGCCAGGAAAGCCGTTGATCAGGCAGGACACACCAGGTAATGCAACTGCATTGACCAGGTAATGCACTCGCATTACCTTGCTCGATATTACCCCTCGCGGACCTATGATCATGGCCACTACCTTCGAAGCCGAGTCGACCCTGACCGAGCGCTACCAGACGACGGTCCCCGAAACCGTTCGCCGTGCCTTGGGCCTGAAGAAGCGTGACAAGATTCACTACTCGATCCGCCCTGACGGAGCGGTGATACTGACCCGCGCAGAGACAGCCGAGGAAGACCCCGCCGTGGGGCAGTTCCTGGATTTCCTGGCCCGGGATATCGCCACGAATCCGCAACGATTGAAGGTTGTCGATGCAGAGCTCGTCGCTCGCCTGGATGCACTGGTGGGCGACGTTGAAATCGATCTCGATCAACCTCTCTCGGCGGATGATGAATGACTGAAACGAGGCGCAAACCTCTTTGCGTGCATGGCTGGAGCGTGTTCGCCCACCCCCTCTTTCTCGACAAACTGGAGGCACTCATCGATGAAGTCGAAGTGCTTCAGAAGAAGGATCCGGTCGGCTACGTAAAGAAAAATGCGGCAAAACGATTGAAGGCCGTCAGACGCTTGGCCTTCGACGTCATTGCCCAGGCGCCTGGCAACGCTGACCATCGAATGGGCGGCACACTGGGCGCGGAACACAAGCACTGGTTTCGTGCAAAGCTCTTCCAGCAATACCGCTTGTTTTATCGCTATCACGCCTCCAGCAAGATCATCGTGTTGGCGTGGGTGAACGATGACGACAGCAAACACGCTTACGAAAGCAGTGACGATGCCTACAGAGTGTTCCGTCGCATGCTGGGCAGCGGACACCCTCCTGATGACTGGGACCAACTGTTGCAGGAAGCGACCGCGGCAACAGCTCGATTCAACGCCACCCTCAAGCGCTGACACCTGCCCACCAATCCATCAACGGCGTCAACGCAAGAACCGGATCATTCCTCGCTCGGTTTAACCACCACCGTACAGGTCGTCCCCGCCGCGAGCAGGAATCCTTCCGGCACTTCATCGATATGGATCCGCACCGGCACCCGCTGCGCCAGGCGCACCCAGTTGAAGGTCGGGTTCACATCGGCGATCAGCTCACGACTCTGCGGGTTGTCGCGGTCGTAGATGCCCCGGGCGATGCTCTCCACATGCCCCTTGATCCGCTCGCCGCTCATCATCTGCAGCTCGGCCACATCGCCCACCTTCACATGGGGCAACTTGGTCTCCTCGAAAAAGCCGTACACCCAGAACGACTGCTCATCCACCACCGCCATCACCGCCTCGCCGGTGCGGGCGTAGTCGCCCTTGTGGATGTTCAGGTTGGTCACGTAGCCATCGACGGTGGCGACGATCTGCGTGCGCTTGAGGTTCAGCTCGGCGGCCGCCAGCCGGGCCTGGGCATGCTGGTAGTCGGCCAGTGCCGAGCTGGCGATGTTGCTGGCGTCGTCGCGGTTCTCCTTGGAGATCACCAGGTTGTCCAGATCGGCGCGGCGCCTGGCGTTGACCTTGCGCATTTCCCAGGTGGCCTTGCGCGAGGCCACCAGTGCCTTGGCCTGGTCCACCGCCAACTGGTAGTGCTCGGCATCGATGCGGATCAGCACATCGCCCTTCTTCACTCGCTGGTTGTCCTTGACCGGCACGTCCACCACATAGCCCGGCACATCGGCGGCGACGTTGATGATGTCGGCGCGCACCCGGCCGTCGCGGGTCCACGGCGTGGTCATGTAGTGCAGCCACAGCTGACGGCCGATCGCCACGGCAGCGACCAGCACCAGCAGGGTGGCGATCAGGCTGAAGAACTTTTTCATTGCAGGATTCTCACCAGTAGAGCGACAGCGCCAGGGCGCCGAACAGGCAGACGAACAGCGACAGGCGCAGCAGCGCCGGGTGCCAGAAGAAGCGATAGCCATCAACGCTTGCGATGAACCGGTCCAGCCCCCAGGCCAGGCCCAGGGCGAACAGGAACATCAAGGTCATGGTGGGCATGTACACGCCATGGAAGGCGATCTCACGGGGCATGGTGCAATCCTTTCGCCGGGGCCAGCGGCGACTGTGGGTCGAGCAGGGAGGAACGGATGAAGTGCAGGTAGCTCTGCGCCCGGCGCAGCACCGAGGTGTCAAAGTGCCGGGCGAAGGGTTCGTCGGTGGCCTGCACGCGGCTGATGGCGTGGTCCACCGCCACCAGCGCGCGCTCGTGGTTGCTGGCGCTGGGTTGCAGGAACAGCCGCGCCAGGGCCCGGCCCATCACGCGGATGGCCTGGCGCCAGGGCTGCGACTCGGCGTAGGCCGGGTGGATCGGCGCACGGGCCTGCTCCTTGCGCAGCTCGATGATCGCGTGGCCGATCTCCAGCACGGTGAACATCCAGCCCATCAGCTCGCTCTGCACCTGCGGCTTGCCGGCTGCCAGCCCATAGGCCTGGTGCAGCAGGTCGCGTGTGCGGCTCTCGAACGCCGAGCCCAACCCGCGCAGGCGCCCACCGATGGCGAACAGCACCTGCTCGCGCAGCTCCTGCTCCAGGCGGCTCCACAGCCAGCGGCTGTTGGGCGGCAGGATGATCGCCCCTGCCGCGGCGCAGACAAACATGCCGATGACCATGCCGATGTAGTCATTGATGAAGGTGTAGGGGTCGTAGACCGTCAGGTTGTTCGGCACCGAGCCGATGGCGAAGAACACCAGCAGGCCCAGGCCGTAACCGGCATAGGCCGGGCGCGAAGCGAGGAACGCGCCGAATACGAACACCGGCGCCAGTACCATGCACAGCAGCGGGAAACCGTCGATCCAGGGGAACACGAAGAACGTCTCGAAGAACCCGACGAAGGCGCCGATCGCCGTGCCGCAGGCCATCTGGAACGACATGCGCTTGGGGTTCGGCGAGGCCGCCGACAGGCCCACGGTGACGGTGGCGATCAGGGTCATCATGGCGCCGCTGGGCCAGTCGCTGAGCAGCCAGTAGCTGCCCAGCAACAGCAGCACTGCCGAGGCGCGCACGCCGGCAGCCAACGATACCAGCCAGCTGGTCTGGGCCACGTAGGGCTCGTCCCACTGTTCGCGCTCGTGCTTGTGCACGGCCAGCGAGGCATGGGTCTCGGCGTAGCTGTACATCTCATCGACGAAGCGGTAGAGCAGCTCGAAGGCGGTGTGGAAATCGAGCAGGTCTGACTCACTCGGGCTGGTCTCCAGGTACTCGGCGCGCAAGCCGCGCACCTGGGCCTGCAGGCCTTCCTTGTAGGTGCCCAGTTCAAGGGCCAGGCGCAGCGCGTCGGCATCGGTCAGTGCCCGACCGACATAGGGCTGCAGCAGCTCGGCCAGGGTGTCCAGGCCGGGCTCGATGGCGCTGACGATCTGCAACGGGCCACGGGCGCGCAGGCGTTCGAGCAACCGGTGCAGGGCGTTGAAGCGCGTGGTGATGGCCATGAACTCACTGTTCATCCGCACCAGGCGGCCGGAGCGCCGGCGCATGTGCGGGTCCTCAAAGGCGGTGACGTTGCGCAGGCTCTCCAGGCCCACCGCCTCGGCGACAAAGCGCACGTTGCTGGTCTCGAAGCGGTCGCGCTGGCTGTCGCCGCGCAGGGCCTCGACCACCACCCCGGCGAACACGCCGAAACGCTGGTACAGGGCGTTGCGCATGGCGGCACTGGCCGACTGCGGCAGGATCGCGGCACTGACGAAGGTCGAGACGAGAATCCCCAGGGCGATCTCCAGCACCCGCCACACTGCTGCCATGAACGCCTGGTCAGGGTGTTGCAGCACCGGCAGGCCGATCATCGCCGCCGTGTAACCGGCCAGCACGAAACCATAGGCGCGGAAGGTGCGGTAGCGCATGGCGCCCGCCGAGCACAGGCCGACCCACAGCGCCAGGCTGGGCAGGAACAGCTCGGTGTTCTGCGGAAAGATTGCCATCAACGCGACCATCATCGCCGAGCCGGCCAGGGTGCCGAGCACCCGGTAGAAGCTCTTGGCGAACACATGGCCGCTCTGCGGCTGCATGACGATGAACACGGTGATCATCGCCGTGCGCGGCTGCGGCAGTTCCAGGCGCATGGCCAGCCACAGGGTGATGAACGCGGCGGCCAGCACCTTGAAGATGTAGACCCAGGTGACCCCGTCGGTGCGCGCCCAGGCGAAGAACCCCCGGCGCCATTCCAGGCTCCGCAGCCAGCGCAGGGGCAAGCTCGATGTGCTCATTCGGCGTGGTCCGGCTGGTCGAAGATGGCCAGGGTGGCCGGCGTTTTCGGGGCGGCCTGGCGCTCTTGCTCAGGGACATCCTTGCCCGCCTCCAGGCCGCCGCCCAGGGCGGTGACCAGCTCGGCGTGGGCGGTCAGGCGCGCGGCCTGTACCTGCTGCTGCACCTGCTGCTGGCGGAACAGCAGGGTCTGGGCGTTGAGCACGTTGAGGTAATCGGTCAGGCCACGCTGGAAGGCGACGGTGGCGATGTCGTAGGTCTTCTGCGCGGCGGCCACGGATTCGGCGGCGAAATGCGCCTGCTCCTTCATCGACTCGCGGCGGATCAGCTGGTCTGAAATGTTTTTCAGCGCGCCGATCACCGTCTGGTTGTAGCGTGCCACGGCCACGTCATAGCCGGCCGAGGCCACGCCCAGCTGCGAGCGCAGGCGGCCGCCATCGAAGATCGGCAGGCTGATGGCCGGCCCCACGTTGTAGTTGAACTTGCGCCCGGTGAGGAACTCCAGCGGGCCGCCGCCGGTGGCCATGAAGCCAAGGCCGCCGACCAGGTCGACGTTGGGGAAGAAACCGGCGTGGGCCACGTCGATGCCACGGGCCTGGGCCGCCACCTGCCAGCGGCTGGCAACCACGTCCGGGCGCTGGCCGACCAGTTCGGCGGGCAGGTTCGACGGCAGTTTCAGCGGCGCGCCGAGGGTCAGGGTCGGGCGTTGCAGCTGTGCGCCCTCCCCTGGCCCCTTGCCGGCCAGGGCGGCCAGCTGGTTACGAGTCAGGGCGATTTCTTCGTTGAGGCTGTCGATCTGGCGGTGGGTTTCCGGCAGCGGCGCCTCGGCCTGGCTGACCTCGAAATGGGTGCCGATGCCGCCGTCCAGGCGGCGCTTGGCCAGGCCGACGATCTGCTCCTGCTGGGCAAGCTCGGCCTGGACGATATCGCGCCGGGCGTAATGCAGGCTGAGCTGGATATAGGCGCGCACCACGTTGTTCTCCAGTTCCAGCTGGGCCTGGCGCGCCTCGGCGACGCTCACGTGCGCCTGGTCCACGGCCTGCTCGCTGGCATTGCGCTCGCGGCCCCACAGGTCCAGGGCGTAGCTGAAGCCGATGGCGGCGTTGTTGTCCCAGGTGTTGGCGCCGGACAACGCGCCCGGGCCGTAGAACTGATCCTCGGGCCAGTTGTGACGCTTGAGCGTGGCGTTGCCATTGGCCTGCAGTTTTTCCGCCGACTCGACCACGCCGGCCATCGCCTTGGCTTCCCGCACCCGGGCGGCGGCCATGGCCATGCTCGGGCTGCCGGCCAGGGCCTGGGTGATCCAGGCGTCGAGCTGCGGGTCGCCATAGACGCGCCACCATTGCTGGGCCGGCCAGTGGGCGTCGCGCGCGGCCTCGCGGATCGCGGCGTCGGTGGTCAGTTGGTTGGCTTGGAGGGTCTTGCTTTGCGGGGCGATGCCCCAGGTTCCGATACAGCCGCTCAAGGTGAGACAAAGGGCACAGGCACTGAACGCATGGAGCGCTCTGATGTGGCGACGCGGCACAGCTGCGATTTCCCGAGGAAGAGGTGGAGGGGCCGGGCAATTCTAGGGGCCGCCCGCACTGGCGATAAGCGCATAATCCTGCGAATCTTTGTTACCAAAACAGCGATAATCCGGCTTTAGTCGGAGGCGAAACTCCGTTACTTCATGTCACAATTTTGTCCTCTAAACCGAGAGTGACCCATGGACACCTTGCAAAACATGCGTGCTTTCAGTTGCGTGGCCCAGCTCGGCAGCTTCACCGCTGCCGCGGCGCAACTGGATACGACCACCGCGAACGTGTCGCGGGCGGTCTCCAACCTGGAAGCCCATCTGCAAACCCGCCTGCTCAACCGCACCACCCGGCGCATCGCGCTGACCGAGGCCGGCAAGCGCTACCTGATGCGCTGCGAACAGATTCTTACCTATGTGGAAGAAGCCGAGGCCGAGGCCAGCGACGCCCACGCCCGCCCCGCCGGGCAGTTGAAGGTGCATTCGATGACCGGCGTCGGCCAGCACTTCGTGGTCGATGCCATCGCCCGCTACCGCGAGTCGCACCCGGACGTGACCTTCGACCTGACCATGGCCAACCGCGTGCCCGACCTGCTGGACGAGGGCTACGACGTGTCCATCGTGCTGGCCAGCGAGCTGCCGGACTCGGGCTTCGTCTCGCAACGCCTGGGCATCACCTACAGCATCGTCTGCGCCTCGCCCGAGTACGTGGCCCGCCACGGCAGCGCGCACAAGCCGGCCGACCTGCTCAAGCATGCCTGCCTGCGCATGGTCAGCCCGGTAATACCGCTGGAGAAGTGGCTGTTCGACGGGCCGGAAGGCCAGGAGATGGTCAACATCACCACCTCGCCGTTCCAGGTCAACTCCGCGGACGCTATGAAGACTGCGATCCGCAGCGGCATGGGCGTAGGCGTGCTGCCGATCTACTCGGCCATCGACGGCCTGCGCGACGGCAGCCTGGTGCGGATCATGCCGGAGTATCGCCTGCAGGAGCTGAACCTGTACGCGATCTACCCGTCGCGCCAGTACCTGGATGCCAAGATCAAGACCTGGGTCGAGTACCTGCGCAATTCGCTGCCGGAGATTCTTGCCGCCCATGAGGCCGACCTGAAGACTCATGAGCTGCTGATCGCCAACTGAAAAAAGCGGCTGCATTGGGGGTGGGGACAATGGTAGGTTGCTAACCATCGATTCCAGTGTCTGGCAGACAGGGCCATGGGAGGGCTGCGCCCTCCATCGCGGCACAAGGCCGCTCCTACAGGGTTACCCGGCACTTGTAGGAGCGGCCTTGCGCCGCGAAAGGGCCGCACAGCGGCCCCGCTCTTCTGCCCGAGTCCACCCCACGCCTTGCAGAGAAGCAGCACGATGAAAAAGACCGTCCTGGCCTTCAGCCGCATCACGCCAGCCATGGCCGAACGCCTGCAACAAGACTTCAACGTGATCGTGCCGAACCCGAAACTCGGCGACATCAGCGCCCAGTTCAACGAAGCCCTGCCCGAGGCCCACGGCCTGATCGGCGTCGGCCGCAAGCTCGGCCGGGCGCAGCTCGAAGGCGCGGGCAAGCTGGAGGTGGTGTCCAGCGTCTCGGTCGGCTACGACAACTACGACCTGGACTACTTCAACGAACGCGGCATCGCCCTGACCAACACCCCCGACGTGCTCACCGAAAGCACCGCCGACCTGGGCTTCGCCCTGATCATGGGCTGTGCCCGGCGCACCGCCGAGCTGGATGCCTGGACCAAGGCCGGCCACTGGCAGGCCACCGTCGGCCCGGCGCAGTTCGGCTGCGATGTGCACGGCAAGAAGCTGGGCATCGTCGGCATGGGCAACATCGGCGCAGCCATCGCCCGTCGTGGCCGCTTCGGTTTCAACATGCAAGTGCTGTACACCGGCAACAGCCGCAAGACCGCGCTGGAACAGGAACTGGGCGCGCAGTTCCGCAGCCTGGACGCCCTGCTGGGCGAAGCCGATTTCGTCTGCCTGGTGGTGCCGCTGTCCGAGGCCACCCGCAAGCTGATTGGCGCCCGCGAACTGCAGTTGATGAAGCCCAGCGCATTTCTGGTCAATATCGCCCGGGGGCCGGTGGTGGACGAAGCGGCGCTGGTCGAGGCGCTGCAGAACGGCACGATCCGCGGCGCCGGGCTGGATGTTTACGAGAAAGAGCCGCTCGCCGACTCGCCGCTGTTCAAACTGCCCAACGCCCTGACCCTGCCGCACATCGGCTCGGCCACCGCCGAGACCCGCGAGGCCATGGCCAACCGTGCGCTGGACAACCTGCGGGCGGCGTTGCTGGGTGAGCGGCCGCGAGATCTGGTGAATCCGCAGGTGTGGAAACACTGAAAGGTTGCTGCCAACCGTTCTGCCTCTTCGCGGGTAAACCCGCTCCCACAGGGACTGTGCAAGCCGTGTGGGAGCGGGTTTACCCGCGAAGAAAACAGTGAAGATTAGCGCCCTACTTGGCCATGGCCGTCATTATGACCGGCCTGGATTTCGGCTTGCGAAACACCAGCACATTCCCCGCCATCACCGCCACCAGGCCCAGCAATGCCGGCGCCGTCCATTGGTAGCCCTCGGCGAATGCCGACACATTCAACGCCACCAGCGGGAACAGTACCGTGCAATAGGCTGCCCGCTCCGGCCCCATGCGTCCGACCAGGGTCAGGTAGGCGGTAAAGGCGATCACCGAACCCGGGATCACCAGGTACAACAGCGAGCCGATGTAGCGGGCGCTCCACTCCATGTCGAAGGGGATGCCCTTTGCCAGGCAGTACACCGCCAGCATCGAGGCGCCATAGAGCATGCCCCAGGCATTGGTGGTCATCGGCTTGAGCCCGGCCTTCTGCTGCACGCTGGAGAGCATGTTGCCGGCCGAGAAGCACAGCGTGCCGAGCAGGCCCAGCCCCAGGCCGTACAAGGTCTCGCGGCTGGCGGCGTGGTGCGAGAGTTCCGGCCAGAACAGCAGGCCCAGGCCGAGCAGACCCAGGGCGCCGCCACCGAGCACATTGGCGGCGATCTTCTGGCCGAAGAAGATCCGTGCATTGATGGCATTCCACAAGGTGGCGGTGGAGAACACCACGGCGATCAGGCCGCTGGCGACCCACTGGCTGGCAGTGAGGAAGCACATGAAGTTGACGCAGAACAGGCACAACCCCTGGGCCAGGCACACCAGGTGGCCACGTCGGTTCATCGGTTGCAGACGGCGGGTGAGCAGCAGGAAGGCGAACAGGATGAGCCCGGCCAGGGCGAAGCGGTAGACGATCGACACCGGGATGGCGACCTCGCCCAACTGCCATTTCAAGGCAATCCAGGTGGTGCCCCAGATCAGGACGGTGAGCAGGTAGAGCGACAGGTTCATGATGGACTCCCTCGACAGGTATCAGGCCTATCGCGGGGCAAGCCCGCTCCCACAGGGCGTATGCGACCTCGATGGGAGCGGGCTTGCCCCGCGATGAAAACCCCATGAGCCCAGTTTCTTGCGCCATTGCTGTTCGGCGCTTGCATAAACTTGCGCTTTTCCTCCCCGGGTAGCTGCCATCCCGGTGCCGGCGCAGTACGATGGCCAGCAGAGGAACCGCCCATGCCCCCACTCGATCACCTGCAGGTCTTCAACGTCCTGAACGCCTCGCCCCACGCCAGGCTGGAGCTGAGCGCGCAACTGGGCGACGGGCTGGCGGCGGCCTTGTGGAGCAACCGCGACGATGCCCGCGACTACCAGGCGCCCAGCCATCACACGCTGTCGTGCTACATCGCCGACGGCACCGGCACCTTCCGTCGCCAGCGCCCTGGCGATCGCGGCGCACCGGACAAACTGTGCGTGATGCCCGCCGGCCACGAGTCGAACTGGGTGATCAACGGCTCGATCCGCCTGGCCCACCTGTATATCAGCGAGGAACAGTTCGCCCTTGGCTGCACCCGCCTGCTGGACCGCGAGCCGCGGGAGATGCAATTGCGCGAAGCGACCTTCCTCGACGATCCGCAGCAGGCCCGGCGCTTTCGCGAGCTGATCGGGCTGGACTGGGCCGAGCCCGGCGAGCGGCTGCTGGCCAGCAGCCTGGCCCACGACATCATCGACCATGCCGTGCTCAACCAGGTCGGCCTGCGCCAGGGGCTCAAGCTCAAGGGCGGGCTGGCACCGCACCAGCGTCGACAACTGGTGGACTTCATCGAGGCCAACCTCGACCAGCCATTGACGTTGGGGGAGCTGGCGCTGCGCTGCAACCTGTCCGAGTACCACTTTGCGCGGATGTTCCGGGCGAGCTTAGGACTGCCGCCGCATCAGTACCTGCTGGCCCGGCGGCTGCAGCGGGCGTGTCGGTTGCTGCGCATGGGTATGTTGCCTTTGGGCGAGGTGGCGTTGTTGTGCGGATTTGCCAGTGCCAGCCATTTCAGCAACCGGTTCAGGCAGGCGCTGGGGGCGACGCCGGGGGCGTATCGGGCGGCGTTCGCCGGTTGAATCCTGGGGCCGCTTTGCGGCCCTTTCGCGGCACGAGGCCGCTCCTACAGGAGACCGCGTTACCCTGTAGGAGCGGCCTCGTGCCGTGAAAGGACCGCAACGCGGTCCCGGCGATCTAGAACTCCAAGGTACTCGACAAGCTCACCTGCCGCGCATCCCCCACCGCGACGAAATACCGGTTCACCGCCGAGCTGTAATACACCTTGTCGAACAGGTTCTTCACGTTCAGCTGCAGCCGCACCTTGTGCTCGTCCAACTTCGTTTCATAGCTGGCAAAGGCATCCGCCACCGTGTACGCCGGCAGGTCGAAATCATTGGTGGCGTTCCCCGCACGCTCCCCCACATAACGCGCACCAGCCCCCAGTCTCAGGCGATCGCCGCCGAACAGGCTGCCATAGTCATACACCGCCGACAGCGAACCACTGTGCCGGGCGACATTCTGCAGGCGATTGCCCTTGAGCTGCGGGTCCTTGGTCACCTCGGCGTCGGTGAAGGCGTAGGCGCCGATCAGGCTCCAGCGCTCGCTGAGCTGGCCGGTCAGGTCCAGCTCGACGCCCCGTGAGCGCACTTCGCCCGCGTTGCTGTAGAGAATGGTGCCCGGCTGGGTGTCGCCATCGGCCACCAGCACGTTGCGCTTGGTGATGTCGAACAACGCCAGGGTACCGGTCACCTCCCCCGGCACATCGAGCTTGGCCCCGATTTCCCAGGACTTGCCCTCCTCCGGCGCTATACCTGAGTCCAGGGTCAGGGTGCGGCCACCGCCGATGCTCAGCGGGGCGATGGTCGAGTTGGGCTTGAACGACTCGCTGTAGCTGGCATACAACGACAGCTGGTCATCGACCTTGTACACCACGCCCGCATGGGGCACCCAGGTCTGGTCGCTGGTGTCGGTATTGACGTTGAACGGCCGGCCGCGCCCGGCGTACTGGTCGTACTGCTGAAAGCGCCCGCCGGCCACCAGAATCCAGTGCTCGTCCAGGTGCCAGGCGTCCTGCAGGAACAGCGAATCGGTGCGCAGCTTGTCGGTCTGGTCGCTGTCGCTGGCGCGCACGCTGGTGCCTTCCACTTCGCGGCCATAGACCGGGTTCAGGTAGCTGAAGGTCGAGCGGCTATTCTGGCGGATCAGGTCGGCGCGGTAGACCTTGCGGTCTTCGTGGTCGACACCGACCACCAGGTCGTGGCGCATGCCCGCCAGCTCAACGCTGCCGTTGAGGCTGAGGGTGGCGAACTGGTCGCGGCTCAGGGCGCCCTGGGTGCCGTCGATGCTGCGTGACAGCGTGCCCTTGCTTTCATCCACGCCGGTCACGCGAACCTGGCTGGCGTCGTAGGTCTCGCGGTTGAAGCTGTAGCCGAAGTGCAGTTTCCAGTCATCGGCCAGGCGATGGTCGACCTCCAGGCGGTACAGGTCGGACCGGCCCTCCATGTCGTTGAACCGCTCGTCGAGGCGACGGGTGACGGGAATGTTCAACGGGTGGCCGTCGCTGCCAAAGGCGGTGCCACGGTCGAACGGGTAGAGAAACTCGCGGTGCTCATAGGCCAGCACCACCTGGGTGTCCTCGCCGTACCAGGCCAGCGACGGCGCCACTAGCGACTCGCGGTGCACGCCGTAGTTGCGCCAGTAGTCCTCGTCCTCGTGATCGACGATCAAGCGGTAGGCCAGGTTGCTGTCGCCCAGCGCCCCGGTGCTGTCCAGGCCGCCGCCGCTGCCGTTCTTGCCGCTGCCGTAGGTCGAGCCACGCAGGGTCAGGGCGTTGTACTGCTGCAGTTGCGGGCGCTTGCTGACCACGTTGATCACCCCGCCCGGGTCCTGGATGCCATACAGCAGCGAGGCCGGCCCCTTGAGCACCTCGACCCGCTCGGTGCTGGCGTTGAGGGCGCGGCCCTGCACGATCGGCATGCCGTCACGCATGATCGAGCCGTCGCGGTTGTCGCCGAAGCCGCGCTTCATCACGGTGTCGGCGGTACCGCCGAAGTTGTTGCCCTGAGTGATGCCGCTGACGTTGTACAGGGCATCGTCCAGGTTGCGCGGTGCCTGGTCGCGGATCACCTGGGCCGGGACCACGTTGACGGCCTGGGGGATGTCCAGCGTCGCGCCCTGGCCACGCATGATCGAGGCGCTGGCCGGCGGCTGGTAGCTGTAGTCGTCCAGCTGCGAGTTGATGGTGGTGGCCTGCAGGTTCAGCGCGCCGGAGCTGTCGACCGGCTCCAGGGTCAGGGTGCGGGCGTCGAGGCGGCGCCAGGCCAGGCCCGAGTTGCCGAGCAACTGCTGCAGCGCCTGGTCGGCGTCGAAGGTGCCGTTCAGCGCCGGGGCCTGCACATCCGGCAGGACCAGGGTGTAGACCACGCTCTGCCCGGTGGCGCGGCTGAAGGCGTTGAGTGCCTGGGCCAGCGGCTGGCTTGGCTGGGCAAAGCTGTAGACCTGGCTCTGCTGCGCGGCCAGGGCCTGGGGCGCGATGGCGATAGCGGGCAGGGAGCAGAGGCCGAACCAGAGCGGGACGCAACGCGGGGTGAACTTCATGGACGCGGACCTGTGAGAGGGATGATCGTTTGCGAATGAATCGCACTTCCACTCACTACACGGATGCCGTGGGGGGATACCTCATCACCTGATCGAAAAATTTTTGCTGCACCGACGTCTTCGCGGGGCAAGCCCGCTCCTACAGGGACCGCGCAACCCCCGCGATGGCGTCGGCTCAGGTCAACGCAAGACGGTCAGCCGCCCCAGCAGCGTCTGCCGCGAGAAACCCATCACCTTGCCCAGCGAATCCAGCGCGGACAGTGGTTCCGCCACCGGGAAACTGCCACTGACCCTGCGCTGCCCCAGCTCACCGTCAAGCAACAGGATTCGCCCAGGGTAGTAACGCCCAAGGTCCTCGACCACCTGCGCCAACGGCACCTGATAATAGTTCAGCCAGCCCTGGCGCCAAGCCAGGCGGCTGTCACTGTCTACCGCCTCGATCCCACCGGGCACACCGTCGGCATAGGCCAGTTGCTGGTTGGCGGTCAGCTCGCGGGCCGCCTGCCCTTCGGCCGCCGTCACCGCCACGCGGCCGCTGCGCACGGTGACCTGGGCGCCATCGCCCTGCCCGCGCACCTCGAACTGGGTCCCCAGCACCCGCACTTCACCGCCCTGGGCATCCACCAGGAACGGCTCGCCGGTATGGGTCACCTCGAAGAATGCGGCGCCGCGCAACAACCGCACGCGCCGCTCGCCCTGGGCGAAATCCACCGCCACGGCTGTGCCGGCGTCCAGGGTCAGCCGCGAATGATCGGCCAGGGTCACCTGCCGCACCTGCGCGCCGCTGGTGTAGTCGGCACGCAGGTCCTGCAGCCAGAACTGCGGCTGCCAGCCCGCCGCGCATCCCAGCGCCAGCACAAGACACGCCGCCACCGCCAGGCCGCACCACGGCCGCTTGCGCGCGGGTCGGCGCATGGCGTCCAGATACTGTTGCAGGCCCTCTCGCTCCTCGGCCGCCAGCCGCGCCGCCGGTGCTTCGCTCAGGCGCCACAGCGCCTGGGCCTCGGCATAGGCCTGGCGATGGGCCGGGCTCTCCAGCAACCAACGCTTGAACGCCGCGCCCTCGGCCTGCGCCGGCTGCTGCTGGATGCGCCCCAGCCAGCGCAGGGCGGCCTGGGACTGGGCGGCAGTGATCGGCTGTTCAAGACTCATCGACGGGCGCTCCCTGGCCGGCGCAGTGGGGACGCGGGTTCGGCGACGCTCGCCTTGCACGCTTCGAGGGCGCGCATCATATGCTTTTCCACCGTGCTCTGGGACAACTGCATGGCCTTGGCGATCTCACCGTAGGTGCAGCCATGGATGCGGTTGAGCAGGAAGATCTGCCGCGTGCGCTCGGGCAACGCCCGCAGGGCCGTCTCGATACGCTGCAAGTCGTGATCAATCTCCAGGGCCTGCTCAGGGGCCTGGCTGCCCTGCGCCTCGTCGGGGTCGTGCAGGCCTTCGGCGGCCCGGTCGCGGCTGCCTTCGCTGCGCAGATAATCGATGGCCAGGTTGCTGGCGCTGCGCAGCAGGTAGGTGTCGAGCGCCTCGACCTTCACCTCGGGGCGCCGCCAGAAACGCAGGAACAGGTCCTGGACCAGGTCCGACGCCGTGGCGCGGCAGCCGACACGCCGGCTGACCAGCGCCTCCATGCGTGCGCGCTGGGCCAGGAACACCTGGAGAAAGCGCGCCCGACCGCCGCCAGCCTCGGAGTCGCTCAAGGGCCTAGACCGCCAGCACGGCCAGCAGCGGTCCGAGCACCAGGCTGGCGAGCGCCGCGCCGAGCAGCAGGCGCGGCTGGTAAGGCAGGCCGAACACCCACAGCGTCACCCCGGCCATCAGCACGGCGATCCACTCCACCAGGCCCAGGCCCCAGCCGCGCCCGTGCACGGCGAGGATCAACGACAGCAACAACAACGCCCAGCCCCCGACCTTCAGGGCTCGCAGTTGCCGGCTCGTAGGCTTGCGCCCGAGCAGGTCGTTGAAGTGCTTTTCCATGGCCAGGCACAGGCTGGCGAAACCGGCGAAGCCCATCAGCGCGACACCCAGCATCAGCTCGCCTCCACGGTCTTGGCGGCGCGTGGCGCACGCTTGGCGACCGGCTTGGGCGCACGCAACATCTTGCCGGCGGCCCAGGCCAGGAACAGGCCGGTGGCCAGCGCCGTCAGGTCGAAACCTGCCATCGCCCAGTCACCCGCGGCGATGGAATGATCAAGCCCCTTGTCGGTGGTCAGCGCGTTGAGCACCGGCAGCACGGCGAACGCCAGCGCCCCCAGGGTCAGTTGCTCGCCCCAGGCACGGCGCCCGCTGCGCAGCATGGCGTGGAGCAATGACGCACCCCAGGCCAGGAAGAAGGCGTTTATCTCCCAGTCGGCCCGCCCGTCCATGGCCGGCGGCAGCAGGCGATTGGCCCAGAAGAACGCCGCCACGCCCAGCAACAGGCCGCTCATGCTGGCGATGTTCAGCACTTCGACCAGGCGCAGCTCGCCAGGCATGCGCTCGCTCTTGGCATGCTTGAGCTGTCGCTTGCCCAGCCACATCACCAGCCCCGTGCCGATCACCGCCGTGCCGGCCACGCCGAAGACGAAGTACAGCCAGCGCAGCCAGGGCCCGGCGAAATTGCCCATGTGCAGGCCGACGAAGGTGAAGGAGGTGGTCATCGCCGCGCTTTCCGGCGCGCCACGTCGCAGCAGTTCGCCACTGACGCCATCGAAGGTCCAGATGGCGCTGCGCTGGTAGGCGACGCTGTCGGCCGAGGCGCGGGTGAAGGTGACCCGGGCGTTGCGGTCGCCGGGATTGTGCACCTGGATGTAGCCCATGCGTGCACCCGGCGCCTGTTCCTGGACCTTGGCGTACAGTTCGGTCAGTGGTGCCAACGGCGCGGCCTGAGCCGCCGTCTTGGGTACTTCGTCGCGGCCGAACACATCGTTGAAATAGCCGCTGCTGTCGCCGTAGCTGGCCAGGATGCTGGCCGGCATGACCATGTACATGAAGATCACCAGGCTGCTGTAGCTGATCATCAGGTGGAACGGCAGCACCAGCACGCCGATGGCGTTGTGGCCATCGAGCCAGGAACGCTGGCCCTTGCCCGGGCGGAAGGTGAAGAACTCCTTGAAGATCTTCTTGTGGGTGATGATCCCGGTGACCAGCCCGAGCAGCATGATGAAGGCGCAGAAGGTCGACAGCCAGCGGCCCCAGGGGTGGGGCATCTGCAGCTGGAAGTGGAAGCGGTAGAAGAACTCGCCGCCACGGCTGTCACGGGCCTCGACCGCCTCGCCGGAGCGGGCGTCGAGTTCCTTGTCGGTGAAACCGCGGCGCCCGCCGCCGTTCGGGTCGCGCCAGCTGACGCTCAGCGCCGCCTCGCGCTCGCTGGGCAGGCGGATGAACCAGGTGCTGGCGTGGCCGGCATTGGATTCCAGGTAACGCTGGGCCAGCCCGAGGCTGCTCACCGGGTCAAGCGGATGGCTCTGCACCTCGGGCTGGGTCCAGTGGCTGATTTCTTCCTTGAAGTACGACAGCGTCCCGGTAAGGAAGATGGCGAACAGCAGCCAGCCGAAGATCAGGCCGGTCCAGGTATGCAGCCAGGCCATGGCCTGGCGGAAGCCTTCTTTCATGGCAGGTTCATCCAGTAGGCCAGCGCGTTGATCAGCCCCAGGGCCAGGCTTGGCAGCAGCACGCCCAACCAGGCGCGCCAGGCACTGCGGCAGGCGAAGCACCAGATGAAGGCGATCAGGTAGAAGACGAACGACAGCATCATCCCGGTCATCGTCGCGTCGGCCTGGGTCATCGGCGCGAGCAGGGTGATGCAGACACTGGCCATCGACGCCAGCAGGTAACCGCCCAGCAACGCGGCCAGGCTGCGTGAGGTCACGGCCAGGCGGTAGCTCAGGGGAAGGCCGGCGGCTTTGCTCTTCATGGCGAGGGTCCGGGAATTGGGGTTGCAATACTAATGATTTCAATTCTCATAAGCAAAGCATGCCGGCGCCAGCGGTAGGCATGCCTTGCGTCGGCAGCGATTGCCGAACACCGGTGGCATGAATACAATGCGAACAATTCTTACTTCCAGTTGCGCTTTGCGGCGCCGGAGTCGTATCGGTGTCCAGTGCCCTCTCTTCCACCGTCGAAGGCCTTTACCACGCCCATCACAGTTGGCTGACCGGCTGGCTGCGACGACGCCTGGGCTGCCCGCAGAGTGCCGCCGACCTGGCCCAGGACACCTACCTGCGCCTGCTCCAGGCCCGCGAGGCGCCGCAGCTGATCGAACCCCGCGCGTTCCTCACCACCGTGGCCAAGCGCGTGCTGTGCAACCACTTCCGCCGCCAGGAGCTGGAGCGCGCCTATCTCGAGGCCCTGGCCCAGCTACCCGAGCAGGTGGCGCCCAGCGAGGAAGACAAAGCCATCATCCTCGACACCTTGCTCGAACTCGACCGCCTGCTCGATAGCCTGCCACCGCTGGTCAAGCGTGCCTTCCTGCTGGCCCAGGTCGATAGCCTGGGCCAGGGGGATATCGCCCGCGAGCTGGGCATTTCCCTGGCGACGGTCAAGCGCTACCTGCACAAGGCAGCCTTGCGCTGCTATTTCGCCTTGTGAATCCTGCCTTTCGAGGTTTTTGCGATTTTTTGGATATGAACGCTCCAATTCAAGATTGCCGGGGTCGCTTTGCGACCCTTTCGCGGCACAAGGCCGCTCCTACAGGGGGCGCGGTCACCTGTAGGAGCGGCCTTGCGCCGCGAAAGGGCCGCACAGCGGCCCCGGCAAATCCAAACCGGACGCCAATTTTCAACACTTTGGAAGGGCTGCCCCTGTGAACGCTGCCTTTTCCTCGCAAATCGCCGAACAGGCGGTGCACTGGCTGATCGAGTCGCAGAGCGACGACTTCGACCAGCACCAGGCCCTGGAGCGCTGGCTGCAGGCCGACAGCGAACATCAGCGGGCCTGGGCCCATATCCAGCAGGTCAACCAGCGCCTGCGCGGCGTCGCCGCCCCGGTGGTCCACGCCACCCTGCAGGCACCGCCGTCGCCGGCCCGGCGCCGTGCCCTCAAGGCGCTGCTGCTGGCGGGAGTGGCCAGTGCCGCCGGGCTCGGCCTGCAACAACACAATCCACTACCCGGGCTGATGGCCGACTACCGCAGCCCGGTCGGCCAGCGCCGCCGCCTGACCCTCGACGACGGCAGCCAGTTGCACCTGAACACCCGCAGCGCCGCCGACGTGCGCTTCGACGGCCGGCAGCGCCTGGTGCGCCTGCAGGAAGGCGAACTGCTGCTCGAGGTGATCAACGATCCACGGCCACTGCGCCTGGCCACGGCCCAGGGCGAGCTGCATCTGCACAGCGGACGCTTCGACGTCCGTCAGTTCGATGGTTTCAGCCTGGTATCGGTGTTCAGCGGCAGCGCCAGCGTGGCCGGCACACCGCTGCTGGCCGGGCATCAGGCACGTTTCGCGCAAGGCGGCTGGCAGGCAATCGCACCGCTGGACCCTAACCGGGCGGCCTGGGTGGAGGGCATGCTGGTGGTGTCGCAGATGCGCCTGGGTGACTTTCTCGCCGAGCTGTCGCGGTATCGACTCGGTCAGTTGGGATGCAGCGAGCGGGTGGCCGATCTACGGATTTCCGGATCGTATCCGCTGGCAGACAGTGAGCGGATCCTGGAGATGCTGGAAGTGACACTGCCGGTAAAGGTGCGGCGGTTCACCCGGTACTGGGTGTCGCTCGAGGCTGCGTCAACGGGTTGAGAGGCAAGCAACCGACATGGCCATCGCGGGGCAAGCCCGCTCCCACGATTATCGGCTCCAACCCAAAATTATTTCAAATCAGTTGAGCCATTTTCCAAACCTCGTGTGACAGAGAAGACAGAACCCCTTGTCACAGGACCTCCGTCACATGCCCCTGCGCCTCAGCCCCCTCGCCTACGCCCTGATCCTCGCCGCCCCGCTCGCCCTGGCTGGAGAGCCCCGCGCCTACCACATCGCGCCCGGCACACTGGAACAGGCCCTGAACCAGTTCGGTCGCGAAAGCGGCGCGCTGATCTCGTTCAGCCCGGGCCTGACCCAGGGCCTGAGCAGCCCGGGCCTGGAGGGCCAGTACGAGGTCGGCCAGGGGCTCGATGCCCTGCTGCGCGACAGCGGCCTGCAGGCGCGCCAGGAGACCGACAACGCCTACAGCCTGCAACCGCTGCCGGCCATGGGCGGCAACGCCCCGGTCGAGCTGGGCGCCTCGACCGTGGTCGGCGACTGGCTGGCCGAGGCTCGCCAGGACAACGTCTTCGAACATGCCGGCGCCCGCGACGTGGTGCGCCGTGAGGAGTTCGAACGCAGCGGTGCCAGCAGCGCCCGCGAAGTGCTCAACCGCATCCCCGGCGTTAACGCCCCGGAAAACAACGGCACCGGTAGCCATGACCTGGCGCTGAACTTCGGCATCCGTGGCCTGAACCCGCGCCTGGCCTCGCGCTCCACCGTGCTGATGGACGGCATCCCCGTGCCCTTCGCCCCCTACGGCCAGCCGCAGCTGTCGCTGGCACCGATCAGCCTGGGCAACATGGACGCCGTGGACGTGGTGCGCGGCGGCGGCGCGGTGCGCTACGGGCCGCAGAACGTCGGCGGCATCGTCAACTTCGTCACCCGCGCCATCCCTGAAGAAGCCACCTTCAAGGCGGCGATGCAGAACCAGATCAGCCCCTCGTCCAGCCAGGATGGCCTGAAGAACAGCGCCAACCTGCTGATCGGCGGCACCAATGCCAACGGCCTGGGCGGCGCCCTGCTCTACTCCGGCACCCGCGGCAGCGACTGGCGCGAACACAGCGACACGCAGATCGACGACCTGATGCTCAAGGGCAAGCTGCAACTGGATGAAGCCAACAGCCTGCACGCCATGGCCCAGTACTACGAGGGTGAAGCCGAGATGCCCGGCGGCCTGAGCACTGCCGACTTCGACGCCGACCCGTACCAGTCGACCCGCCTGAAGGACAAGTTCTGGGGCCGCCGCACGCTGTTCAACCTGGGCTACGACTACAAGCAGGACGACCGCCAGTTCAGCGTCAACAGCTTCTTCACCAAGACCCTGCGCAGCGGCTACCTCGACCAGGGCAGCTTCGTCTCGCTGTCGCCACGCGAGTACTGGGTGCGCGGCATCGAGACCCGCTTCTCGCAGGGCGTGGCCCTGGGCGACAGCTGGCACGAGCTGGGTATCGGCTACCGCTACGTCAACGAGGCCGGGCATGAACTGCGCTACCGCGAGCCGGTCAACGGCGCCCTGCCGACCACCGCCAGCCGCAACGACCGTGACACCCGCGGCAGCACCGAAGCCCACGCCATCTACCTGGACGACCGCATCGACATCGGCCGCTGGACCATCACCCCGGGCATCCGCTACGAGATGATCGACTCCGAGCAGAGCAACAAGCTCAATGGCCAGCAGTACCAGGGCAGCTACAACACCGCCCTGCCGGCACTGAACGTGATGTACCACCTCACTGACAACTGGAACCTCTACGCCAACACCGAAGGCTCGTTCGGCAGCGTGCAGTACAGCCAGATGCCCAACCGGGTCAGCAGCGGCGAGGTGAAACCGGAGAAGGCGCGCACCTGGGAAGTCGGCACTCGCTACGACAATGGCGACCTGCAGGCCGAGATCGGCGCCTTCCTGATCAATTTCGATAACCAGTACGAAAGCAACCAGACCAACGACTCGGTGATCGCCCGTGGCGAAACCCGTCACCAGGGCATCGAAACCAGCGTGCGCTACGCCCTCGACGGCCTGAGCCCGGCCCTGGCCGGTTTCGACGTGCACGCCGGCTACGCCTTCGTCGATGCCACCATCCGCGAGGACGGCCCGAACAAGGGCAACCAGGTACCGTTCTCGTCCCGCCACAAGGGCACGCTGGGGATCGGCTACACCGAAGGCCCGTGGCAGTTGAACCTGGACAGCAGCTTCCAGAGCAGCCAGTACGCCGACAACGCCAACACCGGCGGCGAGAGCGCCGACGGCAGCACCGGGCGCATCCCCGGCTACATGCTGGTCAGCACCCGCGCCGGCTATGACTTCGGCCCTGCGCTTTCGAACCTGAAGGTGGCGGTGGGAGTGAAGAACCTGTTCAACCGCGAGTACTACACCCGCTCGTTCGACGACAACAACAAGGGCAAGTACGTGGGCGAGCCGCGGACGCTGTATGTGCAGACGTCGGTAGCGTTCTGACGGCCTAGGGCAGAGGTATATGACGCCGCTCTCATGGAACAAAACATAATTCTGTGATTTGACTGGAGCAGCGTGGGAGCGGGCTTGCCCCGCGATGCGGCGTTTGGCACCGGCTTCGCCGGTGATCGCGGGGCAAGCCCGCTCCCACGCTGGAACCCTGTTCCCTGCGCGACAGCGCAGCCAGGAAGGGCTGCGTAATCTCCTACAGGGGTGTGGGTATGGATCAGCCCAGCGCCTTCTCGATCGCCTGCACCACGGTCGGATCGTCCGGCGCGGTACGCGGGGCAAAACGCGCCAGCACCCGACCATCCTTGCCAACCAGGAACTTCTCGAAGTTCCAGGTGATATCGCCGGGGAACTCGGCGCCCTCGCCCGCCAGCAGGCGGTACAGCGAATGACGCTGCGGGCCGTTGACCTCGAGCTTGGCGCCCAGCGGGAAGCTCACCCCATAGTTGAGGCTGCAGAATTCCTGGATTTCCTTCTCGCTGCCAGGTTCCTGGCCGGCGAACTGGTTGCACGGCAGGCCCAGCACATTGAAGCCCTTGTCCCGGTAATCCTGATACAGGTTCTCCAGGGCCTTGTACTGCGGCGTCAGCCCGCACTTGGAGGCGACATTGACCACCAGCACCACCTGGCCCTTGAACGGGGCCAGCGGCAGGTCCTCACCGTTCAACGCCTTCAACGTCAGGTCGTGAAATGCACTCATGATGAAATCCCCTCTCAGGTTCCCGATTGCCGCTGGGGCGAATCCCGCCCACTAAAAAGGCGCGCGGCCAAACCGTCCACCCTCCTGAGGAGGGCAAGTCCGGCTTGCCCGAGCGCCTGGCGACTCTCTGAGCTTAGCGCAGAAAATCAGTGGTGATGGCCACCTTCACCGTGGATGTGACGGTGAGCGATTTCTTCTTCGCTGGCGTCACGCACGTCGACAACCTTGACCTTGAAGTTCAGGCGCTGGCCAGCCAGCGGGTGGTTGCCGTCGACGGTCACGTCGTCGCCGTCGATGTCGCGGATGGTGACGATCTGCATCTGGCCGTCCGGCGCCGAGGCGTGGAACTGCATGCCGACTTCCAGTTGGTCGACGCCTTCGAACATGCTGCGGTTCAGGGTGCTGACCAGTTCGGCCGAGTACTCGCCGTAGGCTTCTTCCGGTTCGATGGCAACGGTCAGCTCGTCACCGGCCTGCTTGCCTTCCAGGGCTTTTTCCAGGCCCGGGATGATGTTGGCGGCACCGTGCAGGTAGACCAGCGGCGCACCACCGGCGGAGCTGTCGATGACCTCACCAGCGTCGTTGGTGAGGGTATAGTCGATGGAGACAGCCTTGTTGGCGGCGATCAGCATGGGGCAAGACCTTTTGCAAAAGAATGTAGAACGGACAAGTGTAACCAACGCATCGACCGATTGCGAACGCGACTCGGACCAAGGGCCGCCCATCAGTCGGATCACCGGCTTTCGCCTCGACGAGGAGGGCCACTGGGTGGTCGAGCTGTCCTGCGGCCACACCCAGCACCTGCGCCACCAGCCGCCGTGGCAGGCGCGGCCCTGGGTGCTCGACGCCGACGAACGCGCCCGACGCATCGGCCAGGTATTCGCCTGTGGCTGGTGCGCACAAGGGGCGGTTAGCGATACCCTTGGCCGCTGAATTCCTTGCACCGCTTATTTCGAGAAGCACGCATGCAGACATTTTTCATCGCGCCGACCGACTTCGGTGTCGGCCTGACCTCCATCAGCCTGGGCCTGGTGCGCACCCTGGAGCGCGCGGGGCTCAAGGTCGGCTTCTTCAAGCCGATCGCCCAGCCGCACCCCGGCGACACCGGCCCGGAGCGTTCCAGCGAACTGGTCGCCCGCACCCACGGCATCAAGCCGCCCACGCCCCTGAGCCTGGGGCATGTCGAGCGCATGCTCGGTGACGGCCAACTCGATGAACTGCTCGAGGAGATCATCCGCCTCTACCAGCAGGCGTGCGTCGGCAAGGACGTGGTGGTGGTCGAGGGCATGGTGCCGACCCGCCACGCCAGCTATGCCGCCCGGGTCAACCTGCACCTGGCCAAGAGCCTCGACGCCGAGGTGATCCTGGTGTCGGCGCCGGAGAACGAGGTACTGAGCGAGCTGTCCGGCCGCGTCGAGCTGCAGGCCCAGTTGTTCGGCGGCCCGCGGGACCCAAAGGTGCTCGGTGTGATTCTCAACAAAGTGCGCACCGACGAAAGCATGGCCGACTTCGCCACGCGCCTGCGCGAGCATTCGCCGCTGCTGCGTGGCAACGACTTCCGCCTGCTCGGCTGCATCCCCTACCAGGCCGAGCTCAACGCCCCGCGAACCCGCGACGTGGCCGAGCTGCTCGGTGCCCAGGTGCTCAACGCCGGCGACTACGACCAGCGGCGCATGAGCAAGATCATCATCTGTGCCCGCACCGTGGCCAACACCGTGCCGCTGCTGACCTCCGGCACCCTGGTGGTGACGCCGGGCGACCGCGACGACATCATCCTCGCCGTGTGCATGGCCGCGATCAACGGCGTGCCCCTGGCAGGCCTGCTGCTGACCAGCGACAGCAAGCCCGACCCGCGCATCCTCGAACTGTGCCGCGGCGCCCTGCAGGCCGGCCTGCCGATCCTGTCGGTGAGCACCGGCTCCTACGACACCGCCAACCAGCTCAACTCGCTGAACCGCGAGATCCCGGTGGACGACCGCGAGCGCGCCGAGTTCATCACCGACTTCGTCGCCGGCCAGTTGGACGCCGCCTGGCTGCACCAGCGTTGCGGCACGCCACGGGAACTGCGCCTGTCGCCGGCGGTGTTCCGCTACCAGCTGATCCAGCGCGCCCAGCAGGCCAACAAGCGCATCGTCCTGCCCGAGGGCGCCGAGCCCCTGCTGGTGCAGGCCGCCGCCCTGTGCCAGGCCCGTGGCATTGCCCGTTGCGTGCTGCTGGCCAAGCCCGAGGACGTGCAGGCCGTGGCCCGCGCCCAGGGCATCAGCCTGCCGCCGGACCTGGAAGTGCTCGACCCCGAGCTGATCCGTGGCCGCTATGTCGAACCCATGGTCGAGCTGCGCAAGAGCAAGAACCTCAACGCGCCGATGGCCGAACAGCAACTGGAAGACCCGGTGGTGATCGGCACCATGATGCTCGCCCTCGGCGAGGTGGACGGCCTGGTCTCCGGCCTGGTGCACTCCACCGCCAACACCATCCGCCCGGCCTTGCAGCTGATCAAGACCGCGCCAGGCAGCATCCTGGTGTCGTCGGTGTTCTTCATGCTGTTCCCCGACCAGGTGCTGGTCTACGGCGACTGCGTGATGAACCCGCACCCCAGTGCCGCGGAGCTCGCCGAAATCGCCCGGCAGAGCGCCGAGTCCGCCGAGTCGTTCGGCATCGCGCCACGGGTGGCGATGCTCAGCTATTCCAGCGATTCGGCGGCCAGCGACGAGGAAGTGGAAAAGGTGCGCGAGGCCACGCGCCTGGCGCAACAGGCCGAGCACGACCTGGTGATCGACGGGCCGTTGCAGTACGACGCCGCTGCCAACCCCGAGATCGCCCGGCAACTGGCGCCGTCGAGCCCGGTGGCCGGACGCGCCACGGTGTTCGTGTTCCCCGACCTGAACACCGGCAACACCACCCACAAGGCGGTACAGCGCAGCGCCGACTGCGTCAGCCTCGGGCCGATGCTGCAGGGGCTGCGCAAACCGGTCAACGACCTGCCCCGTGGGGCGCAGGTGGACGATATCGTGCATACCATCGCGTTGACGGCGATCCAGGCCAGTACCGAGCGCTGAAAACAGATGGGGCCGCTACGCGCCCCTTCGCGGGTAAACCCGCTCCCACAGGTATCGCGCAAGGCCAAAGTCATGCACAAACCCTGTGGGAGCGGGTTTACCCGCGAAGGGCCGCGAAGCAGCCCCATCAGTTCAGAACTATAACTTACGGATACTGCTGCACAGTCCCCTGCTGGTCATACTGCTGACCCGGGATCGGCTTCAGGTTGACCTCGACCCGGCGGTTCTGCGCACGGCCATTGGCGTCGGCGTTGCTGGCGATCGGCTGGTCCGGCCCCATGCCACGCACGCTGACCCGCGACGAGTCCACGCCCTGGGAAGTCAGGTAGGTGCTGACCGCCTGGGCACGGCGCTGCGACAGGTCCATGTTGTGCTGGCGGCTGCCGGTGCTGTCGGTGAAGCCCACCACCTCGATGGTGTTCTGGTTGAACTGCTTGAACGAGTTGGCCAGGTTGTTCAGCGGCGAGTAGAAGCTCGGGGAAATGTTCGCCGAATCGGTGGCGAAGGTGATGTTGCCCGGCATGATCAGCTTGATCTGGTCGCCCTGGCGCTGCACCTCGACGCCGGTGTTGGCCATCTTGGCCCGCAGCTCGGCTTCCTGCTTGTCGGCGTAGTAGCCGTAGCCGGCGGCGGCGGCGCCCACCGCGGCGGCGCCGATCAGCGCGCCCTTGCCGCGGTTGTTGTGATCGATGGCGGCACCGGCGATGGCGCCGGCCAGCGCGCCCAGGCCACCGTACTTGGCGGTCTTGCTCATCCCTGTGGAGCCCTGCGCCTGGCCCTGGTTGTCATACGGGTTGGGGCTGGCACAACCGGACATCAGGGCGGCGGCGGTAGCGACGATAATCAGACGACGCATGGTGAACATGGACAAGCTCCTACTGAAATTCAAAAGTGCAGCGGATCGCCTACGGATCTATGCCAGCCTTGGATTGCAGCGCGGCGGAAAAATTCCATGAAACCTCAGGCGCGCACGAACGGATTCTCGCGCATCTCGTCGCCGAGGCAGGTGTCCGGACCATGACCGGTCACCACGATGGCTTCCTCATCCAGGCGGTACAGCCGTTCCTTGATGGAACGAACGATAGCCCGCTGATCGCCACCCCACAAATCGGTGCGCCCGACACCACGGCGGAACAGGGTATCGCCGGCGATCAGCAGCTTGTGCTCGGCGAACCAGAAACTCATCGAGCCCGGCGTATGCCCTGGGGTGTGCAGCGCCACGCCGCAGCCGCAGGCCAGCTCCTCCTCATCGCTCAGCCAGCGATCCGGCGACGGCACCGGGGTGTAGGGCATGCCGAACATCTGGCACTGCATTTCCAGGTTTTCCCACAGCGGCTGGTCGGCCTTGTGCAGGTGCAGCGTGGCACCGGTCAGCTCCTTGAGCTTGCCCGAGGCGAGGAAATGGTCGAAGTGGGCATGGGTGTGGATGATGCTCACCAGGGTCAGGCCATGGTGCTGCAGGCGGGCGAGGATCTTCTGCTCGTCGCCGCCCGGATCGACGACGATGGCCTTCTTGCTCAGCGGGTCGCCGATCAGGGTGCAGTTGCACTGCAAAGGGCCGACGGGGAAGGTTTCGCGGATAAGGGTGGGTAATGGGTTCATGTCTACCTGGAAACATCACAGATGACGACCGCTCGGAGTCGCCCTGCGCAATAAGACGGAGGTCCTTTCGATGGTATTGAGGAACGATCTTCACCACAAGCGGCCAGTCTGAGCCTCAGCCATACAGCAACCGCTCCGCCAACGTCTGCGCCACCCTTGCCGGCGAGCGTTTCTCCGCCTGGGCATGGGCGAACACCTCGGTCAGCCGCGTGGGAATTCGCGCCAGGTGCGCGGTTATGGTGCCCGCGGCTTCCCCACGATGGGTCAACGCCACATAGATCAACCCGCCCGCATTGATCACGTAGTCAGGTGCATACAGGATCCCCCGATTCTCCAACTGGTCGGCCACCTCCAAGGTGGTCAGCTGGTTGTTCGCCGACCCCGCCACCGCCGCGCAACGCAACTGCATCACACTCTGCCTGTTGAGCACCGGCCCCAGGCCACAGGGGGCGAAGATGTCGCACGGGGTGCTGATCAAGGCCTCATGGGCCACCGGTTGGGCACTGAACTGCTCCACCGCCAGGCGCACCTTGCCTGGGTCCAGGTCGCTGACCAGCAACTCGGCGCCCGCCGCATGCAGTTGCTCGGCCAGGGCATAGCCCACGTTGCCCAGGCCCTGCACCGCCACCCGCAGGCCCTCCAGGTTATCGCTGCCCAACCGGGCCATGGAGGTGGCGCGGATGCCAGCGAACACGCCCATGGCCGCGTGGGGCGACGGGTCGCCCGAGGCGGTGGTGCTGGTCACGTAGGGGGTAGACTGGGCGATGCAGTCCATGTCGAGGGTCGAGGTGCCGCTGTCCACCGCCGTGATGAAACGCCCCTGGAGACTGTCGACGAAGCGGCCGAAGGCCTCGAACAGCGCCGCGCGGTTTTCCACGTGCGGATTGCGCACGATCACCGCCTTGCCACCGCCCATCGGCAGACCAGCCAGGGCCGCTTTGTAGCTCATGCCCTGGGCCAGGCGAATGGCGTCGGTCATGGCGCTCTCGTCGTCGGCATAGGGCAGGTAGCGGCAGCCGCCCATGGCCGGTCCCAGCTGTTCGCTGTGAATCACCACCACGGCCTTCAGGCCCGTGGGTGGGTCGATGAACAGGTGCAGTGACTGGGCGCGGGTGCTTTGCATGAGCTCGAACATGGACGGGCTCCCCAACGAGGTGCTCCTACCAGTATAAACAGGTCGAGGCCGGACACCGCACGGGCGGACCACTGGACGAAAAGCCGCGCCAGGGCTACAAGTTAAGCGTGATGGAGAGGTCCCATGAACCCACGCCAAGCCTGCCTGGCCTGCCTGGAACGCGAGCCGGTCGCCCTGCTGGAGGCCACCCTGTGGATCGCCGCCGAGCATGACCGCAACGTCGAGCCCGCGGCCGGCCTGGCCCGGCTACACGAACTGCAACGCGACGTCAGCACCAACCTGCCGATGCTGCCGCTCAACGAGCTGGCCCAGCCCTTGCTGCGCCAGCTCAACGCCCTGGGTTACCAGCAGGACGAGTACCACCCGCTGCGACCGCAGGCGGCCCTGATGGACAAAGTGCTGCAGCGCCGCCGCGGCCAGCCGTTGCTGTTGGCCATTCTCGCCCTGGAGCTGGCCCGCCGCCTGTCGATTCCCTTGGAAGGCGTCAATTTCCCCGGCCACTTCCTGCTGCGCGTGCCCGGCGCCGATCACCTGCTCGACCCCTGCGGCGGTCGTCGCCTCTACCCCAACGACTGCCGCGAACTGCTCGCCCGCCAGTTCGGCCCGCAGATGCCGCTGACCGCCGAACACCTGCGCAGCGCCTCGCCGATGCAGATGCTCCAGCGCCTGTCGCGCAACCTGCGCCAGTTGCACAGCAGTAACGACAACGACCTGGCCGCGCTGGTCGATGCCGAACGGGTCATGCAACTGGGTCCGGTGCAGGTCAACGACTACCTGGCCCGCGCCACGCTGTACCAGCATCTGGACTGCCCTCAGGCCGAACGCTTCGACCTGGAACACGCCCTGCTGCTGACCGACGACCCGCTGCAACGCCTGAAACTCAGCGAACGCATCGGCCAGTTGCCCAGCGGCAAGCGCTCAATCCACTAGCGCTTCAGCCTTGGGCGCCACTTCACGTGGCCGTGGCGCCCGCACCTGGCTGACCAGCAGCGCCCCAAGCAATGCCGGGATGGCGCAGAAGAAGAAGATCTGCTCCACCGGCATGTGCAGGGTCAGCAGCAAGCTACCGATAAGCGGTCCAAGGATCGAGCCGAAGCGCCCGACGCCCAGGGCCCAGCCGGTGCCTGTGGCGCGCACCTGGGCCGGGTAGAAGTTGCTGACGAAGGCATTGAGCGTCAGCTGGCCACCGATGATGCAGAAGCCTGCGGCGAACACGCTGGGCACCAGCCAGCGCGGGTCGTCGTGGTTGAGGCCGACCAGCACGCTGAAAACTGCCGCCCCCAGCAATACGCCGGCCAACAGGTGGGCCTTGTTCTTCATACGGTCGGCGCACCACGCCAGGCACACCGCGCCGAATGTGCCGGCGAACAGGAACAGCGAAGTGACCAGGTTGGCCTGGTTCAGCGCCAGACCGCTTTCCTGCAACAACGACGGCAGCCAGCTGATCATGAAATACAGCAGGATCAGGCTGACGAAGAAAGTGCCCCACAGCAACAAGGTCGGCCGGGCGAAACCGTCGCGGAACAACGCGACCATGGTGAGCTTGCTGTCCGCTGGCTCATCGCTGGCGACCTGTGCCGCCGGCACCTGCCAGCCCGGCAGCAGGCGGGTGGCAATCCTTTGCAACCGGGCATACGGCGGCGCATCGCGCAGCAGGCGCGGCAGCGACTCGGGCAGGTACAAGGCCAGGAACGGGAACAACAGCAGCGGCGCCACGCCACCGGCGAGAAACACCGCCTGCCAGCCGTAATGGTCGATGAAGCCCGCAGCGACGAAACCACCCGCCGCTCCGCCCAGGGAAAAGCCGCAGGCCGCCAGGGTCACCATCAGGGTGCGCAGTCGAGGCGGCGCGTAGTCGGCCATCAGCGCCATGGCGCTGGGCATGGCGCCGCCCATGCCGATGCCGCAGAGAAAACGCGCCAGCATCAGGCTGTCGAGCGAGGTGGCAAACACCATCAGCACCGTCAGGCTGGCGTACAGCAGCACGCAGCACAGCAGCACCCGACGCACACCGAAGCGGTCGGCCAGTGGCGTAACCGCCAGCGAGCCGACCGTCAGGCCCAGCAGGTTGGCGCTGAACACCGGCCCGAAGGCGGCCTTTTCCAGGCCCCAGTCCTGGGCCAGCGCGGGAATCACATAGCCCAGCACCTGGGCGTCATAACCATCGGTGACCAACAGCAGGATCAACAGCAGCAGCAGGCGCCACTGGTAGGGTGACACCGGGCGCGCGTCGAGCGCCGCGCGAAAGCTGGCTATCTGGTTGTGCATCGCAAGGTACCTGTCTTTTATTGTTATGCCATGGGATCGCGATGGTCGTTGCAGGAGCTAGCTCCTGCGGGCTGAAGCAGTACCTGTGGGAGCGGGTTTACCCGCGAAAGCGTCGGTGGCCTCACCCTTGCATTCGCGGGTAAACCCGCTCCCACAGTGCCCCTGCCAACACAATGAGTTTGTGGTCAGTCGGGGGTGTCGGGCTGCCTCGCCGGGTGGGCCTGGTGGAAGGCCGGGTGCTGCTCGGCCAGGGCGGCCACCCGGCGAATGCGCGGGTAGCCACCGAGGTCGATGTTGAAGCGTTCGGCCGCGTACAGTTGCGGGATCAGGTAGACGTCGGCGAGGCCCGGCGTCGCCCCGAAGCAGAAGCCGTCATCGCCGATCAACTGCTCGACCGCCGCCAACCCCTGACTGATCCAGTGGCCGATCCACTGATTGACCTGGGCCTCGTCGTGCCCCAGTTGGCGCAACTGGTTGAGCACGCTGACGTTGTGCAACGGATGGATATCGCAACCGATGATCGCGGCCACGCCGCGCACCTTGGCCCGGGCTTCGGGCGCACGGGGCAGCAGGGGTGTTTCGGCGAAGGCTTCCTCCAGGTACTCGATGATCGCCGGCGACTGCACCAGCAGCTCGCCGCTCTCCAGGCGCAGGGCCGGCACTCGGCCCTGGGGGTTGAGCGCCAGATAGTCCGCGCCGCGCTGCTCGCCCTTAAGCAGGTTCACCGGCAGGGCCTGGTAATCCAGGCCCTTGAGCGCCAGGGCGATACGCACCCGATACGACGAGGTGGAGCGGTAGTAGGTGAACAGTTCCATCGCCCTGCCCCCTCAGTTGGCCGCGACGATGGTGCCGCGGCACTCGCCGAAGCCGATGCTGGCTGCGCCCTCGCGCACGCAGCGGGCGCGCAGAATGATCTCGTCGCCGTCCTCGAGGAACTTGCGCACCTCGCCGCTGGCCAGTTCCACCGGGTGCTTGCCACCCTCGGTGATCTCCAGCAGGCTGCCGAACGAACCCGGCGCGGCGCCCGACAGGGTGCCCGAGCCGAACAGGTCGCCCGGTTGCAGCTGGCAGCCGTTGACGCTGTGGTGGGCGACCATCTGCGCCACGGTCCAGTACATGCTGCGGGTGCTGCTCAGGGTCAGGCGATGAGCCGGCAGGTTCTGCTCGCGCATGCGCTCGGTCAGCAGCAGCACTTCCAGCTCGATGTCGAAGGCGCCGGCGGCCTGGTCGCGCTTGTCCAGCAGGTACGACAACGGCTGCGGGTCACCCTCCGGACGGGCCGGCTGGGCGCAACGGAACGGTTCCAGGGCCTCGGCGGTGACGACCCATGGCGACACCGTGGTGATGAAGCTCTTGGACAGGAACGGGCCCAGCGGCTGGTATTCCCAGGCCTGGATGTCCCGCGCCGACCAGTCGTTGAGCAGGCAGAAGCCGGCCACGTGCTCGGCGGCATCGCCCACCGGGATTGGCTGGCCCATGTCATTGCCTTGGCCGATCCAGATGCCCAGTTCCAGCTCGTAGTCCAGGCGCGCGCAAGGGCCGAAGCTCGGCTCGGTCTGGCCCGCCGGCAGGGTCTGGCCCTTGGGACGGCGCACATCGGCGCCGGAGGCACGGATGGTCGAGGCGCGGCCGTGGTAGCCGATCGGCACGTGCTTGTAGTTGGGCAGCAGCGGGTTGTCCGGGCGGAACAGCTTGCCAACGTTCTTGGCGTGCTCGATGCCGACATAGAAGTCGGTGTAGTCACCGATCTTCGCCGGCAGGTGCAGCTGGCATTCGCTGGCCGGGTACAGCGCGGCCTTCAGCGCAGCCTGGTGCTCGCTGCCCTCGCCCAGCAGTACCAGCAGGCGCTCGCGCAGGGCCACGCGGGCCGCCCGGCCGAGGGCGAAGAAAGCGTTCAGCGCGCCGCCGACGGTGGCTTCGACGGCGGCCTTGGCCGCACCGTCGAACAGGCCGGCGGCCAGCACGACCTCGAGGTCGAGGATCGCGTCGCCGATGGCCACGCCGCAACGTGGCGCCTGCCCTAGGCGGCTGAAGATGCCCAGGGGCAGGTTCTGCAGCGGGAAGTCGCGGTGCCCGTTGGCGTGCTCGACCCAGCTGCGGGCAATGGCGTTGTGGTTCATCGGTTATCTCCGGTTCGGGTTGAAGGTGCTCGGCAAGGTGGCCCAGCAACTATCGTAGTCGGCCTGCAACTGCGGGCTTTCGAGGGCCTGGCGGCTCGGACGCAGCACCTGGCTGGTCTCGAACATGAAGGCCATGGTGTTGTCGATCTTGTGCGGCGCCAGGTCCACCGAGATGGCCTTGTCGCAGGTCTCGGCGTCCGGGCCGTGGGCACTCATCACCCCGTGCAGCGAGGCGCCGCCGGGCAGGAAGCCTTCGGCCTTGGCGTCGTAGGCGCCGTGGATCAGGCCCATGAACTCGTTCATCAGGTTGCGGTGGAACCATGGTGGACGGAAGGTGTTCTCGGCCACCATCCAGCGCGGCGGGAAGATCACGAAGTCCATGTTGGCCATGCCGTGCACGCTGGTGGGCGAGGTCAGCACGGTGAAGATCGACGGATCGGGGTGGTCGAAACTGACCGTGCCGATGGTGTTGAAGCGGCGCAGGTCGTACTTGTACGGTACGTTGCTGCCGTGCCAGGCAACCACGTCCAGCGGCGAATGCTGCAGCTCGCAGGCCCAGTGTTCGCCGAGGAACTTCTGCACCAGCTGCACCGGGCCGGTGCTTTCTTCGTAATGGGCGACCGGGGTAAGGAAGTCACGCGGGTTGGCCAGGCCGTTACTGCCGATCGGGCCGAGGTCCGGAATGCGCAGCGGCGCACCGTGGTTCTCGGCGATGTAGCCACGGGCCTGGGCATCGAGCAGTTCGACCCGGAACTTCATGCCCCGTGGGATCACCGCGATCTCCAGCGGCTCGACCACGAGCACGCCCAGCTCGGTGGCGATGCGCAGGCGGCCTTGCTCGGGCACCAGCAGCAGCTCGCCGTCGGCATTGAAGAACACCCGCTCCATGGAACGGTTGGCGCGGTAGATGTAGATGCTCACGCCAGCCGGCTTTTCCGATGCCGAGTTGGCCACCATGGGCACCCAACCGTCAATGAAGTCGGTCGGTTCGGACGGGATCGGCTGGGGGCTCCAACGCAGGCGATTGGGGTTGATGGCGCCCAGCGCGCCGGTCAGCGGCTGGCACTCCAGGCGCTCGAAGCGAGGGTGCAGCGCCGACGGGCGAATGCGGTACAGCCAGGTACGGCGCAGTTCGCTGCGGGTCATGGTGAAGGCAGTGCCCGACAGCAGCTCGGCGTACAGCCCGTAGGGGGCCTTCTGCGGCGAGTTCTGCCCGACCGGCAGGGCGCCGGGCAAGGCTTCGCTGGCGAATTCGTTGCCGAAGCCGCTCAGGTACTCGAGTTCAGGGGAAGTGTCGCGGGTCATCGGTGCCTCCAGGCTGCTGGGAGCCGTTGCGGGCAGCTGGCTGCGGGCCCGATCCTGAAACCGGCACCAAGGGCGGCAGCGCGTCTGCATTGTTTTTATCGTAATCAGATTACGAATAACGTAATTTGCCCGCGCGCAGGCGTCAAGCTATAAAGGCGCCACTCCATGAAATCTGCATAGAAGCCCCCCATGGCCAAAGCCAGCAGCAGTGCCGACAACGGCAAACAGAAGGTCCGCTCGGCGGAAGTCGGCACCGACATCCTCAAGGCCCTGGCCGAACTCTCCCCCTCCACCTCGCTGTCACGCCTGGCCGAGCATGTCGAGATGCCAGCGAGCAAGGTGCACCGCTACCTGCAGGCACTGATCGCCAGCGGCTTCGCCGAGCAGGACCCGGCCACCAACCACTACGGGCTCGGGCGCGAGGCGTTGCGGGTGGGCATGGCGGCCCTGGGCAGCATCGATGTGCTGAAGGTCGCGGCGCTGCCGCTGTCGCAGCTACGCGACGAGCTCAACGAAAGCTGCTTCATCGCCGTGTGGGGCAACCAGGGCGCGACCGTGGTGAGTATCGAACCGGCGGTGCGGGCGGTGACGGTGGTGACCCAGATCGGCTCGGTGCTGCCGTTGCTGAGTTCGTCCACCGGGCTGGTGTTCGCTGCGCATCTGCCCGAACGGGAGACCGTGGAGCTGCGCGACCAGGAACTGGCCACGCTCGGCCAGAAGGCGGACGACTATGCGCCCCTGCTGGAGCAGATCCGCCAGCGCGGCCTGCACCATGTGCACGGGTTGCTGATGCCGGGGGTGGATGCGCTGTCCGCGCCGGTGTTCAACGCCATGGGCCAGGTCGCCGCGGTGATGACCGTGGTCGGGCCGACCTCGATCTTCCATGCCGACGAGCACGGCCCGGCCGCCCGACGCCTGCTCGCCGCCACCCAGGCCACCAGCTGGCGGATGGGATACGGCGCGGATCAGTGAAAGGGCTTACAAAGCATTACGGATTTTCACTGCACAGGCTGGCTATAGTCCGCCTTGCACTTTTACCCGAAACGTAAAGGTGAATGTCATAAGCGGCTATTTTTCCCACGGGTTCAAGCGCTTATTCTGATCTCACTGGCCGGCACGAAGGGCTCTCCCCCCCGCCTTTCGCGCCCGCTCAGGTTCACCGACGTTGATTTTGAAGCTCCTTGATCTAACGTCTCGATTGGCCGCTGCGATTGCAGCGGCCTTTTTTATTTGTGCAAGAATCGCTTGGCAAAATCTGGTGGGAATGGGCTGGTTGAGAGCGGGCTTGGTACGGGCTGCGTGCGAGCGGGGGCTGCGTACGAGCGGGGGCTGCGTACGAGCGGGTATGCGAGCGAGGCTGCATGGGAGCGGGCTTGCCCCGCGATCACGGGCGAAGCCCGTGCCATGTGGCGCCGTTGCCTGGACCGGCCTCATCGCGGGGCAAGCCCGCTCCCACGCATACCCCGCTCGCATGCCCGCTCACAAGCCTGCTCACATGCCACGCACGCAAACCCGACCATGCCGTGATACGCGCGCCTCAACCCAACGGATGCTTTTGCAGGTTCGCCATCATCTGCTGCAACGCCTGCAGGCTGTCCTGCGGATGCCCGGCACCCTCGAAGTCGCCAATCCGCGCCCAGTTGTCCGCCACCTGCTCGGGCGTGAACCCTTCCCGCGGGTCGAAACCCACGCCCTGGCTGCGCTCCCAGCGCACCTTGCCGACCCAGCCGCCGCCCACCTCGAACAGCTCGCCGCTGTCCTGGCACTGATCGCTGCCCAGGTACACCACCAGCGGGCTGATCAGCTCGGGTTGCAGCCGCTCGAACACCTGCGGCGGGATCAGCCCCTCGGTCATGCGCGTGCCGCCGGTCGGGGCGATGGCGTTGACCAGGATGCCGTGCTTGCGGCCTTCGATGGCCAGGGTGCGGGTCAGCCCGTAAAGGCCGAGCTTGGCCATGCCGTAGTTGGCCTGGCCGAAGTTGCCGTAGATGCCCGAAGTGGACGAGGTGAAGATCACCCGCCCCCAGTTCTGCGCCCGCAGGTGCGGCCAGGCGGCGTGGGTAACCTTGTAGGCGCCCTCGACGTGCACGCGATAGACCAGCTCCCAGTCGCTGTCCTCCATCTTGTGGAAGGTCTTGTCGCGCAGGATGCCGGCGTTGTTGACCAGCACATCGACGCGGCCGTAGGTATCCAGGGCCTGCTCGACGATGCGTGCGCCGTCGGTGACCGAGTCATGGTTGGCGATCGCCGAACCGCCCGCGGCGCGGATCTCCTCCACCACGCGGTCGGCCGCCGTTGCGTTGGCGCCTTCGCCGTGGGTCGACCCGCCCAGGTCGTTGACCACCACCCGCGCGCCGCGCGCGGCGAACAGCAGCGCATGGGCCCGGCCCAGGCCGCCACCGGCCCCCGTGACGATCACCACTCGATCCTGCAGACGTACTGGTTCGCTCATGCTCAAGGCTCCTGGCAATGAAGGGATGCAACGCAGTCTCCGCCAGCCGCCGGGGCCGGGCAATCAAGCGCACCGTGGCGAATGCCGCCCGATAACGCCCGGCGATGATCGCCCGGTCAGGACCAGGCGACCTTCAGCGGCACATAGCTCATCGGTTGCTCACGAAAGGCCAGGTAGTGGCGCAGCACCTGCACCGGCGCCTCGGTGTGCGGGTAATGGCCGATGCCCTGCAGCACCACGGTGTCGGGCTCCGGCACCAGTTCGCGGTAGCGTTCGACCATGTGCGCGCCGGACAAAGGATCCACCGCGCCATTGATGAAGCGCAGCGGCACGCCCGGGCGTTGCAGCGCCGCGACCCAGCGTTCGCGCTGGGCCCTGCGCTCGGGCAGGAAGCTGATAAGCCGGTGCAGGATGCGTGGGCCGCGGTTGGAGGCGATCAGGCTCCAGTAGTCGTCCAGGGCGCTTTCGCTGGGGTGGGTGCAGGGGCCGTAGACCTGGGTGACGTTGCGCACCAGGTCGTCGCGCCCGAACGAGCGCCCGACCAGCCAGCCCAGGCGGCTGAGCAGCAGCTTTTGCACCAGCAGCACGCGGCAACTCTCGGGGAACAGCCCACTGTTGAGGAACACGCAACTGGCCACCTCCAGCCGCTGTTCATGGTGCCTGGCCAGCAGCTCCTGGGCGACACTGCCGCCGTAGTCATGGGCCAGCAGGTGCACCGGCTGGTCGATGTGCAGGTGCGCCAGCAACGCCTGCTGCAGGTCGGCCTGCTCGAGCAGGCTGTAGTCGTGGTCCGCGGGCTTGGCCGAGTCGCCGAAGCCGAGCATGTCGCAGGCCACCACGCGAAAACGCTGGGTCAGGGGTGCCCACAGGTAGTGCCAATCCCAGCTGGCCGTGGGGAAACCGTGAAGCAATAGCAGGGGCTCTCCTTGCCCTGCCGTCCAGTAGCGGATGCTCTGGCCCCGGAAAGTGAACCCCTGGCTCCGGGTGCGCCAGACGCACAATGGAATTTCGGCCAGTGGCATCACGGTCGTCCCGGTGGATTAGCGTTGGAAGAGGGCAAGGCTGCGTTCATTGCATGTCACCTCGGCACTTACATGTGCTCTCTATGTCGAGGCTCAGTCTAGAAGCCTATACGAAGGTGATAAGTCGCCTTGGCAGCCAGCCTGATGACCGTGCGAGTCAGTGGCACGAACGGTCAGATCAACCTCATCAGCAACGGCGCGGCCAACAGGTTGAGCAGCCCGGTCAGGACCATGACCAGGCCGGCCACCGAGCCTTCCTCGCGCCCGACTTCCTGGGCGCGGCTCACCCCCGCGCCATGGGCGCCGACAC
>Ga0247820_10000130_pt1 | contig 37119 bp, 38 predicted proteins | sample 13C_Glucose_Day1_2_FD_192480 | JGI IMG/M metagenome (GOLD analysis project Ga0247820, IMG submission 192480) | Soil microbial communities from agricultural site in Penn Yan, New York, United States - 13C_Glucose_Day14 | ecosystem: Environmental > Terrestrial > Soil > Agricultural land | place...
TTTTTTTGGCTGCCAGAATCACGCAGCACCTTTGTAGGAGCGGCCTCGTGCCGCGAAAGGGCCGCAACGCGGCCCCGGCGATCTGTGTTGTGGCGAAGAACCTGGGGCCGCTTTGCGGCCCTTTCGCGGCGCAAGGCCGCTCCTACAGGGGGCGGCAGCGCCGGGGGATCAACCGCAGTTGACGCGGGTAACCACACCCTTGTCGTCGACATTCAGGTTCAGCCGCTCGGAACGGTATTCCAGGGTGATCATGTCGTGGGGCTTGAGGATGCGCGCCATCTGCGAGCCACTGGCCTTGCGCGCCTGCTCCAGCAGCTCTGGCGAGGCCAGCTTGCCGATGGTGAAGTCGGCGCCACTGGCTTCGCAGCGGCCGTCATTGCCGGCCGGGGTGGCCTGGGCACTGCTGCCGCCCGAGGTGCCACCGGTGCTGCAACCTGCCAGAACGGAAGCCACCAGCAAGGTCGCCAGGGAAGCGCGGGTACGGAACATGAATCCTCCTAAATAAATCCGGGAACTGCCTGATGCGACAATTCCTCCAGGCATTTGTTGCACAACCGCACGATTCTGCCTGACTCGGCCACTTGACGCGAAAGGCAATCGTGACCGGATTTTGCACCGAACCGTCGGTTCGGCTAACCGCGCTCCTTATGCTTAAGTCGCAGGTCCCGTCACGCAAAGGCATGATTTACTGCAAGAAGCGGAGCGCGAAACGCCTCCCCTTCGAACGCCAGGACGCGGTATTCGACCTATCACCAGGCCCCAGCGAGAACCGCCCCATGAGCAGCCACAGCATCGACGCCGATATCAAGGTCAAGTGGGACGAGGGCCAGAGCGCCTACAGCCCGAGGACGCCCGAAGAACTGATGCTGATCGCCGTCGACCTGCTGGTGCGCGACCGCGGTGGTGACGCGGCGCGCAGCTTCATCGAGCAGCTGCTCGAGCGCCACGCGCCGCAGGGGGCTATTTCAATCGAGCCAGGCGGGCGCTGAGCAGGTCGAAGAAGCCCTGGGCGTTGCCCTCCTTGATCCACGTCACGTTGGCCGGTTGCTTGAGCACGCCGTACCAGTCGGCGACGGTCTGGCCGAAGGTCGGGCCTTCGCGGCTGTCGACCACCATGTGCACCTGCCGGCCTTCGAACAGATCCGGCTTGAGCAGGTAGGCAATGACGCTGGCGTCGTGCACCGGGCCGCCGGGCATGCCGTAGTTGTCCATGTCGAACTTGATGTAGGCGTTGAGGATGTCCACCACCAGCTTGCTGGCGTTGTTGTTCACTGCCGCCAGCTGCTTGAGGCGGGCGTCGCTGGTGAGCACCTTGTGGGTGACGTCCAGCGGCAGGTAGGTCAGCTTGACGCCGCTGGCCAGCACCACCTCGGCGGCGTGGGGGTCGGCGAACAGGTTGAATTCGGCAGCCGGGGTGATGTTGCCGCCGTTGAAGTGGGCACCGCCCATCACCACCACTTCCTTGATGCCGTTGACGATCTCGGGCTTCTGGATCAGCGCCAGGGCCAGGTTGGTCTGCGGGCCGAGCATGGCGATGGTGATGCTGTGGGGTTCGGCGCTGCCCAGGGTGTCGATCAGGTACTGCACGGCGTTGCCGTTGGCCAGGGGCTTTTTCGGTTCGTGGACCTTGACGCCGGTCAGGCCTTCCTCGCCGTGGACGTTGGCGGCGTAGATCGGCGTGCGTACCATCGGCCGCCCTGCCCCGGCGTACACCGGGATCTCTTCGCGGCCGGCCCATTCACGGGCCAGGCGGGCGTTGCGCGAGGTCTTTTCCAGGCGCACGTTGCCGGCCACGGTGGTGATGGCGCGGATCTTCAGCTCCTCGGGCGAGGCCATGGCCAGCAGCAGGGCCACCACGTCGTCGGCGCCGGGGTCAGTGTCGATGATCAGGTCGCGGGGCGCGGCCATGACGGCGGTGGCGGCTAGCGCGGACATGAGGACGGCTCCTTGGAGCAGGGATTTGAGGGACATTCAGCACTCCTTGTTGCTAGGGGATGGATTCAACAGGGGCCGCTTTGCGGCCCTTTCGCGGCACAAGGCCGCTCCTACACGAATCGGGTTGCCCCTCTGTAGGAGCGGCCTTGCGCCGCGATCGAGGGCAAAGCCCTCGCATTCGGTCTAAAAGGTAACGCCAGCCACCAGGGCAATATTGCTATAGGGCTTGCACTCCCCCGTACGCACCACGGCTCGAGCCTGGCGACACAGGGTCTTGAAATCGGCATGGCTGAGCACCTGGCGCTGGCCCAGCTCGCCGCCGGCATGCAGCTGCTCGACCTCGGCCAACCCCGGCGGCAAAGCCTGGAACACCTCTTCGGCCAGCACATGCCGCTCGACCTGCATCTCGCTCAGCACCACACGCAGCACGCTGACAAAGTCCGGGATGCCCGGGGTCAGCGCCAGGTCGATCAGTTCCACGCCCGGCGGCACCGGCAAACCAGCGTCACCGATCACCAGGATGTCACCGTGGCCCAGCCCGGCGATGGTGCGCGACAGGGCGATGTTCAACAGTGGCGCCTTCTTCATGGCGTCAGCTCCCGCAGATACGGAATCGACGGCTGGGCACCGGCGCGGGTGACGGACAACGCAGCCGCGCGTTGGCCGACGATGATCGCCTGCTCTTCCGGCAGCCCCCGGGCCAGGCCCGCGGCGAACCCGCCGACAAAGGTGTCGCCGGCCGCCGTGGTGTCCACCGCTTCGACCTCCGGCGCCGGAAAGTGGCGGCCCTCGCCATCATCGACCAGCAGCGCGCCCTGGGCACCGAGGGTGACGATCACCTTGCCCGCGCCCATCCTGCGCAGGCGCCGGCCAGCCCGGCGCGCGCTGTCCAGATCGTTGACCGGCAGGCCAGCCAGGGCCTCGGCCTCGCTCTCGTTGGGGATCAGGTAATCGATGTGGGCAAACCATTCCACCGGCAGCGGCCCGCTGGCCGGCGCCGGGTTGAGGATCACCTTCTTGCCCAGCTCGCGGCCACGGGCCAGGGTCCAGGCCACGGTGGCCGTCGGCACCTCCAACTGGCAGATGATCACCTCGGCCTGCTGCAGCAGGCTGTCGAACCGGCGCACCGACTCAGGCCCGAGCAGGCCATTGCCGCCCGGGATGATGACAATGGCGTTCTGGCTGGCGGCATCCACCACGATCAGCGCCACGCCACTGGAGACGCCACTGCACACACCAACGCCCTGGCAGTCGATGCCCTCCACTTCCAGGGCTCGACGCAGCTGCTGGCCATAGGCATCGTCACCGACGTTACCGACCATCGCCACGCTGGCCCCCAGGCGCGCCGCGGCCACGGCCTGGTTGGCACCCTTGCCGCCAGGCACGGTGAAGAAACTTTCGCCGGCCAGGGTCTCGCCGCCCCGGGGCAGGCGCTGGGCGCGGGCCACCAGGTCCATGTTCAGGCTGCCGACCACAACCACCTTGGCATTCATGGGTATTCCTTAACGGTAATCGTTGAACAGGTCCGGGCGCGGCCCGGTGGATTCACGCAAGACGATGCGCGGGGCGACGATGCGCTGCTCGGCGGCGCCGTCGCGCCGCGGCGTGACGATGCGCGACAGCAGCAGGCCGGCGGCGCTCTCGCCCAGCTCGCGGATCGACTGGCCGACGGTGGTCAGCGACGGGTACACGTAGCGGCTCAGCTCGATGTCGTCGAAGCCGATCACCGACAGCTCGCCGGGCACGTCGATATTGCGTTCGGCGGCGGCGCGCAACACGCCGAAGCCGATCATGTCGTTGCCGGCGAAGATCGCCGTGGGCCGCTCGCCATCGAGCAGGCGCGCCGCGGCGGCATGCCCGCCGGGGCTGGTGAAGTCGCTGTGCAGCACATGGCCTGGGGCGATGCGCACATCGGCCTCGGCCATCGCCCGGCGGAAACCGGCCAGGCGCAGCTGGCTGACACCGGTGTCCACCGGGCCGCCGATGGTGGCGATCTCGCGGTGGCCCAGCTCCAGCAGGTGGCGGGTGGCCAGGTAGGCGCCCTGCTCGTGGTCGATGCGCACCAGGTCGGCCTCGACGCCGTCCAGGGCGCGGTCGACGATGACCATCGGCGTGCGCACGCCGCCGAGGCTGTCGAGCAGGTCCTGGTCCTCGCCCACCGAGGCGACGATCAGCCCGTCGATGCGCTTTTCCAGCAGCACGCGCAGGTAGCTGCGCTGCTTCTGCGGGTTGTCGTCGGAGTTGCACAGGATCACGCAGTAGCCGTTGCGCTCGCAGGCATCCTCGATACCCCGGGCCAGCTCTGCGAAGTACGGGTTGACGCTGTTGGGCACCAGCAGGCCGATGGTGGCGGTGCTGCGCGCCTTGAGCGAGCGGGCCACGGCGCTGGGCACGTAGTCGAGCTCGGCGATCGCCGCCTCGACCTTCACCCGCACGTGCTCGCTGACCGGGCGGGTCTTGTTCAGTACATGGGACACGGTGGTGTAGGAAATCCCCGCCAGTGCCGCGACGTCTTTGATGGTTGCCATGGTTTCAGTTCCGCCGGTTCGCACGCCGGCTGCGGTAAGTGTCGAGTACCACGGCGATGACGATCACCGCCCCGGTGATGATGCGTTTGGTCGGCTCCGAGGCGCCGATCTGGGCCAGGCCGGCAGCCAGTACCGAAATGATCAGCACGCCGAAGAAGGTGCTGATGACCGAGCCGCGCCCGCCCATCAGGCTGGTGCCGCCGATCACCACGGCGGCGATCACCTGCAGCTCGAGGCCGGAGCCGGCGTTGGGGTCGGCGGCTTCCAGACGGGATATCTGGAACAGCGCGGCGAGGCCGGCGAGCACGCCCATCAGGGCGAACACCAGGATCTTGTACGGGCGCGGGTCGATGCCAGCCAGGCGCACGGCCTCTTCGTTGGTGCCGATGCCGATCAGGTAGCGACCGAACACGGTGCGGGTCAGCACCAGCTGGGCGGCGACGATCACCAGCAAGGCGATGATGAAGGCCGGCGAGATGCCGAAGGCGATGGGGTTGGAGAACCAGGCGAAGGCGTCGCCGATGTAGGCGGTGCGCGAGTCGGTGAACTGGTAGGCCAGGCCCCGGGCCATCTCCAGCACGCCCAGCGAGACGATGAACGAGGGGATGCGCCAGGCCACGGTGATGCTGCCGGTGACGGTGCCGGCCAGCGCCGCCACGGCCATGCCCAGCAGCGCGGCGGGCAGCACGCCCCAGCCCCAGCCCAGGATCGCCACGCTGACCGTCGAGGCAGCCAGGGCCAGCACCGAGCCCACCGACAGGTCGATGCCGCCGATGATCAGGATGAAGGTCATGCCCACCGCCAGCACCATCAGGTCGGGGATCTGGTTGGCCAGGGTGCTGAAGGTGGCGTAGGACAGGAAGTGGCTGCTCAGCATCGAGAACAGCACGATCATCGCCAGCAAGGCGCCGGCCAGGCCCAGGTAGGTACCCAGGCCGAAATAGGTGCCGCTGCGGCGCACGGGCGCGCTGCCCGAAATGTTTGTTGTGGTTTTCATGCGTCCATCCTGGGGGCTGCGTCGTGCAGCAGGGCATCACGTTTCTGGTAGCCGGCGAAGGCGGCGGCAAGCAGTTGGTCCTGGGTCCAATGATCGCGGTCGAAGGTGTCGATCAGGCGTCCGGCGCTGAGCACGGCGATGCGGTCGCAGATCAGCATCAGCTCGCGCAGGTCGCTGGACACCACGACGATGGCCTTGCCCTGACGCGCCTGCTCGGCGAGCAGGCCATAGATGTCGAACTTGGCGCCGACATCGATGCCACGGGTGGGCTCGTCGAACAGCAGCACCTGGCAGTCGCGCTCCAGCCAGCGGCCGATCACCACCTTCTGCTGGTTGCCGCCGGACAACTCGCCCACGGCCTGGGCGGGGCTGGCACTGCGGATGCGCATGGCGCCGATCTGGCGCTCGGCCAGTTCGCGCTCGGCGTCGCGGTCGAGCACGCCGGCGCGGGACACGGCGCCGAGGTTGCCCAGGGCAATGTTGGCGCTGATCGACTGGCTCAACAGCAGGCCTTCACCCTTGCGGTCCTCGGTGATCAGGGCGATGCCGGCCTTGACCGCGGCCTTGGGCGAATCGATGTTCAGCGGCAGCGGCGGCTGGCCGAGGGCGACCTGGCCGCTGTCGGCGCGGTCGGCGCCGTAGATCAGGCGCAGCAGCTCGGTGCGCCCGGCGCCGATCAGGCCGGAGATACCGAAGATCTCCCCTGCCCTGACCTCGAACGACACCTCGCGCACCTTGTCGCCGCGGCTGAGCTTGTCGACCCTGAGCAGCGGCGCGCCGATGCGGCGCTGGCCGAGGTCGATATGCTCGCCCAGCTCGCGGCCGACCATCAGGTTGACCAGTTGCTCGCTGTTGTAGCGCTGGATCGGCTCGGCGCACACCAGCTTGCCGTCGCGCAGCACGGCGATGCGCTGGGCCACGCGCTGCAGCTCTTCGAGACGATGGGAAATATAGACGATGGCCACGCCGCGCTGGCGCAGGCGTTCGATCTGGGTGAACAGCAGCTCCACCTCGCGGGCGGTGAGCATGGCCGTGGGTTCGTCGAAGATCAGCACATGGCAGTCGCCGATCAGGTTGCGGGCGATTTCGACCATCTGCTGGTGGCCGATGCCGAGCTCACCCACGGGGGTGTCCGGGTCGATGGCGTCCAGGCCGACCTGGGCCATGGCCGCGCTGGCCAGCTGGCGCAGGCGCTTCTGGTTGACCCAGCCGAGGCGGCTGGGCAGGTTGTCGAGGAACAGGTTCTCGGCCACGGTCAGGGTAGGCAGCAGGTTGAGCTCCTGCATCACCATGCGCACGCCGAGGCGCTCGGCCTCGGCGCGGTTGCCGGGGCTGTAGGGCTGGCCGCGATAGAGCATCTGCCCGGTGGTGGGGATCTCCAGGCCGCTGATCAGCTTGGACAGGGTCGACTTGCCCGCGCCGTTCTCGCCGGTCAGGGCCAGCACCTCGCCGCCGCGCAGCTCGAGGGTGACGTCGCCGAGCACGGGCTGGGCGTAGGTCTTGCCCAGGCCGCTGACGGCTAGCACGGTTTCATTGGCCGGTACTGACATGGCCATTCTCTCCTAGGTTGGCACAACACCCCTGTAGGAGCGGGCTTGCCCCGCGAAGCAGTCGACGCGGTGCATGGCACCGGCTACGCCGGTGATCGCGGGGCAAGCCCGCTCCTACAGGGATCGCAACATCACTGGGTAATCAGCTCGACCGGCGTCTGGATGACATTGTCGGCATCCACGCCCGGCTGCTCGCCCTTGAGCATCTTCAGCGCCGCCTGGATGCCGAACACCGCCTGCTGGCTGGCCGCCTGGTCGAGGGTCGCGAGCACGCGGCCATCCTTGAGCATCGGCTTGATGGCGTTGATGTTGTCGTAGCCGACCACCTGCACCTGGCCAGTCTTGCCGGCGGCGCGCACCGCCGAGACGGCGCCCAGGGCCATGCTGTCGTTGCCGGCCAGCAGCGCCTTCAGATCGGGGTATTCGTTGAGCATCGAGGCGGCCACGGCGTTGCCCTTGTCGATCTCCCAGTTGCCCGATTGCACCGAGACGATCTTCATCTGCGCGGCTTGCATGGCGTCCTTGAAACCGGCGGTGCGCTGCTGGGCGTTGGTGGTGGTCGGCACGCCTTCGATGATGCCGACCTGGTCACCGGCCTTGAGCTTCTTGGCCAGGTAGTCACCGACCTCACGCGCGCCCTTGCGGTTGTCCGGGCCCACGAACGGCACGCTGATGTTCTTGCTCTTGAGCACGGCGGGGTCGAGGCGGTTGTCGATGTTGATCACGGTGATGCCGGCGTCCATGGCCTTCTTGATCACCGGCACCAGCGCCTTGGAGTCGGCCGGGGCGATGACCAGGGCCTTGGCGCCGGTGGCGATCATCTGCTCGACGATGCGGATCTGGTTGCCGGTGTCGGTCTCGTCCTTGATGCCGTTGGCCACCAGGGTGAAATCGTTGGGGTGGTCTTTCTGGTAGGCCTTGGCGCCGTCTTCCATGGTGCGGAAGAACTCATTGGCAAGGGACTTCATCACCAGGGCGACCTTGGGCGCTTCCTCGGCGTGGGCAGTGGACAGGGAGAAGACCAGCGAGGAGAAAACGGCGAGGGCCAGCGGACGGCCGGGGAACGGCAGTTTCATGGAAATGACTCCGAATCTTGTGGTTTTTATCGGATCGCAAACGTTTGCGGTAAGCAACTATGGAAACAGGCGTCGGTTTTGTCAAATCCATTGCGTAGGCAGCCACAGCTACGCGCGTCGGATTATCCGCAATTCGTCCGAAAAACCGAACACCTTTCCTGCAAAAATTCGGTGATCCGAACACTCGCACCATCCCTGACCCTCTGGTCGCGTCGAGTACCCCCAGTCAAAACAGGGGTTTCAAGATGAAATACGACGAACGGTAGTTGCTGGTACGAAATCTGCCTTTACCCCAGTGCGACATAACGCACATCTCCTCCAGGAAGAGAGAAGCAGAAATGATGAAAACCGCTATCAAGACCTTCGCACCGAGCGCCCTGGCGCTGCTGCTGGTACTGCCGACCACCGTTTCCGCCAAGGAAGCCGCGCAACAACAGAAACTCGCCAACGTGGTGATCCTCGCCACCGGCGGCACCATCGCCGGCGCTGGCGCCAGCGCGGCCAACAGCGCCACCTACCAGGCGGCCAAGGTAGGCATCGACAAGCTGATCGCCGGCGTGCCAGAGCTGAAGGACCTGGCCAACGTGCGCGGCGAGCAGGTGATGCAGGTCGCCTCGGAAAGCATCGGCAACGACGACCTGCTCAAGCTGGGCAAGCGCGTCGCCGAACTGGCCGACAGCAAGGACGTCGATGGCATCGTCATCACCCACGGCACCGACACCCTGGAAGAGACCGCCTACTTCCTTAACCTGGTAGAGAAGACCGACAAGCCGATCATCGTGGTCGGCTCGATGCGTCCGGGCACCGCGATGTCCGCCGACGGCATGCTCAACCTGTACAACGCCGTGGCCGTGGCCAGCAGCAAGGACGCCCGCGGCAAGGGCGTGCTGGTGACCATGAACGACGAGATCCAGTCCGGTCGCGACGTGAGCAAGGCAGTCAACATCAAGACCGAAGCGTTCAAGAGCCAGTGGGGCCCGCTGGGCATGGTCGTGGAAGGCAAGTCGTACTTCTTCCGCCTGCCGGCCAAGCGCCACACGGTCAACTCCGAGTTCGACATCAAGACCATCAGCAAGCTGCCGGCCGTGGACATCGCCTACGGCTACGGCAACGTGACCGACACCGCCTACAAGGCGCTGGCCCAGGGTGGCGCCAAGGCGATCATCCACGCCGGCACCGGCAACGGTTCGGTGTCGTCGCGCGTAGTACCGGCGCTGCAGGAACTGCGCAAGGAAGGCGTGCAGATCATCCGTTCGTCCCACGTCAACCAGGGCGGCTTCGTGCTGCGCAACGCCGAACAGCCTGACGACAAGAACGACTGGGTCGTGGCCCACGACCTGAACCCGCAGAAGGCGCGGATCCTGGCCATGGTCGCGATGACCAAGACCCAGGACAGCAAGGAGCTGCAGCGGATCTTCTGGGAATACTGATCGGCGCTTGAAACTAGCCGGTGTGTTTTCTGCACCGGCCTCTTCGCGGGTAAACCCGCTCCCACAGGATTTGTGCTGGACCTGTGGGAGCGGGTTTACCCGCGAAAGGGCCAATATTCAAGGAACCAATCCCTCTACCACGGTCTTATACGGCTTTCATCCTACCTGCTGTTGCGAAACGGCTTACAGTGAAATACTGTATGCACATACAGCAAAACAAGGAACAGCCCCGTGGCCAAACCCGCCTCCGCGTCGCCAAGCCCTTATGAACTACTGGGTCAGCGCATCCAGAAGATCATCAACAGTCCCACCGCCCAGCGCAGCCGCGCCGCCCTGATCTTCCGCCTGGAGCACGAGTCGCCCGACGACTGGGCAACCCTGCTCGAGGAAATCGCCGAGAACGACAACGTCACCCTCGCCCACCGCGACGATGGCGGCGTGCAGATTTTCTGGACCGTGCCGAAGGAAGACTGACCGCGCATGAGAGTTTCGCTTTTCGCCGCCTGCCTGCTGCTGCTTGCCCCCCTCGCCCACGCCGACGCCCCGCGCACCTTCCAGGAGGCCAAGAAGGTCGCCTGGAAGCTGTACGCGCCGCAGTCCACGGAGTTTTATTGCGGCTGCAAGTACAAGGGCAACAAGGTCGACCTGGCCTCCTGCGGCTACGCGCCACGCAAGAACCTCAACCGCGCCTCGCGCATCGAATGGGAGCACATCGTCCCGGCCTGGCAGATCGGCCACCAGCGCCAGTGCTGGCAGGACGGCGGGCGCAAGAACTGCACGCGCCACGACAAGGTCTACCAGCGCGCCGAGGCCGACCTGCACAACCTGGTGCCGAGCATCGGCGAGGTCAACGGCGACCGCAGCAACTTCAGCTTCGGCTGGCTGCCCGAGCAGCATGGCCAGTACGGCAGCTGCCTGACCCAGGTCGACTTCAAGGCCAAGAAGGTCATGCCGCGCCCGTCGATCCGTGGGATGATCGCGCGCACCTACTTCTATATGAGCAAGCAGTACGACCTGAGGCTGTCCAGGCAGGACCGCCAGCTGTTCGAGGCCTGGAACAAGACCTACCCGCCGCAGGCCTGGGAGCTGCAGCGCAACCAGCAGGTGGCGTGCGTGATGGGGCGCGGCAATGAGTTCGTCGGGCCGGTCAACCTCAAGGCCTGCGGCTGAGGCCCCTCAGGCCAGCGTCTGCAGGTAGACGCTGGCCTGCTGGTAACGGCACAGCCGGGCCAGGTCCGCCGGGCCTGGGCAAGGGATGCGCGAGAGATCGCTGTTGTCGGCCAGGTCGGCCAGCTTGACCTGGCGCGCCAGGGGGTCGACGCCCAGGCGGATGACGAAGGCCTCGTAGCTCTCGCCTTCGCGACGGCTAAGCGCCAGCAGCGCGGCGAGGATCTTCAGCGGGAAACCTTCACGGGCGAGGTCGGACAGGGTCAGCGGGGTGTCTTCCAGCACGTCGTGCAGTACCGCGACGATGCGTTGCTCCGGGGTGATCACCCGTTCCATCACCCGCAACGGGTGAAGGATGTACGCCGCACCGCCTTTGTCGAACTGCCCTTCATGTGCCTTGATGGCCATCGCAATGGCCCGCTCCAGCGTCGCCATGAGGCGCTCCCCCATTCAACCCCCACAGTAGACAGCATAGCTGCTGCTGCACGGGCTGGCCGGGAAGCAACTCCGTCTGTTCTGACGCCATCATGGGACAAGCCCGCCGATCTAGCTGGAACAGCGTGGGAGCGGGCTTGCCCCGCGATGGGTTGTATGGCACCGGCTTCGCCGGTGATCCGGGCGGTGCGGCGTTCCGACAAGCCCGCTCCCACAAGGTTACAGCCCAGCGAGCTTGACCCCTATAGCGATCAGCGCTTGACGCCGTGCTGGATGACGATCGAGTCGGTGCCCAGCTTGGCCATTACCTCGGCCTTGCGCGCATCGGCCTCGGCCTTGGCCGGGAACGGGCCCATCAGCACCACCGGCTTGCCATCGCGGTACTCGACCCAGGACGGAATGCCCTTCTCGATCAAACGGGCAGTCATGTCGGTCAGGGCGCCCATGTTCGGCCCCTGAATCACCTCGACGTCCCAGCCCTCCGGCGCCGGCTGGTCGGCCAGCGCCTCGGCGCGGCGCTGCAGGTCGGCACCGCCGCAGATCTCGCGGATGCGCAGGTTGTTGCCGGTTTCGTCGATGAGGATTTCGTACTGGCCGTCATGCTTGATCGCCACGTAGCTGCGATAGGCCTGGTACTGCCCGGCGTCGTCTTTGCCGCGCACCTGGCCGCAGATAGAGCCCTGAGTGTCGAAACGCACGTTGGCGAACTTGGCCGTCTTGGGGTTGTTCAGGTGCTCGGCCACCTGCTTGTGCACGCCTTCGACCTCGTTGTTACAACCCGCCAGGGCCAACACCGCCATTACCACCGCCAGTTTGCGCACGCCTGTACCTCCAGATTCGAAGGGGCGGATTCTAGCATGGCCGGGAACATCCCCTCATGGCACTTCTGTCGCAGGCTTTGTCTGTTGCCTGCGGCCCTCGACCTGGCCGAAGATGTCGCCGCGCCACAATGGACAGACAGCGACACAAGGACCTCAGGTTGGAACCTTCAAACGCCACAGCCACCCCTGCCAGCACGCCCGAACTGCCGCAAGAGTGGCCCACGCACCTGCAGCCCGAAGCCAGCATCAGCCCCGACACGCGCATCTACCCGCGTACGACCTTCGTGCTTGATTTCGCGATGCCGGCGGAATCCTTCGAACAGCTGTGCTGGTGGCTGCTGAGCAAGGAACAACCGCTTGGCGGCTGCCACCGTCTCGGGAAAAGCGGCACCCGGCAAGGCGGCATCGACCTGTTCGCCCATGACGAAGAAAGCCCCGACCGACTCAACGTCTTCGAATGCAAGGCCTGGAAGGACTTCACCAGCAGCGAGCTGACGGGCGCCATCGATGCCTTCCTGAATGGCCCCTGGCCTTCGCTCACGCGCTCGTTCACCCTGATCCTGGCGCAGCGCGAGATCGGCACGCTGGCCAGTCGCTGGATCAATGAGAAACAGCGCCTGAAAGCGGCAGGCATCGAAGGGCGGCTGTGGACCGCCCATGAGCTGACGCAGAAACTGCAGCATCACCCCGACGTGCTGTCGAAGTTCTTCCCAGGCGCGCATATCGAGACGTTCGGCAACCTGTGGATGGAACGCGTGGGGTTCTCAGAGCTGGTTGCCAAATCCATCTTCGACCCGCGCCCCTACGTGGCACGCAAAGCCAGGGCATTCGTCGAACGCCCCGGCAGGCTGAGCGACCACCTGGCCGCCGCCAGGCATGCGCCCGATAGCGCCTGCAGCCCCGATGCCTTCACCCGCATCGGCCATCACGGCCGCCACTGGTACTACCGCGGCCCCTGGTTTTCGCTGAGCGTGTTCCTGCCGGACCTGACCTCGTCCCGCGCCACCGCCGCCTTCGACTTCCACCAGCACGACCTGCGCGGCGTGACCATCACCGTCAGCCACGAATGGCTGCTCGAGCGCTTTCTGTTTGCCAGCGGCGCGCCACTGGACAGCCAGTCGCGCCCGTTCATCGTCGGGCTGATGCCAGGCGACAAGGACCGTTACCTGATCGACCTGCCCAACAGCCGCCTGATACTCGAAGAACCCGTGGTCCAGGCACTCGCCGATGTCGCCGACGCGCTCACGGTGGTGATGCGCGACACCTTGCAGGCACTGGAACGCAGCCTGTCCGCCAGCGGATTTGCGTTTATCGCCCACGGGGGCTCGCACCGGGTGAAGATCGGCTCGCTGCGCAAGCACGCCTGGCGCTACATCGCCCGCTTCTGCGAGGCGCACGACTACGCCGCAGGCACAAGCCCCTGGCACATGTTCGACGCCCACCCGAGCATGCTCAAGCCCTGCCACGCACAGGCAACCGACCGCCACGACAGCGGATACCACGCGCTGATCACCACCCATACGTCGACCGACGCGTTTTCCAGCGATTGGCTGGACCTGCTGTGGACACCCCACGACCTCAGCGAACGCGAACCCTCGACCAGAGGCTGGTGGCCCTGCCAGGACACCCTGGACTGGCTCGACCAGGAACTGCTGCCCGAGGTCAGGCGCTGGACCTGGGAGCGCGAATTCGGCTCACGCTGGCGCCGATTGCGCTACGCCAGGGAGGCTCGCAACTTCGCAGGCTATCTGGATTATCTGCTGACGATCGGGGATGTGCGCGAACGAGCACTGGTAGAACAAGGCAACTGGCAGGCGGACCTGCCGCACGCCATCAACCGACTCGAGCGCTACTATGCAGGCCGCTCGGCAGGACACATCGACAAGGAAGATGTCGTCAACCTGTACCGCGCAGTCGCCATGATGGCAGGCCACAAGCGAGGGCTGCCCAGGTATCTTGCCCGGTCGCTGAGCCTGGAACCGACAGACGATCACGAAGCGCTGATGGCATCGATCCACCGCCACATCGAGACGTCACAAACCGTCGTCAACAATACAGTGGTCGAATATGCGCTGAAGGCCCTGGGCGCTCAGTTCGACGGCCCAGACTGCCCTTTGCAGCCCGATGAACGCCAGCAGATGCTGGACTGGTTGCTGCCGCTTGCCCATACGTGCGATGACGGTGCACTGGTGCGACGCCACAGCAGCAAGCGCTGAGGCCGCACCGGGGCGCCTTTTCCTGCGCAAAACAAAAAGGGCGATCCTTGCGGATCGCCCTCTTCTGATTTGGTAGGCACAATTGGACTCGAACCAACGACCCCCACCATGTCAAGGTGGTGCTCTAACCAACTGAGCTATGTGCCTGTCGTGTGGTGCGCATATTAGTGATCGAATGCGTACCTGTAAAGCGTTTTTTTCAAAAAAATCAAAAACTTTGCGAAACTGCTTAATGCCAGCCCTGCCAGGCGACGCAATCCCTGTAGGAGCGGCCTTGTGCCGCGAAAGGGCTGCGTAGCGGCCCCAGTATTTTTGCGTTAAAGCAGAAATTCCCGGGGCTGCTACGCAGCCCTTTCGCGGCACAAGGCCGCTCCTACAGGGGCCGTGCATGGCCGTAGAGCACCAGAATGCAAAAAGGGCGATCCTTGCGGATCGCCCTCTTCTGATTTGGTAGGCACAATTGGACTCGAACCAACGACCCCCACCATGTCAAGGTGGTGCTCTAACCAACTGAGCTATGTGCCTGTCGTGTGGGGCGCATTCTACCCGATCCAGATACCCTGTCAACACTTTTTTTCACGCTAAGCTACTGAATCTTAAACTATTTATAGGAAGGCCAGGTTTCAGGGGGGCGTAAAGGATTTTCACCGGACGACTAGCGGGTGTTTATTATTATTGATAGCATCGGTACATTCGTTAAAAATATAAAACACGAGGTTCCTCGAGCATGGCTAACACCCCCTACCCCCAGTCCTACTACGCCGCCTCGGCCAACCCGGTGCCGCCACGTCCGGCGCTGCAGGGTGAGGTGGAAACCGATGTGTGCATCATCGGCGCCGGCTACACCGGCCTGTCCAGCGCCCTGTTCCTGCTGGAGAACGGCTTCAAGGTGAGCATCGTCGAGGCCGCCAAGGTCGGTTTCGGCGCTTCGGGCCGCAACGGCGGCCAGATCGTCAACAGCTACAGCCGCGACATCGACGTCATCGAACGCACCGTCGGCCCCAAGCAGGCGCAACTGCTGGGCCAGATGGCCTTCGAAGGCGGGCGTATCATCCGTGAGCGCGTGGCCAAGTACGACATCCAGTGCGACCTGAAGGACGGCGGCGTGTTCGCCGCGCTGACCAGCAAGCAGATGGGCCACCTGGAATCGCAAAAACGCCTGTGGGAGCGCTTCGGCCACAACCAGCTGGAACTGATGGACCAGAAGCGCATCCGTGAAGTGGTGGCTTGCGACAGCTATATCGGCGGCATGCTCGACATGAGCGGCGGCCACATCCACCCGCTGAACCTGGCCCTGGGCGAAGCCGCCGCGGTCGAGTCGCTGGGCGGCATCATTTATGAGCAAACCCCCGCCGTGCGCATCGAGCGTGGCGCCAACCCTGTCGTGCATACCCCGCAGGGCAAGGTCCGCGCCAAGTTCATCATCGTCGCCGGCAACGCCTACCTGGGCAACCTGGTACCGGAACTGGCGGCCAAGTCGATGCCGTGCGGCACCCAGGTGATCACCACCGAGCCGCTGGGCGACGAGCTGGCGCGCACCCTGCTGCCGCAGGACTACTGTGTCGAGGATTGCAACTACCTGCTCGACTACTACCGCTTGACCAGCGACAAGCGCCTGATCTTCGGCGGTGGCGTGGTGTACGGCGCGCGCGACCCGGCGAACATCGAGGCGATCATCCGTCCGAAGATGCTCAAGGCCTTCCCGCAGCTGAAGAACGTCAAGATCGACTACGCCTGGACCGGCAACTTCCTGCTGACCCTGTCGCGTCTGCCGCAGGTCGGTCGTATCGGCGACAACATCTATTACTCCCAGGGTTGCTCGGGTCACGGCGTGACCTACACCCACCTGGCGGGCAAGGTGCTGGCCGAGGCCCTGCGCGGCCAGGCCGAGCGCTTCGACGCGTTCGCCGGCCTGCCGCACTACCCGTTCCCGGGTGGCCAGATGCTGCGTGTGCCGTTCAGCGCCATTGGTGCCTGGTACTACAGCCTGCGCGATCGTCTGGGCTTCTAAGACAGTTCGGGGCCGCTTTGCGGCCCTTTCCGGCCGGTCCGACGCCTCGGCAAGGCCGCTCCTACAGGGGATCGCATTCTTCTGTAGGAGCGGCCTTGTGCCGCGAAAGGGCTGCAAAGCAGCCCCGGCAAGTCCAAGTCGGACGCCAATTATCAACATATTGAAAGGGCTGGGTCTCAATTCCCGAGACTGGTGACCGCCTGCTTCGCCGCGATCTCCTGCCCCGCACGGGCCAGCTCGTCCGCCGCCTGCAACCAACGCTGGCGATCCACCTGGGCCGGCAGTTGCCGTGGCGACTGCAGCAGCACCGCCCAATTGCCCTCCTTGGCCCACGCCGACTCGAAATCATCGAAGGCCATCAACTGGCGCCGATGCATCCCTGAGCGCAGCAGCACCCGCTGCTTGTAGCGGTCGTAGCCGATCAGCACCGCATAGCGCGGCTCGCTCCACCAGGCCGAACCTTCCTGATAACGCAGCAGCACCGGATAACCGGCGGCCACCTGCGCGAGCAGCGCGTCCAGGTGCTTGTCCAGCGGGTAGACCACCCGACCGTACTCGCGGGCTACCCGGGGAATGCCGGTGTCCAGCGATTCGGCGGCCTTGGGCAGGCCCAGCGCCTTGTCGAGCAGGCCCGGGGGGATCGGCGCGCCCTGTTGCGACAGCACCGCGGCCAGGGCCATCGAGCCACTGTGGTTGGCGTTGCCGCGGTAGAACGGCACGCTGCTGATCTCGACCCGCTGTGGCAGGCCCTTGAGCGCAGCCGGTGGCGTGCCGGCGCAGCCGGACAGGGTCGCCGCCACCAGGCAAGCGACCAGCAGGCGACGTGGGCCCAGGGCCCGAAACTTGGAGAGCTTTTGCAACGTGGACACTCGCTTGTTCCGCGGCCAGGCAGGCGGCGCCCGACCAAGAACCCCGATCATAGGATGCCGGCGTCCGCGGGTATAGCCCGGCGCGGTCTTGGAACGAAACGGCCCAAGGACTAGACCTTCGGTCAATGGAACGTCACAGCCGACAGGCTAGACTGAAGCTGTGTCTGGATGGCGAGCACGGCTCGCCAGAGAGAAGGAGGCACACATGAGCCTGACAATGGCAATTCTCGTGTTGGTCGGCATGTGGCTCAGCGTCGCGGCGGCCATGCTCTGGGGGGTGTTGCGCATCGTGCGCCGGCATTCCCACCCTCATCACCTGCCACCACAGGCCGTGGCCAAGGCCCCATCGGTGCGCCGTGCCAGGCGCCATGCCGGGGCGCATTGACAGCATCTACAAACTTCAAGCCATGAACGACAAGAGGGAGCCTAGGCTCCCTCTTGCTTATCACTTGCAGCTTGCGGCTCAGTTGCCCTCGGCCGCCTCACGCTTCAAGCGCGCCCGGCGCGCCAGGATGTTGAGGATCTCGATCGCGGTCGAGAACGCCATGGCCGCATACACATACCCTTTCGGTACATGGGCGCCAAAGCCTTCGGCGATCAGGGTCATGCCGATCATGATCAGGAAGCCCAGGGCCAGCATCACCACGGTCGGGTTGTCGTTGATGAACTTGGCCAGCGGGTCGGCGGCCACCAGCATCACGATCACGGCGCTGATCACGGCGATGATCATGATCGGCAGGTGCTCGGTCATGCCCACGGCGGTGATGATGCTGTCGATCGAGAAGACGATGTCCAGCAGCAGGATCTGGAAGATCGCCGCGGTGAAGCCGATGGTCACGGCGTTGCCGGCCTTGGACTCTTCCTTGGCGCCATGGGGGTCGACGCTTTCGTGGATCTCCTTGGTCGCCTTCCACAGCAGGAACAGGCCACCGGCGATGAGGATCATGTCCTTCCACGAGAACGTGTGGCCAAACACCTCGATCACCGGCTCGGTCAGCTGGACGATCCAGGCCACGGTGCTGAGCAGCGCCAGGCGCATGATCAGGGCCATGCTGATACCAATGCGGCGTGCCTTGGAACGGTAGGCCTCAGGCAGCTTGTTGGTGAGGATCGAGATGAAGATCAGGTTGTCGATGCCGAGCACGACCTCCATGGCCACCAGGGTGGCGAGGGCAACCCAGGCGGTGGGGCTTGCGGCGAGTTCCAGCAAATATTCCATTGGTCAGTCCTGCTCTCAGATGTCCTGGGTGTCTTTCTTGTCGTCTTCGGCCTTGGCCTTCTCGCCTTCGCTGCCGATGGCGTCGCTCAGGGCCTGCTGGGCGGCGTCGTTGGTCTTGTCGATGGCCTGCTTGGCGGTTTCGGCGGCCTGGTCGAGCATCTGCTGGGCGGATTTCTCGGCCTGGTCGCAACCGGACATGGCGAACAGGGCCAATACCAGCACCAACGGTGTACCAATGGATTTGAGTTGTAGCATGAGGTCCTCGCTTGTCGAATTCCGGGCGGCGCGTCGTGCGCCTGATGGGGAGGCATTCTAAAGAGGCTGAAACATCCGGAAAATTCGTTTTTTCGGCGTGTATACTTCGGTTTTTCCGAACTGAGACAGGCCATGCTCAACTACCGTCAGCTCCATTATTTCTGGGCCGTGGCCAAGACCGGCAGCATCGCCCGCGCCAGCGAGCAGCTGAACCTCACCCCGCAGACCATCAGTGGGCAGATCAGCCTGTTCGAGCAGACCTGGAACCTGGAGCTGTTCCAGCGCGTCGGCCGCCAGCTGGAGCTGACCGAGACCGGGCGCCAGGCGCTGGTCTACGCCGAGCAGATGTTCCAGATCGGCGGCGAGCTGGAAGCCATGCTGCGGGCCGGGCCGCAGGAGCAGATCCTGTTTCGCGTGGGGGTGGCCGACGTGGTGCCCAAGTCCATCGTCTACCGCCTGCTGGCGCCGACCATGGAGCTGGACGAGGTGCTGCGCATCAGCTGTCGCGAGGACAAGCTCGAACGGCTATTGGCGGACCTGGCGATCCAGCGCCTGGACCTGGTGATCTCCGACAGCCCCATGCCCAGCCACCTGGACATCAAGGGCTACAGCCAAAAGCTCGGCGAGTGCGGCCTGAGCTTCTTCGCCACGCCCGCGCTGGCCGAACGCCTCGCCCGGCCCTTCCCCGCCTGCCTGGACGACGCGCCGTTGCTGATCCCCGGCCAGGAGACCGTGGTGCGCAGCCGGCTGTTGCGCTGGTTGGCCGAGCAGCAGGTGCAGCCGCGCATCGTCGGCGAATTCGACGACAGCGCGCTGATGCAGGCCTTCGGCCAGTCGGGCAGCGGCATCTTCGTCGCCCCCAGCGTGATCGCCGAGGAAGTCTGCCGCCAGTACGGGGTGCGCCTGATCGGCCAGACCGAGGCGGTGAACGAGTCGTTCTACGCCATTTCGGTGGAGCGCAAGGTCAAGCACCCAGGGATCCTGGCGATCACCGAGGGCGCGCGGCGGGAGCTGTTCCACTGGTAACCCGACGGGTACACAGGGTGCGTGGGAGCGGGCTTGACCCGCGATTCAGGCGAAACCGCTTCGGCCAGTGATCGCGGGGCAAGCCCGCTCCCACGCTATGCCCCGCAGGTCTGTGATAAAGTCGCGCGCTTTCACGTAATCGGATTGCGCTGCACATGACCCCCATCCTCCGCCTCATCAACCGCACCGGCCTGGTGACGCAGATCTGCATCGGCCTGGTGGCCGGCATTCTCCTCGCCCTGCTCGCCCCCGCCGTGGCCCGTGACCTGGCGTTCCTCGGCAAGGTCTTCGTCAGCGCCCTGAAGGCCGTGGCGCCGGTGCTGGTGTTCATCCTGGTGATGGCCTCGATCGCCAACCACCGCCATGGCCAGGAAACCCACATCCGCCCGATCCTCTGGCTGTACCTGCTGGGCACCTTCGCCGCGGCGGTGGTGGCGGTGGCTGCGAGCATGCTGTTCCCGTCCAACCTGGCGCTGACCACCAGCGATGCCGCGCTGAGCGCCCCCGGCGGGATCGGCGAGGTGCTGCAGAACCTGCTGCTCAGCGCCGTGGACAACCCGGTCAACGCACTGCTCAACGCCAACTTCATCGGCGTGCTGACCTGGGCCATCGGCCTGGGCGTGGCCCTGCGTCATGCCAACGACACCACCCGCACCGTGGTCGAGGACCTGTCCAACGGCGTCACCCTGATCGTGCGCGTGGTGATCCGCTTCGCCCCGCTGGGCATCTTCGGCCTGGTCAGCGCCACCCTGGCGCAATCGGGCCTGGACGCGCTGCTCGGCTACCTGCACCTGCTCGGTGTGCTGATCGGCTGCATGCTGTTCGTGGCGCTGGTGATGAACCCGCTGATCGTGTTCTGGAAGATTCGCCGCAACCCCTACCCGCTGACCCTGCTGTGCCTGCGCGAGAGCGGCATTACTGCCTTCTTCACCCGCAGCTCGGCGGCCAACATCCCGGTCAACCTGGCGCTGTCGGAAAAGCTCGGCCTGCATGAGGACACCTATTCGGTGTCGATCCCGCTGGGCGCGACCATCAACATGGCCGGCGCGGCGATCACCATCACCGTGCTGACCCTGGCCGCCGTGCACACCCTGGGCATCCCGGTGGACCTGCCGACCGCGGTGCTGCTCAGCGTGGTGGCGGCGGTCTGCGCCTGTGGCGCCTCGGGCGTGGCCGGTGGCTCGCTGCTGCTGATCCCGCTGGCCTGCAGCCTGTTCGGCATCCCCAGCGAGATTGCCATGCAGGTGGTGGCGGTCGGCTTCATCATCGGCGTGCTGCAGGATTCGGCGGAAACCGCGCTGAACTCCTCCACTGACGTGCTGTTCACTGCGGCGGCGTGCCAGGCCATGGAGCAGCGCAGCGCCTGAGGCCGCTGTCGCGGGTCAAGCCCGCTCCCACGCCCTGTGGGAGCGGGCTTGACCCCCGATGCCCCCGGTGATTGCTTAAGCCCGGCGCTTTACCTAGGCTAGTGGCCTTTTCCTCGCAATGAGACAGGGCTATGTCAGAACACGAAACCACCGGCGAAGGCCGTTTCAGCAGCATCGAGATCCGCGTGCTCGGTTCGCTGATCGAGAAGCAGGCCACCAGCCCGGAAACCTACCCCCTGACCCTCAATGCCCTGGTCCTGGCCTGCAACCAGAAGACCAGCCGCGAACCCGTCATGAACCTCTCCCCCGGCCAGGTCGGCCAGGCCCTGCGCGCCCTGGAGAACCAGGAAATGGCACGCCTGCAGATGGGCAGCCGCGCCGACCGCTGGGAGCAGCGGGTCGACAAGGCCCTGGAGCTGGTACCGGCGCAGCTGGTGCTGATGGGGCTGATGTTCCTGCGCGGCCCGCAGACCCTCAGTGAGCTGCTGACCCGCAGCAACCGCCTGCACGAGTTCGATGACACCGAACAGATCCAGCACCAGCTGGAGCGCCTGATTTCACGCGGTCTGGCCCTGCACCTGCCACGCCAGGCCGGCCAGCGCGAAGACCGTTACACCCACGCCCTGGGCGACCCGGCCGAGATCGAGGCGATTCTCGCCGCCCGCCAGCAAGACGGCGGCACCCGCTCCGCCAGCGCGGCGGACGAGCGCATCGAGGCGCTGGAAGCCCGGGTGGCGGCGCTGGAGGCACGCCTGGCCCAGCTCGAAGGTTGATTCAGGGCTTTTCGGCGTCGGGGAAATTGCGGCAACTCTTGCGTTCGGCCAGCTCCCGCTCACTGGGGCGCTGGTCGACGAACACGGTGCGGCCGTCGGCGTAGATTTCCAGGTAGCCCCAGTGCAGGTCCTGCTCGGTCTGCCCGGGCTTGGGCGGGACGAGCCACCAGGGTTCGCGGCTGATCAGGTTCATGAGTGGGCTCCAGTGGGGCTGGCGGTAACTTGTGCGGTAACTATAGACAGCCAGGCCTGGCACTCCCGCGCGGATTGTTCCTCCGAGGACAATTATGAAGTGCCCGGCGCACCGATTCTCCCTGCCCGGCGACGGGTCTAATCTCGGTCCTGCAAACCCACTTCCCGCAAGGATCGACCACGATGTCCCGCCCACCACTGCCCCCCTTTACCCGTGAAACCGCCATCGAGAAGGTGCGCCTGGCCGAAGACGGCTGGAACAGCCGCGACGCCGCCAAGGTGGCCCTGGCCTATACCCTCGACACCCACTGGCGCAACCGCGCCGAGTTCTGCAGCAGCCGCGAAGAGGCCCAGGCCTTCCTCACCCGCAAGTGGAACCGCGAACTGGAGTACCGCCTGATCAAGGAGCTCTGGGCCTTCACCGACAACCGCATCGCCGTGCGCTACGCCTATGAGTACCGCGACGACAGCGGCCAGTGGTACCGCGCCTACGGCAACGAGAACTGGGAGTTCGCCGAGGACGGCCTGATGCGCAACCGCCACGCCAGCATCAACGAGCAGCCCATCAGCGAGGTCGAGCGCAAGTTCCACTGGCCGCTGGGACGCCGCCCGGACGATCATCCTGGGCTGAGCGACTTCGGTTTCTGAGGAGCGACGCCGGATCTGCGGGGCCGCTCGACGGCCCCGTTTCAGCTTTAGGAAACGGACTACGTGAGCCTGGGAAACCGTGAGCGCAGCGTTGTGCCAGACTGCAGGGCAACTCCACTCCAGGACAGCCCGATGACCCTCCTTGATGCCTTTTTACAGTGTCGGCGCTATGATGCTTCCCATGTGCGCAAGCGGTTTCGCGTTGCGCGGAGGTGTCCAGCGATGGCAGCAAAAGCGAAGAAAGTCTCCGAACGAGACCTCGATGCCCTTGAGCAACAAATCCCCCTGCACGCCAGCGAGGCCACGCATTCGGCCTACCTGCGTGCCCTGCAGGCCAGCCAGCGCGGCGTCCTGTGTGTCGATGAAGGCGAACTGGTGCGCGTCGAGGCCGATGGCGCCCGAACCGTGCTGGGCAAGGCCAGCCCCCGGCGCAAGGTGCGGGTCGGCGAGGTAATCAGCGTGCGCAGGGTCGATGACGAGACGGCCGGCGGGCGTGCCTAGACTGCGGGTTTTCGCGGGGCCCAACGGCTCGGGCAAGAGCACCATCAAGGCCAGCCTGCCTGCGGCGCTGACACGCCTTTTCGTCAATGCCGACGAACTCGAACACGAGGCGAAAGACACCGGTTTCATCGACCTCGCCCCGTTCGGCATTCAGGCCACCCAGGCCGAACTGCACGCGTTCCACCTCGAGCATCATCTGATCGCTTCCCGGCAGCTGGCTGCACAGGCCCGACTGCTGCAGCTGCTCGATAACCGGATCGACTACCGCGCGGTGCCGGTGGACTCGTACTTCGCCTCGGTGATCGCCGATTTCATTCGCCAGCGCCTGCTGGAGGCAAAGCAGAGCTTCACCTTCGAAAGTGTCATGTCGCACCCGAGCAAGATCGAATTCATGCGCCTGGCCCAGGCCCAGGGCTATCGCACCTACCTCTACTTCGTCTCGACCGAGAACCCGCGGATCAATATCGAGCGGGTCGCCATTCGCGTGCGCGCCGGCGGGCATCCGGTCAGGGACGACCTGGTACGCAGCCGCTACGAACGTTCCCTCGACCTGCTGCCCGAGGCCATCGCCGCCAGCCATCGCGCCTACGTGTTCGACAACTCCGGCCAGAGCGCGGTTTGGCTGGCAGAAATCACCGATGGCGTGCAGCTGGAATACCGTAACGAAGAAATTCCCGACTGGTTCTTCGAATCCTATGTGGATGAAGTCGAGCGGCCGGCAGAGGTGTAACGATATCCCAAGCCATCCACGACTCCTGTAGGAGCGGCCTTGTGCCGCGAAAGGGGTGCGAAGCGCCTCCAGAACTTGTGCCTCAAGCTGATATCGCCGGGGCCGCTACGCGCCCCTTTCGCGGCACAAGGCCGCTCCTACAGGGAAACGCGCATGGGCTGTCATTCGCCACCACACTCAGCGCCCTCCGAGTTCCCCGATCTTCTCCAACCGTGCCCGCACGATATTGCGGCTGATGTTCAGCAACCGCCCGGTCTGCAACTGGTTGCCATGGCAATACCGATACGCGGCGCGGAACACGGTCTCCTCGATGTGTTCGTACAGGTCCGGAATATTCTGCTCGAACAATGCAAGCAAGGCGCTTTCCAGGCTCACCGGCGCCACCGCGCCCGGCGCTGGCAACCCGGTCACCTCCGGCTGCCCCAGCGCCTGTGGGCGCATGTCCACCAGGTGCAGGTCCCCCGGCGCCACCTGCTGCTGGCGGCACACCAGCAGCGCATGGTGAATGGCGTTCTCCAGTTCGCGGATGTTGCCCGGCCAGCTATGCGCCAGCAGCTTGCGCTCGGCCTCGATGCTCAGGCTGGCGCGCTCGTAACCCAGGCGCCGGCAATGCTCCTCGATGAAGAACTCGGCCAGCGGCAGGATATCCCCGGGCCGTTCGCGTAGCGGCGGTAGACGGATGGTCGCCACGTGCAGGCGGTAGAACAGGTCTTCACGAAAGTGCCCGGCCACCACGGCGTCGGCCAGGTTGACGTTGGTCGCCGCCACCAGGCGCACGTTGATCGGCACCGGGGTGCGCGAGCCGAGGCGCACCACTTCACGCTCCTGCAGTACCCGCAGCAGCTTCACCTGCATGTTCAGCGGCAGGTCGCCGATCTCGTCGAGAAACAGCGTCCCGCCGTTGGCGGCCTCGAACCAGCCGGCCTTGTTCGAGGTGGCGCCGGTGAAGGCGCCCTTCTCGTGGCCGAACAGCTCGCTCTCCACCAGGGTCTCGGCGAAGGCGCCGCAGTTCACCGCGACGAAAGGCTCACCATGACGGCGACTGAGCTTGTGGATATGGCGGGCCACCAGCTCCTTGCCGGTGCCGGTCTCACCAATGATCAGGGTGTTGGCTTCGCTGGGGGCCAGGCGCTCGATGCGGCTGAGCAGCTCCTGGGAGCGCGGGTCCTTGAACACGAGCACGGTGGCGCGCACGGATTTGGTCAGCTCGCGGGCATTGGGATGGGTAATCAGCGACATGGGGGCATTCCTGGCAGTGTGTGCGCGCCCTCATAGTGCATGAAACAAGTTAGACCGAAAAATTATTAATAAATATTTATATATTCGATTAGTGAATATATAGAAAACCAATCGTTGCAGTGCTGCTGGAGCAGCAACCGGTCAGCAACGGCCTGCCTGCCGATCAGCACCCCGGACCGCGCGCCAATGCCTTCGCTGTAGCGCGTAGCCCTTGTCGCACAAGGGCTGCAGCCCTGCCCGCAGCGCCCTGGCATGCATTTCGCTCCTGCCTGACAAACGCCTGGGCCGCCCAAACACGCGGCCCGCACACTGTCGGGAGCGCAACATCATGAAAATCCTCTGGCGCCATGGCCTCGCCCTGCTCGGCCTGCTGTTGAGCCTCACCACCTGGGCCGGCGAACCGCCCAAATCCGTGCGTATCGCCATCGTTGCCTTCACCCAGGGCGGCGTGCCGGTGTTCGGCGGCATCCCCGGGCGGGTGATCGAGGATGGCTGGCTGACCCAGCAGCTCGCCCAGCGCGGCATCAGCCTGGACTGGGTCGCCCTGCCCCACGCCGGCGCCGGTCCGCAGATCAACGAAGGCTTCAGCAACGACAGCCTGGACTTCGCCGTGCGCGGCGACCTGCCCTCAGTGATCGCCGGCGCCGGCAACGTGCCGGGCAAGCTGGTGGTGCCCGGTGGCAGCGGCAACAACGTGTACCTGGTGGTGCCGGCCAACTCCAGCGCCCGCAGCATCCAGGACCTCAAGGGCAAGCGCCTGGCCCTGCACCGTGGCCGGCCATGGGAGTTCGCCTTCAGCAACTTCCTCGTAAGCCAGGGGCTGCAACTGAACGACTTCAAGATCGCCAACCTCAACCCGCAGGTCGGCGCGGCGGCGGTGTCGGCGGGCAAGGTGGATGCGGCGGTGCTGCTGAACGAGGCCTATGCCCTGGAAGACAAGGGCGTGGCGCGCATCCTCTGGTCGACCAAGCAAGGCGCCGACGACTGGCGGCTGGTCTCGGACCTGTGGGCCACCGACCGTTTCGTCGAGCAGCACGCCGACCTCACCCAGCTGGTGGCTACCGCCTGGGTCAAGGCCGCCTGGTGGATCTCCCAGGAGCAGAACCGCGACGCCTACTACAAGTTGTCGTCCCGCGCCGGCGTGGCCGAGAGCGTGCTGCGCCGCGACGACCAGGACGACCCGGTGGCCTGGCAGGCGCGCTGGGCGCCCAAGAGCGATGCCCAGCTCAAGGCCCACTACCAGGCGCTGGCCCGCTATGCCCTGGACAACCGCCTGATCCGCACGCCCTACGACATCGGCCCGGACCTGGCCACCGGTTTCACCCGCCAGGCCCTGAGCGACCTGCAGCTCACCCATTACTGGCCGTCCCTCGACGCCCAGCTCAGCCAACACTGATCAAGAGATCCGCCCATGAAACTGCCCGTTACATTCGCCCTGGGGTTGTCAGCCCTGGCCTTGTCGATCGCCGCCGTGGCCGCCGACACCTTCGCTCCCAAGCCCGACCCGCAGCAGGGCGACGGCCGGGTCTCGGCCTTCTACACCTGGAGCAAGGCCATCCCGGCCACCCCCGGCAAGCTGCTGCGCAGCGAGCCGCTGGACAGCGCCCTGAGCCTGCCCAACGCCGCCAGCGCGCAACGCATCCTCTACACCTCGCTGGACGGCATCGACGGCAAGACGCCGATCGTGGTCTCCGGCGCGCTGTTCATCCCCAAGGGCAAGGCGCCCGCCGGCGGCTGGCCGGTGGCCAGCTGGGGCCATGGCACCGTGGGTGTCGCCGATATCTGCGCGCCGTCCTGGGCCGGCCGTTCGTACCGTGATGTGCAGTACCTCAACCGCTGGCTCGACGAGGGTTATGCCATCGTCGCCACCGATTACCAGGGCCTGGGCGTGCCCGGCGGCCACCCGCTGCTGAACAACCGCATGGCCGCCTACGGCATCCTCGACGCGGCCAGGGCCGTGGTCGCCGGCGTGCCGGGCCTGGCCAACAAGGTGCTGATCGTCGGCCAGTCGCAAGGCGGCGCCGGGGCCTTCGCTGCCGGTGCCTATGCGGCCACCTATGCGCCGGACCTGGGGGTGAAGGGCAGCATCGGCACCGGGGTGATCTACACCATCGGCGCGAAGAACGTTGGCGAGCAGGATGTGAACAAGGTCGACCCGGCGCTGGCCTACGGTTTCTACACCCTGCTGGCGGCGCAGCAGTACGACCCGAGCATCGACCCGCGCGACTTCTACACCGACAAGGCCCTGCCGCTGTTCGAGCAGGCGCGCAGCAGTTGCCTGTCCGCCCTGGTCAGCGATGTGGTCGGCAGCGGGCTGACCCCGGCCAATGCCAAGAAGGACTACCAGGGCGACCAACTCAAGGCCTGGCAGGCCCAGGTGTCGTACCCCACCCTCAAGCTGGCGCAACCGATCTTCATCGGCACCGGCGCCGAGGACAAGACCCCCGCCGCCAGCACCCAGGTGGCGCTGATGCAGGACGCCTGCAAGGCCGGTTCCGTGGTCCAGGGCCACCTGTACAAGGGCCTGGGCCACAGCGAGACGGTCAACGCCTCGCTCAGGGACTCGATCCCGTTCGCCCGCCAGGTCATCAGCGGCCAGCCTGTCACCCCGATCTGCAACCCCAGTGTCCAGTAAGCCAGGAGCGCGACCATGAGCCTTGAATTCTTCACCCGCCTGCCGCTGCACGGCGAGACCCAGTTCCTCCCGGGCGACCCGCGCAACCGCGGCGACTGGCATGCCGGCGGCCCCAGCACCGGAGCCGTCTCGGGCTTCGCCGTGGGCGATCACTTCAGCTACATCGACTACCTCGGCCAGGTGGCCCGCGCCGCCGAGATCAACGGCTTCGGCGGCGCGCTGATGGTCAACGCGCCGACCGGCGAGGAGCCGTGGACAGTGTGCTCGCTGCTGGCCCGCGAAACCCGCACGCTGAAGTTCGTCACCGCCTTCCAGCCCTACCACTACACGCCCTGGGTGGCGGTGCAGCAGGCCGCCACCTACCAGCGCGCCACCGGCAACCGGCTGGTGTGGAACATCATCAACGGCGGCTCGGACGCGATCCAGCGCCAGGTCGGCGACTTCGAAGGGCACGATGAGCGCTACGCCCGCGCCACCGAGTTCATGGACGTGGTGCGCGGTTACTGGCACAACCCCGACTTCCACTACCAGGGCCGCTACTACAGCGCCGAAGGCGGTGGCCTGCGCGGGCCGTTGAAGAAGGCCGAGCTGCCGCTGATCTGCACCGCGGGCTCGTCCGAGGCGGCGCGGGAGTTCGCCGCCCGGCACGCCGACTTCTACCTGATGCGCGCCGAGCACCCCGACGAAATCGCCGCGCTGATCGCCGATATCCGCGCACGCGCCTTGAAGCACGGGCGCAGCGATATCCGTTTCGGCCTGTCGATCGATGTCATCACCCGCGACACCGAGCACGCCGCGCTGGCCGAGGCCAAGCGCTTCTTCGACGAGGGCGTGGCCAAGGGCACGGTCAAGGCCCGCGCCGCCCATGCCGGGCTGCGCACCGCGCGCAAGCTGAGCTACGAGCACGAATACGCCGAGCAGGACGAAGCGCGGGCCTTCGACGACTTCTTCATCCATCCCAACGTGTGGACCGGTTTCGGCTACATCGGCATCCCGCCGGGCTGCGCCCTGGTCGGCAGCCACGCCAACGTGGTGGCGCGGATCCGCGAATACCATGCCATCGGCATCGACCTGTTCTTCCTCGCCGGCTACCCACACCTGGAGGAGGCCTACCGCCTCGGCGAACACATCCTGCCGCATTTCCGTGAGCAACGCGCCCCGCTCACCCGTCCGAGCCAGGCCTGACCTCGGCGCAGCCAGAGCGCTCGCTGTTCAGTGCCTGGCGCTTCGGGAATATCTGGCTAAAAGGCTGGGCACTGCCCCCTGTAGGAGCGGCCTTGTGCCGCGAAAAGGACGCGCAGCGGCCCCGGGAGCTGCGCACTGGCCTAGATTGTCGGGGCTGCTCTGCAGCCCTTTCGCGGCACAAGGCCGCTCCTACAGTGCGCCCAACCGCAGGCGCAGGTGGCCTGCAGGATGCCATAGATCGGTTGTTCTGCCGTCACCTTTGGCGTTTGAGGCAGGGATATGGCATAAATCGCCATATCCCTTCATTACCTGGAGCACAGCATGGCCACTCACAATGTGATTGTCCCAGGCCCCATGGAGCAGACCATCGAAGAACTTGTGCAAACGGGTCGCTACCAGAACTTCAGCGAAGTGGTGCGTGCGGGCCTGCGCATGCTCATCGATCACGAAGCTCAGGAGCAGGCGCGCCTCGAGGCCCTGCGTACCGCTGCCAGCATCGGCATCATGCAACTGAACGCCGGTCAGTTCGATGAGGTCGACCTGGACAATCTGGATGAGTACCTGGGGAGCCTGGGGCAGGCTGACAAAGAATGACCACAGCAACGATCCGCCTGTCTCACGCGGCTCGTAATGACATCAGCGAAATTCTTCGTTTCACCCAGGTGCAGTTCGGTGACGCTGCACGGCGACGCTACCAAGGGCTGCTCCAGGCGGCATTGCGTTCGATCAGTGAAGCACCGGAGCAAGCGGGCAGTTGCAAACGTGCGGAGGTCGCGGCTGGCCTGCGCAGCCTTCACCTGATGCATTGCCGCAGCGTGTCCAAGGCAGGACGAGTCGCACGCCCCAGGCACCTGATCCTCTATCGACAACAGATGGATCAGGTCGTCGAAGTCGTACGTGTCCTTCACGACGCGATGGAGCTGTCGAAGCACCTCCCGCAAGATATCCCCCGCTGAACGGACGACGCTCACGGGCGAGCGGAACAATCACCTCCCCCGATGCACACTCGGCGAGTGCCAGGAATAGGGGCAGTCGGGAGTGGTGAGGTTCTCGAGGATCTTGACCTCCATGCGCGAAAGGTGGGGTATCAGTTGCGACGGTCGATGCCGGGCACCAGGCCCAGTTCGCTGGCGCGCTCGTACAGGCCGCTCATCTTCCACTGCTGGGTGAGCACACCCGGGCCGTAAGGACGCGAGCCGCCGAGGGCGTCGGCGAGCAGCTGGATCTGCGCGCCCTCCTCCAGCAGCAGGATGAATTCGGCGGTGGCGCGCAGGCCCTGCTTGCCCCACACGGTGGCGCCGCCGTTGGCCTCGAGAATGGCCAGGTTGAACGGGTTGGCGGCGATCTGCTCAAGGATGAAATCCACCTCGGCCTGGCGGCGGTCGATGTACACCGGCAGCTCGCGGGCCAGCTGGTAGCGCTGCACCGGCACGTAGTGGAACGGCAGGCTGCGGTGGGTCTGGGCCCAGGCGCCGAGGTAGGGGCTGTGCACGTGGGACACGGTGGTGATGTCGGCGTGGGTCTGGAACAGCTTGGTGTAGCGGCCCAGTCCTCCCTTGCCCTTGCCGAGGATGACATTGCCGGCAAAGTCGCTGACGGTCGCCTCCAGCGGTTTGCGGTGGTTCCACGGGCCGCCGTAGTTCACCGACACCAGCAGTTCCTCGCCGGGTACCCGCTCGATGAAGCCGACGGTGCCGTTGGCGGTGATGGTGCGGGTTTCGCGGAACACGCTGAAGGCCGCTTCGGCCTCGGCCAGCACCTGGTCGGTGAAGGCTTGCAGCTCGGTGCTGAGGGGGCGTTCGTTGATCAGTACGGTCATGGTCGGTCTCCGGTATCAGGCGCGGCGCTGGGCCAGCAGGTCATGGGCGGCTTGCAGGGGACGGTGGTCGACCCAGTCGGCGAGGTCGAAGTCGCGTTCCAGGAAGCCATGCAGGTTGAGGAAGGTCTTCTGGGTGTCGAGGTAGGCCAGGCGCTGGGGCGACAGGTCCGGTGCCAGGGTGGTGTGGAAGTCGCCGCGATAGGCTTCGGCCACGCCCTGGCTGCCGGCGCGGGTCTCGTCCTCGAGAATGCCGTTGAGCGCGTCGCGGTTGCCGGCGGCCCAGTCGGCGGCGCGCAGGGTCTGGGCGAGGAAGCGCGTCACCAGGTCGAAATGCTCGTCGAGCAGGCTCTGGTGCACGGTGATCGGCCGCGGCGTGCCGTTGTTGATGCGGTGGCGCGGATCAGGCAGGGCATCGAGGTCGATGCCCACCACCAGGCCCAGGCGGCGGGCGGCATCGGCGGCGGCGGCGCCCTTGACGTACACCGCATCCACCTCACCGCGCACCAGCGGATCCAGGCCCGACCACAGCCGTTGCAGGCCCAGTTGCGGGGTGCCGGCATCGAACTGGTCGAGCAGCGCCACCTCCACCAGATGCACGTCATCGAAGCCCAGGCCGGCCGAGGCCAGCGCGCCTTTGTAGCCATGCAGGCTCATGGCCCGGGCGATGCTGCCGGGGCGGTTGTCGCCCCAGGCCGGCAGGGCCAGGCGCTTGCCGCGCAGGTCTTCAGGGCGGCGGATGTCGCTGTCGGGGCGGACCAGGATGGTCTGCCACTCCTCGATCCAGGTCAGGCCGATCAGCCGTGTCGGCGCACCGGCGGCGCGGGCGGCCAGGGCCGGCAGGTTGCCGCCCTCGCGGAACAGGCCGGGAAGCTGGTGATCGTAATGGTGATGGCCGAGCTGGCGGGCCTCCTGCAGGGTATCGATGGGCAGGCCGTCGGCGGCGAATTCATCTTGCAGCCAGCCGAGCTTGTAGGCGATGCCCGAGGCAGTGGGTACCGGGCAGCGGGTGAACCAGAGGCGCTCCAGGGTTTCAGGTTTGGGAGTGGCTTGAGCGAGGGTCATGGGTGGCTCCTTGGACGTCGTGCAAGGACCGTTGCAGCGCTCGTGCCAAGGGCTGGGATGCCCGGAATACCGGGCTTTTCGGTGATGGCCAGGGTGGCGACTGCTGACCAGGATGCAGGATTGCGGCGCGGGTGTTGCCTGATCAGCAGAAGCGACGATCAGAGGTGCTGCTGGAGCAGCAAGGGTGCGCTGAAAGCCCGGTACTGCGTGGACTTCAGGGCTGTGGCAAAGAAGTTGCTCTGGCGTTTGCAGGCATCGCGGGGCAAGCCCGCTCCCACACCGACCCGCGATGGGCCATACACTGCCACCGAGGTAACCCATGACCACCATCGAACACCCGCCAGCCCGGCGCATCACCCGCGAATCCGAAGCCATCGACATCGCCCGCCAGGTCGCCGGCGAAATCGCCGCCCTCGCCGCCGACCCGGGCAACAACCGGCCACTGCCCCGCCGCCAGGCCGAGCTGCTGTCGAGCAGCGGCCTCACCGCCATCGGCGTGCCCACGCAGTTCGGCGGCCTCGGCGCCTCGGTCGCGACCATCGTCGAGACCGTGCGCCTGATCTCCACCGCCGATGGCGGCGTCGGCCAGCTGCTGCAGATCCACAACGTGATGCTGCGCGGCGTGCTCAGCGGCTACCCCGACGAGGTCCGCGACCGCGTGCTGGCCGATGTGCTGGCCGGCAAGCGCCTGGGCAATGCCCTGGCCGAGGTCGGCGGCAAGAACAAGTTCGCCCTCAAGACCCGCGTCGAACGCCGCGCCGACGGCAAGCTGGTGCTCAACGGCAGCAAGTTCTATTCGACCGGCGCCTACCTGGCCGAGTGGATCTCGCTGACCGCCGCCAGCGAGGACGGTGGCGCCGGCGTGCTGCTGCACCGCGACACCCCCGGCCTGACCCTGGTCGATGACTGGGACGCCTTCGGCCAGCAGCACTCGGTGAGCGGCACGGTGAAGTTCGACGAGATCGTCCTCGACGAACGCTTCGTCACCTTCCGTAGTGGGCCGATGAAGCGCACCGGCCTGACCTTCCCGCAGATCCTTCACGCCGCCATCGACAGCGGCATCGCCGCCGGCGCCCTGCAGGCGGCGGTGGACTACCTGCGCGAGCACGCCCGGGCCTGGGTCGAGAGCGGCGTCGAACGGGCCAGCGACGAGCCGCACATCATCCGCCAGGTCGGCGAATACGCCGTGGCCCTGCGCGGCGCCGAGTCGGTGCTGCGCGAGGCGGCGCGGGTGTTTGACGCCCATGAGCGCGACCCGGCGGACAAGGCGCTGGAGGATGAGCTGATCCTCTCGGTGGCCACCGCCCGGGCGCATGCCGATGGCGCCGCGCTGAAGATCGCCAGTGACCTGTTCTCGCTGCTGGGGGCCAGCGCCTCGCTGAGCAAGTGGAACCTGGACCGGTTCTGGCGTGATGCCCGGGTGCACACCACCCATGACCCGATCCGCTGGCGCCTGCACAACGTCGGTAACTACTACCTCAACGGGGTGGATCCGGGGGAGTACACGGCGGTGCTCAATGCCAAGGAAGCGCAAGGCGCTACACGTCGCTGAGAGGTTGCGCCCTTGGGGCTGCTGCGCAGCCCTTTCGCGGCACAAGGCCGCTCCTACAGAGACCGCGCGATTCCTGTAGGAGCGGCCTTGTGCCGCGAAAGGGGCGCGCAGCGCCCCCGGCGACCTCGAAGACCTCCCGCCACCACCAGATCCGAGCCCTGCATGACCTCCAGACACCCCCTCCTGCGCGCCCTGGCCATCTACCGCGAGATGCCCTGGCGCTTCACCCTGGTCACCACCCTGTACATCGCCGGCAACCTGGGCCTGGCTTGGCAGCAATGGCTGATCGGCCACGCGGTCGACGATGTCGGCGCCGGCCGCGCCGTCACCCGCCTGGCCGACGGCAGCCTCGACGCCAGCCTGGGCTGGCACTGGCTGTGGACCCTGCTGGCCATCGCCCTGGCCCGCGGCCTGCTGCAGTACGCCGCCGCGGTGCTGTCGCTGGTGCTCAGCCAGGCCCTGCTGACGCGCCTGCGCGAACGCATTCTCGAACAGGTCCAGGCCCTGCACCTGGGCTACCACTGGCAGCATGGCATGGGCGAGCTGGTGACCCGCACCACTCGCGATGCCGACAAGGTGCGCGATGCGCTGATCACCTTCTGGCGGCAGATCGTCGAGACGCCACTGGTGGTGCTGGCGGCGGTCGGCCTGCTGGGCTGGTACGACCCGCTGCTGGGCCTGGTGCCGTTGCTGCTGACCGGTGCCGGGCTGTGGCTGTTCGTACGTCAGACCGAGCGCCTTGTCACCCTTGATCGGGCAGTTGCCTCGGCGTATGACCAGGTCAGCCAGGATCTGGCCGAAGGTATCGGCGGCGTGCGGGTGATCAAGGCGTTCGGCCTCGAGCAACGGCGCATCGCTCGTTTCGCCGAGCAGGTGACACTGTTCAGCGGCCACGCCCGTGCGGCGCTGGCCTACGCCAGCTCGCGCATTCCGTTGCCGCAGGCGGTGGTCGCCCTCGGCCATGTATGGATCCTGGTGTACGGCGCCCACCAGGTGGCCGCCGGCCGCCTGGGCATCGGCGAGCTGGTGACCTCGCTGCTGGTAGCCACCACCCTGGTGTTCCGCATCGAAGGCATCGGCCGGGTCATGCAGACCTTCGCCGACGCCCGCGCCAGCGCCGAACGCATCTGGCAACTGCTCGACGAACGCCCCGCCATCATCAGCGGTCAGTGCGCACTGCCCGAAGGGCCGTTGGGCCTGAAGCTGGAGCAGGTGCGCGTACGTGCACCGGATGCCGGCCGCGACCTGCTGCACGGCTGCTCGCTGTACCTGCGCCCCGGCGAGGTGGTGGCGCTGGTCGGCGCCACCGGCAGCGGCAAGAGCCTGCTGGCCAGCCTGCTGCCGCGCCTGGCCGAGGTGGACGGTGGCAGCGTGCGGGTCGGCAGCGACGCTCACGGCTGGCACGATGTGCGCGACCTCGACCTGGCGGCCTTACGCCGCCGGGTGCAGGTGCTGGCGCAGGAAAGCTTCCTGTTTTCCGACTCGCTCGCCGCCAACCTGCGCCTGGCCGCGCCCGACGCCAGCGACAGCGAGCTGCGCGAGGCCCTGCGCCAGGCCGCCGCCGAGGACGTGCTGGAGCGCCTGCCCCACGGCCTGGATACGCCACTGGGCGACCGTGGCGTGACCCTTTCCAGCGGCCAACGCCAGCGCCTGTGCCTGGCCCGCGCCCTACTCGGCGCGCCCGACATCCTGTGCCTGGACGACGCCACCAGCGCCCTGGACGCCCAGAGCGAGCGCCGCGTGCTCGACAACCTGCGCCGTCAACGCAGCCAGACCGGCCGTGCGCCGACCCTGCTGTTGATCACCAGCCGCCTGTCCACCCTGCTGCTGGCCGACCGCGTGCTGCTGCTCGACGGCGGGCGCATCAGCGCCAGCGGCAGCCACGCCGAGCTGACGGCGAACAACGCCCATTACCGCGACCTGCTGGGGATCGAGCATGGCTGAAAGCGATATCGACATCGAACAGCGCCTGGCCCGCCAGGCCCTCGACCGCGGCATGCTGGGCCGTTTGCTGCCGCTGCTGCGGCCGATCCGTGGGGCGATCCTGAGCGTGATCGGCCTGGAGCTGCTGCTGGTGTTCACCGTGTTCCTGCGGCCGTGGTTCGTCCGCGAGCTGCTCGACCGCGGGCTGATCCAGAACGCCGGCCACTGGCTGCTGGACGAGCGCCTGGTGCTGTGGCTCGGCCTGGGCCTGGCCGCCAGCTGGCTGGGCCGCTTCCTGCTGGCGGGCATCTCGCAGTTGATTGCTGGCGGTGCCGCCATCGGCGTGCTCAACGCCCTGCGCGTGCAGGTGTTCGCCCATGTCCAGGCGCTGTCGGTGAGCTACTTCGACCAGACCCGCGCCGGGCGCATCATCGCCCGTGCCGACCGCGACGTCGACGCGCTGGAACCGTTGCTGGTGCAAGGCCCGCCGGAGCTGCTGGGCGCCCTGTTGCGCTGCGGCCTGGCCGGGGTGATGCTGTGGCGCATCGAGCCGAGCTTCTTCTACAGCCTGGCGGCCACCGTGCCACTGCTGGCACTGGCCACCTGGCGCTTCAAGCGGGTGTCGCAGCGCAACTGGGCCAAGGTCGCCGAGCAGCGCAGCCGCTTCACCGCGCACCTGGTCGAAAGCGTCAGCGGCGTGCGGCTGATCCAGCAGTGCGGGCGCGAGGCCAGCAACCAGCGGCGCTACCGGCAGCTGCTGGAGGTGTTCAACCAGGCGCTGATCCGCGGAAGCCTGCGCACCGGCTGGTTCGCGCCGTTCACCGCGCTGCTGGGCACGGCGGGCATGGCCGTGCTGTTGCTGGTGGGCGCCTTTGGCCTGGCCGAAGGCCGGGTGAGCGTCGGCCAGGTGGCCGAAAGCCTGTTCTACGTGTTCCTGTTCCTCGGCCCGCTGCAGGAGCTGTCGGACCTGTTCGAGCGCTACGCCACCGGCAGCGCCTCGGCGCAGCGCATCTTCCTGCTGCTCGACACCCGCGCCCAGGTGCTCGACCCCGCGCAACCACGGGCGCTGGGCCGGGCCCGTGGCCAGGTGGACTTCGCGCAGGTCGGCTTCGCCTACAACGCCAGCGCCCGCCCGGTGATCGACGGGCTCGAGCTGCATATCCCGGCGGGTGAAGTGCTGGCCATCGTCGGCCCCTCGGGGCATGGCAAGAGCACCCTGGTGCAGTTGCTCACGCGCTTCTATGACGTGCAACGCGGGGCGGTGAAGCTCGACGGCATCGACCTGCGCGAGCTGGCCCAGCACGACCTGAGGCGCAACGTCGGCGTGGTGCTGCAGGACAACGTGCTGTTCAGCGGCACCCTCCTCGACAACCTGCGCCTGGCCCGGCCCGGCGCCGACGACGCCCAACTGATCGCCGCCGCCCGCGAACTGGGTGCCGACGAGGTGCTGGAGCGCCTGCCGCTGGGCTACCACACCGAAGCCGGCCCGCTGGGCAGCCACCTGAGTCACGGTCAGCGCCAGCTGGTGTGCCTGGTGCGCGCCTATCTGGCCGACCCTGCGGTGCTGGTGCTCGACGAAGCGACCTCGGCGGTCGACGTGCACACCGAGCGGCGCATCCAGCAGGCGCTGCGCCGGCTGTGCCAGGGCCGCACGGCGATCATCATCGCCCACCGCCTGGCGACCATCCGCGACGCCGACCGGATCGCCGTGGTGCGCCATGGGCAGGTGGTCGAGCTGGGCCGGCATGCCGCGCTGGTGGAGGCCGGCGGGGTGTATGCAGGGTTGTACGCGGCGTATCTGCGCAGTGCCGGGGAGCAGGTTGGCGGAACCACGCAACCCGTGTAGGAGCGGCCTTGTGCCGCGAAAGGGCTGCACAGCAGCCCCAGGATCTCAGGGTAACGCACATATCGCCGGGGCTGCTGCGCAGCCCTTTCGCGGCACAAGGCCGCTCCTACAG
>Ga0247820_10000132_pt1 | contig 36972 bp, 35 predicted proteins | sample 13C_Glucose_Day1_2_FD_192480 | JGI IMG/M metagenome (GOLD analysis project Ga0247820, IMG submission 192480) | Soil microbial communities from agricultural site in Penn Yan, New York, United States - 13C_Glucose_Day14 | ecosystem: Environmental > Terrestrial > Soil > Agricultural land | place...
CGCTGCGCATGGATGAACACCTCTTCCTGCCCCAGTTCATCCTCGAAGCGCAGCTCGTTGAAACCTTGCCCCTTGTGGGTCTTGCTCTTGATGGTCATGCGCGTGCGGTGCTTGGGCAGTTCGTAGGGCGGCCGCTGGTTGCCGCAGTAGGTGCGCCCGGTGATCATTGGTTGGTCGGGATCGGCGTTGACGTACTGGATGACCACGTCCTGGCCGATCCGCGGGATGGCCATGGCGCCCCAGCCGCCGCCGGCCCAACCCTGGGACACCCGCACCCAGCAGGAGCTGTACTCGTTGTCGCGGCTCTCGCGGTCCCAGGGGAAGCTGACCTTGACCCGGCCCCACTCGTCGCAAAAGATCTCCTCGCCCTCGGGGCCGACCACCGTGGCCATGTGCGGGCCGTCGATGCGCGGCTTGGGTGGCGCCTCGGGGCGCCATTCGATGCGCCCGGGCACCAGCAGGGCCTTTTGCGAGTAGCGCGTGCCTTGTTCGGCGCCGGCGGCTTCCTCCTGCAGGCTGGTGAACTGCGCGCCCTCGTGGCGCACGCTGGCCACCCGCCAATGGATGTTGAGGTCTGCGCGGGGGTGTTCGACCAGGTTGAAGCTCAGGCCCGGCTGCAGGCGCACGTCGTCGCCCTCGACCTCGGCGATGCGCGCATCGTGGCGCAGGGCGGTGAGGCGGGTACGGGTGAAGGGGATGCCGACTTCGTCGCGCTTGTAGCGGCCGGGGTAGTCGAAGCGCTCGTAGTCGTCGGCCTGGTGCTGCAGGTCGCTGGCGTTGAACTCCTGCTGCAGGTGGTAGGCCGGGTGGGTGAAGGAGTAGTCGCGTTGCACCTGGCGGGCCGTGCGCACCTGTTCGCGGTAGTGCAGGCGGCGCAGGCAGGGGCGGGCCTGGTCGCTGCCGCTGTTGGCGTGGTAGAGCACGGCGAGCGGGTCGGGGTAGTCGTCGTCGATGAAGCCTTCGTCGTCGTCATCGTCTTCGGGCTTGACCAGGCTGGAGCTGATCATGCCCAGGGTCAGCACTCGGTCGCTGACGAGCAGGCGATGGCCCTTGGCGCTGTGGACAAAGCGGTAGATGAAACCTTCCTCGGCGGCCAGGCGGGTGATGAAGGCGAGGTCGGTTTCGCCGGCCTGGACACAGAACTCGCGGGGGGCGTGGGGGAAGCTGTGGCCCAGTTCGAAGTCGGTGATGCGCTGGGCCTTGAACAGGGTTTCGAGGATCTGCGGCACACTTTGTTGCTGGAAGATACGCCAGTTCGAACGCAGCCCGGCGCGGGCCAGCTTGGGCTCGATCACGGCCTGGTAGCGGGTGCGGCAGTTGCCGGTATCGCCCTGGCTGAAGACGCTGATCAGGCCGTGGACATGGCGCATCGGGCGCTGGCCGCGCAGGATGGTGAACAGCGCGGGCTTGTCGAGCAGGTGGGCGAAGTCGACGTTGTCTTCGTAGCTGACCAGTTCGAGCACCAGCCTGAACGGGGTGCTGAGGGCTTCGTCGAGGGTGAAGGAGACCACTTCGAACGGGTCCTGGCTGGCCAGGGGTTCGAAGCGGTAGCTCAGGTCGGATTGATTAGGCATGGAAAGTCCCTGTCCGCCTTCTGACGGTGGCTGAAGCCCGGGCAGGCGCGCCTGCCCGGAACCCTGCGGTCGGGTCAGACGACGGGCGCGCGCCAGTCGTCGGAGCCCGCGGTGCCCGCGACGGTGTGATCCCAGGTGATCTTGCGGTAGGCCAGGGACACCTCGATCAACTGCGTGAAGTCGGCGTTCTCCTTGTCCTGGGCATGGGGCATGACCGTGTTGATGTCGACGATGGTGGCGTCGGTGAGCTCGGTGGTGAAGAAGTGCTCCTGCTTGCCCTCCACCGAGGTGCGGTACCAGTTGACCGTGACCTTGGGCAGCATTTCACCGGACGCCAGGGCGTTGTACATCAGCGGGGTCGCCTTGTTCAGCGCACTGGTGAAGATGAACGGCTTGTGTACCCGCTGCCCGGTCGGCTGGCCGCTTTGCGGGTCGGTGGGCACGGTCACCTTGTGCTTGATTTCCTGCACCAGGATCTCGTCTTCATGGCCTTCGACAAACACGTTGCCGACGGAGTCGGAGGTGAAGGCGCCTGCGGTGAGCAGGCCTTGGGTCTTGCCTTCGATCTTGATGTAAGCGGGTGTTGGCATGGCAGATATCTCCTGCATCCATGTGGGTAAGCACGCACACGGGAAGTGGCGTGGCCATCGGACTCGATGGGCTTGTCAACGGGGCGCAGGCCCCGAAAATCCATTGCTTCGGGCGCGCCGTTCACGGCTGCAGAAGGGTGTTCAGCGCCTCGATCGCCTCGCGGGTGAGCAGGTCCAGGCGGTAGCGGTAGTAGCCGTACAACCCGGCCAGGGCGATCGCCGAAACCACCAGTGGGCTCCACCAGGGCCATTCGCGGCGCAGGCGCACGTCTCGCGGGGCGACGTTGGCCAACGGGTCGCCGAAGAGGTCCGGGGGCGGGCCGCGCAGTTCGAGGATGATTTCGCGCAGTTTGAGAATGAGGGCCTGCAGCGCCTCGTCGCCCTTGGGGTCGATGCCGTACTTGCCGCGCAGGCCCAGGCACAGGCACAGGTAGATGAACTCCAGGACGTCCTGGTAGCGCTTGGGCTCCTGCATCATGCGCGACAGCACGGTGAAGATCTTCTCGCCGCCCCAGGTCTCGTGGTGGAAGACGCTGAGCAGGGGCTTCTGGCTCCACAGCGAGCTCTTGCCCCATGGCGTGGACATCACGGCCTCGTCGATATACAGGCACAGCGCGTAGGAGTGGGCCTGCAGCTGGGCCGGCTCGTAGTCGTACCGGCGCATCTCCTCGACGATGGCGTTGACCTGGTTGTAGACGGCGTTGTAGAGGAACGGGATATCCCGGTGGCTTTCCTGCTTGCGCAGGCGCATCACCAGGCCGAACAGGGGCATCGCCGCATCGATCATCTGGTTGCTGAAGGCTCCACGGAGCTGGAAGTCCGGATCGGGTACGTAGTCCGGGTGGTCCATCTCGCTGGCAGGGGCCGGTATGGATTGCTGTGCCTGGCTCCTATCGGCGAGCTTGGTTCGCATGTTGTCGCCTGATACAAGGTGCCGGTTGTTCGCAGCTTCGGTCATTTCATTCGCTCCGTATCGCCCAGAACTGCAACTGGAGCCCCGGGAACTCCCCCGCGACATGCAGGCCAAAGCCGTTGCTGTCCTTCATCGCGGCCCAGTTCGGGCTGCGCCGGTCGAGCTCGAAGTAGCTGAAGCCGGCATGGAACGGCAGCTCCCGCGGCGCCACGGGCATCGGTCGCAGCGCAATGCCGGGCAGTTGCAGCGGCACCAGGTCAGCCAGAGCCTCGAGGGAGGTGATCTTGGTTTTCTGCAGGAACGACTGCTGGAATGTCTCGGCGGGCAGGTCGGCGTGCACCGCGAGGATGAACGTTGCTTCGTCGATCAGGCGGCGATCGTCCAGGGTCACGGTCAGCACGCCGAACGGCTGCTCCACCAATGGCAGGGAAACGGCCCGCGGTTGCCGGACGATGCTCAGGGTGCGGCGCAGTGCATCCTCCAGCGGCTTGAACGACTGGCGCAGGGCGTTGTGCCGGTAGGCTGGCGGCTCCGGCGGCAGGCGCTCGTCGTCGGTGAAGGTCAGCAGCTCGCCGCACGCCTGGCTCAGGCTCAGGTAGAGCTGCTCAGGGTGGGTATGGGGCTGACGGGCCAGGTGCTGGAAGCACGGCCACCAACGGTTCATGGCTTGCAGCAGATTGAAGTCGCGGATATCGGCCACCCCCGACTGACTGGGCGAGCCGATACGCGCCGCGAGGTTGCGCGCGCGCTCGCGCAAGGTGTTGCTGACCTCGTCGAGAAACCGCTTGAGTGCCGGGGCCGCCTGAATCGAGACACAGGTGGGGTAGAAATCGTCGTCCAGCAGCAGGCTGCCGTCGGGCCGGCGCTCGAGGATCCAGGCAAGGGGCAGCCGGGAGTAGGCGCTGTTGTCCTCGGTCTCGCGCATGAGTTGAAGGTTGGGGACCGCCAGGTCCACCTGCACCAGGTCGCCGTCGGCGCTGTGGGTGTCCTTGATCTCCAGGTGCTGGGCGCCGTAGCGGTAGTTGCCGCCGCTCTCGGGCCAGCTGACTTCGCGTCCCCCTTCGGTGCGCAACGGCAGGCACAGGAACACCTCGTTGCGTTGCGTGCCGTCGTCGGTGATTTCCAGGGCGGGCGGCGGCGGCAGGTCGCCGGGAATGTCGAATACCGTGCCGTCCGGCATGATGCCGCGGGCCCGGGTGATGGCCACCTTGCCAAGGCTCAGGTACTCCTGGTTCAGCTGCAGTTCGCTGAAACCGTAGAACGCCGCATTCAGGCTGCTGACGCGCTGCTGGACCGCGGCGTCGCTGGCCCTGGCCTGTTGCTGGAAATGCTGTGGCTTGACGAACATGCCTTCGGGCCAGAGAACTGGATTGCGTGAGCTCATGGGCGCTCCAAATAATGGGGGAGGGTGGAGACCTGCAGGCGGGGCATCAGCTTTCCTCCTGCAGCAGGATCTGCGTGCCATCGAGGGTCACGGCGAGCACGACCTGGCGGCCGCGTGGCGCGATGCGTATCACTTGCCGCCAGTCGGCGTTGGTGATGTCGTTGAACTTGGCGATCACGGCGATGAAGCGCGTGTCGGCGGCGATGGGCTCGAAGCGCACGAACTTGAACTGCCCCGGTGCCAGCAGGTAGTCGTCGTCGCGGATGTAGGTGCTGCGCAGGGCCTTGGCGAGGTCCTGGTCGAGTTGCGTATACAGGCTGTTGCGCAGCAGCGAGTCGTCACGCAGTTGCAGGATCTTGATCGCGACGGGCGTGGCGATCGCAGGCGTCGCTTTCTGGCTGGGGGCGGCCACGTCGAACCGGACGTCCTTGGCGTCATAGCTGCCTGGGCCTTCATGCTCCGTGGGTGAATGGGCTGGTGCCTGTTCGTCGTTCGGCTCTACGGGGGACATGGCTGGAAACAGCGCTTGAAGATGCTCCAGCAGACCGGCGACCTGCTCAGTCAACGCAAGCGGATCGCCTGCACGGAGGCTGACCGCATAAGGCGTGGGCTCCAGCGTTTCACCGGGTACCGTCGCATCGAGGCTGTGGGGGTTGGTGTTGATGGTAGGGCTGGCGTGCAGGCTGAAGGCGACCTCGGTGGGCTGGTCCGACAGCGCGCCCACTGGGATGGAAGGGTCCATCACCACCTGGCCGATCTTGCCGAGGGCCGTGCAGCCAGTGGCCGACCCGAGGGCAAGCAGGAGCGTGGCTACCCTCAATGGATGAAGCGTCATGGCTTCCCTCCGGCGATGAGTCGCTGCAGGGCGCTTGCCCCAGGCTGGGCCGGTTGCTGCGGTGCAGTTAGTGCGGCCAGGGGATCCGGGGCCTGCAGTCGATCGAACAGCGTGCAGATATCGACCGGGAGACTCGCTGTACGGGGCGCGGGATGCCAGGGGCTGGCCAACGAGCTGTCCAGCAGCGCTTCGAGCGCCTGCCGGCCAGGCTTGAGCAGGTCATCCAGGTTGCCGCGGATGAAGCTTTGATCGCTTGGCCCGGCTTGATAGCGGGCGTGCAGTTGATAGGGACCGACCTGCAGGCAGTCGCCTTCGCCCACGCGCACCGGTTTGCCTGGGCCGGGAGGCAGCGGGCTGGCGTTGAGCAGGGTCTGGCCGCAGAGGTCGATGACGCAGAAGCCGCCTTCCAGCCAGCGGATCGCGCAATGAGCGGGGTGAATCCGCCGCTGGCGATCCAGCAGTAACCAGTCGGCCTTGTGGCTGCCGATGATGCCGCCGTCGCGGTCGAACAGATGGCCCGCGACGACGCCGTGGTGCAGGCGATGGAGATTGTCGATGCTGAGGGCGAGTCTGGTCATGCGCGCCCCCGTATCCGCACGACCGGGCTGACTTCACCCTTGCGGTCTTCGATGAAGCTGGTCCAGCCCAGGTGCGCACCCTGCTCGCGGTGCAGGCGGAACGGTGGCAGTTCACGCGGCTTCAGGCGCAGCTCGAGGTCATAGGCCAGGCCGTCGCGGAGCAGGAAGTCGATCAGTGCACGCAGTCGCTCGAAGTCAACGCCGCCGGGCAGCAGGCTGCGCAGGCGTGCCAGGTCGAGGTCGCCGATCAGCAAGGTGAACTTGCTGCTGCGGGTTCGCGTGCGGTCGCCGAGCATGAAGCTCTCGCCCAGTTGCCCGTTGCAGCGTCCCAGGCGCACCACCTGGCGGTGTGCGATGGTCACCGTGCGGGTCTCGAACTCGCGAATTTGCACCGACGGCAGATCGAAGCAGTGGGCAATGATCCCGGCGACCACACCGGGTGCCCGGCTGCGGCTGGCAATGACGCCGACGAAACTCAGCAGACGGCTCCAGGGCAGCGGCGTGTCGCCACGCAGGCGTTCGTCGCCGAGGCCGATCAGGGCGAAGGCGTAGCGCGAGAAGTCATCGCTCGCCCCGGTCTGGAAACGCACGTAGTAGCGGTATTTGCGCCAGATGCGGTGCAGCAGGCTGAGCAGGCAGTGGTTGAAGAAATCGAACAGCGCGGGGCGCACGCCGATGCCCTGGGCGTATTCGTAGGCCAGTTCGTCGAGGTAGTAGCTAGGCAGGGGCGAGTCGGTGCCGTGCAGCCCCAGGAAGGTGGTGCGCACGCGATAGCGCGACGGCGCCTCGGCGATCCGCTCGGCGGCCAGCACATCGGCCACCGGAAAGCTCAGCCGCGGGTCGCTGGCAAGGTGCACGCGCTGGCGTGTGGCGGTATCTGGCCAGCGCGGCTCGAGGTTGTCACCGTGCAAGCCATGCAGCCGCTCCAGCAGTTGGAAGAAGCTGTGCCGGTGGGCCTCGGCGAGTAGCGTTTCGGCTAGATCAGCGGTTGTCTGCCGGTCAGCAGTGGCCATGTGTAGTGCTCGTTGTTGGTGGTATTGATCACTTCCAGCTGGTGGAAGGAGTTGGTGCTCGCGTAGAGGGCGAAGAAGTGGGACAGCACGCAGCCGAACAGGTACAGGTCGCCTTCGCAGAGGAAGGCCTGCTGGTCGAGCCGCAGGCGGGTACGCAGGCCGCGAATGGGCAGGCCCTTGATCAACCAGTCCAGCGGTTCGGTGTGCGCCTCGCCGATGCCGTCCAGGCGTTTGCGCGTGGCCCTGGCCTGCTGGATGTCGTGCAGGGCGGCGAAGTCGTAGGCGCCGATCACCGCCTTGAGCGGGGCGGCCGAGAGCAGCGACAGGTAGTTGAGCGAGAGGTTGGAGATGAGAGTCCACTGCAACTGGCCATCCAGCACCGGACGGAACGGGCGGGTCGGCAGGCAGATGTTGCGGTAGCGGATCAACGGCGCGGTGGCCTGGTTGATGACATCGATATCGCCCAGGCCCAGCGCCATCGGCAGGTCCCGATTGGTGCAGGTCAGCTCGATCGAGGCGGTTTCCATGTGACCGATGAACTGGCTTTCGTCGCCCCGCACGAAGGCGATCTGGTGATCCAGCCCGTCACCGAGCAGCGATTGCTCGACCCGGCAGCGGTAGTACAGCGCGGTGCGTCCCTGCACATGCTCGATCTCGTGGGCGAACGACTCGAAAGGCTGGAATACCCGCAGTTGCTCGCCAGGGCTGCCATCGGCGCTGGTGCGGGTGCTGATCACCCGGTCGACGCTGAAGATCTCGTGGCTGTCGCGGCGCAGGCCGTGGGGTACCAGGCGATGCTGGTCAGCCGTTCCGGACAGGTCGATGGGCTCGGCGCCGTGCTCGAACAGATTGACGGCAGGGGCGCAGAACAGCCTGAAGTCATCGGGGCCGATCCGCGTAGAGCCGGGCAGTGGGCGCGCGAGGTGGAACTCGATGCGGATCGTGGAGCTGGCGTGCGCCGGCCAGACCCTGTCCAGGCCGGTCAGGTTGAAGAAGTGGAAGCGTTGCGGGAAGACCAGGTACTCCTGGAGGATCCGGTAGCCATCGAACACATTGCGCGGGTAGGGAAGCAACGCCTCGTCGGGGCTGAAGCCGGAGAAGCTCAGGTGGTTGGCCGGCAGGCGACGCACCTGGCCGTCGATGGTCACGCTGATGTGCTCGAGGTATTGCGCCAGCCACAGGTAAAGGGTCTGGGCGTTGCTGCGCTCGCCACCGAGGTGGAACTCCAGGCTGTCGCAGCCCAGCGTGTTCAGCGGGCGTTGCACCTGGGTCTCGAGCTGGAGGTGAATGACCGAGCTGTCGGGCGTCAGGGTCGCGCTCACCTCACCGAGCGTGAAGGGATAGAGCTTCACCTCGGTGCAGGTGCGGAACTCGCAATCCACGCCATCGACCGGCCGGGAAAACAGGCGTGAGCCTCTGGGAACGATCTGGGCCTGGCTGAGCGAAGCGTCCAGGGGCGAGAACTGAATGATCGTCGCGCTGGGCAGGGGGCGCAGGTAATTCGGCCAGAGCAGCTGCAGCATGCCATGGGTCAGTTCCGGCACCTCGTCCTCGAGTTTCAGGCGCAGCTTGGCGGTCAGGAAAGCGAGGCCTTCCAGCAGGCGCTCGACGCCGGGGTCGCCACTGTCCTTGCCCAGATAGCGGCTGAGCTGGGGATTGTCCCGCGCAAAGTCCTCCCCCAGTTCGCGCAGGTAGCGCAGTTCTTCGCCGAAGCGGTCCTTCAACGACATGGCCTACCTCACCTGGGTGTTGCGGTTGTGGCCGTTGACCAGCAGTTCGATCTGCAGCTGTTCGGCGTGGTTTTCCACCCGCACCTGGCAATCCAGGCGAAAGTGCAGTTCCAGCGGGTTGTCCGTGTCTGGCTGCCCCTGCAGGTTCAGCACCTGGATCCTCGGCTCGTAGCGCCGGATCGTGCGCTGGATGTCCGAGCTCACCTGGCGCAGCAGGTCGCCGTTGCCCTGGTCATGGCCGTTGAAGTCGCGCAAGCCGAGGTCGGGGCAGCTCTGCGAGCAGCCCCGACGGGCGTTGAGCAGCGTCTCGAGGTGGCGTTTGATCCGCTCGACGGTGCGCCCGGTGCTTTCTCGGCGGCCAGCGGGAGCGTCGCTGGCCAGGCGGTCGAAGAGGCTGCTCATTGGGTGTCGAGCCGGCCGACCAGGGAGATCTCGAAGTTCGCCCCCATGTACTTGAAGTGCGGGCGCACCGCGAGCGAGACCTGGTACCAACCCGGATCGCCCGCGACGTCGCTGACTTCGATCTGCGCGGCACGCAGGGGGCGGCGACTGCGGATGTCGGCCGAGGGGTTTTCCTGGTCGGCGATGTACTGCTTGAGCCAGCGGCTGAGCTCGCCTTCGAGGTCGTTGCGCTCCTTCCAGCTGCCGATCTGTTCGCGTTGCAGCACCTTGATGTAGTGGGCGAGCCGGTTGACGATGAACAGGTAGGGCAACTGGGTGCCGAGCTTGTAGTTGGTCTGTGCCTGCAAGCCTTCGGATGTCTTGGGGAACTGCTTGGGTTTCTGCACCGAGTTGGCCGAGAAGAATGCGGCGTTGTCGCTGTCCTTGCGCATGGTCAGGGCGATGAAGCCCTCTTCGGCCAGCTCGAACTCCTTGCGATCGGAGACCAGCACCTCGGTCGGGATCTTTGCCTGCAACTGCCCGAGGGCTTCGTACAGGTGCACCGGCAGGTCGTCCACGGCGCCACCGGATTGTGGGCCGATGATGTTCGGACACCAGCGATAACGGGCAAAGCTGTCGTTGATGCAGCTGGCCATCAGGAAGGCGGCGTTGCCCCACAGGTAGTTCTGGTGTCGAGCGTCGATGTTTTCGTCGTAGCTGAAGCTGCTGATGGGGTGTTCCTGGCGGTCATAGACCGAGCGCAACATGAAGCGCGGCAGCACCAGGCCGATATGGCGGGCATCTTCACTGTCGCGCAACGACCGCCACTTGGCGAAGCGTGGCCCTTCGAAGATGTCCTTGACCTCCTTGAGGTCGGGCAGGTCCTCGAAGCTGCTCAGGTTGAAAAACTCGGGAGCGGGAGCGGTGATGAAGGGGGCATGCGACATCGCGCCCACGGAGGCGACATAGCTCAGCAGCTTGATGTCAGGCGAAGAAGGGCCGAAGTTGTAGTTGCCGATCATGGCCGCCACGGGCTCACCGCCAAACTGTCCGTAACCGGCGGTGTAGACATGTTTGTAAAGCCCGCTGCAAGTGATGTCCGCGGCATTGTCGAAGTCATCGAGCAAGTCGCTCTTGCTGACATGCAGGACTTCCAGCTTGATGTTCTCGCGAAAGTCGGTACGGTCGACCAGAAGTTTCAACCCGCGCCACGCCGACTCCAGCGCCTGGAACTCGGATTGATGAAGAATGGCATCCATTTGTTTGCCGAGAAGTCGGTCGACTTCGGCAATCATCTGGTCGATCCGGTGCTTGTTGACCAACTGGTCCGGGGTATCGTCCTTGAGCATTTCCGATATGAATGCAGCCACGCCTTGCCTGGCGATCTGGTATCCCTCCTGGCTGGGTACCAGCATGGTTTCGACCATGATCTGGTCGAGCAGTGTCGAGTTACCGATGGTTTCAGCCGTGGTATCGGCAGTGATTGTCGTGTTGTTTGTGGTGGACATCCGAGACGCTCCGTTGTCTATGTCATATGCCATCTGTCAGAAGTGCGTTTTCATTCCGCTGGCGGGGCTTCGACTACCAGGTCCAGCTCCTGCGCGAGTTGCTTGCGTGCCTGCTGGTCCGTCAGCAGGTGCTGCAGGTGCCGGCGAAATGCCGGGACATTGCCCAGCGGGCCTTTCAGGGCGACCAGGGCCTCGCGCAGCGCCAGCAGCTTGTTCAGCTCCGGCACCTGGCGAGCGATCTGGTCGGGGCCGAAGTCGTTGATCGTCCTGAACTGCAGCTCGACCGCCAGCTCGGCGTCGGCGACAGGGTTGAGTGCCGAAGGGACCGAGAGGCTCAGCTTGACGTCGGCGTCCTTGAGCACGCTGTCGAAGCTGTGCTTGTCGATGCGCATGGGTTGGCGGTCCTCCAGGTTGCGGTTGTCGACCAGGCCGAAGTCACCCAGCACCAGCATCTTGTGCGGCAGTTCAATCTCGGCCTGTTGATCCCCCGTGGCGGGTACATACTTGATGTTGATGCGCTCTTTGGGCGCAACGGAACTTGAGTTTCTGGACATGATGTAAGTTTATTCCTGATGCTGAAGTTTGTGGGGTGTTGTGCTTGTGGGAAGTTTTTTAGAATTTTGTAGGAGGGGTCCTACATATTTGTTTTTATATACACGTTAATGTTTTGGTGATGTAAATTGCCCTTAGACGATGCTGAAATGAAGTAATCAAAGTCGAGTCTAAAAATGTAAGAAAATATTTGATTGTTTGTGGTGGTGAGGTTGTTCTAGGCTTGCGTCAAGTCTGTTTTTTAGCGATGGCTAATTGTCTTTTTTCTATTGCTTTGCATGTTCCCAATAAGAAGTTGCATCGAGCCGTGAGGTCTAATTCTGGTGTGCAATCCATATAGTTGCGTGCTTGGTCTGGCATTGTTCGCGCTGCTGGAACCGACCTTTGCAGCCCCTGTGCGGGACTGCACGGGGATTGTTTCCAATGTCGAGCGCCTGGCGTGTTTCGATGAGGCGGCGGGAACGCCGGCGCGCGTGCCGACGATCGGCAGGGGATGGTCGGCCCCGGAGCTCGATGCCCCGAGCGTGGCTCGGGTCATGGCCAACGAGACCCGACGAGCGCCCGACAATCTGGCATTCATCCTGGGGGCCGAGGACGACAAGCGGACAGGGCGGCGGCAGGTCGTGATCTCCGCACCGGCTATCGCGACCTCCGAGCCGCGCCCCTATCTCGCCGTCAGCTGTGTACAGAACATCTCCAGGCTGCAGTTGCTCACCGCCGAACCCGTCCAGGGCAATCGGGTGACCTTGCAACTGCGTACGGAGCATCGGTCGACCCGCTCGCTGGCCTGGCAGGTGCTGGAAAACGGCCAGGTGCTGGATGCCGGGCGCGGCTTGCCCGCCATCGAGCAGATCAAGGTACTGCAGGGTGCCCAGCGCATCCTTGTGGTCAGTGATCATCCGGCCCTCGATGGCTTGCGTTTCGATGCGCAGGGGTTGGACCCGTTGATTGACCAGGCGCGCACAGCATGTCGCTGGTAGCGCCGGTGTCGACCGAGGAGGTCGCCAGGTTGCTGGCGCCCGTCGACCCGCTCGCGCCAGCGGGTTATTTCGATATCGAGGACGAAACCTACCAGGCGATCGATCAGGAGATGGTCAAGCTGGGAGGGCTGCATGAAGCCGCCATCGATTGGCCCTACATCGAGGAAGCCTCCCGTCACTACCTGAGCGGCCAGTGCAAGCACTTGCGTATCGTCGGGCACCTCAGTGTCGCCTGGCTGCGCACGGGATGCTGGGAGCGCTGGTGTTGCACGCTGACGTTGCTGGCAGGCATGGTCGAGCACTATTGGGAAAGCGCCCATCCCAAGCCAGGCCCCAAGGGCTTCCTGGGCAAGCGCAAGCTGGTCGGGCTGCTGCTCGGGCGCCTGTCGGCGGCGTTGCCCGGCCTCGACCGCTTCAGTTACACCCCGGCCTGCAAGCAGGCCGCCCAGCAGGCATTGGCCTGCCTGCAACAGCAGGCACCCCTGGCGCAGCTCGATCCTGCCGCGCTGAGCGAGCTGGAGCGCGCGCTGCTCAAGCAGGCCGAGCAGGCGATGGGGACTGCGCAACCCAGTCGCAAGGAATCCTCGCCACCCCAGGCGCCCGTCGCACCACTGACCGATGTGTTTCGACCTGCCAGTACCACTCTCTCCCTGGGGAACGAACGTGAGACCCGTCGTGCGGTACTGGGCATGGCCGAGTTCATCAACCAGCAGGATATCTACGATCCGACGGGCTACCAGCTGAGGCGCTTCGGCCTGTGGGCGCATATCCAGACACTGCCCTCCACGCGTCAGGGGCTTCGCACCGAGTTGATGGCGGTGCCTGCCGACATTGTCGGCGGGTACGAGGACGCGCTGTCTGCTTCGGCGCTCGACCCGACCCTGTTGATGAAAGTCGAGCGAAGTGTCGCGGCCGCCCCTTACTGGATTCGCGGCAGCTATCTGGCGGCGGGCATCGCCACGCGCCTGGCAATGAACGAAGTCGCCGAGGCCATTCGCTGTGCCACTGCCAGGTTCGTACGGCGCCTGCCGGCGCTTGAGCAATTGTGCTTCAGCGACGGCACCGCGTTTGTCGATGACCAGTGCCTGGCCTGGCTCAGGGGCAGCCAGGCAACGCTGGCAGGGGATGGCGCCACCCAGGCGTTCATCGGCCTGCGCGAGGAGCTGGCCAGCCAGCTCGAGGTCGAGGGCGTGGAACCAGTGCTGTTGAAGCTGCAAGGGCTGCAAGCGGACTACCGATCACCACGCGAGCGTTGCCACAGCACGGTGATCGCCGCCGATCTGCTGGCCTCACGGGGCGTGTCCTGGCTCGCCCAGGAGCTGTGCGCGAATGTCGCCCGCACCATGCGTGGCATGACTGCCGAGGCGTGGGAGCCCGAGGTCTACCAGCAGCTGCAGCAGTTCGCCGCGACATCAGGATTGAACGATCAGAACAGGGAGTCTTGAACCGCCATGAGCAAACTCTGGGCGCTTTTCAAACGTTGGGGCCTGCCGCTGGCGTCCCGAATCAATCTGGCCATGCCGCTGTTGCTGGGCCTCGGAGCGGTGTTGCTGCTGGTGCTGATCTGGTGGCTCGGGCCGCAATGGCAGTGGCACGGACAGCAGCCGTTGGCCAGCCTGACGCATCGCAGCGTCGCCACACTGCTGCTGGTGTTGTTGCCGTTGCTGATCTGGCTGTTCGTGCTGCGTGCGCGCTTTCAACGGCTGCAGGCCGAATGCCAGCGGGATATCGAGGCGAGCGCCGACCCGATATTGCCTGTGCTCCGGTCTCAGCAGCGCGCCCTCGATGCGGGGCTGGCAAGCTACCTGGAGCATGCCGGCGGGTATGGTGCGTTGTATCGGTTGCCCTGGTATCTGCTGCTGGGCGACGAGGGCGCGGGCAAGACCAGCCTGATGGAGCGCTCGGACCAGCGCTTTTCCCTGACGCGGATCGGCAAGGTCCAGGCACACGGGCGCCAGGACGAGGCGTTGGCCTATCCCGTGGACTGGTGGATCAGCGACGATGCGGTGGTCATCGACCCGCCGGGGGCGCTCATGACCCGGCAGGCTCCGGATGGCAACCTGCCCGACACGCTCGACAAGGCCAGGCCGGCACTGCCGGCTGGCACCCAGGCGCGGTTATGGATGCACCTGCTGGGTTGGCTGGCCCGCACGCGCAGTCGCAACGCCCTCAATGGCGTCGTGCTGGTCGTCGATCTTGCCGCCTTGCAGCTGGCCACGCCGCAGCAGCGCATGGCCTTGGCCCAGGTGTTGCGGGCTCGCCTGCATGAGGTGAGCAACCAGTTGGGCGCACGGTTGCCCGTGTATGTCGTGCTGAGCAAGTTCGATTTGCTGGATGGTTTCGAGCAGTTGTTTGCGCGCCTGACGCAAGCCGAGCGTGAGCGGATGCTCGGGTTCACCTTCAGGCTGGATGCCGTCAGCGCGTTCGATGCCTGGCTGGATGAGCTGGCCGAGCAATACGACTGGCTGGTCAGGCGGACCGAGGAGCAGGTGCTCAACGACCTGGGTGTGCTGGGCAAGACCGACCTGCGTGAACGGCTGGTGTCCTTGCAGGGCCAACTGCTTGGCCTGCGGCCGATACTGCTGGCGTTCCTGCGCGAGATGCTGGTGAGTGATCGCTTCACCACGCCTGCACTGGTGCGGGGCCTGTACCTGTCCTCGATGCTTCAGCAGGGCCAGGTGCTCAACGCCTTCCAGCGCAATGTGGCCCATCCCTTCAAGGCCGATGCGCCGGTCAGCGAGGGCAAGCCCCAGGGCCGGCAACAGGCGTATTTTGCCCAACGCCTGTTCCAGCAGGTGGTGTATCCGGAGGCCGGGCTGGCCGGCGACAACATCAGGGTGGCGCTAGGCAAGCGACGCCTGCTGTGGGTGGGCTCGGGGGTCGGGGCATTGGCGTTGGTCGTCATGGGCAGCGCCTGGCAGCGCTACTACGAGGCCAACAGCGACAAGGTGGCCAGGGTCCTGGACATGAGCCGCGCATTCGGCAGCAATGAACTGGATCAGCGGCTGGACCCTACCGGGCGCAACCTGCTGGCGCCACTGGAGCAGATTCGCGAGGCAGTGGCCGTGTTCGGCGACTATCGATCGGCCTGGCCGGTGGTGGCGGACCTGGGGCTCTACCAGGGGCGCCTGCTGGGGCCGCGGGTCGATGAGGCCTACCTGAGCCTGTTGTCCAGGCGCTTCCTGCCGGCCGTTGCCAGCGGAGTGATCGATGCCATGGATGCCGCTCCTGTGGGCAGCGAGCAGCAGATGGCCGCGCTCAGGGTGTACCGGATGATCGAGGACCGCCACAACCGTCGGCCGCAATGGGTCGAGCAGTGGATGGCCCGGCAATGGCAGGCAGCCTTTCCTGGCCAGGGGCAACTGCAGCAGGCCCTCATGCGTCACCTGCAATACGCCCTGGCCTATGCCGATACCGAGCTGCCACAGTTCCGCCAGCGGCTTGACCAGGCCCAGCAAGGCCTGCGTGAGGTGCCACTGGCGCAGCGGGTGTATGTCAGCCTGAAGCAGCAGGCCCAGGAGCAGTTGCACAATGGCCTGGACCTGCGCCACGAGGTCGGGCCTGCCTTCGATTCGGTGTTCCAGCTCAGGTCCGGCGATGCCCAGGTGCCCGCTGACCTGTTCCTGGCGCCCATGCTGACTGCCAAGGGCTTCAGCGAATACTTCATGCCCCGCAGCGCGCAGGTCACCGACCTGGCAATGGTCGATCAGTGGGCGCTGGGCGAGCGCCGCCAGTTGGACTATTCACCGGCTGATCGCGAAGTACTGATCGAGGGTATCCACAACCTCTACAGTGCGGACTATATCGACAGCTGGCGGCGAGCCCTGAACGCACTCGCGATTGCCCGTTTCCGCGACCTGGAGCACGGGGTCTCGGTACTGGGGCAATTGACCGGGCCGGCAGAGCCGTTGCGTCGACTGCTGGAGAGCGTGCGCGCCAATACGGCAATGCCCACACTGGCGGACAACGCAGAGGCCCCGAATCTGGCGGTGCAGGCGGCCGACCAGCATCTGGTTGGTGTTCGCCGGGCCTTCTTGGGCTTGAACGACATGCTGCAGGCCAAAGGCGACAGGCCCAGCTATTACGATGAAACCTTGAGCGCGATTGCCGCCGTCCACGACCAGGCGAGAGGGGTACAGGACAGCCCCGACAGGGGCAAGGCCGCTCTGCAGGCGGTGCTGCAGCGTTTTTCGATGAGCGGCGCGGACCCGATTGCCACCTTGCAGCGGGTTGCGACAGGGCTGCCAGAGCCGGTCGGACAGCAGGTGAGGGCCGTCGCGGACCAGACGGCGCAAGTGCTGGTCGTAGAGGCGCTGCGCGAGCTCGAGCGGCGCTGGGATGCCGACGTCTACAGCTTCTTCCAGCAGCGGCTGGCAGGACGATATCCCTTTGTGGCCGGAGGACCTGATGCCGCCCTCGATGATTTCGAGGCGTTCTTCGGGCCCAAGGGGCGCCTGCAGCAGTTCCAGGACCGGTACCTGAACGCATTCATCAAGGACAACCTCGACGCGCTGTACGCCGAGAACCAGGATGGCTACCTGATTCGCAACGAAGTCATCGACCAACTCGCCCTGGCAGACCGTATTCGCGAAACGTTCTTTGACCCGCGCGGCAACCTCGGCGTGCAGTTCAGCATCGAGCCCCTGGGGCTCAGCGCCAATCAGAGCACCAGCTTGCTGGACCTCGATGGTCAACTGGTCTCCTACACCCACGGCCCCAGCCAGATCACCGGTGTGATCTGGCCCAACACGCTTGGCCAGCAGGTACGCAGCAACCTCACCCTGCTCAGGCTCAATGGCAACAGCAGCAGCCTGGAATACCGGGGCCCCTGGTCGATGTTCCGCCTGCTCAGCCGTGGCGCCCTGAATGGCCGCAGCGCCACCGCGGTGGACCTGAGCTTCAAGACCGGTGACGGTGTGATGCGCTATCGGCTCAGTTCGGAGAAAGCCTTCAACCCGATCACCCAGCAGCCGTTCAAGGGCTTCAAGTTGCCGCGTACCTTGCTGCAGCAACCTATCGCAGATGCACCGCAGGCCATATGAGCCAAGGTTGATAGTGCACAAGAAACGGAGAGCTTCCCGGCACCACGCCACCCGATAGTACCCCGCGCACCCTGCACCCAACTTCAGGACGAGGTACTTATCATGCAACTGGCAGGCAAAGTGGCAATCATCACCGGCGCCAGCTCCGGTATCGGCCGAGCTGCGGCGACATTGTTCGCCCGGCACGGCGCCAACCTTGTGCTCACGGCTCGGCGCGAGGTCGAGCTTGAGCAGTTGACGGCGGACATCGCGGCGGCAGGGCAAGGCCAGGCCGTTGCCGTGGCCGGCGACATCACCGATACGGCATTGGTCAGGGAACTGGTGGACGTGGCGGTGGCGTGCTTCGGTGGCCTGGACATCGCCTTCAACAATGCCGGTACCCTCGGTGAACTGGCCGCCGTCCCCGAGCTGTCCCTGGAGGGCTGGCAACACACCCTGCACACCAACCTCACCAGCGCCTTCCTCTGCGCCCAGGCGCAGATTCCGGCGTTGCTGGCCCGTGGCGGTGGCTCGCTGATTTTCACCTCGACCTTTGTCGGCCACAGCGTGGGCATGCCGGGCATGGCCGCCTATGCGGCGAGCAAAGCCGGGCTGGTCGGGCTGGTCCAGGTCATTGCGGCGGAGCAGGGCAGTCGCGGCATACGCGCCAACGCGTTGCTGCCCGGCGGTACCGATACGCCCATGGGCCGTAGTGCGATGAACAGCCCCGAGGCTCGGGCCCATGTCGAAGGGCTGCATGCCCTCAAGCGCCTGGCCCGGCCGCAGGAAATCGCCGAGGCGGCGTTGTTTTTGGCGTCGCAGGCATCGAGTTTCATGACCGGGACGGCCATGGTGGTGGATGGCGGGGTTTCGGTGGTGCGGGGGTGAGGTGGGCTGCAGGTTCCGCGTGGTGCTGTGGAAACGATCGCGGGGCAAGCCCGCTCCCACGCAGGTCCAGTTACTACACGCAAGTTCAGTTACCCGTAGATTGAACGGGGCTGCCTAGCAGCCCCGAGCGCTTGCATCAATCCGCCGGTTTGGGCGCGAAACGCAGGATCAGGCAGGCGATCACCGCCGACAGCAGCGAGCCCAGCAGGATGCCGATCTTGGCCGCGTCGATCTTATCGGCCTGGCCGGGGAAGGCCAGCTCGCCGATGAACAGGCTCATGGTGAAGCCGATGCCGCACAGCATCGCCACGCCGTAGATCTGCAGCCAGCTGGCGCCATGGGGCTTGCTGGCCAGGCCGGTCTTGACCGCCAGCAGCACGCCGCCGAACACGCCGAGCTGCTTGCCCAGCAGCAGGCCCAGGGCAATGGCCAGTGGCAGCGGGGCGAAGATGTCGCTCAGGCCCAGGTCGCCGAACGAGACGCCGGCGTTGGCGAAGCCGAAGGCCGGCACGATGAGGAAGCCGACCCAGGGCGCCAGGCCATGCTCCAGCTTGAGCAGCGGGCTGGCTTCGCGGGCCTCGCTGTCGCCGGTGCTGTAGGGGATCAGCAGGGCACCGACCACGCCGGCGATGGTGGCGTGCACGCCCGACAGCAGGGTCACGTACCACAGCGCGGCCACGCCGATCAGGTAGGGCCACAGGCTGACCACACGCAGGCGATTGCACGCCAGCAGCACGGCGACGATGCCGGCGGCGCCGGCCAGGGCCAGCAGGTTCAGCGACGAGGTGTAGAACACGGCGATGATTGCCACCGCGCCCATGTCGTCGATGATCGCCACCGAGACCAGCATCACCTTGAGCGACAGCGGCGCGTGCCGGCCGAGCAGGGCCAGGGCACCGACGGCGAAGGCGATGTCGGTGGCGGCCGGGATCGCCCAGCCGTCGGCCAGGCCCGGCTCGCCACGGGACACCGCCAGGTAGATGAGCGCCGGCACGGCCATGCCCATCAGTGCCGGCAGGGCCGGCAGGCGACGCTGCTCCCAGCTGGCCAGGCGGCCGTCGACCAGCTCGCGCTTGATCTCCAGGCCCACCAGCAGGAAGAAGATCGCCATCAGGCCATCGTTGATCCACATGTGCACGGTCATCGGGCCGAGCTTTTCGGTCAGCACCGGACCGACGGGCAGGTGCAGCAGGTGCTGGTAGGCACTGGCCCAGGGACTGTTGGCGATGACGATGGCCAGCGCGGCGGTGAACATCAGCAAGACGCCGCCAGCCGCCTCGGTGGCCAGCAGGTGCCGCAGCATCGAGCGCGGCTTGACGGGTGGAAGGGGTGCGGTCATGTAACGCTCCTCGTTCATGGCATCACCCTCGCGGTGGCAGTGGCGCGGCGGGCAACGGGCACGGCGGGACGCTGGCTCCGGACAAGACGGGCCACTGCGGCGAAGGGCGAGAAGAAGGATAGGAAATGCGGCGCAACAACCCACGCCGTGAAGACACGGGGCAGGAAGGGCCATGGGGAATGGAGGCATGCGTGCAACATGGACAAATCTCACGGAAAACAAATGAATGTTCTCCGTATTCGGGAAGGCTCCCGGGCGCACGCAGCACACGCCAGGCGGCCATTCTAACGGTGCGGGCGAAGGTGTGTGTTGCATTTTTGCATCGAAATGTTGCCAAGCGAAGGTATCGCTTCGTGGCAGCGTGTTCGACGACAGAGTTGCGGCGCTCGATCTGATAGGCGCTGCAAGGCTTTCGGCGAACACCTGGAGCCCCCCCGGTCTAATGTCGGCGCCATCGGTGGCGCGATGGCCACGGTCCTGGCCCACATGCTCGGTTAGCTGCTGATGACCGAGCCGGCCATGCCCACCCCGGACAGGTCAATGCCCGACCAGTTGCTCCAGCAGGCGCTGCTTGTGCTGGAACAACAGCGCCGTATCGCGTTGTCGCGGATGTGCCAGCTCCAGTTGCACCTGCTCGCCGATGCGCCCCGGATTGGCCTCCATCACGATCACCCGGTCGCCCAGGTACAAGGCCTCCTCGATATCGTGGGTGACCATGATCACCGTGCAGCGCTCCTGCACCCAGATGCGCTGCAGCTCCTGCTGCAGGCGCACGCGGGTCAGGGCATCGAGGGCGCCGAAGGGCTCGTCGAGCAGCAGCACCTTGGGCTTGTTCACCAGCGCCCGGGCGATCGCGCCGCGCTGGGCCATGCCGCCGGAGAGCTGGTGCGGATAGGCCTGCTCGTAGCCTCGCAGGCCGACCAGGGCGATGTGCTCATCGACCAGGCGCTGCTTCTGCGCCGTGCCCAGGTCATGGTTCTTCAAGGCCAGGGCGATGTTCTGCTGCAACGTCATCCAGGGGAACAGGCGGTGGTCCTGGAACACGATGCCGCGCTCCAGGCCCGGGCCGTTCAGCGGCTGGCCGTCGAGCAGGATCTGCCCCTGGTAGTCCGGGTCCAGGCCGACGAGCAGGCGCAGCAGGGTGGACTTGCCGCAGCCGCTGGCGCCAAGGATGCTGACGAACTCGCCAGGGCGGATGTCCAGGTCGATGCCTTGCAGCACCGGCACGGGCCGGCCCTTGAGCGGGTAGGTCTTGCTCAGGTTGCGGATGCTCAGCGCGCCGGTCTGCACGTGGGCGGGAAGGGATTGGGCGATGGCGGTCATGGTCGGGCCTTTCAACGGGTGGGGCGCCAGCGCAGCAAGCGGCGGGCGAGCAGGGTGGACAGCCAGGTCATCAGGTAGCCGCACAGGCCGATGCACAGCACGCAGATCACGATGATCTCCATGCGTGCGCCGGCCTCGGCGTTCATCATCAGGTTGCCCAGGCCGGCGCCGGAGGCGAGGAACAGCTCGCTGCCGACCGCCGTGACCCAGGCGAAGGCCAGGGCCTGCAGCACACCGGTGACGATGCTCGGCAGGGCGGCGGGCAGCAGCACCAGGCGCAATTGCTGCCAGTGCCCGAGCGCCAGCACCTGGCCGACTTCGCGATGGCGCACATCGACCTGGCGCAGGCCCTCGAAGGTGTTGAGCACCATCGGGTACAGTGCCGCCAGGCTGACGATCAGCAGCTTCGACGCTTCGCCGTTGCCCAGCCATAGGGCGATCAGCGGGATCCAGCCGAGCATCGGCACCTGGCGCAGGGCGTGGAACAACGGTGCCACCAGGCGGTTGGCCAGGGGCGACAGGGCCATGAGCGCGCCCAGAGCGACGCCACCGACGATGCCCAGGGCGAGGCCGGCGCTGGTGCGGGCCAGGCTGGCCAGCAGGTTGACCAGCAGCTCGCCGTTGCCCAGCAGTTCCACCAGGGCCTGGCCGATGGTCGCCAATGGCACGAAGGCGTAGGCGCCGGCGGCGTCCTGGCGCGAGGCCAGTTCCCAGGCGCCGATCAGCAGCAGTGGCAGCAGCAGGCCACGCAGGTTGCGCAGATTCATCATTACCTCCCGGCTTGCCAGCCGGACAGGCGCCGTTCGACACGGCGCAGCGAGAAGTCCAGGGCAAAGCCGATCACCCCGGTGATCGCCACGCCCACCATCACCACATCGATGCGCAGCATCTGCCGGCCCATCTCGATCATCTGCCCCAGGCCGCTGTCGGCCGCCAGCAACTCGCAGGCCACCAGCACCACCCAGGCGCGGGTCAGGGCCACGCGCACGCCGGTGACGATGGCCGGCACCGCGGCGGGCAGGGCGATGCGTGCGACCAGGGTCGGCCAGCGCAGGCGGTACACGGCGGCCACTTCGAAGTGGCTGCGGGGGATGGCGCGGATGCCCTCGACCGTGGCCAGGGCCACCGGGAAGAACGCGGTCTTGGCGACGATCACCACCTTGAAGGTCTCGTCGATACCCAATAGCAGCACCAGCATCGGGATCAGGGCGATGCTGGGGATCTGCCGCAGGGTATGGAACAGCGGCGCGCAATAGGCCTCGACCGTGTCTGACAGGGCCATGGCCGTGCCGAACGCAAGGCCGGCCAGCGCGCCGGCGGCGAAGCCCAGCGACAGGCGCGACAGGCTGCCGGCCAGGTGCTCCTGCAATTCGCCGGTGGCCAGCAGGTCGGCGAAGCTGCGCCAGACCTCCAGGGGCGGCACCAGCAGGTTGGCCGGGAACAGTGCGGCGTCGGCGACTGCAGCCCACAAGGCGAGCAGGGCCAGGGGCGAGACCAGCCAGGTGAGGGCTTTGAATGGGGACATGGCGAACCTTGTGCACGGCGGGTGATACCGAGGTATCGCAATCGCCGTGCCAGGGATCAGGTTACGGTTTTACAGGGGCTGCGAGCGGGGCTGCTGGTGGCGCAGCAGTGGGGTGTTGCTGTGGCAACAGTCGCTCAGCAATGGCTCGGGATATTCGCGGGGGACTGGCTTGCAGCGTCCTGGCGGGAAAGCCAAGCCACGGCACACAGCGCCATCCCCGCCACATTCAGCGAAACCGGGTTGAAGGCATCCACCAGCATCGAGGGTTGCATCACCGCCACATCCACCAGCAGGCCCAGCAATACCGCTGCGCCGACCAGCAACGGCCAGACCAGCCGTGGCATCAGCAGCAGGGCGGCGAGCGCCAGTTCGGCCACGCCGGCGGCCTGTGACAACCAGGTGGCGTGTGCCAGCCCGTGGGCTTGCAGCAGCACCTGTTCACCGGGGCTAAGAATGATCAGCTTGGGTACCAGCCCATGGTAGGCGAACACGAAGGCCAGGCTGGCCCGGGCCAGCCAATGGACCTGGTGGAGACGGCTCATGGCTGCTCCTCGAGGAAACGATGCCGGTGGTCCGGGCTGGGCAGCAGGCATTGGTCGTATCGGCCGAACAGCCGATAGCGGTTGAGCGCCACGCGGTCGTACAGCCAGTCCCGCAATCTGCGGGGACACAGGCGCAGCACGCGCAGCAGCGGCCAGGCACCGGGCAGCTGGCGGACCACCTCGAAGAAGGCCTCGGAGCGTACCCAGTAGTGTCGATCGCGGATCACCGCCATGGTGTCGAACGCTGTCACCGGCAGGCCTGCCCAGGCCAGCAGGGCCTGGCCTTGCGCTGATTGGACCGTGGCCAGGCGGATACGCAAGTGGCGATCATGGCGGATAACGAACCTCGCCCAGCCGTTGCACAGCCTGCACACACCGTCGAACAGCAACACGGTTTCCCCTGGCGCAAGCAGTGGGGCAGGGGAAGGGCGTATCAGTGAGGCGAGCATGGCTTGCTTCCGTTCAGGCTGGAAGTGGCATTTTAGAGGGCTTGAGTGGGAAATGGCGAGCCACCGGCGGTGGGCGCAAACCACTTCCTCAGGGATGGGTCGGTTCAAGGGCGATAGCCGAACCGTTATCATGCGCGCCCGACATTGGAGTGCCCCATGGCCAAAGACATCGACAACCCCTGCGTCTCGCTGTGCCAGCTCAACAGCGAGTTGTGCGTGAGCTGCGGCCGTACCCGGGACGAGATCCGCAAATGGCGGGGCATGAAACGCCCGGAGAAGATGGCGACCGTGCAGCGGGCCGCGACGCGGATGAAGGCCATCGTCAAGAAAAACGCCAGGCGTTCGATCTGAGAGACGCCGAACACCTTGAGAGGGCTGGCCTAGACTTGCGCTGACGACCGTATCCGTGGGAGAGCCCCATGCGCAGACTCTGGCAAAAGTACCTCGCACTGCTCGACGCCGACCTCAGTGCCAAGGTCTTCGACAATTTCAAGAACCTGTTGGTGTGCGCGCTGCTGTTCGCCGCAGGCACCGAGGCGATCCACGGCAACCAGCAGGTCCTGCTGGGGCTGTGGGTGTTCAGTTTCACCGGCTGGGGGTTGATCCTGGTGTCGGCGCTGCTGTTTCTGCTGAATGTCAGCGATACCTTGCACCGCCTGGCGAAGTTGCCCTATCACACGGTACTGCAGGTGACCCTGTGCCTGGTCTACCTGATCCTGGCGTCGCGGGTGGTCGAGATCGTCTGGAGTTTCAGGGCGGAGTAGGCATCGCGGCGGATTCGGGCCGGGGGTTGTCCCTTTTATGGCCTTTGGGGTGTAAGGGTTATTGACCGGGTGAGGGCCTCCAGGTGTCCACCGCAACCCTTACAGCGCCTATCAGATCGAGCGCCGCCCGCGCGGCGCATCGCGGCACAAGGCCACTCCCACAGGGATCGCGCCAGATTCTAAAAATTGAGCAAGACAGTTGCTCCCACATCTGTTTCGGGCCAATTTCTCCTGTGCCATTACCTGGTCCGCCTTGTTGGTACAACGCGGTTTCAGCGTGGGCGCCACTGTCGCTCCACCTGTCTCAAGACATGCGCCAAGGCGGGCAACCATGGCCTGACAGGTTCGGCACGTTGCAACAAATGTGGGAGCGGCCTTGCGTCGCGATGCGCCGCGCGGGCGGCGCTCGATCTCATAGGCGCTGCAACGCTAACGTCGAACACCTTGAAAAGCCCGGGCACCGCATGCAGATGAGCGGCCGACCTCCAACTCGTCGCCAGCCAACACTTCCCGGCAAAAATCCCGGATAATGCCCGCCATTTATCCGTTCCCGCCCGCTTTTGGTACCCCTGCGCATGGAAATCAAGGTCAATTTTCTCGACAACCTTCGTCTCGAAGCCAAGTTCGACGACTTCACGGTGATCGCCGACCAGCCGATCCGCTACAAGGGCGACGGCTCGGCCCCGGGGCCGTTCGACTACTTCCTGGCGTCGTCGGCCCTGTGCGCGGCGTACTTCGTCAAGCTGTACTGCCAGACCCGCGATATTCCGACCGAGAACATCCGCCTGTCGCAGAACAACATCGTCGACCCCGAGAACCGCTACAACCAGATCTTCAAGATCCAGGTCGAGCTGCCCGAGGACATCTCCGAGAAGGACCGCCAGGGCATCCTGCGCTCCATCGACCGCTGCACCGTGAAGAAGGTGGTGCAGACCGGCCCCGAGTTCATCATCGAGGAGGTCGACAACCTCGACGCCGATGCCCAGGCGCTGCTGATGCCGGTGTCCGACAGCACCACCTACATCCCGGGCAAGGACCTGCCGCTGGAGCAGACCATCGCCAACATGTCGGCGATCCTCGCAGGCCTGGGGATGAAGATCGAGATCGCCTCGTGGCGCAACATCGTGCCCAACGTCTGGTCGCTGCACGTGCGCGACGCGCAGTCGCCGATGTGCTTTACCAACGGCAAGGGCGCGACCAAGGAAGCGGCGCTGGCCTCGGCGCTGGGCGAGTTCATCGAGCGGCTGAACTGCAACTTCTTCTACAACGACCAGTTCTGGGGCGAGGACATCGCCAACGCGGCGTTCGTGCACTACCCCAACGAGCAGTGGTTCAAACCAGGGCCCAAGGACGCGCTGCCGGCCGAGATCCTCGACGAGCACTGCCTGCAGATCTTCAACCCCGACGGCGAGCTGCGCGGTTCGCACCTGTACGACACCAACTCGGGCAACAAGGAGCGTGGCATCTGCTCGCTGCCGTTCGTGCGCCAGTCGGACGGTGAGACGGTGTACTTCCCGTCCAACCTGATCGAGAACCTGTACCTGAGCAACGGCATGAGCGCCGGCAACACCCTGGCCGAGGCGCAGGTGCAGTGCCTGTCGGAGATCTTCGAGCGGGCGGTCAAGCGCGAGATCCTCGAAGGCGAGCTGTGCCTGCCGGACGTGCCGCAGGAAGTGCTGGCCAAGTACCCGGGCATCGTCGCCGGCATCCAGGGGCTGGAGGAGCAGGGCTTCCCGGTGCTGGTCAAGGACGCGTCGCTGGGCGGTGAGTTCCCGGTGATGTGCGTGACCCTGATGAACCCGCGCACCGGTGGCGTGTTCGCCTCGTTCGGCGCTCACCCGAGCTTCGAGGTGGCGCTGGAACGCAGCCTCACCGAGCTGCTCCAGGGCCGCAGCTTCGAGGGCCTGAACGACCTGCCGCAACCGACCTTCGACAGCCTGGCGCTGACCGAGCCGAACAACTTCGTCGAGCACTTCATCGATTCCAGCGGCGTGGTGTCGTGGCGCTTCTTCGGCGCCAAGGCCGACTTCGAGTTCGTCGAGTGGGACTTCTCGGGCCACGGCGAGGACTCCAACCAGCAGGAGGCCCAGACCCTGTTCGGCATCCTCGAAGACCTGGGCAAGGAGGTGTACATGGCCGTGTACGACGACCTCGGCGCCACCGCCTGCCGCATTCTGGTGCCGGGCTATTCGGAGATCTACCCGGTCGAGGACCTGATCTGGGACAACACCAACCGCGCCCTGGGTTTCCGGGCCGACATCCTCAACCTGCACAAGCTGGACAACCGTTCGCTGAAGCTGCTGCTCAAGCGCCTGGACAACGCCGAGGTGGACGACTACACCACCATCACCACGCTGATCGGCGTCGAGTTCGACGACAACACGGTGTGGGGCCAGCTGACCATCCTCGAGCTGAAGCTGCTGATCCACCTGGTGCTGCAGCGTTTCGAGGACGCCAAGGAGCTGGTCGAGATGTTCCTGCAGTTCAACGACAACACCGTCGAGCGCGGGCTGTTCTACCAGGCGCTGAACGTGGTGCTGGAGGTGGTGCTGGACGATGAGCTGGAGATGGCCGACTACGAGCACAACTTCCGGCGCATGTTCGGCAATGAGCGGATGGACGCGGTGCTGGGCTCGGTGGATGGCAGCGTGCGCTTCCATGGGCTGACGCCGACCAACCTGCAACTCGAAGGGATGGACCGCCACCTGCGCCTGGTGGAAAGCTACAAGAAACTGCACGCGGCGCGGGCGCGGGCGGCAGGGCTCTGAGCCGAGCCGCTCGAATGAGTGAAAAGGGTCGCCTGGCGACTAATGCCAGTCAGTTAAGACCGTTGGGTCGCTGCGCGACCCTTCGCGGGTAAACCCGCTCCCACAAGTACAGCGCTCGCTTCAGCGTTTGCGCGATCCTGTGGGAGCGGGTTTACCCGCGAAGGGCTGCAAAGCAGCCCCAATAAGTGCGATGAAGCGCAATCCCACAGGCATTAGCCTGGCAACCCTTTTTCTTTAGCGCAACCGCAGCACCCGGTCCAGGGACAGTGCCCCGCCGCCCCGGGCGATCAGCAGCAGGAGCAGGCCGGCCCAGGAAAGGTGGGTGGGCCAGGCATCCGGGTAGACGAAGATCTCGATCACCAGGGTCATGCCCAGCAGGGCCAGGGCCGACAGTCGGGTGAACAGGCCGAGCACCAGCAACAGCGGGAACAAGTGCTCGGCGTAAGTCGCCAGGTGCGCCGCCAGCCAGGGTGACACCAGTGGCAAGGCGTACTCGCTCTGGAACAGCTCGTAGGTGCCGGGGGTGATGCTCAGCAGGCCTTCGACCTTGGTCCGACCGGACAGAAAGAAGATCGAGGCGATGCCCAGGCGGGCGACCAGGCACAGGACACTGTCGCCGAGCAAGCGTTGCAGCTGTGCGGCGGCGCGGTTCCAGTAAAGGCGCAGGCCGTGGGGCGATGGGCTGGCGTGGCTGATGTCCATGGCGTTTTCCTCAGGCGAAGGCGAGCGGGCGCAAGGCCCGGGCATTCAGCAGCCCGCCAAGCAGGTCACTGAAGTCCAGGTCGGGTTGGGCGTGCAGGGCAAGCTGTGAGGCCTTGTCCAATGTGTAGCCGGCGGCACAGGCATCGAGGAAGGTGCATCCCCCCAGGCTCAACGGCTGGTGGACGACGCCTTCACGGGCGCCGCTGAGCAGGGCGCCCTCGGCCACCCAGGGCCGATCCTCGGGCCAGGCCCTGCCGTCGCGGCTGTGGTGCCAGAGGCTGTAGGCAGGATGCTGGTCGAACCAGTGCCAGCGTACGCCGGAGCACGGGCTCAAGTGGCTGCGTTCGAGGTCCGAGGCGGTCATGCCGGCCAGGTCGGCCAATGTCAGCCAGGGCTCGTCGTCGGCGCCGAACGCTTCGCACCAGGCGTAGTCCAGCCGTGCGACGTCCGCCAGGTAGCAAAGCCCATGGACGGGCTGCAACGCCTCGAGAAATGCCGGAAACGCCGCGCCATAGCGGATCAGTCGCACATCACAGGGCGGCGATTGCCGGGCATATTCCGCGGTGGCGTCGTGCATCCATTGGCGCCCGACCAGGGTTTCGACGCTGGGAAAGTTGGCGCGCAGGGCCTCGACGCAACCGGCCAGCACCGTGTTGCGGTACACCGTGAACGCGGGCTGTGCTGTCAGTGCCGCCAGCTCAGGCGCGGGGCGCTGATAGACGGCGTCGATGAAGGCATTCTGGAACTGTCCGAGGCGCAGGTTCATGGCAAGGCTCCTGCCAGGTCGAGGGTGGCCTGGGCGAGGGCGCGTTCGGCGAGCAGTTCGTCAAACGCGGGGATGTTGCCGTCGCGTTCAATCAGGGTCGGACGCGGACCGATGCGGGCGATCAACTGCTGGTACAGCGACCACACCGGCGCGGCGATGGCGGCGTCGTGGGAATCGACCAGCAGTGCGCCCTGGGCGTCGTGACGGTGTCCGGCCAGGTGGATCTCGGTGATGGCCTGGGCAGGGAAGCGGGCGAGGTAGTTGGCGGCATCGAAGCCGAGATTGTAGGCACTGACGTACACATTGTTGACGTCCAGCAACAGGCCGCAGCCGGTGCGTCGCACCAGCTCGGCGAGGAAGTCGATCTCATCCAGGTCATGGCCCTGCAGGTGCAGGTAGTGGCTGGGGTTCTCGATGGAGATGCGGCACCCCAAAGCGTCCTGGGTGCGCTGGATGTTGTCGGCAATGCGGGCCAGGGCCTCGTCGCTGCGGGGGAAGGGCAGCAGGTCCGGATGATACTGGCCGCGCCAGGTCGACCAGGCCAGGTGTTCCGACACCAGGGCCGGGTGTACCTGGTCGATCAGGGTACGCAGGCGCCGCAGGTGCGTGGCGTCAGGTTCGGCATCCGCCGCCAGTGACAGTGCCACGCCGTGCAGCGACAGCGGATGGCGCTCGGCCATCCGCGCCAGCCAGGCCAGGCGAGGGCCGCCGACCATGTAGTTTTCCGGATGGACTTCGAACCACAACCCTTCGGCGTGGCAGGCCCAGGCCTGGTCATAGTGCTCGGCCTTGAGGCCGAGCCCTGCGCCCATCGGCGTATTTCCGTTCATGGTCGATGGCCTGTGCTCAGGATTTGATCGGGGTCAGCGAACCCATGCCGTTGGGGGTCTTGATCGAGGTGCAGGTACCCGTCGGCACGTTTTTCCACTGCATGCCGTCGTAGTCTTTTTTCGCGCTGCCGGCGCAGGTGGTGCCGGCGCCGGCCTTGCAGTCGTTCTTGCCGGCCATGGCCACGCCGTAGCATTTCTCCATGGTGGCCGCCTTGGTGGTGTCGTCGGCCAGGGCTGCGCCTGCCAGCGAGGCAAGGGCGAGGGCGGCGGTGGCGAGGGCGAGGGTTTTCATGGTGTCGTCTCCAGAAGATGGGGCCGTGGCGATGTACCGGCGGCTCATGGAGTAGTTCGCGGCGATAGGCGAGGCGGTTACAGCGCTTGCAAAATATTTTTCGCCACCTGCGCCGCCCACCTAAGGTAAGGAAGCGGCGTCGGTGCTTGCGCAGGGCGTTGCGGCGATGGTTGGATAAAAAAGAAACCCACAGACGGTGTAACCCCGGCGGCCGATGCAACGAACTAACCCACAGGATGTGCTCAGTGCACGCGAATCACAGCTGCAGGCCCTGCTGTTGCTTGGTCTGGCCGGTGACGCCGGGGCCTATCGCGAATTCCTCGCGGCGCTGGCGGTGCACTTGCGTGGTTTTTTGCGTCGGCGCCTGGCGCAACGACCGGCCGAGGTCGAAGACTTGCTGCAGGAGGTGCTGCTGGCGGTGCACAATGCCCGCCACACCTACCAGGCGCAGCAACCGTTGACCGCCTGGGTGCAGGCGATCGCCCGCTACAAGCTGGCCGACCACTGGCGCGGCCAGGCCCGGCGCGAGGCGCGCCACGAGCCGCTGGAGGATGACAGCGAGTTGTTCGCCTGTGGCGAAGAAGAGCCGGCCCAGGCCAGCCGGGACCTGAACAAGCTGCTCGGGCAGTTGCCCGACCGCCAGCGCCTGCCCATCGTCCACGTCAAGCTGGAAGGGCTGTCGGTGGAGGAAACCGCGCGTATCACCGGGTTGTCCAGTTCGGCGGTGAAGGTGGGCATACACCGGGGGCTCAAGGCCCTGGGAAGGTTGATTCGAGGTAAAGACGACCATGAAGACCGATGAGTTGATCAGCCTTTTGGCGACCGCCGCAGAGCCGGTGGATCGTCACGTGCTGGCGCGCCGCCTGCTGCTGGCGCTGCTGGCCGGCATGCTGGGCGCATTGTTGATGACCGTGGCCATCTACGGCGTGCGCAGCGATCTGGCCGAGGTGGCGCGCACGCCGTTGTTCTGGGCCAAGCTGGCCTTGCCCACCAGCCTGGGCCTGCTGGCCCTGTGGCTGACCCAGCGCCTGGCCAGGCCAGGTGTGCGCGGCGGCGCGCTGTGGGGATTGCTCGGCCTGCCGCTGCTGCTGGTGTGGCTGGGGGCAGCCGTCAGCCTGGCCGGCGCGCCGGTGGAGGCCCGCGCCGACCTGATCTTCGGCCGCACCTGGCGCACCTGCGCGTTGAACATCGCCCTGCTCTCGGCACCCGTATTCGCCGCCGTGTTCTGGGCCCTGCGCGGCCTGGCGCCGACCCGGCTGCGCCAGGCAGGCGCCGCCGGCGGGTTGCTCGCCGGATCCACCGCGACCCTCGTGTACTGCCTGCACTGCCCGGAAATGACGGTGCCGTTCTGGGGGCTGTGGTACCTGCTGGGGATGTTGCTGCCGACCGTCGTCGGGGCGTTGGCAGGGCCTCGGCTGCTGCGTTGGTGATTGGGTGCGGTTTTGCAGCACTAGACATTGGTCTATTGGCGCATTTGCGGGGATGGTCTTTTCTGTTGCATGCCCGACGTTCGAGCGTATGGGCGCAATCGATGTTTCGACCAGGGAGGTCATCATGAATGGAAAATGGCTGGCAGCCGCGATGCTGCTGTGGATGTTCTCGCTGACGGCACAGGCCGACTGCGCGGTACTGGGGCCAGGGGAGGATCCGTGCGCAGGTCCGGTGCTGGGCCCCACGACCTGCGTGTGCGAGCCCTGATCGCCTGAGGGTGCAAGGAAGAATCAATCATTGACCAGGAGGTTATCCGTGAAGAAAGCCATGTTGGCTGTGCTGCTGTCGTGGGGGCTCGTCGCCACGGCCCAGGCGTCGTGCCCAGTGTTCGGTCCGGGTAAGGATCCGTGTGCCGGGCCGGTGTTCGGCCCTTCCACCTGCCAGTGTCCCTGAAGCTCGGTCAGGGCAGGGGCCGCGCTTGTGTTCCCCTGTAGGAGCGGCCTTGTGCCGCGAAAGGGCTGCGCGTAGCAGCCCCGGCGATTTTGCATGATGTAGAGATCCTGGGGCCGCTACGCGCCCCTTTCGCGGCACAAGGCCGCTCCTACAGGGCAACGTGTGAAGCCTTCAAGCTGTGGTGACCAGGGGCAATGTCACCTGCAGCGCCAGCCCGCCCTCGGCCCGGCGCTGCGCCGAAATGCGGCCGCCATGGGCCTCGCAGATCGCCTGGGCGATCGACAGGCCCAGGCCACCACCACCGCTGACCCGTGCCCGTGACTGTTCGGCGCGCCAGAAGCGCACGAACATGTTGCCCAGGTCCTTTTGCTCGACAGCTTGCCCACGATCAAGAAACTCCAGCAGCACGCAGCCTTTGGCCTGGCACACGGCGACGCTGAGCTCGCGGCCGTCGGAGGCATATTTCAGGGCATTCTCGATCAGGATGTTGATCAGCTGGCCAACCCGCGCCGGGTCGGCCTCGATCACCACGTCATCGGCCAGCGCCGTGTGCAATTGCATTCCGGCGGCCTCGAACTGCGGCGCGAACCAGGCCAGGCGCTCCTCGACCAGCCTGGCCGGGGAGAACCGGCTGATGTGCAGGGGCAGCTGCCCGGCATGGGCCAGGGACAGCAGGTGCAGGTCGCCCACCAGGGTATTGAGGTTGTACAGCTGGTTCTGCACCAGGCGCAATTGCTCGGGGCACAGCGGGAACACCTCATCGAGCATGCCCTGTACCCGGCCCAGGGCGGCATTGAGCGGGGTGCGCAGTTCATGGGCCAGGTTGGAGCTCGACTCGGCCACTTCGCTTTCGTACAGCGCCAGGCGCTCGACCAGCTTGTTGAAGTCGGTGCACAGGCGCTGCATTTCCTTGGGCTGGCGCGGGTGCTGGCTGACCCGCACGCTGAGGTCGCCCTCGGCCACCCGCCGTGCCCCTACGGCGATCTGGCGGAACTGCCGGGACAGCGGCCTGGACAGGTACAGGCCGACCATCAGGGTGAACGGGATGACTACGATGACAAAGCCGTACAGCACCAGCCAGTCGATGCTGTTGCCGGGGCCGGGGAGAAAGTCGTGGATGTCGTAGTAGGTCTGCAGCAACTGCCACAGCCGGGACTCGTTGCGCGGCACATCGGCCAGGCCGGCCAGCAGCGCGGCGCGGTCCTCGGGCCGCATCGACTGCAGCACCAGGTAGTCGCTGATCCAGAAGTACAGGTACATGCACACGGTGATGGTGATCACCGCGCCAACGGCGAGCAGGGTCATTCTCAGGCCGACCCACAGCCACAGCGGACGTTTGCTCATGGCGGTCAGCGGAACCGATAGCCAACGGAGCGCACGGTCACCAGCGCGCCGCTGACGCCCAGGGCTGCGAGCTTGCGCCGCAGGTTGAGCACGTGGGTGTCGATGATACGTACCAGCGCATCGCTCTCGGGCATGCACAATTCGAGCAGTTCCTCGCGGCTGAAGGCCTTGCTCGGAGTGCGCAGCAGCGCGGCGAGCAGGAGCAGTTCCGAGCGGGTCAGGTCGAGCACCTGCTCCTCGCCATCGCTGGCCCGCACCCCGGCCACGAAACGCTCGGCATCGACCCAGACGCCCAGGCATTCCAGGCGCTGGCGACTGTCGGCCGGCGCGCCGTAGCGGCGCAGCACCGCGTGTACCCGGGCCACCACTTCCTTGGGGTTGCAGGGCTTGACCACGTAGTCGTCGGCGCCGTAGCGCAGGGCGCCGATCTTGTCCGGCTCGTCGCCGATGGCGGTGACCATGATCACCGGGGTGTCGGCGCCGCGGCGGATCTCGGTCAGCAGCTCCGGCCCGGACATTTTTGGCAGCATCATGTCCAGCAGCACGATCGCTGGCGTGCGCTGGCGGAACAGGGCCAGCCCGCGGGCGCCGTCCTCGGCGATGTCCACCTCGAAGCCATCGCGCTTCAGGTAGGCTTCCAGAATGCTTGCACTATCGGCGTCGTCCTCGACGATCAATACGCGCTTGGCGCTCATGGGTTGCCTCGTGGGTCGCGCAGCCCGGACAGCACCTCGGCGGCGGTAGTGACGTGGCCGAAGTGGTGTTTCCACAGGTCGATGCCCAGCTGCCCGGAACGGTCCAGCGAAGAGCCCATGGTCAGGTCGGTAACCAGCGTTGGCGTCAGGCCCGCATCGAACAGGGCGAAGCCGGCGGCCAGCACGCAGGTTTCGGTTTGCAACCCGCAGACCAGCACCCGCTCGACGCCGAGGCGCTTGATGTAGTCGAGGGTCTCGGTGGTCTGGCCGTAGCCATGCTTGACGAACACCTTGTCCGCCTCGACCAGGGCCACATCTTCAGCAGCCGGGTGCCAGCCGAGCTGGCGCTGGAACGGGGTCACCTGCTCGTCGTGCAGCTCGATCGAGGCGATGGTGGGGATGTGCGCCGACAGCACGCGGATGCCATCCACCAGTTTCTCGGAGGGGCTGAAGGTGGATTGCACATCGACGATGAGCAGGACTTGCTGCATGGCGGATTCCCGGGCGCGGTTCGAAGGTGGGCGAGTATACCGCCGCGCGCGGGAATTTTGCGCCAAGGGGCCGACACCGGGCTAAGCCAAGGCTCACGGACGGTGAATGTGTAACGTGGGAGCGGGCCTGTCGGAACGCCGCACCGCCCGGAACACCGGCACCGCCCGTGCCATGCATCGCGTCGCCTGCATTCCGGGCGGTGCGGCGTTCCGACAAGCCCGTTCCCACGCAGCCCTCTCACCGCAAGGGCTCATACAAGCTGCTAGGCCGCCAACCGCCCGCTGGCAATCGCCTCCGATGCCGCCAGCATCGCCCGCAGCAGCACCGCGCAACCGGCCGCGAGGTCCTCGGGGGCGGCGTTCTCGATTTCGTTGTGGCTGATGCCGCCCTCGCAGGGCACGAAGATCATCCCGGCCGGGCCCAGCTCGGCGAGGAAGATCGCGTCGTGCCCGGCGCCGCTGACGATGTCCATGTGCGCCAGGCCCAGGTTGCGCGCAGAGTTGCGCACCGCCTCGACACAGCCCTTGTCGAAGTACAAGGCGGGGAAGTCGGCGGTGGGCACCAGCTCGTAGCTCAGCCCGTGTTTCGCGGTGGTGGCCTCGATCACCTGGCGCACCTCGGCGATCATCGCGTCCAGTTGCTCGCCTTCGAGGTGACGGAAGTCCAGGGTCATGCGCACTTCGCCGGGGATCACATTGCGCGAGCCAGGGTAGGCCTGCAGGCAGCCGACCGTACCGCAGGCATGGGGTTGGTGGGCGAGGGCGGTGCGGTTGACCGCCTCGACCACGGCGGCGGCGCCGACCAGAGCGTCCTTGCGCAGGTGCATGGGGGTTGGGCCGGCGTGGGCCTCGACACCGCGCAGGGTCAGGTCGAACCACTTCTGGCCGAGGGCGCCGAGCACCACGCCGATGGTCTTGCGCTGGTCCTCGAGGATCGGGCCCTGTTCGATGTGCGCCTCGAAGTAAGCGCCCACCGGGTGGCCGGTCACGACGCGGCTGCCGGCATAACCGATGGCGTTCAGCGCCTCGCCGACGCTCACGCCCTGGGCGTCGCGCTTGGCCAGGGTCTGTTCGAGGGTGAACTTGCTGGCGAACACCCCCGAGCCCATCATGCACGGGGCGAAGCGCGAGCCTTCCTCGTTGGTCCACACCACCACCTCCAGCGGTGCCTCGGTCTCCACGCCCAGGTCGTTGAGGGTGCGGATCACCTCCAGCCCGGCCATCACACCGAAGCAACCGTCGAACTTGCCACCGGTGGGCTGGGTGTCGATATGGCTGCCGGTCATCACCGGTGGCAGCTTGGGATTGCGGCCTGGGCGGCGGGCGAATATGTTGCCGACCGCATCGATGCTCACCGTGCAGCCGGCCGCCTCGCACCACTGCACGAACAGGTCGCGGGCCTGGCGGTCGAGGTCGGTCAGCGCCAGGCGGCAGACGCCGCCCTTGGCCGTGGCGCCGAGGCAGGCGAGGTCCATCAGTGACTGCCACAGGCGGGCGCTGCTGACATGCTGTTCGGTGGACTGCAGGACTTCCTTGGCGGGAGTGGTCATGGGTGCCTCCTCAGGTTGTTTTATTCTTCGGCCCTGTTCGCCGGCAAGTCGGCTCTCATGGCGCTGCACATCACTTATCGATTTAGCAGGGGCCTGTGGGAGCGGCTTTAGCCGCGAACACCGGCCAAGCCGGTGCCATCCACTGCGTCGCTTGCTTCGCGGCTGAAGCCGCTCCCACAGGGAGCATCACGGCAACGGCTTGGCCAGCCGCGCCGGCCCGCGCACCGCGAGGCCGCCGAGTGCGTAGTAGAGCCCGCCACCCAGCAGCGAACCGGTGAACCAGCCATAGTCGTAGAACCAGCTGAAACTGCTGTTGCCGATGGCCATCACGGTCAGCGCCACCGGCACGCCGAAGGCGACGAACCCGGCCCAGTTCCAGGCCGGGTACACGTCGTCGCGGTACAGCCCGGCCAGGTCCAGCTGTTGGCGGCGCACCAGGAAGTAGTCCACCACCATGATCCCGGCGATCGGCCCGAGCAGGCTGGAGTAGCCCAGCAGCCAGTTGGAGTAGACGCTCTCCAGGCTCAGGTCGGAGACGATCCAGCCAAGCTTCTTGAGCAGCTCGTGACCCATCAGCGCCAGGCCGATGAAGCCGGTCAGCCAGACCGCGCGGCTGCGCCCGATCAGGCGTGGGGCGATGTTCTGGAAGTCGTTGGTGGGCGAGACGATGTTGGCCGCGGTGTTGGTCGACAGCGTGGCGATGATGATCAGCGCCATGGCCAGGGCCACCCAGCCGGGGCTCTGGATATGGCCGATCAGGCTCACCGGGTCGGACACTGTCTTGCCTACCAGCGAGGCGGAGGCGGCAGTCATGATCACGCCCAGCGAAGCGAACAGGAACATGGTCAGGGGCAGGCCGAAGATCTGCCCAAGAATCTGGTCCTTCTGGCTTTTCGCGTAACGGCTGAAATCGGGGATGTTCAGTGACAGCGTGGCCCAGAAGCCGACCATGGCGGTAAGCCCGGCGCAGAAGTAGCCGACCACGCTGGCGCCCTCGGGGCGCTTGGGTGGCTGCGCCAGCAGCTCGCTCATCGACATGTGCGGCAGCGCCCAGAACAGCAGGCCGACACCCACCGCCACCAGCAGCGGCGCCGACAGCGTCTCCAGCCACTTGATCGATTCGGCGCCGCGCAGCACCACCCACAGGTTCAGCGACCAGAACAGCATGAAGCCGATCACCTCACCGGTGCCGCCCAGGGCCTTCCACTCGGGGAACAGCGAACCGAGGAACAGGTGGATGGCCAGCCCGCCGAACATCGTCTGGATACCGAACCAGCCGCAGGCCACCACGGCGCGGATCAGGCACGGTACGTTGGAGCCGAAGACGCCGAACGAGGCGCGCAGCAGCACCGGGAACGGGATGCCGTACTTGGTGCCGGGGAAGGCGTTGAGGGTCAGCGGAATCAGCACGATGAGGTTGGCCAGCAGGATCGCCAGCAGCGCCTCGCCCACGCTCAGGCCGAAGTAGGCGGTGAGCACGCCGCCGAGGGTGTAGGTGGGCACGCAGATGGACATGCCCACCCACAGCGCGGTGATGTGCCACTTGTTCCAGGTGCGCTGGTGCACCTTGGTCGGGGCGATGTCGTGGTTGTAGCGGGGGCTGTCGAGGACGTCGCTGCCGGCGTCGAGCTCGAACAGGCCATGCTGCTCGACCACTTGCGATCTGCTCTGTTGCATGGGGTTCTCCAGGTCTTTTTTCTTGTAGTTGTCGCTCATCGGGCTGACGCGATGGCCGGAGTACACACACCACCAGTACTGCAC
>Ga0247820_10000133_pt1 | contig 36806 bp, 30 predicted proteins | sample 13C_Glucose_Day1_2_FD_192480 | JGI IMG/M metagenome (GOLD analysis project Ga0247820, IMG submission 192480) | Soil microbial communities from agricultural site in Penn Yan, New York, United States - 13C_Glucose_Day14 | ecosystem: Environmental > Terrestrial > Soil > Agricultural land | place...
GCTCGAGGGCAGCCTTCCGCTTCCGGCGCGGGCAGTGTCGTCCTGGTCGTCGAAGAGGGACTCCGCGCGGCGCCGGAGTTCGTCCGCCGCCGCTGTCCGGTCGCGGACCCGGGAGCCTGCCGGGCGGCGGTGGCGGGCGCGGCCGTCGGAGTCCGGGGCGCGGCCCGGACCGCTGGTCGCCGTCGCTGTGCGTGAGCGTGATCGAAGTGCCATGGCAGGAGCATCCGGCACGGCACCCCCACCGCGATGATCTTGCTCAATTCCCGGGGATCACGCACAGGTTGTGGAAAACTCCGTCACCCTCGCGAGCGCAAACGGCACACCTCACCGGGCCGAGACCACGACCCCCAGCAACCCGGGCCCGGTGTGCGCCCCGATCACCGCCCCGACCTCGCTGACATGCAGGTCGGCCAGTCCCGGCAGCCGGGTCCGCAGCCGGTCCGCGAGCGCCGACGCGCGCTCCTGGGCGGCGAGATGGTGGACGGCGACGTCGACCTCCGCGCCGCCCGCCCGTTCGGCCGCGATCTCCTCCAGGCGGGCGATCGCCTTCGACGCCGTGCGCACCTTCTCCAGCGGTTCGATGCGTCCGCCCGCCAGCTGCAGCAGCGGCTTCACCGCGAGGGCCGAGCCCAGCAGGGCCTGTGCGGCACCGATGCGGCCGCCGCGGCGCAGATAGTCGAGGGTGTCCACGTAGAAGTAGGCGGAGGTGCCCGCCGCCCGCTTCTCGGCGGCGGTGACCGCCTCGTCCACCGTGCCGCCCGCCTCCGCGGTCTCCGCGGCCGCGAGCGCGCAGAACCCGAGCGCCATCGCGATCATGCCGGTGTCCACCACCCGCACCGGCACCGGCGCCCCGCGGGCGGCGACGACCGCGGCGTCGTAGGTGCCGGAGAGTTCGGCGGAGAGGTGCAGGGAGACGATGCCGGTGGCCCCGGAGTCGGCGACCCGGCGGTAGGTCTCGGCGAAGACCTCGGGGCCGGGCCGCGAGGTGGTCACCGGGCGCCGCTTCTGCAAAGCCTGGGCGAGGGAACGGGTGGAGATCTCGGTGCCCTCTTCGAGCGCGCGGTCGCCGAGGACCACGGTCAGGGGTACCGCCGTGATGCGGTGCCGCTCCATCGTCCGGGCCGGCAGGTAGGCCGTGGAATCGGTGACGATCGCGACATGGCGGGACATGTGCTGGAGGTTACCTGGCGTAGCGCCCGTGCGGCAGCCCGGCCCCGCGGGCCGGGTCCGGCCGTGGCCGGATCAGGGGGTGCTCAAGTGGTGCTCTCGGGGCGGGGCTTCTTCTGCCAGGGGTAGGTGGGACGCGGTGCGGGCGGGGTGATGGCGGCCGGCCCGGACTGCTGTTCCGGTTCCGCCGCCGACGCCCCGACGGCCGGTCAGGCCTGGCCGGACGCCGCGGAACCCGCCCCGGCGGCGGGGGCCTCGGGCCAGCGCGGGGGCGCGGGGGCCGGTTCCGTGGTGGTCCAGTGGCGCAGCGCCCCGGCCTCCACGTCGATCTGGGCGCTCAGCGAGTCCAGGTCGTCGGAGGCGAAGCGGCGGGCGCGGTCGCGGGCCGCCCAGCGCAGGGCGTCCGCGGAGCTCGTGATGCGCTCGGTGCGCTCCCTCAGGTCGGCCAGCCGGGCGGCGACCGTGGCGCGGTCCGGTTCGGACTCCATGCGCCGGAGTTCGCCGTCCAGTTCGTGGCCGTGCGCGCTCAGGCGCTGGAAGAGGGCGAGGGACTCCTTGACGGACTGGTCCTCGGCGGCGGCGGCCTCCAGCGCGTCCTGGGTGGCCCGCATGGAGGTGCGCAGCTTGAGCCGGAGCTGGGCGATCTCGCCGGCCGGGCCGGGCTGCGCGAAGGCCTTGGCCCGCAGGGTGTGGTCCTCGACCGTGCGGCGGGCCTGGGTGATGTGGCGGTCCGCGCTGCGCTTGGCGGCGCCGACGACCTTCACCGTGGCGTAGGCGCCCAGCACGACGAAGAGCACGAAGAGCAGGGCGACCACTGCGAACACCGCTTCCACGAAGCTCCTCCTCCGGCCCCTCTTGGCTGATCCGGCGCGCCTCGCGCCGCTCTTCAACGGTAAACGCTGCGGGCAGGCCCGGAGTTCCATCGGAACCCCGAACCTGCCCGTAGGGGACCACCCGGAGCCGCCCGGTCCGGCCCGGACCCGCCGGACCGGCCCCCGGGGCTCACCTCATGATCACGCCGGAACGATGTTCACCAGCTTCGGCGCCCGGACGATCACCTTGCGGATGCCGGCGCCGTCCAGTGCCGCGACGACCCGCTCGTCGGCCAGCGCCGCCTTCTCCAGCTCGTCCTCGGCGATGCCCGGCGCCACCTCCAGCCGCGCCTTGACCTTGCCCTTGATCTGCACGACACAGGTCACGGTCTCGTCGACCACGTACGCCGGGTCGGCCACCGGGAAGTCCTGGTGCACCACGGAGTCCGTGTGTCCCAGCCTGCGCCACAGCTCCTCGGCGACGTGCGGGGCCAGCGGCGCGATCAGCAGCACCAGGGGCTCCGCCACGGAGCGCGGCAGCGCCCCTCCCCGCTTGGTCAGGTGGTTGTTCAGCTCGGTGACCTTGGCGATGGCGGTGTTGAAGCGCATGCCCTCCAGATCGCCGCGCACCCCGTCGATCGCCTTGTGCAGGGCGCGCAGGGTCTCCTCGTCGACGGCTCCGTCGTCGAGGACCGTCACCTCGCCGCTCGCCTCGTCGACGACGTTGCGCCACAGCCGCTGCAGCAGCCGGAACTGGCCGACCACCGCGCGGGTGTCCCACGGCCGGGAGACGTCCAGCGGCCCCATGGCCATCTCGTACAGGCGCAGCGTGTCGGCCCCGTACTCGGCGCAGATCTCGTCCGGGGTGACCGCGTTCTTCAGGGACTTGCCCATCTTGCCCAGCAGCCGGGAGACCCGCTCGCCCTGGTACCAGTAGCCGCCGTCGCGCTCCTCCACCTCGGCGGCCGGCACGGCGATGCCCCGGCTGTCGCGGTAGACGTAGGCCTGGATCATGCCCTGGTTGAACAGCTTGTGGAACGGCTCCGCCGACGAGACGTGTCCCAGGTCGAACAGCACCTTGGACCAGAAGCGGGCGTACAGCAGGTGCAGCACGGCGTGCTCGGCGCCGCCTACGTACAGGTCGACGCCGCCGTGCGGCATGCCCTCGCGCGGGCCCATCCAGTACTGCTCGATGGCCGGGTCGACCAGCTTCTCGCTGTTGTGCGGGTCCAGGTAGCGCAGCTCGTACCAGCAGGAACCGGCCCAGTTGGGCATGGTGTTGGTCTCGCGGCGGTACTTGCGCGGACCGCGGCCGTCGCCCAGGTCCAGGGTGACGTGGACCCAGTCCTCGTTGCGGGACAGCGGCGTCTCGGGCTGGGTGTCGGCGTCGTCCGGGTCGAAGGTGCGCGGCGAGTAGTCCTCGACCTCGGGCAGCTCCAGCGGCAGCATCGACTCGGGCAGGGCGTGGGCGATGCCGTCCTCGTCGTAGACGATCGGGAAGGGCTCGCCCCAGTAACGCTGCCGGCTGAACAGCCAGTCGCGCAGGCGGAAGTTGACGGTGCCCGCGCCGTGGCCCCCGCGCTCCAGCCACGCGATGATGCGCGTCTTGGCCTCGGTGACGCCCAGGCCGTCCAGCGAGACCTCGTCGTTCGAGGAGTTGATGATCTTCGCGTCGTAGGAGCCGAACGCGTTCTCCCACGTGGCGGTGTCGGTGCCGCGGCCGTCGGTGGGCTCGACGATGCAGCGGATCGGCAGCTCGAAGGCGCGCGCGAACTCGAAGTCGCGCTGGTCGCCCGCCGGTACGGCCATGATCGCGCCGGTGCCGTAGCCCATCAGCACGTAGTCGGCGATGAAGACGGGCACCCGCTCGCCGTTGACCGGGTTGGTGGCGTACGCGCCGATGAAGACGCCGGTCTTGTCCTTGGCCTCGGCCTGCCGCTCCACGTCGGACTTGGAGGCGGCCTGCGCGCGGTACGCGGCGACGGCCTCGGCGGGCGTGGCGTGGCCGCCGGTCCACACCTGGTGGGTGCCCTCGGGCCACTCCCGCGGCGTGAACTTCTCGACCAGCGGGTGCTCGGGCGCCAGCACCATGTAGGTGGCGCCGAACAGGGTGTCGGGGCGGGTGGTGAAGACGGTGATGGCCTCGCCGTCGATCGGGAAGCCGACGCGGGCGCCCTCGGAGCGGCCGATCCAGTTGCGCTGCTGCAGCTTGATCGCCTCGGGCCAGTCCAGGGCGTCCAGGTCGTCCAGGAGGCGGTCGGCGTAAGCCGTGATGCGCATGTTCCACTGGCGCAGCTTGGCCTTGAAGACGGGGAAGTTGCCGCGCTCGGAGCGGCCGTCGGCGGTGACCTCCTCGTTGGCCAGCACGGTGCCCAGGCCGGGGCACCAGTTGACCGGCGCGTCGGAGGCGTAGGCCAGCCGGAAGTCGCCCAGCACGTCGGCGCGCTCGGCCTCGGTCAGCTCGCTCCAGGAGCGGCCGCCGGGGACGGCGCGCTCACCGGACTCGAACCGCTCGACCAGCTCGGAGATCGGACGGGCCCGCTGCGCCTCGTCGTCGTACCAGGAGTTGAAGATCTGCAGGAAGATCCACTGGGTCCACTTGTAGTAGTCCGGGTCGATCGTGGCGAACGACCGGCGCTTGTCGTGGCCCAGGCCCAGCCGGCGCAGCTGGGACCTCATGTTCTCCATGTTGGACTCGGTGGACACGCGCGGGTGCGTGCCGGTCTGCACGGCGTACTGCTCGGCGGGCAGGCCGAAGGCGTCGAAGCCCAGGGTGTGCAGGACGTTGTGCCCGGTCATGCGCTGGAAGCGGGCGAAGACGTCGGTGGCGATGTAGCCCAGCGGGTGGCCGACGTGCAGGCCCGCGCCGGACGGGTAGGGGAACATGTCCATGATGAACTTCTTGGGCCTGGCGACCGTCTCCGGGTCGCCCGCCAGGTCGCCGCTCGGGTTGGGCGCGGCGTACGTGCCCTCGGCGTCCCAGAAGTCCTGCCAGCGTGCCTCGATCTCGGCCGCCAGGGCGGCCGTGTAGCGGTGCGGCGCGGCCTCCGCGGCTGCGGGGTTCGTCTCGCTCATGATCCTCAATGCTCCATCGATCGTCTCTGCCTGCTGCTGCGACATCCCGGAAATGAAAAATCCCCTCGCACAGGAGGGGACGCCGCGCCGATTCCGGCCTGCCGGTGACCGGCGGCCGGGACTGATCAGCGCGGCCCGCTAAGCAGAAGGCGTACGGCACGCATGGCGCCAGGGTACCGCAGCCGCCGATCCGGCCGCGACGCACTTCCCCGGCCCGTTGACTTCCGGTCAAATGTTACTTCGCGTAACAGCCGCTTTGGGACATCACAACGGCCCCATTGTCTTTTGATAACAGCGCAATAACTCAAACCTCGTACCGATCGGTATGACCGGGCTTAGAGTTCGGCAGCGGGACCGCTTTACCGAACCTTCGGAGTTGCCCCCATGAACCCTCGTCCAGACGGCAGCCCACCCCCCGCACGGGGCCGGTCGGCTGCGGCTCCGCTGTGCCCGCTCCGCGCCGCGACGCCGGGAGGCAGGTCGTGAGGCCGGACGACAGCACGGCGGACGACTGGCTCGTCGAGTTCCTCAGCTTCGGCGTGGGCGTCCTGTCGCTCGTCTGCCTCAGCTGCTCGGTGATCTGGGGTCTCGTGGCCCAGGACCGGATCCTGCTCGGCCCGCGCCAGCGCATCCTGGCGCAGGCGGTGCACCGGACGACCGCGGTCGCCTCGGTCGTTTTCCTGCTGGTGCACATCTTCATCAAGGTGCTGCAGGACCACACCTCCTGGATCGCCGCGGTGATCCCCTTCGGGCTGCTCCTGACCGACGACGAGGCCGTCACCGGCCGGTCGTTCCTCATCGGGCTCGGCACCCTGGCCGGCATGCTGATGATCTTCGTCGCCATCACCGGCGTGCTGCGCAACCGCTTCGCCTCCCCGGCGCCGGTCGCGGCCCGCTGGCGGGCGATGCACATGCTGGCCTACCCGGCCTGGTGCGCGGCGCTGGTGCACGGCCTCTACGCGGGTCGAGCGGCCAAGCCGATCTTCCTGATCCTCTACGGGCTGTCCCTGCTCGGCGTCATGGCGGCCCTGGTGGTGCGCGCCTCCCCGCCCCGGGTCAAGCGGAGAATCGCCGACCGGATCACCGCGCTGCTCGGCACCGACCAGCAGCGGGAGCGCGAGGGACGGCTGGAGGAGAGCAGGGCACGGGCGGCCGAGCAGCCCCTGCCGGGCTACGGCGGCCCGCGGGGCGAGGGACGCCCGCGCGGCGAACGACCGCTGTACGAGACCGCCGAGCGCGCCCCCGCCCCGGAGCCCGCGGGCGGCTTCGCGGCCGCCTACCGCGCGGTGTCGACGCCCGGCCGCCCGGCGCCCGGGCAGACTCCGCTCACCGACGCGACCGCCCGGATGGAGCTGCCGCTCGACATGCAGCCCACGGAGGCCATCCCGCTCGTGGACGGCCCCTCCAGCACCTCCGGCAACTGGCCGGTCCCGTCCCCGCCGCCGGTCGGCGAGGCCCCGCCGTCGTCGTACGACCCGCTCCAGGACACCGGATACAACATCCCGGCCTATGACAATTCGGCCGCCGCCGGCTTCGGTTCACGTGATGTGTACGACACCGGTGAGTCGAACGGCGTCTACGGCACGTACAACCCGGGTGACACGTACAACAGCGGTCCCGCCAATGAACCACTCCCCGGTGCGCCCTCGTCGTCCTACGACTTCGACGCACCGGGTTCGGGCGAACCTTGGAACACGCCGTCCGGAGGCTATAAGTGAACGAGGCCCTGCCCGACGTACCCGAAGTCCGCGTGGTCGGCCTTCCCCAGCTCACGTCGGGCTTCGACCTTGTCGACCGGCTCGATCTGCCCATGCACCTCAAGGTGCACGGGCCGCTCGAGCCCCTGGGCGGTGAGCAGCTCGCGCAGCTCGCCGAACGCATCAACCTCAGGGGCCGCGGCGGCGCGGGGTTCCCCTTCCACAAGAAGCTGCGCTCGGTCGCCGAAGCGGCGATCAAGCGCGGCGTCCGGCCGGTCGTCGTCGTCAACGGCAGCGAGGACGAGCCGGCCTGCCGCAAGGACACGGTGCTGATCAACCGTGCCCCGCATCTCATCCTGGACGGCGCGCTGCTGTGCGCCGAGGCCATGGGTGCCCGCACGCTCGTGGTGGGGGTCACCCGTGAGTCCACCCAGCGCTCCATGGAGGCCGCGCTCGCCGAACGCGGCCTGAACAACGGGCGCCGCTCCGCGCTGCGCGCCCGGGTGCAGCGCAACCCGGTGCGCATGGTGACGGGGGCCGCGGCCTCCCTGATCCGGTCCATCGACGGCGGCCCGGCGATCCCGCCGGGCCGCAAGGTCAGCGCCTCGAAGAACGGCGTCGGCGGCGCGCCCACCCTGCTGTCCAACGCCGAGACGTTCGCCCAGCTCGCCATCGCCGCCCGCATCGGCCCGGAGCGCTACGGCAACACCGGCCTGTACGACGAGCCGGGCACCGTGATGCTCACCGTGTCCGGGGCGGTGGCCCGCCCGATGGTGATCGAGGTGCCGACGGGTGTGCCGCTGCGCTACGTCCTCCAGCTGGCCGGCGCCCCGCCGGTGCCCCAGGGGGTGCTGACGGGCGGCTACCACGGCAAGTGGATCGACGCGGCGACCGTCAACGAGGCGATCATCTCCCGCAACTCGCTGGACGCGGTGGGAGGTTCGCTGGGCGCCGGCGCGATCCTGCCGATCAGTCAGGACACCTGCCCGCTGGGCGAGTCGCTGCGGGTCGCCCAGTGGCTGGCGGAGGAGAGCGCCGGCCAGTGCGGCCCCTGCTACCTGGGCCTGCCGGCCGCCGCGCGCGGACTGGAGGACATCCTCAACGGCGGCGGTCCCGCCGCACTGGAGGCGGTCAAGCAGGTCGCCAGGAACGTGAAGCGGCGCGGCGCGTGTTCACACCCGGACGGCTCCGCGATGTTCCTGGAGTCGACCGTCAAGGCGTTCACCGACGACCTCGCCGCCCATGTCCTCGGCAACGGCTGCGGACGGCCCGTGGCGGGCGTCCTGCCGCTCTTCGAGGGAGGCAGGGCCCCAACGGGCATCCCGGGCGGCGGCGGCGAGGAGAACGGTCCCAGCCGGCAGAAGATCTACGTCGACTGGACGCTGTGCCGGGGCCACGGGCTGTGCGCGGACATCCTCCCGGAGGTCTTCCAGCTCGGCGCGGACGGCTTCCCGACGGTGGCTCAGGCCCAGGTGCCGCGCCTCGCCGAGGCGAAGGCGCTGCGGGCGGTGCGCCGCTGCCCGGCGCTGGCCCTGCGCATCGAGGACGAGTCGCCCCAGGCCAAGGCGCCGTCCCGCAACCTGCCGGTGCTCTCCCAGGGCCGCGGCAGGCGCGCACTGGGCCGCTGAGACGTCCGCCCCCGTGACCGGCGGGGGCGGACCCGGCCGGTCACCCCAGGGGCCCGGACACAACGGGAGAGGGCGGACCATCCGTTCGGATGATCCGCCCTCTACTTCTGTGGAGCTAAGGAGAATTGAACTCCTGACCTCCTGCATGCCATGCAGGCGCTCTACCAACTGAGCTATAGCCCCGCGTTCGCTCCGCCCGGTTTCCCCGGCGGCGACGCCAACTTTACACGGTCCACCCGGCCCAACACCAAATCGGTTTCACTTCCCCCGCCCATGTCCGGATTGCCCGAATCGGGATCACGCGGTCACGAACGAATAGAAACGCTTCAGCGTGCAGTGCTCCTCCAGGAGCCGGCCGTAGATCGGCTCCCCCTCGAGTTCGCGGTACGTCTCGATGGGGTCGCCTTTTATGATCAGCGCCCGCGCGCATTCCTCGCACCAGTACTGGTACTCGGGATTGATCGGCTCCATGTCCCGCACGATCGGCGTCCCGCTGCCGCACCAGTCGCACTTCCGCCTGTGTGCACCCATCGCTCAGCTCCAGCTGTGGCCGCAGGCCGTGCACACGAACGAGATCCCGCCGTTGTCGCCGAGCACCTGGGCGACATGGGCCGATCCGCAGGAGGGGCAGCTGAGGCGGGTCGAGGTCCGTCGCGTCGACACCCCTCCGAGGAGGCGGTCGCCCTCCCCGAGGATGCTCGCAGGCATCACAACTCCCTCCCGTCGGGCCGCGCCCCCTTCCGGCCGTTTGATTCTGCCACGACCTGGCCGACACGGTCAGCGACGCCGTGGTACCGGTCGGGACACGGCCGGAACCCCTCGCGGAGGTATACGCCGGAGAGGGCCGTCCGGCTCAACGGCGGACAACGAAAGATCCCGCCTCCCCTGGGGGAGGCGGGATCTTCGTCATGTGGAGCTAAGGAGAATTGAACTCCTGACCTCCTGCATGCCATGCAGGCGCTCTACCAACTGAGCTATAGCCCCTGGTTGCCGCGTGAAGCGGCTTCCCGGTGTTCTCTCCCGCTCCGCGGGGCGAACAAGAAGAACTTTAGCCTGCGACCAGCCGGAAAGTGAAATCCGGGTCCCGGGGCGTCCCGGGGCCGGATCGCCGCGGTCTCAGTCGTCGTCGCCGAGCACCGGTTCCGGCAGGGTGCCGGCGTTGTGCTCCAGCAGGCGCCAGCCCCGGGCGCCCTCGCCGAGGACGGACCAGCAGCAGTTGGTGAGACCGCCCAGGCTCTCCCAGCTGTGCGGCTCAAGACCCAGCAGCCGGCCGATGGTGGTGCGGATGGTGCCGCCGTGGCTGACCACGACGAGCGTGCCCTCCTCGGGGAGCTTCTCGGCGTGCCGCAGCACCACGGGGGCGGCGCGGTCGGCGACCTCGGTCTCCAGTTCGCCACCGCCCCTGCGGACCGGCTCGCCGCGCTTCCACGCGGTGTACTCGTCGCCGTACCTGGAGATGATCTCGTCGTGCGTCAGGCCCTGCCAGACGCCCGCGTAGGTCTCCCGCAGGGCCTCGTCGAGGGTGACCTCCAGGCCGGTGAGCGCGGCGAGCTCGGCGGCGGTGGCCGCGGCCCGCTTCAGGTCGGAGGCGACGATCGCGTCGGGCTTCAGCCCCGCGAGCAGACGTGCGGAGCGGCGGGCCTGCGCGACGCCGGTCCCGGTGAGCTCCACGTCCGTGGAGCCCTGGAAGCGGCGCTCCACGTTCCACGAGGTCTGGCCGTGCCGCCACAGGATGACGCGGCGGCCCCGGCGCGCGGAGCCGCTCACCTCACCGGTGGCGCTCACCAGTCACCGCCGGGCCCCGCGGCCTCCTCGGCCTCCTGGTGCTTCGCGTGCTCGGCGGCCTTGCCGCGGGTGGCCTTGGCGTCCTCGGGCAGCTCCAGCTCGGGGCAGTCCTTCCACAGCCGCTCCAGGGCGTAGAAGACGCGCTCCTCGCTGTGCTGGACGTGGACGACGATGTCGACGTAGTCGAGCAGCACCCAGCGGGCCTCGCGGTCGCCCTCGCGGCGGACCGGCTTGGCGCCGAGCTCCTTGCTGAGCCGCTCCTCGATCTCGTCGACGATCGACTTGACCTGGCGGTCGTTGGGCGCGGAGGCCAGCAGGAAGGCGTCGGTGATGGACAGCACGTCACTGACGTCATAGGCGACGATGTCGTGCGCGAGCTTGTCGGCGGCCGCCTGTGCGGCGGTGGTGACGAGCTCGAGGGAACGGTCGGTTGCGGTCACTGCGAGGCTTTCGGTCGGCGGACTCTTGCCCCAAGGGTCTCACGGACCGCCGGGCACACCCCACGCGATAACGCAGGGTGCGCCCGCCGTGGGCTAGGAGCCGGGGTCGTAGTCCTGGCCGAGGACGACCGAGACGCGGGCGTTCCCGGTGACCTTGCCCTTGGTGACGGAGCCGGCGTCCAGGCCCAGGGTCTTGGCGACCTCGGTGGCGTTCTCCTTGTCGGCGGCGTCCGCGTAGACGACCTCCGAGGTCGCCTCGGGGGCGGCGGCGGTGCCGGCGGCCCGGAAGGTGAAGCCGCCGTTGAGGAGGACCACGCGGGCCTTCTCGGTGTGGTCCTTCACCCCGGTGGCGTTGCGGACGGAGACGCTGACGGCGGCGTTCTCGTCGGGGCTCTTGGCGGTGCCGCCGAGGACGTCCTTGACGACGCTGTCGCTCGCCTCGGCGGTGAGCGTGCCGTCGTCCTGCACGGGCAGCAGCGCGCTCTTGTGGTCGCCGCCCTTGGCGCGCTCGGAGAGCCGGGCGAGGAAGTCGCCGAGGTCCTTGTCGGTGAGCGGCGGCTCGAGGATCTGCCCGAGGGTCTGGACGGTGAGCGTGGCGGCGTCCGGGTCGGAGGTCATCTTGCGCAGGACGCCGTGCATGACCTGCCCGAACCGCTCCAGCTGGGCGTTCTGGGCCTCGCCGGAGCCGCGGTGGGTGGCGTAGGCGACGGCCATCTTGCCGCTGAGGGTCTGGCCCTTGCCCTTCTTGACCAGGGGCGCCTCGCCCTTCTTGGCGTCCGGGTCGGGCACGTCGGTGTCGGTGTCGACCTCGATGTTGCCGACGAGGTCGACCAGGGTGAGCAGGAAGGGGGTGTCCAGCCGCCAGGTGCCCTCGATGTCGGTGCCGAGGACGGTGTCGAGGGCGGTCCTGGTGCCCTCGGAGCCGTCGTCCTCGACGGACTTGGCGAGCGTGGTGGTGGCGCCGTCGTCGGCGGTGAGGGCGAGGGAGTTGGGCAGCAGGACGGTGGTGCCCTGTTCGGTGGTGGTGTTGTCGACCAGCAGGGCGGTGGTGGTGCCGCCGCCGGTGGTGTCGTGCAGGTGCACGACGATGACGTCCCGCTTCTGCGCGCCCGCGGCCGTGGTGGTGCCCGTGCCGGCGCCGGAGTCGGACAGGCCCGGCAGCTTCCCGGCGTACCAGAGGTAGCCGACGCCGCCGGCCGCGACCAGGGCGAGGACCACGGCGAGGGCCACGATCCGGCTGCGGGCGCGGCGCTTGGCCTCCTCCCGGCGCTCGGTGCGGTTCTCGGTGAACTTCATCCAGTCGATGACGTCCTCGGAGTCGCCGTCGGGCTCCTCCACGAACGCGAACTGCTCGGTGCGGTAGTCCGGCGCGGTCCCGGCGGGGCCGGGGTCGTCGTCGGCCGGGCCGGGCTGCTGCGGGATGTGCGCGGTCTGCTCGGTGACGCGGGGCTGCTGCCCGGTGTGCGCGGACTGCCCGTAGGGGTCGTACGGGGCGCCCTGCTGCGGGGCCTGGCCGCCCTGCTGCTGGGCGCCGTAGGTGTCGTAGGAGCCGTAGGCGGGCGTCTGCGGCTGCTGCGGGGGCACGCTCCCGGTGCCGTACGGGTCGTACCCGGGCTGCTGGTGGCCGCCCGTGGCGTACGGGTCGTAGCCGTAGCCCTGGTGGCCCTGCTGCTGGTAGGCATCGTACTGCTGGGCCTGCTGGGCCTGCTGGTGGTGGTGGGCCTGCTGGTCCGTGGCCTGGCGGTAGACGGGCCGGCCGTACTCGTCGTAGCCGACGAGCTCGTACGGGGCGCCGCCCCCGTCGGCCCCGTGTCCCGCGTCGTATCGGTCGTTCACCGGTGCCCCTCTCGGCTCACTCGCCGCGGTACAGGTCGCGCTTGTCGATGTAGCGCACGACTCCGTCCGGCACCAGGTACCAGACGGGTTCTCCCTTGGCGACTCTCGCACGGCAGTCCGTCGAGGAGATGGCGAGGGCGGGAACCTCGACGAGCGAGACGCCTCCCTCCGGGAGGCCGGCGTCGGTCAGGTGGTGGCCGGGCCGGGTCACGCCGATGAAGTGTGCCAGGGAGAACAGTTCCTCGCTGTCGCGCCAGGTGAGGATCTGGGCGAGGGCGTCGGCGCCGGTGATGAAGAACAGGTCCGTGTCCGGGTTGAGCGCGCTCAGGTCGCGCAGGGTGTCCACGGTGTACGTGGGGCCGCCGCGGTCGATGTCGATGCGGCTGACCGAGAACTGCGGGTTCTCGGCGGTCGCGATGACCGTCATCAGATAGCGGTCCTCGGCGGCGGAGACCGCGCGGTGGCTCTTCTGCCAGGGCTGGCCGGTGGGGACGAAGACCACCTCGTCCAGGTGGAACTGCGCGGCGACCTCGCTGGCGGCCACCAGGTGCCCGTGGTGGATCGGGTCGAAGGTGCCGCCCATGACACCCAGACGGCGTTTGCCCTGCCGTGACGGGCCGCTGCCGGGACCGGTAGGCATGTCCTGCTCTCCCATGCGTGCAGACCCTACCGGCCCGGCCCGGACACCCCGTCCGCGAGGGCGCTCGGCGGGAGGCTCAGCGGTCGCGGTTGAAGCGCGTGGTGATCCACAGCAGGAGCAGCAGGGCGAACAGGGCGCCGCCTCCGGTGAGGTAGGGGCTGAGACTCTCGTGGTTTCCGCTGTGCTCTCCGCCCTCGGCGGCAAGGGTGGCGAACTGGGCAGCGGTGCTGTGGATGCTCATCTTCGGCAGGACCTATCGCGTGTGGGCGGGATAAAGACGTCGCCTCATCGTATGCGGGGGCCCTCGCGCCGATCACGCCGACTCCGCCGTTGCGGGCGCGCGGACGGGCGGACGGAACCTTCCCCGCCGCTCAGTCGTCCTTCCGGCTGTAGCCGCGCAGTACGAACCACGCGGTGAACGCACAGCCCACCACCATCACGATCAGAAGCACCCGGAGCACGACCCGCACCTCCTCCGCCGTCCGTCACTGCCGGTCCACGGTAACCCGGCCTAGGCTGGGCTTCGCCGCGAGGGAGCAAAGGGCCGCACAAGGGTCCGCAAAGGGTCACTCAGACGCACATGGGGGATACATGTCCGAAGGCCATCAGCACGACGGGCGGGAGAGCGTGCCCGGCAGGCAGCGCAGCCGCTTCCCCGGCATCTCCTCGCGTGCGTACGAACATCCGGCCGACCGCTCGGCGCTGGTGGCGCTGCGCAAGCTGAGCGGCTTCGACACGGTGTTCAAGGCGCTGAGCGGCCTGCTGCCCGAGCGGAGCCTGCGGCTGCTGTTCCTGTCCGACTCGGTACGGGTCTCGGACCGGCAGTTCGCGCACCTCAACGACATGCTGCGGGACGCCTGCTACATCCTGGACCTGGAGAAGGTCCCGCCGATGTACGTCAACCAGGACCCGGTGCCGAACGCGATGTGCATCGGTCTGGACGAGCCGATCATCGTGGTGACCACGGGCCTGGTGGAACTGCTCGACGAGGAGGAGATGCGGGCCGTCGTCGGGCACGAGGTCGGGCACGCGCTGTCCGGGCACGCGGTGTACCGGACGATACTGCTGTTCCTGACGTCGCTGGCGGTGCGGGTCGCGTGGATCCCGCTCGGCAACTTCGCGATCATGGCGATCGTGACGGCGCTGCGCGAGTGGTTCCGCAAGTCGGAGCTGTCCGCGGACCGCGCGGGGCTGCTGGTCGGCCAGGATCTGCGCGCCTCGATGCGCGGCCTGATGAAGATCGCGGGCGGCAACCACCTCCACGAGATGAACGTGGACGCGTTCCTGGAGCAGGCCGAGGAGTACGAGGCCGGGGGCGATCTGCGCGACTCGGTGCTGAAGATCCTCAACGTGCTGCCGCGCACCCACCCGTTCACCACGGTGCGGGCGGCCGAGCTGAAGAAGTGGGCGGAGTCCCGCGACCACCAGCGGATCATGGACGGCCACTACCCGCGCCGCGACGAGGACAAGGACGCCTCGGTGCGGGACTCCTGGCGGGAGTCGGCGACGGCCTACGCCGGTGAGGTGAAGAACTCCAAGGACCCGCTGATGAAGCTGGTCAGCGACCTCGCGGGCGGCGCCGGGGACCTGGGCGGCCGGGTGCGCCGCGGCTTCGGCGGTTTCACCTCGCCGGGGCCGAAGTCCCCGGGCGCGGGTCCGCGGGAGCCGGGTGCGCCGGACGCCGGGGACGACGGGCCGCCGCGCGACGGCGCGTAGGCCGCGCGCCGCCGCCGGCGCTCAGAGTTTCGGCTGCGCGCCGGGGGCCAGGGAGCCGCACAGGGCCGGGGTGCTGCCCGTGGCGTACGGGTCGGTGCCGGCGGGGGCGGCCTCCTTCGCCGTCTGGCCGGCCAGCAGGGGGCGCAGCCGGACGGCGGAGTCCTCGGCGCAGGAGTGCGGGCCGGCCTGGACGTGGGCGACGACGAGTTCGGTCTGGTGCAGGCGCAGGTCGTCGCGGTCGAAGCGGAAGTGCAGCTCGCGCCGGACCGTGAACAGCGAGGCCTCGGTGTTCCGGTCCGGGCCGGCCGGGCGCAGCGCGTAGACGAACGTGTGGTCCGTGGTGACCTCGAGGGTGGAGGAGTCGGTCTCGGCGGCCTGCATGGTGCCCTGCACCCGGATCTCCCGGTCGGCCAGCTTCACCCGGGCGGGGTCGAAGCGGACCAGCCAGCCGGAGGGCGCGTGCCGGCCGTCGGCGGTGGGCCGGTCGAAGCTCTGGTCGAACTGGTCCTGCTGGCCGGAGTCGAGGAGCACCCGGACGCGGCGGGTCTGGCCGCCGGTGAGCACGCCCGGGTCGAGGGCGGACCGCACGATGTAGTCCTTCGCGGTGAGCAGCGCGGCCACCACCTGGCCGTCGGAGAAGTGCGCGGTGCGCCGGGACACCGGGAGCGGCACGCCCTCGGCGCCGGGCCGGAACTGCGCCGCCGGACTGTGCGCGTAGAGCTGTTCGACGTTGGTGGCGCCGGGGACCTTGCCCTGCGGGGCGAGCGGGATCACGGTAGTCCGCAGCGGTTCGGCGGGGCTCTCGGCGGCGGGGTTGCGGTAGGGGTGGCGCACGCCCATGTAGACGGCGGTGCCGAAGGCCACGGCGATCAGCACGACCAGGATCAGCGCCTGCCGGGACAGTCCGCTCCGGCGCAGCGGCGGGCGGCGGCGCACGGCGGGCGCGTGGTCGGTGATGCGCTCCTGGGCGGAGTACTCCTGGAGCCGGGCAGCGCGGACGAAGGACTCGTCGAAGACGACGGACCGGTACTCGTCCTCGCCACCTCCGGGGGCTCCCTCGGGCGTCCCCTCGGGTGGGTCCGAAGGCCCTCCCATACCTTCAAGGGTAGGTCCGCGCGAGCCCCGGTAAACGCCCTGCCGGGGCCGAAGTTCTGTCAGGTCCGCACCAGGCGGGGGGCGTTCTCAGGGGCTGGGCGGGATCACCGGGACGGTCGTCCTGGAGTAGTCGGCGGAGGCGGACGGCGACACCGCGCCGCCCTGCTCTACACCGGTGGTGGCGGGTGGCGGGGCCGGCTCCTGCCGCTGCGAGGAGGCGCCGCGGTAGACGGCGGAGAAGGCGAGGGCGACCATGCCGACGCCCATCACCAGGGCGAGCATCCAGGCGACGGGGCGGTGCCAGCGCACCTGCCTGCCGTACGGGCCCGGGGAGCCGTAGTCGTCGTCCAGGGCGTCGGCGTCGTCGTCCGGGTCGTCACGGCCGGGGCCGACCCGGTAGCCGCCGTACCCGTCGTCGTACCGCTCACCGCGCGCGTGGGCCCGGCGGGCCTCGGCCTCCGAGGCCTCGGCTCTGGCCTGCGCGGCGGCCAGGAGGCGTTCCACGGCGGTCGGCTCGTGCACCTCGGCCGCCCGCACGAAGGCCTCGTCGAAGACCACGGAGGCGAACTCTTCGTCCGACACCCCGCGGTCGTGGTCGTCGTCGGGCTCCCAGCCGTCAGGGAACGGCGTGCCCCCCACGTCCTCCGGCACACGTCCAGAGTAGACCTGGGGGGTCATTTTGGGCAGACGGTATGGAAATTCATCCTTCTGCCGGGACGCCCGAACCGGCGGATCCGGGGCACGGGGCGTCTCAGCGCCGTACGTGACCGTCGCCGGTGACGATGTACTTCGTGCTGGTCAGCTCGGGAAGGCCCATCGGCCCCCGGGCGTGCAGCTTCTGCGTCGAGATGCCGATCTCCGCGCCGAAGCCGAACTGGCCGCCGTCGGTGAAACGGGTGGAGGCGTTCACCGCGACCGTGGTGGAGTCCACCAACTGGGTGAACCGGCGGGCGGCGGCCTGCGAGGTGGTGACGATGGCCTCGGTGTGCCCCGAGGTCCACAGCCGGATGTGCTCGACGGCCCGGTCCAGGGAGTCGACGACCGCGGCGGCGATGTCGAGGGAGAGGTACTCGGTCTCCCAGTCCTCCGTGGTGGCCTCCACGACGGTGGCGCGGGAGTCCTTGGCGTACGCCATCACGCGCTCGTCGGCGTGCACCGTCACCCCCGCGTCGGCCAGGGCGTCCAGGGCGCGGGGCAGGAACTCGGCGGCGATGTCCTGGTGGACCAGGAGGGTCTCGGCGGCGTTGCAGACGCCGACCCGCTGGGCCTTGGAGTTGACCAGGATCTCGACGGCCATGTCGAGGTCGGCCTGGGCGTCGACGTAGACGTGGCAGTTGCCGGTGCCGGTCTCGATGACCGGCACGACCGACTCCTGGACCACCGTGTTGATCAGCGAGGCGCCGCCGCGCGGGATCAGCACGTCGACCAGGCCGCGGGCGCGCATCAGCTCGCGCACGCTGTCCCGGCTCTCGCCGGGGACCAGCTGGACGGCGTCGGCGGGCAGCCCCGCGCCGTGCACGGCGTCGCGCAGCACCCGCACCAGCGCGGTGTTGGAGCGGTAGGCGGAGGACGAGCCGCGCAGCAGGACCGCGTTGCCGGACTTCAGGCAGAGGGCGGCGGCGTCGACCGTCACGTTCGGGCGGCCCTCGTAGATGATGCCGACCACGCCGAGCGGCACCCGGACCTGGCGCAGGTCGATGCCGTTGGGCAGGGTGGAGCCGCGGACGACCTCGCCGACCGGGTCGGGCAGCGCGGCCACGTCCCGTACGTCGGCGGCGATGGCGCGCACCCGCTCCGGGGTGAGGGTGAGCCGGTCGATCATGCCCTCGCCGGTGCCGGCCTCACGGGCCCTGGCCACGTCCTCGGCGTTGGCCTCCACGATCTCGCCCGCGCGGACCTCCAGCGCGTCCGCGATGGCGAGCAGCGCGTCGTCCTTGGCGGCGCGCGGCAGCGGCGCGAGGGTGGCGGCGGCCCCCTTGGCCCGGTAGGCGGCCTGGCTGACCGGGGACATCGAGTCGTACGGCGAGAGCGTGGTCATGGAGGGAAGGGTAGTGCGGGCGGCGGGCGCCCTCCTCCGTCATCCCGAACCATGAGACACGGGTCAAAAGGGGTGGACGCCGACCGGTGTCGCCAGGACCGGCCCGTAGCCCGCCGCGACGCGCTGGTGGTAGGTGGCCCGGTCGATGACCTCCAGGCCGACGATCTCCCAGGGCGGCAGGCCCGCCGTCCGGCGGTGCTCGCCCCACAGGCGCAGCGCCACGGCGGCCGCGTCGTGCAGGTCGCGGGCCTCCTCCCAGTAGCGGATCTCCGCGTGGTCGTCGGCGTAGCGGCTGGTGAGCAGGAAGGGGTGGTCGTGCGCCAGCTGCTCCAGGGCCCGGCGGACCTCCGCGACCGGGGCGGGCTCCCCGGAGACGCTGAGGGTGACGTGCCACAGGCGGGGCAGGTCCCGGGGCTCGCCGCCCGGGAACCGGTCACCGGCCGCGACGCCGGTCAGGGCGCGCTCCGCGCCGGCCGCTCGGGAACCGGCACCGCGGGACGACGTCGTCCCCGGGCGCACTCGTCGCACGGCGGCCTCCTTACGCGCGGACATGTCCGAGGGGCGGGTGGTTGTGCCCCGGGACAAAGTTGAGCAGGCCGCCGGGGATCGCGGGGCGGTTTTGCGGAACGTCCACCACCGAGGGCGGACGTTTCGGCACATTACGGATGCAGGACCACCAGATCGTCCCTGTGTACGACCTCACGTTCGTACTCCGGACCCAGATCCCGGGCGAGTTCGTGGGTGGAGCGGCCGATCAGGAGGGGGATCTCCTTGGCGTCGAAGTTGACCAGTCCGCGGGCCACCGCCCGCCCCTCGCCGTCCCGCAGCTCGACGGGGTCGCCCGCGCTGAACTCGCCCTCGACGCCGGCGATCCCGGCCGGCAGCAGCGACTTGCGGCCCTGCACGACCGCGTGCACGGCGCCGTCGTCCAGGGTGAGGGAGCCCTGCGGGGTGGAGGCGTGCTGGAGCCACAGCAGCCGGTCGGCGGAGCGGCGGCCGGTGGGGTGGAAGTAGGTGCCGGTGTCACCGCCGTTGAGGGCTTCGGCGGCGTGGATCGCGCTGGTCAGCACCACCTGGATGCCGGCGGCGGCGGCGATCCCGGCGGCCTCCGTCTTGGTGGCCATGCCGCCGGTGCCGACGCCCGCCTTGCCGGCGCTGCCGATCTCGACGTGGGCGAGGTCGGCGGGGCCCCGGACCTCGGCGATGCGCGAGGTGCCGGGCCGGGACGGGTCGCCGTCGTAGACGCCGTCCACGTCGGAGAGCAGCACCAGCAGGTCGGCGCGGACCAGATGGGCGACGAGGGCGGCGAGCCGGTCGTTGTCGCCGAAGCGGATCTCGTCGGTGGCGACGGTGTCGTTCTCGTTCACGACCGGGAAGGCGCCCATCGCCAGCAGCTTGTCGAGGGTGCGGGAGGCGTTGCGGTGATGGGCCCGGCGGCTCATGTCGTCGCTGGTCAGCAGCACCTGCCCGACCCGTACGCCGTACCGCGCGAAGGAGGCGGTGTAGCGGGCGACCAGCAGTCCCTGGCCGACGCTCGCGGCCGCCTGCTGCCTGGCCAGGTCCCGGGGGCGGCGGCGCAGGCCCAGCGGGGCGAGACCGGCGGCGATGGCGCCGGAGGAGACGAGGACGATCTCCCGCTCCCCGCCGCCGCGGTTCTTGGCCAGCACGTCGACGAGGGCGTCGACGCGGTCGGCGTCCAGGCCGCCCGCCGCGGTGGTCAGCGACGAGGAGCCGACCTTGACGACGATCCTGCGCGCCTCGCCCACGGCCCGTCTTGCCCCTGCCACCTTGCCGCCCGTCCCCTCACGTCGATCGGTCGCCCGTCAGGCAATCTACGCGAAGCGGATGGGACGGCGCGCGACGGTCCAGCCCCCGGACGGGCCGCCGTACGTAACGACATGAACACATCCCGCGCACGATCGAAAGGTTGTGTTGATTGCCTATAGAAATCAAACGTTCCGCAAACGTATTTTGAACCCTGTGTCACACAACGTTCGCCGCACGAAGCGCATACTCCTCAGATCCGGCAAGAGCCCTTACGACGTGGTGCCCGTGGAGGAGGCCCTGCATCGCGACGTCTTCGCCACCAACTCGGGCAATCTGATCTTCAGCGACGCCTCGCACAAGATCCTCGAGACACCGCGCACCGAGGTGGTCTCCAACGGCATCCGGACGGACGTGAACGCGGCGAGCCGGATCAACGAGGAGTATGACGCCTTCGTCGTCCCTCTGGCCAACGCCTTCCGGCCCTCCTTCGAACCGCAGTTGAAGCGGCTGACGCGCCTGATCAGCAGGCTGAGGATCCCGGTGGTCGTGCTGGGCATCGGCGCGCAGACCGGCCTGAGCTACGACCCGGCGCGTCTGAAGCCGATGGAGCAGTCGGTCCGCGCCTTCGTCTCCGCCGTCCTGGACCGCAGCGCCTCGATCGGCGTGCGCGGCGAGTTCACCGAGAAGTACCTCAAGGACATGGGCTTCCGGAACGTCGAGACGATCGGCTGCCCGTCGCTGTTCATGTACGGCAAGGACCTCCCGGTGCGCAAGCGGGCGCCGGAGCTGACCTCCGCGTCCCGCATCGCCATCAACGGCTCGCACAGCGCGGTGCAGAAGCAGGGTCTGGACCGGATAGTCCGGCGGACCCACGAGCGCTACCCGCACCTGCGGTTCATAGGCCAGAACCTCAGCGACGCGCGGCAGTTGCACTGGCAGGACCTGTCCGACCCGAACGGCAAGGTCACGGGGATGCCGACGCATCCCGCCCACCCGATGTACCGGGAGGACAAGGTCCGCGTCTACATCGACCCGGTCACCTGGATCGACGACCTGCGCGACTTCGACTACTCCTTCGGCTCCCGCATCCACGGCAACATCGCGGCCCTGCTGGCCGGCACGCCCGCGACGGTGCTGTGCTCCGACTCGCGCACCCTGGAGCTGTGCCGCTACTTCGAGATCCCGCACCGCCGGATGGACGATCTGCCCGAGGACGTCGACCCGGCGCGCCTGTACGAGGAGGCCGACCTCGGCGCGCTGACCGGCAACCACCACGAACGGTTCGAGCGGTTCACCTCGTTCCTGGACGCCAACGGGCTGGAGAACACCTTCTCGCACGGTGACGGCGGCGCCGCGTTCGAGGAGCGGCTGCGCTCCCTGGACTTCCCGGAGGGCGTCCGGCCCTGGCTGGGCGACGATGTCGCCGGCCTCGCCTCACGCATGGGCTGGCTCTACGGCCGGGTCAGCGAACTGACCACCGAGAACACCAAGCTGAAGCGGGACCTGTCCCGCGCCAAGGCGGGCGCCCGCGGTTCGGTGGCCGCCCCGGCGACCACCTCGGTGTACCGCAAGGCCCGCCGCGTGGTGGGCGGCCCGCTGCGCCGGGCACTGCAGGGAGGCCGCAACTAGGCCTCATGGGGGCCGCGGCCCCACGGTCACTCCACACGACGCGGACACCCGCGTGTCGTCCGCAGGTCGGCGCGCGTTAACCCGGGCGCCCCCTCTGCGTCGATCCTGGAGTGACCGCAGTGCCCGAACCCACGTCCCCCCGGCGGCGGACCGCCGCCCCGTTGCTCGTCCTCGCCGTCCTGGCGGCGGCCTTCACCGCGCAGGCCGCCGCCGCGCTGCGCCCCCATGTGCCGCTGCTGGTCGCCTCGACCGCCGTGTCCCTGGCCGTCGAGGCCGGGCTGTACCGGTGGCAGCCGGGGATGCTGTCGCTGTTCGCGAAGTCGCACGCGGACGTCACCGTCCGCCATGTGCTGCGCGATCTGCTGCTGGTGGTGGGGCTGCTGCGGCTCGGCGAGCAGCACCGGGAGACGCAGTACGCCCCGCTGGTCGCCGGGCTGCTCGCCTTCTACGCGCTGCACTGCACGGTCCAGGCGGCGTCCGTGCTGGTCCGCCGCACCCGGACGCTGCCCGTGCTGACCCGGAACATCGACGCCTCGGCGCTGCGCCTGTCCCCCGCCCCGGCCGCGCTGCTGCGCCGCCCCGGGCACCGGCTGCTGGTGTTCGGCCTGCCCGCCACGGCGGGGCTGACGGCGACGGCGGTCACCGGGGACCCCCGCCACGGGGCGGCCGGGGTCGCGCTGGCCCTGCTGCTCACGTCGGCGGGCCTGTGCGCGCTGCTGCTGCGGCTGCTGCCCGGCCGGCGCCCGGCCGGCGAGCGGGAGGTGCTCGACTGGTTCGACGCCTGGCTGGCCGAGTACCGGCCGACGGTCGGCCTGTACTTCTCCGGCGGCCTCGCCTCCGCCTACCAGGCCAACATGTGGCTGGAGCCGCTGGCCGGGCTCGGCGGCCGGCCGGTGATCGTCCTGCGGGAGCGGTTCATGGTGCCGAGGCTCGCGGCGACCGACATCCCGGTGGTGTGCCTGCCGAAGGTGTCCACGCTGATGCGGCTGGAGCAGTCGACGCTGCAGGTGCTCATCCACCCGTCGAACTCGGGCAAGACCTCCCAGGTGCTGCGCATCCCCACGATCAAGCACACCTTCGTCAACCACGGGGAGAGCGACAAGCTGTCGTCGTGCAATCCGTACGCGAAGGCGTACGACGAGGTGTGGGTGGCAGGCCCCGCGGCGCGCGAGCGGTACGCGCTGGCCGAGGTGGGGGTCGAGGACAAGGACGTGGTGGAGATCGGCCGCCCCCAGCTGGACGCCGTACGCCCCTGCGCGGGTCCGCCCGCCGGGCCGTACACCACCGTGCTCTACGCGCCGACCTGGGAGGGCTGGGACGGCAACCCGGGCAACACCTCGCTGGTCGCGGCCGGCGAGAACCTGGTGCGGGCGCTGCTCGCCGACCCGGGGGTGCGGCTGCTGTACAAGCCGCACCCGCTGACCGGCTCGGTGGACCCCCGGGCGGGAGCGGCCGACCGGCGGGTGCGGGAGCTGATCCGGGCGGCGAACCGGGAGCGGTCCGCGCCGCGCCCCGCGCCGTCGGCGGAACTGGCCTCGCGCACCGCGGAGCTGGACCGGCTGACCACGGCCGCGTTCCGGGCGGGCGCGGACCAGGTCGAGCGGATGCTCGCGCAGTCCGCGCCGGAGCCGGGCCGGGCGGCGGCGGTGGCGCGGGCGACGGCGGCGTGGGAGGAGGCGTACTGGGCGTCGCTGCCCGAGGGGGAGCACCAGATCGTCACCGACGCCCGGCCGGACCTGTACGCCTGCTTCAACGTCGCCGACCTGCTGGTCAGCGATGTGTCGAGCGTGATCAGCGACTTCCTGGCGAGCGAGAAGCCGTACGCGGTGGCGAACACCAGCGGGCTGTCCGAGGAGGCGTTCCGGGCGGCGTTCCCGACGGTGGCGGCGGCGGCCGTGCTGACGCCGGACGCGGCCGGGGTGCCGGCCCTGCTGGAGTCCGTCCGCGATCCGCGCCAGGACGGACTCGCCGCCGCCCGGGCGGAGTTGAAGCGGCGTCTGCTGGGCCCCGCCAGTCCGCCGTCCCAGCTTCGCTTCGCGGCGGCCGTCCAGGCCCTGTGCGCGGCGGCACAGGAGCACAGGGCCCGTGCGGGCCACCGCCTGAGCGCCGACTTCCCCGGTCAGCGCCGGGAGGCCGCGGACGCGCCCGCGCCGGAGGCCGGCGGACCGCTCACGCCGCGGCGGCCTTTCCGCCCGGTGTGACGTCGCGGGACGGGGTCAGCAGGCGGCGGGCCTTGCGGGAGGCCCGGCGCAGTACGGACACCGGGCCGCCCGCGCGGTGCCCGGGGACGGACCGGGCCTCGCGCGGGGAGGCCAGGTACACGGCGTCGGGGATGCCCGCGGCGCGGTCGCGGAAGTGCGGGTAGGCGAGGTAGACGCGGCGGCCCCGCCGCTCCAGCAGAGCGGGCGGCCGCTCCTTGGACCGGACGAACCGCAGGACGTCCAGGAGGGGTTCCAGCCGCCGCTCGGCCACCAGGTGCAGCCGCAGCCGCTCCTCGACCTTGAGCAGACGGGCGAGGTCCGGGGTCCAGTGGGCGTCCATCAGCGGCCGCGCCAGCTCCAGTTTGTGCCGCCGGACCTCGTCGGAGTCCTTGAGGAACCGGGGGCCGAACTGGGGCAGCAGGGTGACCGTGAAGGGCCGCATCATCAGCAGGTCGCGGCGCGGGCCCTCGGGGACGAGGCGGGCGATCAGGTTCATCAGGGCGCGGGCGGAGTCGAACCGCAGGGTGTAGCCGCCGCTCTTGGTGACGTGCTTGCCGTCGTCGCGGCCCACCAGGTAGTAGCAGGTGTGGTCGGCGACCACGGAGACGCCGTCGGCCCGCAGATAGGCCTCCATGGTGAAGAGCGCGTCCTCGCCGGTGAACAGCGACTCGTCGAAGCGCATGCCGTGCCGGTCGAGTAACGCGCGGCGGAACAGCTTCTGCGCGCTGAGCGTGTACTTGATGTTCGAGGAGTAGACGTCGGTGCGCTCCAGCGTCCGGCCCCACATGGACTTCGGGGCGCCCCGGTTGACGCCCTCGATCCGGCCCAGCACGACGTCGGTGCCTGCCCGGTCGGCCATGCCGACCATGCGCTCGAGGGCCTCGGGTCCCAGCCGGTCGTCGGCGTCCAGGAAGAAGACGTAGCGCCCGGCGGCCTTGTCCAGGCCCACGTTGCGCGGGCCGCTGGGGCCGCCGGAGTTCTCCTGCCGGAGCACGGTGACCGGCATGGGCGCGCGGGCCGCGAACTCCTCCAGGCACTCCCCCGTGCCGTCGGTCGAGCCGTCGTCGACCGCGATGACCTCGACGCGCTCCGGATCGATGGTCTGCGCCTCCACGGAGGCCAGGCACTCGACCAGATACGGCATCGCCTCGTACGCGCCGATGATCACGGTGACATCAGGCTGCGCCACGGTCACTTTTCCCCCTCGTCACAGGATATTTCCCCCGTATCGCCTCATTCTCTCCCTGTTAGACGGGTGTTCGAGGTAGGGGGTTGCCTTGGAGGCACGCTTTAGTGGCTCACGTCACAGGGTCGCCGCCGCCTCGTCGGAGCATGTGAAAGGGCTCGGCCCCCGAGGATCAACTCCTCGGGGGCCGAGCCCAGTTGGGACTTCCGGGGGTGGTCAGCCGGCGTCGACGCCGTCCGCCTCGCCGGCCGTCGACGTCCGCGGCACGGGCACCGCGTCCGCCAGCTCCACATCGGGGCCGCCGGCCGTGATCCGGGACTCCTGGCCGAGGTTGCGCGTCTCGGCCTTCAGCGCGAGCTGCGCGACGGCGGTGTTGAACTGGTCGATGGACTTCGGCTCGTCCGGGCCGAGCAGGTAGCGCTTGAGCTCCCCGCGGTCATCGGCCAGCGCGTCGGCGGCCGGGTCGCGGACCGCGTCGAGCAGCCCGCCCAGCTCGGCCGCGCCGTTCGAGAGGATCACCGCGGCCCGCACCGCCGTGTTCTGCCGCTTGAACTCCTCCGCGCCGAGTTCGGCGGAGTCCGTGACGGCGTACGGCTTGCCGCTGGCGATGAAGTCGGAGACCACGCTGGAGATGTCCGAGACCATCGCGTCGGAGACGTTGAAGCAGTCGTACAGGCGCGGCTCGGCGCCCGTGATGACGCGGTGCTCCCAGTCGGGGAAGGAACGCCAGTACGCGGTGTTCCACTCGGCGCGCAGCCGTGCGGTCTCCTCGTGCCGGGCCACGTCGGTCACGCCGTCGCGGCTGGTCTCGGCCTCGTCGCCCCTGTCGGTGCCGCCGGCCAGCTCGGCCAGCCGGGCCTCGATCCGCGCCAGCTCGGCCTTCGCGCCCGCCTGGGCGTCGGCGTCGGCGGTGAACCGCGGGTCGGCGGCGCGCTCGGCGGCGGACTTCTCGATCAGCGCGGTGATCCGCTGGTGGGCGGCCTTCGCCTGCGTGCTCCGGGTGCCGGTGAAGGGGTGCGGCTTGTACAGGACGCGCACCGCCGGGGCGGCCTCGACGAGCTTCCGCACGATGTTCTCGCCGGCCAGCAGGATCGAGGTGTTGCCGGGGTTGTCGTCCCAGCCCTCCCAGGTGGGCGCGTAGAGCACGGTCGGCATCCGGTCGCCGGGGACGCCCTTCCAGGTCTCGATCGGGGCCAGCTGCGGGCGGCCGACCTCGACGATGTCGTCGTCGCGGACGCCGACGTCGGCGATGGCGTAGCGGTCGCGGCCGGCGCGGCCGGCCGTCCACACCTCGTCGTAGACCTTGCTGTACGGGTTGACGCTGGCGAGCTTGTCGCTGTCGCCGTGGCCGATGAAGACGTGCTTCATGGTGGGAACGCGCAGCAGGTGGATGTTCTTGCCGACGTTCGCCGCGTACAGCGCCACGCGCACGGTGGACAGGTCCAGGTTCATCAGGTGCACCCCTCCGGGCACGCAGATGACGGGGACCGTGGTGGGCGCCAGGTTCTGGAGTATGGCCCGCTCGCGCAGGACGACCAGCGGACGGGTGTCCAGCTGCTCCATCGTCTCCAGCCACATGTTCACCTGGTAGGCGGAGTCCCGGGAGCCGGAGAAGTACAGCACGGTCTCCGGGCGGTACTCGCGCAGCCAGTCGTCGACGGCGCCCAGCACCCGCTCGGCGTTCGGCGGGATCCTCCCGCTGCGCACGAAGGGCACCAGGGCGAGGACGTACGCCAGGCCCAGGCCCACCGTGATGCCGATGCCGGTGTAGCCGACGGCGGCCGACTCCAGCGCGGCGCCGACGAGTATGCCGGCGACCGCCGCGAGGTCCAGGTGGAGCATCTTCTCCGCGGCGCGGTGCAGCAGCACGCGCGGCGGCGCGTCCGGGATCCGGATGCGGGAGGCCAGGTCGATGTTGCGGGTGGCGACCGGCATCCGGCGGCGGTTGCGGATCAGCGTGGTGAGCGCGCCGTGCGGGGCCTGAAGACCGTAGAAGGCGATGAAGCAGGCGATCGCCCCGTAGTAGATCAGGTTGTCCGCGAGGGACAGGCGGGCCAGCAGCAGGATCAGCAGCAGCTGCCGGATCAGGAAGCGGATCGACAGACCGGCCCGCACCTTGCTGAGGCGGCTGACCAGGTAGCTGCCCCTGCGGTGCAGATAGTGGTCCGACAGGTACGTCACGGCGGCGGCGGCCGCGAACGCGGGAATGCTCGGGACCAGCGCGGCCAGCATGAGGCAGGGGTAGCCCAGCATCATGAGGACCGCCGCGGCCAGCTCGGCCGCGCTGCCCACGCGGGCGACGCGAATGGCTGTGGATATCACGGAGAACCTGCTCTTGGAGGGGGGTGCCGGTTTTGTTCCTGTGGGTAATGCCTGGGGGTAATGCGAGAGGTACGGATTCAGGCCCCCGCGAAGCCCCGTTCCTGAACTGCGTTAACGGGAGACCGCAGAGGCCTGAATTACCGGAGACTAATTGACCTTGATTATTACACGCCGTCCTGACGGTCCAGCACCGACGCCAGCGCCTGCTCGAACCCGGTGGCCCGCGCCGCACCCGCCGTCGGGTCCTGCTGCCGCACGTCGATGACATGACCGGTGAGCTCGGACAACAGCACGTCGAGGGAGGTCCGGGCCACCGCCTCGGAGGAGAGCAGGCTGCCCGCCGGCTCCTGCCCGAAGGCCTTGGTGCGCATCGGCGTGGCGGTGCGCTCCGGGTTGATGCAGTTCACCCGGACGCCGTCACCCGCCCACTCGTCGGACAGCGCCTGGGTGAGGTTGACCATCGCGGCCTTGGTCGAGGAGTACAGGCTGTACTCGGCGCGCCCGCGGGTGTAGCTGCTGGACGTGTAGAGCAGCAGCTGGCCCTTGCTCTCGGCGAGGTACTTGTAGGCCGAGCGGGCGATCTGCACCGGCGCCAGGTAGTTGACCTTCAGCGCCTCCTCGATGGTGGCGTTGTCGGTCTCGGCGAGCTTGCCGATGCGCAGCACGCCCGCGGTGTTGACCACGTAGTCGATGCGGCCGGTCTCGCCGTACGCCTTGGACAGCGCGTCGTCGACCTCCTCCGGGTTCTCCACGTGGGTGCCGGTGGTGGAGCGGCCCAGCGCGTAGACGGTCGCGCCGTAGGACTCGGCGAGCTGGGCGATGTCCTGGCCGATGCCGTAGGAACCGCCGAAGACCACCATCGTCCTGCCGGTGAGCAGTTCGCGGTATGCCTCCTCGGAGACCTGCTCGGGCGTGGCGGTGGAGGCCAGCTGGAAGAGCTTGTCGGCGATGAAGACGTCGACCGGCTGAGTGACCTTCATGTTGTACTCGTCACCCGCGACGACGTGGATCGGCACGTCCGGCAGGTACTTGAGCACGACCGAGCAGTCGTCCGTGGCCTGGAAGTTGGGGTCGTTCGCGGCGACCTCGTAGGCGCGGCGGATGGTGGACAGCTTGAAGGCCTGCGGGGTCTGGCCGCGGCGCAGCCGGGAGCGGTCCGGGATCTCGGTGATGAACTCGCCGTCCTCGCCGTGCGTGCGCGTGACGATGATGGTGTCCGCGGACGGGATGGCCACGTCGACGGCCTGGAAGCGCTCCAGCGCGGTCACGCAGTCGTCGATGACGCGCTGCGACAGCAGGGGGCGCACGGCGTCGTGGAAGAGGACGTTGCGGTCCTCGCCCTCGGCCAGGCCCTCACCGAGCGCGGCGATGGCCCGCTCGGTGGTCTCGTTGCGGGTGGAGCCGCCCTCGATGACCTTGGTGACCTTGGTGAACCCGGCCTTGGCGACGATCTTCTCGATGTCGGGCACGTACCCCGGCGCCATCAGCACGATGATGTCGTCGATCGAGTCGGCCTTCTCGAAGGTGGCCAGCGTGTGCTCGATGACTGCCTTGCCGGCGATCTTCAGCAGCTGCTTGGGGATCGACAGACCCACCCGCTGACCGGTACCGCCGGCCAGGATCACTGCGGTGGTACGGGGCTTGGCTATGCGCTGGGACACAGGTGACCTACCTTGGGGCGACAGGGAACTTCGAAATGGTCCCACTTGTGGTTACCGCAGTGCAAGGTGAGCGACCTCCGCCGCATATGTGCGCGCAACCTCTCATTCACCTAGGACTCCTGGTGCCCCGTGAGGGTTCCAGGGACGTCCCGTGAATTGTTGTGAGTAACTCCACAGGAGTTGTCCCATTGCCGTGCGTGACGGAGGGGACACCCCGGGCTCGCCCGGCGGTGACCTGGGACCTTCACGAGTTCCTTCGACGATGTCCGGTGAACGGTACGCCCTTTGCCGGCGCCGTTCGCCGCGGCGTCCCCCGCGGGCGTCCCCGGCAGGGCCCGGACGGCCTCCGGGGCGGCGGCGCCGGGCCTGCGGGGACCCGTCGCGGGGCGCGTTTCTTCACGTCCCGCCGGGCGGGGCTGCACGGGTTCTCCATATGCGCGGGCGGGCCGCGCCGGACACGTCTCGAATAGAGCTCTTCCGGAAGCCCATTGCCGGGGAATTCCTTATGGGGATTACGCGGCAATGCGGTCCCGGCACGGGCAGGAAAACGGTTCGCCGCCCCCGTCCGGTCCGCGCGGGCGCACGCGGACGGACGAGGAGCCCGGGACCCTTGCGGGTGCGCCGGGCTCCTCCGTCGTGCGGCGGGTCAGACGAGGTGCACTCCGGGGCGGCCGGCCTCGACCCGCAGGCTCGCCAGGGTGCTCGGCGTGGCCCGCGGCCGCAGCACCGTGTCCACCACCCGCACCCGGGCGTCGATGCCGTCGCGGCGGATGTCGAACAGGTGGTAGCCCCGGTGCGCGTCGAGCAGCTTCCAGTGCGGGTTGTCCGCGCGCCGCGGGTCCCACTGCGCGCGGAAGGCGGCCTGGTCCTGGTCGCCGTTGCTGGAGATGGAGGTGCCGACGAACTCGGCGCCCACGACGGCCGAACCGGGGTCGGCGAAGTCCGCCTTGAGGTCGCTGATCATCGTCAGATGACGGTCGCCGGTGAGGACGACGGGGTTGCTGACCCGGCGGAACTCCTGGAGCAGCGCGTTGCGTTCCGCCTGGTAGCCGTCCCAGGCGTCGTAGAACCAGAGCTTGCCCTCGCCGACCTGGAGGTCGGTCTCGGCCATCATGATCTGGGAGGCGATCAGGTTCCAGCGGGCGGGCGAGTGGCGCAGCCCGTCGACCAGCCAGCGCTTCTGCGCGGCTCCGAGCATGGTCAGCGCCGGGTCCTGGGCGCCCTCCTGGCTGGTGGCCTGGTCGCTGCGGTACTGCCGGGTGTCCAGCACGTTGAGCCGGGCGAGCCGGCCGAACTCCAGCCGGCGGTGCATCCGGATGTGCGGGCCGTCGGGGACGGCGGTGGCGCGCACCGGCATGTGCTCGTAGTACGCCTGGTAGGCCGCCGTGAGCCGGGCGACGAAGGCGTCGTGCGCCTGCTTGCCGGGGTCCTGCGGGATCTCGCCGGCGAAGTCGTTGTCGACCTCGTGGTCGTCGAAGGTGACCACGAAGGGGGCGTTGGCGTGCATCTCCGCGAGGTCGGGGTCGGAGCGGTACTGCGCGTACCGGTTGCGGTACTGGGTGAGGCCGTACGGCTCGCCGCTGCCCTCGTGACGCCGTACGGCGGTGGCCGAGGGCGTGGACTCGTAGATGTAGTCGCCGACGAACACCACGACGTCCGGGTCCTGGTCCAGCATGTCGGCGTACGGGGTGAAGTAGCCGTGCTGCCAGTTCTGGCAGGAGGCGAGCGCGACCCTCAGGCTCCCGCCGGGGCTGTGCGCGGCGGGAGCGGTACGGGTGCGGCCCACGCGCGAGAGCTGCCCGCCGGCCCGGAAGCGGAACCAGTACGCCGTGTCCGGGCGCAGCCCGCGTACGTCCACGTGGACGCTGTGCCCGTACGTGGGCCGGGCCTGGGCGGTGCCCCGGCGGACCACCTTCCTGAAGCGGGCGTCCCGGGCGATCTGCCACTCCACGGGAACGTCGCGGTCGGGCATACCGCCGCCGTTCAGCGGGTCCGGGGCGAGCCGGGTCCACAGGACGACCCCGTCGGGCAGCGGGTCGCCGGAGGCGACGCCGAGGCTGAACACGCCGTCGGGGAGCGGTCTTTCGGCGGCCCGGGCGGTGGCCGGCAGCCACAGCTGGGCGGAGGCGGCGGCGCCGAGCACGGCGGCGCCGGCGGTCAGAACACGGCGGCGGTCGGGCTGAACTGCTCCGGTCATCGGCGAACTCCCCTGCCTCGTGTGGCGCTCGGACACTGGGAAGCTCGCGGTCCGGTCGGTCCGCCCGCTGAACTCCACGGTGCGCGTGCATGACAAGCAGGGAGACAACGGGAAACCCGCCGCGGCACGGGAACATCCCGTGGCCGCGACGGGTCCGTCAGGTGAGCGGCGGGCGACGGCGGTCGCCGCCGCCGGTGCGGTCGGCCGGTGCGGTCAGTCGGTGAAGGGGGCGCCCAGCTTCGCCCCGGCCGCCACCGTGCCGAGGGTGCCCGCGCCGAAGGTCCCGGCGCTCCCCACCACGGTCGTCGGGGTGGAGCGGAAGTACCACACCGATCCGGCGCCGGAGTTCTCCCCCGGCGCGCCGACGGCGAGGTCGGCGCGTCCGTCGCCGTCGGTGTCGCCGAGGTGGACGGCGCCGCCGAACCTGTCGTCCTTCTCGGCGGTTCCGGGCACGGTCGCGGTGTTCTGGGTGACCGTCGTCGCGCCGGTGCCGGTGAGCCCGTTCGCGGTTCCGCGCAGGACGACGACGGCGCCTGCCCCGGACACGCTGCCGAGGTCCTCGCCGGGCACTCCGGTGACCACGTCCGGGTAGCCGTCGCCGTCGACGTCGCCGATGTGGACGTCGGTGCCGAAGCCGTCGCCGCTCTCGGCGGTGCCGGGCACTCCGGGCCGGTCCTGGTTGAGGAAGACGGCCCTGACCCCGTCGGGGCCCTTGGGGGTGCCGGGTATCCAGGCGACCCGGCCGCCCTTGACGTAGGGGTTGTCGAGGTCGCTGTCGTAGCCGTCCACCGCCCGTCCGACCACGATGTCGTCGTACCCGTCGGCGTTCACGTCGCCGACGTCGAGGTTCTCGCCGCCCTGCAGGCCGGCGCCGTCGATGTCGTAGACCAGGGTGAAGGGGTTCAGCGCGGTGCGGTTGCCCAGCCAGTACACGACCCGGCGGGCGTCGTACTCGTCGCCGTCGTTCTCGGTGGCCACGATGTCGGTCAGGCCGTCGCCGTTGACGTCGCCGGCGGCGAGGTCGAGGACACGGCTGTCGTAGACGTCCTTCACCACCTGTTCGCCGCCCGCTCCGGCGCCGTCCCGGCCGAAGGGGCCCTTGAGGACGCGCAGGTCGTGCCGGTTCTCCACGGTCACGACGTCCGGGCCGCCGTCGCCGTTGACGTCCCCTGCGGTGAGCCGGCCGGCCGAGCCGAGGCCCTCGTAGGTGTCGCGTCCCGACGCGAGCTTGGCGCCGCCGGACAGCCCCTGGGGGCCGCCCCACAGCACCTCGACCAGCCCGGAGTCGACGCCTCCGTCGTCGGTGTCCTCGCCGCCGGCGCCGACGACGAGGTCCGCGTAGCCGTCCCGGTCGACATCGGAGGTGGTGAGGGCGCTGCCGAACCCGTCGCCGGTCTCGACGCCGCCGGGCACGCCCGCGGTGTTCTGGTGGATCACCTGCCTGGACGAGGTGCGCAGGCCGTTCGCCGACCCGTACAGCACGGCGACGTACCCGGCGCCCTTCTTCCCTCCGACGGTCGCGGTGGGCGCGGCCACGGCGAGGTCGGCGTATCCGTCGCCGTTGAAGTCGTCGCGCGGCTGCGCGGCGCCGGCAGCCGGCGCCTGCGGGGGTACGGCGTGGGCGCCGGGCGCCGCGAGGGTGCCGGCGACGACCAGCGCCACCCCGGTCGCGAGCGCGATCCGCAGGGGGCGGGTGAGGTTCCGGTGGTGCGGGGAGGACGCGGCCATGGGGGGTCCTGTCGTGGGAACGATCGGGTTGCCGCTCTCTACGACTCGCCGGAACACCCGTTGGTTGCCCGGGTGTTCACCATGACCTCACCCGGCGTCACTCCGAGCTGAAGGGCTCGAAGCCGTCGTACTCCTGCTCGTGCTCGTCCCGCTCGGCCTGCCGGTCGCGCCGTCGCTGGGCGGCCGGACGGGGCGCCTCGAAGCGGTGGTCCTCGCCACGGCGGCCGAGCATCTCCGCGCCGGCCGTGACGGTCGGCTCCCAGTCGAAGACGACCGCGTTGTCCTCGGGTCCGATGGCGACGCCGTCACCGGAGCGGGCGCCGGCCTTCATCAGCTCCTGCTCGACACCGAGGCGGTTGAGCCGGTCGGCGAGGTAGCCGACGGCCTCGTCGTTGTTGAAGTCGGTCTGGCGGACCCAGCGTTCGGGCTTCTCGCCGCGCACCCGGAACAGGTCGTCCTCGCGGGTGACGGTGAACCCGGCGTCGTCCACGGCCTTGGGCCGGATGACGATCCGCGTCGCCTCCTCCTTCGGCCGTGCGGCGCGTGCCCGGGCCACCAGCTCGGCGAGCGCGAACGACAGCTCCTTGAGCCCCATGTGCGCGACGGCCGACACCTCGAGGACGCGGTAGCCGCGCTCCTCCAGGTCGGGGCGCACCAGCTCGGCGAGGTCCTTGCCGTCGGGGACGTCGATCTTGTTGAGGACGACGACCCGCGGACGGTTGTCGAGGCCGCCGTACTGCCGCAGCTCCTCCTCGATGATGTCGAGGTCGGAGAGCGGGTCGCGGTCGGACTCCAGCGTGGCGGTGTCCAGGACGTGCACGAGCACGCTGCACCGCTCGACGTGCCGCAGGAACTCCAGGCCGAGCCCCTTGCCCTGGCTGGCGCCGGGGATGAGGCCGGGCACGTCGGCGATGGTGTAGACGGTCGAGCCCGCGGTGACGACACCGAGGTTCGGGACGAGGGTGGTGAAGGGGTAGTCGGCGATCTTCGGCTTGGCGGCGCTGAGCACGGAGATCAGCGACGACTTGCCGGCGCTCGGGTACCCGACCAGCGCCACGTCGGCGACGGTCTTCAGCTCCAGGACGATGTCCTGGAGGTCGCCCGGCTCGCCGAGCAGCGCGAAACCGGGCGCCTTGCGGCGCGCGGAGGCCAGTGCGGCGTTGCCGAGCCCGCCGCGTCCGCCCTGGGCGGCGACGTACGCCGTCCCGTGCCCGACCAGGTCCGCGAGGACGTTGCCCGCCTTGTCGAGGACGACGGTGCCGTCCGGCACCGGCAGCACGAGGTCCTGCCCGTCCTTGCCGCTGCGGTTGCCGCCCTCGCCGGGCTTGCCGTTGGTGGCCTTGCGGTGCGGCGAGTGGTGGTAGTCGAGCAGGGTGGTGACGGACTGGTCGACGGTGAGGATCACGTCACCGCCGCGTCCGCCGTTCCCGCCGTCGGGTCCGCCGAGCGGCTTGAACTTCTCACGGTGGACGGAGGCACAGCCGTGGCCTCCGTTACCCGCGGCGACGTGCAGCTCGACGCGGTCCACGAAGGTGGTCATGGGATGTGCCTCCAGTTACTGCAGCGGAATGTCTCTTGGTCAACACGCGAAAGGCGGACCCACTTCCCACCTGGGAAGTGAGGTCCGCCTCGCGAAAGCTTCCGATCAGGCGACCGGAACGATGTTCACGACCTTGCGGCCACGGTGGGTGCCGAACTGCACCGCACCGGCCTGCAGCGCGAACAGCGTGTCGTCGCCGCCACGGCCGACGCCGGCGCCCGGGTGGAAGTGGGTGCCGCGCTGGCGGACCAGGATCTCGCCCGCGTTGACGGCCTGACCACCGAAGCGCTTCACGCCGAGGCGCTGAGCGTTGGAGTCACGACCGTTCCGGGTGGACGATGCGCCCTTCTTGTGTGCCATCTCTCCTCAGTCCCTTACTTCGCAGCCGCGGGGATCTCAGTGACCTTGATCGCCGTGTACTGCTGGCGGTGGCCCTGACGACGGCGGTAGCCGGTCTTGTTCTTGTAGCGCAGAATGTCGATCTTCTGGCCCTTGTGGTGGTCCACGACCTCGGCCTGGACCTTGATCCCGGCCAGCACCCACGGGTCGCTGGTCACGGCGTCGCCGTCGACCACGAGCAGGGTCGAGAGCTCGACCGTGTCGCCGACCTTGGCGGTGGAAATCTTGTCAACCTCAACGATGTCACCGACAGCAACCTTGTGCTGGCGGCCACCGCTGCGCACGATGGCGTACACGCGGATCTCACTCTCACTCGAAGAACGGCACCCCCGCAGGCCAGCCGCCCGGCGATGAACACGGACGACCTCTCCCAGGCACCGCGGCACCCGGAAGGAAGAGGTTTACGGGGATGTGGCGGCCCCGATGGACACGCCGACGGTCAAGGTTACGGGGCCGCCGCTCGACTGGTCAAACCGGGCCCACGGGGGCGGGCCGCCCGGGCGGCTCAGCGGCCGAGGCCCTCCCGGTAGGACACGCACGCCTCGTACGAGGGCAGCAGGCCCCGCTCCCGGGCCTGGGCCAGGGTGGGGGCCTGCTCGTCCTTGGCGGAGAGCAGCGGGGTGAGGTCCTCGGGCCACTCGATGCCCAGGGCGGGGTCGAGCGGGTGGATGCCGTGCTCGCGCTCGGGTGCGTACCCCTCGGAGCAGAGGTAGACCACGGTGGCGTCGTCGGTGAGCGCCATGAAGCCGTGGCCGAGCCCCTCGGAGAGGTAGACGGCGTGGTGGTCGCGGTCGTCCAGGCGGACCGCCTCCCACTGCCCGAAGGCGGGCGAGCCGGTCCGGATGTCCACGATCACGTCGAGGACCGCGCCGCGCACGCACTTGACGTACTTGGCCTGGCCGGGCGGCACGTCCGCGAAGTGGATGCCGCGCAGCGTGCCCCGGCTGGAGACCGACATGTTGGCCTGGGCGAGGGTGAGCGGATGGCCGGCCGCCTCGGTGAAGACCGGGGCCTTGAACCACTCGTGGAAGCTGCCCCGGCCGTCGGGGAAGATCTTCGGCTCGTGCACCCAGGCACCGGGCAGGGAAAGGGGTCGCATCGAAGGGGTCCTCAGCTCTTCTTCTTGTTCGTCAGGGCGCGATTCACCCGCCCGGGTCACGCCGGGTCCTCCTCCTCGTGGAGCCGGCGGATCCGCGGGAACGCCTCGGCGAGGGCCGCGCGCCAGTCGCGCAGCGGCGCGACGCCGGCCGCGGCGAAGCGGTCGTGGCCGAGCACGCTGTACGCCGGGCGGGGTGCGGGGCGGACGAACGCCTCGCTGGTGGTGGGGTGGACCCGGTCCGGGTCGGCGCCGAGCAGGCGGAAGATCTCGCGGGTGAGGCCGTACCAGGTGGTCTCGCCGGAGCTGGTGCCGTGGTAGACGCCCGGCGGGGCGGTGCCGGCCAGCGCTCCGCGTCCCAGTGCGAGGAGCAGGCCGGCCAGGTCGGCGCTCCAGGTGGGCTGGCCGCGCTGGTCGTCCACCACGTCCAGTTTCTCGCGCTGTCCCTCCAGACGGATCATGGTGCGGACGAAGTTGGCGCCGCCGGTGCCGTACAGCCAGGCGGTGCGCACCACGTAGCCGCGGTCCGGGAGGGTGTTCAGCACGGCCCGCTCGCCGGCCAGCTTGGTGCGGCCGTAGGCGCTGCGCGGGGCGGTGGGGGCGTCCTCGGCGTACGGGGCGGTGGCGTCTCCGGCGAAGACGTAGTCGGTGGAGACGTGCAGCAGGACGGCGCCGGTGCGGGCGCAGGCGTCCGCCAGACGGGCCGGTCCGTCCCCGTTGACGGCCAGTGCCTCGGCCTCACGGGTCTCGGCGTCGTCCACGGCCGTCCAGGCCGCGCAGTTGACGACCACGGCGGGCCGGTGGCGCTCCAGCGCCCGGCGGACGGCGGCGGCGTCCGTGAGGTCCAGCGCCGCCCGGTCCAGGGCGGTGGCCCGCTCCCCCGCCGCGGCCAGCCGGGCCAGCACGTCCTGGCCGAGCATCCCGCCCGCCCCGGTGACCAGCCAGCCGGCCGGGGCGTTCAGCTGTTCCGTTGTCGGGTTCATCCCTCTTCCTGTCCTCCGTACGGGGGTGGCGCGCGGGCCGCGTGCGGTGCGTCAGCCCAGCGCCGCGCGCTGCTTCAGCGGTTCCCACCAGTCGCGGTTGTCGCGGTACCACTGGACGGTCTCGGCGAGGCCCCGCTCGAAGCTCTTGCGGGGCTCGTAGCCGAGTTC
>Ga0247820_10000134_pt1 | contig 36694 bp, 29 predicted proteins | sample 13C_Glucose_Day1_2_FD_192480 | JGI IMG/M metagenome (GOLD analysis project Ga0247820, IMG submission 192480) | Soil microbial communities from agricultural site in Penn Yan, New York, United States - 13C_Glucose_Day14 | ecosystem: Environmental > Terrestrial > Soil > Agricultural land | place...
ACATTCAATTGTGCTCCCGCCCCACTCGCGCTTATCTGTCCGCAACCACGACCTGCCTAAACCGTCGTGATCTCAAAGCGAACAACAAGAACGGGACCCACCCGCGCGAGGAGATTCCACATGCAGCAACACCAGCACATCCTGGCCTGGCTCAACGACGTGGCCAGCGACCTGCACGCCATCCGCCACGATATCCACGCCCACCCCGAACTCGGTTTCGAAGAAAGCCGCACCGCGGCCCTGGTCGCGCAACTGCTCAAAGACTGGGGCTACGAAGTGCACACCGGCATCGGCAAAACCGGTGTGGTCGGCGTGCTGCGCAATGGCAGCAGCCCACGCAAACTGGGCCTGCGTGCCGACATGGACGCGCTGCCCATCGTAGAAGCCACCGGCGCTGAATACACCAGCCGCCACCAGGGCTGCATGCACGCCTGCGGCCACGACGGGCATACCACCATGCTGCTGGGCGCGGCACGCTACCTGGCGGCCACGCGCCAGTTCGATGGCACGCTGACGCTGATCTTCCAGCCGGCCGAGGAAGGCCAGGGCGGCGCCGAGGCGATGCTGGCCGATGGGCTGCTGGAGCGCTTCCCGTGTGACGCCCTGTTCGGCATGCACAACATGCCGGGGTTGCCGGCGGGGCACCTGGGCTTTCGAGAAGGGCCGATGATGGCTTCCCAGGACCTGCTCACCGTGACCATCGAAGGCGTCGGCGGGCATGGCTCCATGCCGCACCTGACGGTCGACCCGTTGGTGGCCGCAGCCAGTGTGGTGATGGCCCTGCAAACCGTGGTGGCGCGCAATATCGATGCGCAGGAGGCGGCCGTGGTCACCGTGGGCGCACTGCAGGCAGGCGAGGCGGCCAACGTGATCCCGCAGCAGGCGTTGCTGCGTTTGAGCTTGCGTGCGCTGAACGCCGAGGTGCGGGCGCAGACCCTGGAGCGGGTGCAGGCGATCATCGTCAGCCAGGCCCAAAGCTACGGCTGCACCGCCAGCATCGAACACCGCCCGGCGTACCCGGTGCTGGTCAACCACGCCGACGAAAACGCCTTTGCCCACCAGGTCGGCGTCGAGCTGCTCGGCGCCGATGCGGTGGACGGCAACACCCGCAAGCTGATGGGCAGCGAAGACTTCGCCTGGATGCTGCAACGCTGCCCCGGGGCCTACCTGTTCATCGGCAACGGCGTGCAGCGGCCGATGGTGCACAACCCTGCCTACGACTTCAACGACGACATCCTGCTGACCGGCGCCGCCTACTGGGGCGCCCTGACCGAGCGCTGGCTCAACTAGGGAAGCTTCAAGCTGCAGCCCGCCGCCGTTTCTGGCCAACAGATTGATGGAGTGTTCCGCATGCAGACTTCACACACAGGCGCGTCGCGTACCCGGCAAGTGGTCGCGGCGGTCATCGGTAATGCCCTGGAGTGGTATGACTTTATCGTGTACGGCTTTCTGGCCAGCATCATCGCCCGCCAGTTCTTCCCCTCCGACGACGAGTACGCCTCGCTGCTGATGGCCTTGGCCACCTTCGGCGTGGGCTTTTTCATGCGCCCGGTGGGCGGGGTGCTGCTGGGCATCTATGCCGATCGCAAGGGGCGCAAGGCGGCGATGCAACTGATCATCCGCCTGATGACGGTGTCCATCGCCATGATCGCCTTTGCCCCCAGCTACCTGGCCATTGGCATGGGCGCGCCGCTGTTGATCGTGGTGGCGCGCATGCTGCAGGGCTTTGCCACGGGCGGTGAGTACGCCAGTGCAACGGCGTTTCTGGTGGAAAGCGCACCGGCCCATCGCAAGGGGTTATACGGCTCGTGGCAGCTGGTGGGGCAGTGCCTGGCGGTGTTCAGCGGGGCGGGGATGGTCGCGCTGGTGACCTACCTGTGCACGCCTGAGGCGCTGGACAGCTGGGGCTGGCGGATTCCGTTCGTGATCGGTTTGCTGATCGGCCCGGTGGGGCTGTGGATTCGCAAACACATGGAAGAACCCGAGGAATTCCTGGAGGCGCGCAAGCAGGCCAAGGGCCAGGCGCCCAGCCTGTGGCAGGTGCTGCGGGAGCATCGGCGCAGCCTTTTGGTCTCGATGGGCCTGGCCTGTGGTGCGACGGTGTCGTTTTACGTAGTGCTGGTGAACATGCCCACCTTCGCCCACAAAAACCTTGGCCTGCCACTGGACCAGGTGCTGCTGGTGCAAATGCTGGCCGTGGGCCTGATGACCGTGGTCATCCCCCTGGCCGGAGCGCTGTCGGACCGGCTTGGCCGGCGGCCGGTGCTGATGGCCTTTACCCTGGCATTTTTCGTGATGGTGTACCCGCTGTACGTGTGGGTGGCCGCAGCGCCGTCGATCGAGCGCCTGCTGGTGATGCAACTGCTGCTGTGCACCGCCATTGGCGGCTTCTTCGGCCCGGCGCCAACCGCCCTGGCCGAGCAGTTCCCGATCGCGGTGCGCTCCACCGGGGTGTCGGTGGCTTATAACGTGGCGGTGATGGTGTTCGGCGGCTTTGCCCCGTTGATTGTCACCTGGCTGAGCAAGGTGCTCGGCACCCCGGTGGCCCCGTCGTTCTATGTGCTGTTCGCCTGCCTGTTGACGCTGCTGGGCACCTATTGCCTGAAAGAAGCACCCCGCGCTGGCAAGGCTGTCGCTTTCAACCTTGGAGTTAAACCGTGAACCCGTTAGCCATCGACCCGATCGTCGCCCTCGATGCCCAGGCGCTGTCCGAGGCGATCCACGCGCGCCAGTTGTCGTGCCGTGAGGTGATGCAGGCCTACTTGGGCCATATCGAGCGCTTCAATCCGCAGGTCAATGCGCTGGTATCGCTGCGCGAGGGCGCGGTGCTGCTGGCCGAGGCTGAGCTGCGCGACCGTGAGCTGGCCGCCGGCCAGTCGCGTGGCTGGATGCATGGCATGCCGCAGGCAGTCAAAGACCTGGCGGCCACGGCGGGGTTGCGCACGACGCTGGGCTCGCCGCTGTTTGCCGAGCAGGTGCCGGCGCATGACGCCATGAGCGTGGCGCGGGTGCGGGCGAGCGGGGCGATCATTGTCGGCAAAAGCAATGTGCCGGAATTCGGCTTGGGCTCGCAGAGCTACAACACGCTGTTCGGCACCACCACCAATGCCTACGACCACAGCCGTGTGGCAGGCGGCAGCAGTGGCGGCGCCGCAGCGGCGTTGGCCATGCGCCTGCTGCCGGTGGCCGACGGCAGCGACATGATGGGCTCGCTGCGTAACCCGGCAGCGTTCAACAACGTGTTCGGCCTGCGCCCTTCGCAAGGGCGGGTGCCATACGGGCCAACGCCGGAGCTGTTCGTGCAGCAGCTGGCCACCGAGGGGCCGATGGGGCGCACGGTGACGGACGTGGCGCGGTTGCTGTCGGTGCAGGCCGGGCACGACCCGCGCGCGCCCCTGTCGCTCAGTGACGGCCCACGTGACTTTGCCGCCGGGTTGCAGCGCGATTTCAAGGGCGTACGGGTTGGCTGGCTGGGCAACTTTGACGGCTACCTGCCGATGGACGAGGGGGTGATGGGCCTGTGCCAGGCAGCGTTGGCAGACTTCGCCGAGCTGGGCTGCGAGGTCGAGGCGTGCCAGCCGGGGTTCGACCTGGGGCGTTTATGGCAATGCTGGCTCACCCATCGCCACTTCCTGGTGCACGGCAACCTGGGGGCGGCGTATGCCGACCCGGGCAAACGCGCCCAGCTCAAGCCTGAGGCGCAGTGGGAGGTGGAGGGTGGCCTGCGCCTGACCGGAGCGGACGTTTACCAGGCCTCGCTGGACCGCAGCGCGTGGTACCAGGCGCTGGGTAAATTGTTCGAGCGTTACGATTATTTGCTGTTGCCGGCTGCCCAGGTGTTCCCTTTCGACGCAGCCGAGCCATGGCCGAAGGTGGTTGGCGGGCAGGCCATGGACACCTACCACCGCTGGATGGAGGTGGTGATTGGCCCGACCTTGGCCGGCCTGCCGAGCATGAGCGTACCGGTGGGTTTCAACGCCGCCGGGCTGCCGATGGGCCTGCAGATCATAGGCCCGCCCCAGGCCGACCACGCCGTGCTGCAACTGGCCTATGCCCATGAACAACTGACGCGCTGGGTAGCGCGGCGGCCGCCTGGGTGTTTGCAGGCGCGCTGAAAGCCCTGGGCAGGCCCGTATCTTGCTGGGCATGATGACCAACCACGCACAGACAGGGAGGTCGAACCCATGGGTATTACCGCAGACAGCGGTGGCGTGCGCTCGGTGGAGCGGGCACTGGCGATCGTCGAACTGCTTGGCGAGCACCAGGCGCTGGGGCTCGAAGAGCTGCACTACCTGACGGCACTGCCCAAGGCCACGGTATCGCGCATGCTTGCCACCTTGCAGGAACAGGGTTGGGTCTACCGTGGCCTGAGCGACCGCCGTTACCGCTTGTGTGCCCGGCGCCTTTTCGGCGACCGCCAGCTGCGCTTGAAGCGCCAACTGGTGGAACGCGCCGCGCCGCTGCTGCTAGAGCTTTGCGAGCGCACCGGGTTGGTGGCGGACCTTTCTTCATTCGACGGCGAGCGGCTGGAGGTGATGGAAAGCGCCATCCCGCAGGTGCTGCGTAAACGCTACCCGCACAACTGCCAGCTCGTCGGGCAGCATGCCAGCTTGTTTCACTCGGCCATGGGCCGGGCGTGCCTGAAGGAGCTGGCGCCGGCTGAGGTGCAGCGCCTGGCGACGCATCAGCGGGTGGGCGATGAAGCGCTGTTGCGCGATATCGAGGCCGATGGGCACAAAGGCTTTGGCCAGCGCACCGAAGGGTTTTGGGAATACCCCGTGCGCTTGCCGTTCCTGATCCGGGCGATTGCCTTACCGGTGCGGGTGGAGGGGCGGCTGGCGGGCAGCATTGCGCTGCACTGGCCGCTGGACCAGGCACCGGTGGAGCGGGTGCTGAGCTTGCACCTGAACAGCTTGGCGGCGACGGTGGGGCAGGTGCAGCACGCATTGGTGAACTGAGGCCAGTGAAAACAGCGCAAGCTATTTGCCCCAAAGCGGCGTTTGCAGCTATGCCTACAGTCTGACCCGGCAAATAAGGCCCGCCAAATGTTGGTCGTCGAAAACCTGTGCAAGTCGTTCGCCACCGCCCAAGGCCCGCTGGAGGTGCTGCGCGGGGTGGACCTGACGCTGGCACGCGGCAGCAGCCTGGCCCTGATGGGCGAATCCGGCAGCGGCAAGAGCACCTTGCTGCACCTGCTGGCGGGCCTGGACCGCGCCGACAGCGGGCGCATCCTGATCGATGGCCAACCCCTGGACAACCGCGGCGAAGCTGCCTTGGCACGTTGGCGGCGCGAGGGCATCGGCCTGGTGTTCCAGCAGTACAACCTCATCAGCAGCCTGGACGTGGCCGCCAACCTGGCCTTCCAGGCGCGCCTGGCGGGGCGCCATGACCCGGTCTGGGTGACGCACCTGGCCACCCGGTTGGGGCTGGCCCCGTTGCTGCAACGCTACCCGGAACAACTGTCTGGCGGGCAGCAGCAGCGCGTTGCCATTGGCCGCGCGCTGGCCAGCAGGCCCTTGCTGCTGCTGGCCGACGAACCCACCGGCAGCCTTGACGAGGCCAGCAGCGACGAGGTGTTGGCGCTGCTGCTGCAGCTGGTGCACGAGGCGGGTAGCAGCGTGCTGATGGTGACCCACAGCCAGCGCCTGGCCGCCATGCTGCAGCGCCGCTGCGTGCTGCAGATGGGCCGGGTGCAGGGGTGATGAACAGCTTGCGGATCACCGTGCAGGCCCTGTGCAGCCATTGGTGGCGTCACCGGCTGCAGTGCATCAGCATCTTCACCGGTTTGTGGCTGGCCACGGCCCTGTGGGCCGGCGTTCAGGCGCTCAACACTCAGGCGCGCAACGACTACGCACAAGCCAGTGCGGTGCTCGCCGGGCCTGCCCGCCCGCAATTGGTGGCACGCTCGGGGCAGCGCTTCGACCAGGCGCTGTATGTGCAATTGCGCAGGCTGGGCTGGCCGGTGACGCCGGTGCTGGAAGGGCGCTTGCGGCTGGCTGCAGCGCCGCAGGTTGCGCTGCGCCTGGTCGGGATCGAGCCGCTTGGCCTGTTGCCGGGCATGGCCGTTGCCGGTGCCGATGTGCAGGATTTTGACCTGCAGGCGTTCGTGGGTACGCCGGGGCAAGCGTGGGTGGGCCCGGACACGCTGCGCCAGCTGGGGCGCCAACCCGGCGAGCAGCTGACCACGGTGGACGGGCAAGTATTGCCGCCGCTTACCCTGCATGCGCAGCTGGCACCGGGTGTGGTGGTGGTCGACATCGGCCAGGCGCAGGCCTTGCTCAATGCCCCCGGGCAATTGTCGTGGCTGCTCAGCGACAGTGACCAGCCACTGCCGAGCGACATTGCGGCGAGGCTGAAGCTGCAGCCGCCCGGGGATGATGCCGACCTGCAGCGGCTGACCGCCAGCTTTCACCTGAACCTCACCGCCCTCGGCCTGCTGGCCTTCGTGGTGGGGCTGTTCATTGCCCATGCGGCCATTGGCCTGGCGCTGGAACAGCGGCGCGGGTTGATCCGCACCTTGCGCGCTTGTGGTGTGAGCTTGCAGGTGCTGCTGGCAGCCCTTGCCCTGGAGCTGGGGTTGTTTGCCGTGCTGGGCGGTGTGGCAGGCGTGGCTGCAGGTTACCTGCTGGCCGCACTGATGCTGCCTGATTTCGCCTCCAGCCTGCGCGGGCTTTATGGCGCCCAGGTGGCGGGGGAGCTGCACTTGCCGGCCACCTGGTGGCTGGCAGGCATTGCCGTCAGCCTGTTGGGCGCGTTGCTGGCGGGGCTCGACAGCCTGCTGCGTGCCGCGCGCCTGCCATTGCTGGCCTTGGCGCAGCCCCAGGCCTGGCGCCTGGCGCAAGTGCCGTGGTTGCGGCGCCAGGGTGGCGCCGGCGCCGTGCTGCTGATGGTGGCGGGGGGCTGCGGCTACCTGGGCAATGGGCTGCCCAGTGCATTCGGCATGCTGGCGGCTTTGCTGCTGGCGGCGGCGCTGTTGTTGCCGGGGTTGCTGGCGCTCTTGCTCGGCGGCTTGGCGCGGGTGTGCAAGCGCCCGCTGGCGCAGTGGTTCGTTGCCGACAGCCGCCAGCAACTACCGGCCTTGAGCCTGGCGTTGATGGCGCTGTTGCTGGCCTTGGCCGCCAGTGTCGGGGTTGGCGGCATGACCGAAGGCTTTCGCCGCACCTTCATCGGCTGGCTGGACCAGCGCCTGGCCGCCGATGTGTACGTCACGCCCCGCGACAGCGCGCAGGCGCAGCAGATCTACGCGCGCTTGCTGGCAGACCGTACCGTCAGCGCGGTGCTGCCCAGCTGGCGGGTGGACTGGCGCCTGCAGCAGTGGCCGGTGCAGGTACAGGGGGTGGATGATCACCCTTTCTACCGCCAGCACTGGCCACTGCTGCAGCAGGCACCGGGCGCCTGGCAGGCGCTGGCCGCCGGCCGTGGTGCAATGCTCAGCGAGCAACTTGCCCGTCGCCTTGGCCTGGCTGTAGGGCAGACGCTGCAGTTGCCTGGCGAGCCGCCCCAGGCCATGACCGTGGTGGGCGTTTATGCCGACTATGGCAACCCCAAGGGCCATGTGCTGGTAAACGCCGGCTGGTTGCGTAGCCATGCGCCAGCGGCCAGCCTCGCGGGTTTCAGCCTGCTGGTGCGGCCTGAACGGGTGGCTGCGCTGAAGGATGAACTGCAACGGCGCTATGCCCTGGATGACAATCAGGTGGTGGAGCAGGCCCGCCTCAAAGCCTGGTCCAGCGAGGTGTTCAGCCGCACCTTCGCGGTCACGGCGGCATTGAACAGCCTGACTCTAGGGGTTGCCGGCGTGGCGTTGTTCATCAGCCAGCTGACCTTGAGCCAGCGCCGCCTGGGGCAGTTGGCGCCGTTGTGGGCCTTGGGTGTGCCACGGCGCTGGCTTGCCTGGCTGAGCCTGGGGCAAACGCTGATGCTAAGCTGCTTCACCGTGCTGCTGGCGATCCCCTTGGGCCTGCTGCTGGCCTGGTGCCTGGTGGCGGTGGTGAATGTGCAGGCGTTCGGCTGGCGTCTGCCTTGGCATGTATTTACCGGGCAACTGGTGCAACTGGCCGTACTGGGCCTGTTGACCAGCCTGCTGGCCAGTGCCTGGCCGTTGTGGCAACTGGCACGCAGCCAGCCAAGTGCGCTGTTGAGGCAATTTGCCGATGAGAGCTGAAACCTTGCTATTGATGGCTTGCCTGCTGCTGGCAGGGTGCGACCCGCCTGCGCCAGAACCCAAGAGTTATGCGGGCCTGGGTGACGATGCGGCGGCGTTCAGGCAGGTGATACCAGGGCATGCGCTGGAATTTCCACGTGACCATGGCGCGCATGGGGGCTTTCGTATCGAATGGTGGTACGTCACCGCCAACCTGCGCGATGCCCAGGGCCGTGACTGGGGTGTGCAATGGACGTTGTTCCGCTCGGCCTTGCGGCCTGGGCCTGAGACCTGGAACTGGAACAGCCCCAACCTGTGGATGGGCCACGCCGCGCTGACCGGCCCGGGCGGCCACCAGGTCAGTGAAACGCTCGCGCGCGGTGGGGTTGGCCAGGCGGGCGTCGAGGCACAACCGTTCCGGGCGTGGATCAACGACTGGTCGCTGCAGGGCAAACCCGGAGTCGACCGCCTGCAGATGCGGGCCAGGGACCAAGGGTTTGGTTATGACCTGGCCCTCACCAGTGATCAGCCGCTGCTGCTGCACGGTGTGCAGGGTTACAGCGAAAAATCCGGCAAGGGCCAGGCGTCGTACTACTACAGCCAGCCGTTCTATACGGTCAGTGGCGAGGTCGAGCGCGAGGGGCAGCGGGTCGCCGTCACAGGGCAGGCCTGGCTTGACCGGGAATGGAGCAGCCAGCCGCTGGCCGCCGGGCAAAGTGGCTGGGACTGGTTTTCGCTGCACCTGGGCACGGGCGCCAAGCTGATGCTGTTCCAGGTGCGCGAGGATCACGGGCCGCCTTACCGCGCGGGCACCTGGGTCGATGCCCAGGGGCAGGCGCGTGCGCTGCAGGGCGGGCAGATCGAGCTGACACCGCTGGCCTGGACGCGGCAGGACAATGGCAAAAAGGTGCCCACCCGTTGGCGGGTGAAGGTGCCAGCGGTGCAGGTGGATGTCGAGGTGGATGCGCTGGAGCCCAAGGCCTGGATGGGCACGCGCTTCCCTTACTGGGAGGGCCCGGTGCGTGTGGGTAAGGAGGGGCGTGGGTATCTGGAAATGACGGGCTATTGAGGTACTGCACCTGCCTGGGTGCAGTACCTGTGGGGGCATCGGTATGCCGCTGGTGAGGCCCGGGCAGGCCTACTTGAAGCCCGTCACTGCATGCGGCACGTAGGGCGCTTGCAAGCGCTCCACTTCTTCGGCGCTGAGCTCGAACTGCAACGCGCCAATCGCATCATCGAGCTGCGCCACCTTCGACGCGCCCACGATCGGCGCCGAAACCCCTTGCTTGCCCAGTACCCAGGCCAGCGCCACCTGCGCCATGGGCACGCCACGCTCGCGGGCTATCTGTTCAACCACATCGATCACCCGGCCGTCTTCCACTTCGGTTTTTTCATAGAACGACCGGCCGGAAATGTCGGTGCGGGTACGTTCAGTCTGCTGGCCATGCGGGCGGGTCAGCCGGCCGCGGGCCATCGGGCTCCAGGGCATCAGGCCCACGCCCTGGTCCAGGCACAGCGGGATCATTTCGCGCTCTTCCTCGCGGTAGATCAGGTTGAGGTAGTTCTGCATCGACACGAAGCGGCTCCAGCCGTTGCTGGCCGCCACCTGCTGGGCTTTGGCGAACTGCCAGGCATACATCGAGGATGCGCCGATGTAGCGCGCCTTGCCGGCTTTGACCACATCGTGCAGCGCCTCCATGGTCTCCTCGATCGGGGTGTGGTAGTCCCAGCGGTGGATCTGGTACAGGTCGACATAGTCGGTCCCAAGCCGGGTGAGGCTGGCGTCGATGTTGGCCATGATCGCCTTGCGTGACAGGCCCTGCTCGTTGGGCCGGGTGCTGCCTTCCCACATGTTGGCCGGGAAGAACACCTTGGTGGCGATCACGGTTTCTTCGCGGCGGGTGAACGCCTTCAGCAGCTTGCCCAGGATCAGCTCCGAGGTGCCGGCCGAGTAGCTGTTGGCGGTGTCGAAGAAGTTGATGCCTTGCTCCACGGCGTGGCGGATGATCGGGCGGCTGTCGGCTTCGCCGAGGGTCCAGGGGTGGGTACCGGCGCCCGGCTCGCCGAAGGTCATGCAGCCCAGGCACAGTTTCGAAACATCCAGGCCGGTGTTGCCCAACTTGACGTACTGCATCTGCTTCTCCTCGGTGGTCGTTTGCGATGGGGGAAGCTTAGCGGGGCTGTGGGCGTGCGGAAATCCCGTATCGGTGCAGGCGAGCTCTGCAGAAATTCACAAGCGCAGCAGTGGCTTGACCTGTTGCTGCAAAAAATCGGTGACGGCCTTGATGCGCGGTGTGTTGCGCACGTCTTCATGCACGGCCAGCCATAGTTCGATGCTCATGGTCTGTGTTTCCTCCCCGATGGCCTGCAAGCCATGCTCCTGGGCCATGAATGCCGGCAGGCAGGCAATGCCGATGCCGCCGGCAGCGGCCTGGGCCTGGATGCGCAAATCGTTGCTTTGCACTACAAAGGGCTGGTGGTGGGTCTGGGCGAGCAGCCACTGTTGCTGCGCCGACTTGGCCTGGGACTGGTCGTAGCCGATATAGCGCGGCGTGCTGGTGCTGCGCAGGTAGCCGGGGGCGGCGTACAGGCGGTAATCCAGGTAACCCAGCAGGCTGGCCACCAGGGTGGGCTCGCTGGGCCTGGCCAGGGCCACGCTGATATCGGCCTCGCGGCGTGCCAGCGAGGCGCGCGACTTGCTGCCGACCAGTTTCAGGTGCAACTGCGGGTAGCGGTTGCACAGGGTGGCCAGGCGCCGCGCAATGAGGCTGCCGAGCAAGGCGGGCGGGGCGGCCAGTACCACCTGGCCTTCAACCTGCTGCTGGCCTGCGCTGGCGAAGTGTTCCAGGGCGAAGGAGGCCTGGGTCATCTGCTCGGCGTACTCGCCCACCCTGCGGCCTTGCTCGGTCAGCACGTAAGCCCTGGGGCGGCGGTCGACCAGCTTGAGGTTGAGCGCAGCTTCCAGCGCGGCGATGCGCCGGGCCACGGTGGCGTGGTCGACGCCCAGCTGCTTGGCTGCGGCCGACAGTGAGCCGGTGCTGATGAAGGCGCAGAAATGGCGCAGGTCTTCCCAATCGAACATGGCGGGCCTCTGTGGTGGAGGGCCATGATAAAGCCTCTTGGCGATTCCCACGACCTGAGCCGGCTCCAATGCCGGCAAACAAGTTTCGCGTCAATTTCAAAAGCACCGCCATAGCTGCCGGAGCCGGCTTGCCGGCGGTGGGGCAACACAAATAACTGATGCTAGGATGGCTGCCTCTCCTTACCCGGATACCGCCATGCAGCCCCTCGACCACCTGTCCTTGCACCTGTTCATCGTGGTCTGCGAAGAGGGCACCATCGCCCGCGCCGGTGAGCGGGCGTTCATGGCGCCTTCGGCTGTCAGCAAACGTATCTCGGACATCGAAGCGCGCTTTGGCACCACGCTGCTCAAGCGCAGTAAGCGCGGGGTCGAACCCACCCCGGCAGGGCTTGCCCTGTTGCGCCATGCCCGCGGCCTGACCCGGGCCATGGAGCGCCTCGACAGTGAGCTGAGCGAATACGCCGAGGGCGCCCGGGGGCATGTGCGGGTGCTGGCCAATGTCTCGTCGATCATGGAGTTTCTGCCCGAGGAGCTGTCGGCCTTCATGCTGGAAAACCCGTTGATCCAGGCCGATATCGAAGAGCGCTTCAGCCCCGATGTGGTCCGTGGCGTGGCGGAGGGCAATGCCGACCTGGGTATCTGCAGGAAGTCCACCGCAGTCGGCGGCCTTGAGTTCGTGCCTTATCGGCAAGACCACCTGGCGGTGGTGGTCGGTGCCAGCCACCCGCTGGCAGCGCGCAGCAGCATTGCCTTTGCCGAAACGCTTGGCTACGAGCACCTAGGGCTGTCGGCGTTCGCCACGTTGAACAGTTTCATGTGCAAGAGCGCCGAGGCAGCTGGCAAGGAATTGCGTTTTCGCTCGTACGTGTCGTCGTTCGATGCGGCCTACCGGCTGGTGCAGTTCGGCCTGGGCCTGGCGGTGTTCCCGCAGGAGGCGGTGGCGCGTTATGCGCCACTGTTCGACTTGCGGGTGATCCCGCTGACCGATGACTGGGCGTTGGGTGAGTTCGTCATCTGCATGCGTGACCGGCACGCGCTGTCGCTGTCGGCGCGGCGCCTGCTGGACCACTTGCTGCAGCGCGCGCCGGCCTGGCAGGCCATGCCCTGATATCCATCGCGGCTGACGATGGATCAGCCCGTGAAAGACGTCTTTTCTGCCCGCCATGCTGCTCTTAGTCTGGCCACACGCTTCAGACAGAGAGCCCCCTGATGACAACAATAACAATCAATGAAGTCGGCCTGCGCGATGGCCTGCAGAGCCTGCAGACGGTCATGCCGACTGCCGCCAAGCTGCGCTGGATCGACAGCGCGTATGCCGCTGGCGTGCGCCACATGGAAGTTGCCTCGTTCGTGCCGGCCAGGCTGTTGCCGCAGATGGCCGACGCCAAACAGGTGGTCGCCCACGCACTGACCTACCCGGGCCTGCTGGTTACGGTACTGGCCCCTAACCTGCGCGGTGCCCAGGATGCACTGGAGTCTGGTGCGCAACGCGTCGTCGCCCCGGTGTCGGTAAGCAACGCCCACAGCATGGCCAACGTACGCCGCACGCCGCAGGAAATGGTTGAGGAGCTGGGGCGCATGTGCCAGCTGCGCAGCGAGATGGGCCGGCATGACGTGCAGATGATCGCCGGCATGTCAGTGGCCTTCGGCTGCACCCGTCAGGGTGATGTGCCGCTGGGTGACCTGTGCGCATTGACACGCCAGGTGATCGAGGCGGGTTGCGACCTGGTGTCGCTGGCCGATACCGTCGGCTACGCCAACCCCGGGCAGGTAGCCAAGGTGATCCAGGCGGTGCGGGGCATTGCCGGGGAGCGCCTGCGCGCCGCGCACTTCCACGACACCCGTGGCCTGGCGCTGGCCAACAGCCTGGTCGCCGTGCAGCAAGGTATCCGCGAGCTGGACGCCTCGCTGGCCGGCCTTGGCGGTTGCCCGTTCGCGCCAGGTGCCTCCGGCAATACCGTGACCGAAGACCTGGTGTTCATGCTGCAAAGCATGGGTTACGACACCGGCATCGACCTGCAGGCATTGATCGACTCACGCCAGGTGCTGCGTGATGCCCTGCCCGATGAACCCCTGTACGGCGCGCTCGCCCGCGCCGGCCTGCCGCTCAACTACTAAGGGCTACCCGCATGTCCAGACTCCCCTTGGACGGCATTCGTGTCGTTGAGATTTCGCACATGGTCATGGGCCCCACCTGCGGCATGATCCTCGGTGATCTTGGCGCAGAAGTGATCAAGATCGAGCCTACCCGTGGCGATGGCACACGGCGCTTGCTCGGCGCAGGCGCCGGGTTTTTCCGCACCTTCAACCGCAACAAGCAATGCATCGCCGTGGATGTGGAAACGCCCCAGGGCCGGGATGCCGTGCTGGCGCTGATCGACACGGCCGATGTGTTCATCGAGAACTTCAAGCCAGGGCGCATGCATACGCTCGGCTTTGACTACACCGCCCTGCGCGAGCGCAACCGGCGGTTGATTTACGCCTCGCACAAGGGCTTTCTCAGCGGCCCTTACGACAATCGGCTGGCTCTGGATGAAGTGGTGCAGATGATGGCGGGCCTGGCCTACATGACCGGGCCGGTGGGGCGGCCGCTGCGTGCGGGCAGTTCGGTGAACGACATCATGGGCGGCATGTTCGGCGCCATCGGTGTGCTGGCCGCGCTCAACGAGCGCAACAGCACCGGCGTTGGCCGCGAGGTACAGAGCGCACTGTACGAGAACTGCGTGCTGCTGGCCGCCCAGCACATGCAGCAGTTTGTGGTCACGGGGGAGGCGGCAGCGCCAATGCCCAACCGTATCAGTGCCTGGGCCATTTATGATGTGTTCACCTTTGCCGGGGGCGAGCAGATGTTTGTCGCCGCCACAGGGGAGGGGCAGTGGCAGGCGCTGTGCACCGTGCTTGGCCAGGCGGCATTGCGCGACGACCCCACCCTGGCCAGCAACAACGACCGGGTGTTGCAGCGCCCGCGTTTGCTGGCGCACCTGGCCGAGGTATTCGCCACACTTGATGCGCAGCAACTGGCGGTCGAGCTTGAGGCCAATGGCATCCCCTTCGCGCCGATCCGTCGCCCGGAGGAGCTGTTCGATGACCCCCACCTGATGCAAAGCGGGGGCATGGCCGACCTCACCCTGGAGGACGGCAGCAGCACGCCGATGCCACTGCTGCCGCTGGCGCTCGATGGCCAGCGCCTGCAACCGCGCAGGCCGATCCCGCGTATCGGCGAGCACACCCAGAAAGTCATGCGCGAGCTTGGTTACAGCGATGCGCACATTGCCGAGCTGTGCGCCGCAGGCGTGCTCAAGACTGACGAGCAGGAGCGCTGAAAATGGCCATCTACCGATACGACACGCTTGTCCCTAACCTGCACCCGGAAACCTTCGTTGCCGAGCAAGCTACGGTGATCGGCGATGTCACGCTGGCGCAAGGCGTTAGTGTGTGGCCGCAAGCGGTGCTGCGCGGCGACAATGAACCGATCCACATTGGCCAGCACAGCAATGTGCAGGAGGGCGCGGTGCTGCATGCCGACCCTGGTTTCAACCTGACCGTGGGCAGTGGCGTGACCATCGGCCACCAGGCGATGCTGCATGGCTGCACGATTGGCGATGGTGCACTGATCGGCATACAGGCGGTGGTACTCAACGGCGCGGTCATCGGCCGCAATTGCCTGGTGGGGGCGGGTGCCATCGTCACCGAAGGCAAGGTCTTCCCCGACAATTCACTGATCCTCGGTGCACCTGCCAAAGTGGTGCGTGAGCTGTCGCCAGAGGCCATCGCGCACATGCACGCCAATGCCGCTGACTACGTGCGCAAAGGCCAAGCCTGCAAGGAAAAGCTCGTGCGTATCGGCTAACCCCCTTCAGTGGCGCCCTGAAGGGCGCCGCCGCTCTCCAATAATTACAAGAATGGAGATCCACCATGGTTGCCTTGACCGGTGTTCTGGCGCGTGAGCGCAATGAGCGTCACATCAATGAACTGCTGCTGTACCGGCGGGTGGCCTGGCGCATCATGCCACTGGCCATCATCTGTTTCCTGTTCTCCTATTTCGACCGCATCAACATCAGCTTCGCCAAGACCCAGATGCAGGCCGAGCTTGGCCTGAGCGACGCGGCCTACGGGCTGGCCGCGAGCATGTTCTTCATTGGCTACGTGCTGTTCGAGGTGCCGAGCAGCCTGGGCCTGAAGCGCTACGGCGCGCCGGCGTGGATCTGCCGGATCATGGTGTCCTGGGGGCTGGCCACTGCGGCTCTGGTATTTGCCTATACCCATTACACCCTGTACTTCCTGCGTTTTCTGATCGGCGTGATGGAGGCTGGTTTCGGGCCGGCCATCCTGTTCTATCTGGCCTGCTGGTTCCCCCGCAAGCACCTGGCGAAGATGAACGGGCTGTGGTTTCTGGCCGTGCCCTTGGCTGGCGCGGTTGGCGGCCCTGCGGCGGGCTTTTTGCTGGGGACCATGGACGGTGTGCTGGGCCTTGCCGGCTGGCACTGGTTGTTTCTGATGTCGGGCTTGCCGTGCGTGGTGCTGGGCGTGCTGGTGCTGTGCAAGCTCGATCGCGACATCGCGTCGGCCAAGTGGCTGACCCTTGAAGAGAAAGCCCTGTTGCAGGAAAACCTTGACCAGGACAAACGCGCGGACAAACCGGTGCTGGGGTCGCTGTGGCGGGTGCTGCTGACCCGAGAGGTGGCGATCATGGCGTTCATCTACTACGTGATCAAAAGCGCGTCCTATGGCCTGAATTTCTGGATGCCGCACCTGATCAAGTCTTCAGGGGTACAGGACATGCTGTGGGTCGGTGTGTTGTCTGCGCTGCCTTATGCGGTGGCGTGCGTCGGTATGGTGCTGCTCACCCGGCGCTCGGACCGCACCGGCGAGCGCAAGCGCTACCTGGTGTACTGCTTGCTGGCCGCAGCCGTTGGTTACTTGCTCGCGTGCCTGTTCTCGGGCTCGTCTTGGGCGATGATGGCGGCGCTGGTACTGGCGACAGCGGGTACGTTCATTGCCATCCCGATCTTCTGGACCATCCCGCAGTCGACCTTCTCCGGGTTGGCGATTGCAACCGGTACCGCGGCAATCAACTCCGTGGGCCAGCTCAGCGGCATCGTGGCACCGGTGATGGTGGGGCAGATCAACGACATCACAGGCAGCACATACATGGGCATGCTCTCGATTGCACCGCTCATCCTGCTCGCCTGCCTGGTGGTGATGCGCTACGTCAGAAACCCCAAGGTCTGAACCTGGCAAGCCCTTGACGCTGAACAACAAGAACAATAACAAGGCATAACCCATGAACACTTCCGTCTCACGGCGGGCATCACTGATGCTCGCGGCGTTGTGCTGTGCGTGGCAATCGGCCCAGGCGGCCTTTGTCGCTGACGGCAAAGGCAGCCTGGAGCTGCGCAATTTTTACTTTGATCGCGACTTTCACGGTGCTGCTGCCAGCCAGTCCAGGCGCGGTGAATGGGCCCAGGGCTTTTTGCTCAAGTGGCAATCGGGCTACACCGAAGGTGTCGTCGGGTTTGGCCTGGATGCGGCAGGGATGCTCGGCGTCAAGCTCGATTCATCCCCGGACCGCAGCGGCAGCGGGCTGTTGCCCCGCGGCAGTGACAGGCGCGCGGTGGATGGCTATGGCAAGGCGGTTGCCACCGTCAAGGCGAAGCTTTCGCAGACCCAACTGCAGCTGGGTGGTTTGAGCCCCCAGTTGCCATTGCTGGCGTCGAACTACAGCCGGTTGTTCCCGCAGTGGTTCAAGGGTACCCAGTTGGTCAGCAAGGACTTGGACCGTTTCACCTTTACCTTGCTGCAGGTCGATGCCACCAAGCTGCGCGACTCCACCGACTTTGAAAGCCTGACCGCCATGGCGCAACAGGGCGCCTATTCGGCAACGGTGACCAGCGACCGCCTGTACTACGCGGGTGTCGATTATCAGCCGGCGAAGAGCCTGACCCTCAGCGTGCACACCAGTCAGCTTGAAGACCTGTTCCAGCGGGACTTTGCGGGGTTCAAGTACAGGGCCGGCCTTGGGCCGGGGGAGGCATTCACCGAATGGCGCTGGTTCAACGCGCACGACCAGGGCAGGGCGTTGCTGGGCGAGGTGGATAACCGGACCTTGAGCACCAACATCGGCTATGGCCTGCACGGGCATACCTTCAGCGGTGGTTACCAGAAGGCCAGTGGAAATACCGCCTACGCGTATGTTGGTGGGACCGATACCTACCTGTTCAGCGAGCAGCAGGTGAGCACTTTTGCCTTGGCCAACGAGCGGGCATGGATGCTGCGTTACGACTACAACTTTGCAGCATTGGGCATCCCGGGGCTGACGTTCAATGTGCGCTACGTCAAGGGTGACCAGGTCGACCCACAGCGGATTGCCAGCAGCAAAGGCCGGGCGCTGGCCGCGCGGGGTGGCGAAGGTGAGGAGTGGGAGCGGACCACCGACATCAGCTATGTAGTGCAGTCGGGGGTGTTCAGGAACCTGGCGCTGCGTTGGCGCAATGCGACCATGCGCTCCAATTTTGCCGATGCGGCGGATGAAAATCGGGTGATCGTGGGGTACACGGTCGAGTTTTGAGAGGTGGAGTACAAATGTGCTCTTAGGTTGATATCGGGTGCGTTGGAAGGGGCATTTCTGGGTGCATGTCATCAAGTTAACGGTATTGGGAGAGCCTGGCGCTCCCTATGAAACCGGTTTCAAAATGTTTCCGAACCAGCTAGATTACGCGGCTTTCTCAGGGCCTCTCCCTGATCCAAACCCAGACGGCGCAACCCAAGGCCGCCCCAATGCTGATGAGGATTTGCAATGCCTGAGCATGCCCCCGACAACCCGCGCCGGGACTTTCTGCGCAAAACGTTGACGCTTATTCCCGTGGTCACCGTGGCTACCAGCACCGGCCTGGGTGCAGGCCAGCTGCTGGCCCAGCCGGCCCACGAACCCAAGGTGCCTGCTACACCGCCCGCTGGCCATTACCAGCCGACTTTCTTCACCGCCGAAGAATGGGCCTTCGTGCAGGCGGCGGTGTCGCGCATCATCCCCGCTGACGAGCTGGGCCCCGGCGCACTCGAAGCAGGCGCCGCCGAGTTTATCGATCGCCAGATGAACACCCCCTATGCCACAGGTGCCCAGTGGTACATGCAGGGCCCGTTCAAGGCCGACGCCGCGCCAGAGCTTGGCTACCAGCTGCAACTGAGCCCCCAGCAAATCTACCGCCTGGGCATCGCCGCTGCGGATGCATGGTGCAAAAACGCCAGCGGTAAAACGTTTGCTGAGCAAGATAGCGCTACCCGAGACAAGGTTCTCGGCAAGATCGAAGCCGGTGAGATCGTTTTCGAACAGCTGCCTGCCAAGGTGTTTTTTAGCCTGCTGGTGCAGAACACCCGCGAGGGGTTCTTCTGCGACCCGATTCACGGTGGCAACAAGGGGATGGTCGGCTGGACGCAAATCGGCTTCCCCGGCGCCCGTGCAGACTTCATGGACTGGGTCGAGCGCAACGAGCCTTACCCGTTCCCGGCAGTATCGATTCGTGGCGAGAGGGCGTAAGGCATGGCCAATGCAATGAAGAAGGTCGATGCGGTGATCGTCGGTTTCGGCTGGGCGGGCGCCATCATGGCCAAGGAACTCACCGAGGCCGGGTTGCAGGTGGTCGCGCTGGAGCGCGGGCCGATGCAGGACACCTACCCCGTGGGCAGCTACCCGCAGGTCATCGATGAGCTGACCTACAGCGTGCGCAAGAAGCTGTTTGTGGATGTCTCCAAAGAAACCGTCACCATCCGCCACAGCGTCAACGATGTCGCGCTGCCCAACCGCCAGCTCGGTGCCTTCCTGCCCGGCAAGGGCGTGGGCGGCGCAGGCCTGCACTGGTCCGGCGTGCATTTTCGTGTAGACCCGATGGAGCTGCGCATGCGCAGCCACTACGAAGAGCGCTACGGCAAACGCTTCATTCCTGAAGACATGACGATCCAGGACTTTGGCGTGAGCTACGAGGAACTAGAACCCTGCTTCGACTTCGCCGAGAAGGTCTTCGGCACTTCGGGCCAGGCCTGGACCGTGAACGGCAAGGTGGTCGGCGAAGGGAAGGGTGGCAACCCTTATGCACCGGACCGCTCCAACCCCTTCCCGCTGGTGTCGCAGAAGAACGTGGTGTCTGCGCAGCTGTTCCAGAAGGCAACCGCCAGCCTGGGCTACAAGCCCTACAACCTGCCTTCGGCCAACACATCAGGGCCCTACACCAACCCTTATGGGGCGCAGATGGGGCCGTGCAACTTCTGTGGTTTCTGCAGCGGGTACGTGTGCTACATGTACTCCAAGGCGTCACCCAACGTGAACATCCTGCCGGCGCTGCGCCAGGTGCCCCATTTCGAGCTGCGGGCCAATGCCCATGTGCTGCGGGTGAACCTGGACGACAGCAAGCGCAAGGCTACCGGGGTGACCTACATCGATGCCCAGGGGCGGGAAGTGGAGCAGCCGGCTGACATCGTCATCCTTGCCGCGTTCCAGTTCAACAACGTGCGCCTGATGCTGCTGTCGGGCATCGGCAAACCCTATGACCCGATCAAGAACGAAGGGGTTGTGGGGCGCAACTTCGCCTACCAGAACATGGGCACGGTGAAAGCGTTCTTCGACAAGGACACCTACACCAACAACTTCATCGGCGCCGGCGGCAACGGTGTGGCGATCGACGACTTCAACGCCGACAACTTCGACCATGGGCCGCACGGTTTCGTCGGCGGCTCGCCGATGTGGGTCAACCAGGCCGGCAGCCGGCCGATTGCCGGTATTGCCAACCCGCCCGGCACGCCCGCCTGGGGCAGTGCCTGGAAGAAGGCCACGGCCGATTACTACACCCACCAGCTGTCGATGGACGCCCACGGCGCGCACCAGTCGTACCGTGGCAACTACCTGGACCTCGACCCGACCTACCGGGATGCCTACGGCCAGCCGCTGCTGCGCATGACTTTCGACTGGCAGGAAAACGACATCAAGATGAACCAGTTCATGGTCGACAAGCTGAGCAAGATCGCCCAGGCGATGAACCCCAAGGCCATCGCTGTGCTAGGCAAGAAGGTCCAGGAGCACTTCAACACCGCCAGCTACCAGACCACCCACCTCAACGGCGGCGCAATCATGGGCACCGACCCCAAAACCAGTGCCTTGAACCGCTACCTGCAAAGCTGGGACGTGCACAACGTGTTCGTGCCGGGCGCATCGGCGTTCCCCCAGGGCCTGGGTTACAACCCTACCGGCCTGGTGGCTGCGCTGACCTACTGGTCGGCGCGGGCCATCCGGGAGCAGTACCTGAAAAACCCCGGCCCGCTGGTTCAGGCTTGAGGAGCGATGGCATGAAAAAACTGTTGATCGCGACCCTGCTGCTGGGCACGGGCCTGGCTGCCCAGGCTGATGAAGCTACCGACGCGCTGGTGAAGAAGGGCGAGTACCTGGCCCGCGCCGGTGACTGCGTGGCCTGCCATACCGCCAAGGGCGGCAAGCCCTTTGCCGGTGGGCTGCCGATGGAAACCCCCATCGGCACCGTGTACTCCACCAACATTACCCCGGATGCCACCGGCATCGGCCAGTACAGTTTCGAAGACTTCGACCTGGCCGTGCGCAAAGGTGTGGCCAAGGACGGCAGCACGCTGTACCCGGCCATGCCGTACCCGTCCTATGCGCGGGTCAAGGACGAGGACATGCGCGCCTTGTACGCCTACTTCATGCAAGGCGTGCAACCGGTGGCGCAGCCTAACAAGGCCACCGACATCCCTTGGCCGCTGAGCATGCGTTGGCCGCTGGCGATCTGGCGTGGCGTGTTCGCGCCAGAGGTGAAAGCCTGGCAAGCGCCGGCCGGTGCCGACCCGGTGGTCAGCCGCGGCGCTTATCTGGTGGAGGGCCTGGGCCATTGTGGCGCGTGCCATACCCCGCGCGCCCTGACCATGCAGGAAGAGGCCCTGAGCCCCGCTGATGGCAAGCAGTTCCTCGCCGGCAGTGCGCCACTGGAAGGCTGGATCGCCAAGAACCTGCGCGGTGACCACAAGGACGGCCTGGGTAGCTGGAGCGAGGAACAGCTGGTGCAGTTCCTTAAAACCGGCCGCAGTGACCGCAGTGCCGTGTTTGGTGGCATGAGCGATGTGGTCGAACACAGCATGCAGCACTTGAGCGATGCCGACCTGACGGCCATTGCCCGTTACCTCAAGACGCTGCCGGCAAGCGACCCGCACGACCAGCCGCATGTGTACGACAAGCAAGTGGCACAGGCTTTGTGGAACGGCGATGACAGCAAGCCGGGTGCGGCGGTGTACGTCGACAACTGCGCGGCCTGCCACCGTACCGACGGCCAGGGGTATACCCGCGTGTTCCCGGCGCTTGCCGGCAACCCGGTGGTGCAGACGGCCGATGCCACCTCGTTGATCCATGTGGTGCTGGATGGCGGCACGGTGCCGGCGACGCATACCGCGCCGTCGAACCTCACCATGCCAGCGTTCGGGTGGCGCTTGAGCGACCAGGAAGTGGCTGAGGTGGTGAATTTCATCCGGACTAGTTGGGGTAACCAAGGCAGTGCTGTTTCGGCCAGTGATGTGAAAGCCATCCGCTAAGGCCGGCGCCCGGCGTCATACCTTGAGGGGCTTGCCGGCGATGCAGGCGCTGCGGTGCATGGTACCGGCTTTGCCGGTGATCGCCGGCAAACCGGCTCCTACAGGATTGGCGTCGGCTGTAGGCATTGAGTATGTCAGTGCCACGGAAGGTGGTGAAACCGCTTGGATGCCATTCGATCAGGCCGGCGCAGTACCTTTTGTGGGAGCCGGCTTGCCGGCGATGCAGGCGCTGCGGTGCATGGTACCGGCTTTGCCGGTGATCGCCGGCAAGCCGGCTCCTACAGGTGGGGTGCCGGCAGTGCGCCGGGAAAGGTAGAATCCCGACGAACGGTAGGTGACGAAACCGCGCGGTTTTGATGTATTGAAACCGGTTTCAGTCACCGTCACCGACAATAATCACAAGGGACCGAAATGACCGACTTGCCTGCCCATTCCCGCGAACGCGTGACCATCAGTGAGGTCGCACGCGTTGCCGGCGTCTCCAAGGCCACCGTGTCGCGCTACATTGGCGGCGATCGCCAGCTGCTGGCCGAAGCTACCGCCAAGCGCCTTGAAGAAGTCATCGAGCGCCTGGGCTACCGGCCCAACCAGATGGCCCGCGGCCTCAAGCGTGGCCAGACGCGTTTGATCGGCATGCTGGTAGCAGACATCCTCAACCCCTATTCAGTCGCGGTGATGCACGGCGTCGAAACCGCCTGCCGTCAGCACGGCTACAGCCTTGTGGTATGCAACACCAACCGCGACGACGAGCAGGAGCGCCATCACCTGGCGGCCCTGCAGTCTTACAACGTCGAGGGCCTGATCGTGAATACCCTTGGCCATCACCCCGGCGAGCTGCTCAACCTGCAGCGTGACATGCCCATGGTCCTGGTAGACCGGCAACTGCCGGAGCTGAACGTAGACCTGGTAGGGCTCGATAACGCCCAGGCCATCGAGCAGGCCCTGGACCACCTGCAGGCGCGTGGCTACCGCGACATCCTGGCGGTCACCGAACCACTGGACGGCACCAGCTCCCGGCTCGAACGCACGCAGGCATTCACCGCCTCGATCAGCCGTCGCGCCGGCATGCGTCAGCAACTGGTGGAGATCGACGGCAACCTGCACGCCCGGCTTGACGCCTTCCTCGGCAGTAACGGGCACGGGCCGCAGGCGATCTTTACCTTCAACGGCGTGGCCACCCTGACGGTGACCCGTGTATTGCACGACGCTGGTTGCAACCTGTTCCAGGACGTCGGCCTGATTGCGCTGGACGAACTGGACTGGTACCCGCTGGTCGGTAGCGGCATTACCGCGCTCGCCCAACCCACCGAACGCATCGGTGTGGCCGCCTTCGACTGCCTGCACGACCGCCTGCGCGGCGAGAGCGGGGCGCCACGGCGCCTGGACTTCAAGGCAGAGTTGATCATCCGAGGTTCCACTCACACACGCGAATGAAGAAACGGCCGGTAACGACGCCGGCCATTGCTGCAGTCAAAAAATGAAACCGGTTTCATAAGGACAAAAACAATGCACGCGAACCCCGTTTCCATCAGCCTCTCCAGCTACGGTGCCAGCTTGGTCCGGGAGCGTGGGCAGGAGAGCTTCCTTGAACTGCTGGCCGCTGCCGGCGTGACACGTGTCGAACTGCGCGAAGAGTTGTTCGACGAGGCCCCGGATGCCGCCGCGCTGTCGGCGGCAATCAACGCGCTGCAGTTGCAGTGCTTGTATTCCTCGCCACTGGAGTTGTGGACGCCTGACGGGCAGTTGGACGCGCGCTTGCCTGCCAAGCTGGCGCTGGCCCGCGCACTCGGCGCCGTGGCGCTGAAGGTGTCGTTGGGGCATTACGCTTGCGCATGTGACCTGGCGGCCTTGCAAGCGCAACTGTGCCTTGGTGACCCACTGTTGCTGGTGGAGAACGACCAGACCGCGCAGGGCGGGCGCATCGCGCCGCTGCTGCAGTTCTTTGAGCGCTGCGAGGCCCAGGGGCTGGCGCTGGGCATGACCTTCGATATCGGTAACTGGCAATGGCAGGGTGAATCCGCCGCACAGGCAGCGCGGTTGCTCGGCCGCTGGGTGCGTTACGTACATTGCAAGGCAGTGCAGCGCGAGGCCAGCGGGCGCCTGGTAGCCGTTGTGCCGCAGGCACGGGACCTGATGGCCTGGGAGGCAATGTTCGCCGAGTTCACCCCTGGGCTGATGCGCGCTGTGGAGTACCCGCTGGCCGGCGCCGACTTACTGGCTTTGACCCGCGCCCAGGTCAATAACCTGGCTCGTATCGGCATGAGCGAGGAGGTGAGCCATGCCTGAGCATGACGTGCTGTGTTTTGGCGAAACCATGGCCATGTTCGTTGCCGAGCAGGCCGGTGACCTGGCGGGTGTGGGGGCGTTTACCAAGCGCATTGCCGGCGCCGACAGCAATGTGGCCATCGGCCTGGCCCGGCTGGGTTTTCGGGTGCGCTGGCTGAGCCGGGTGGGCGACGACTCGCTGGGCCGCTTCGTGCTCGACACCCTGCAGCAGGAGGGCCTGGACTGCAGCCACGTGGAGGTCGATGACCACCACCCGACAGGCTTCCAGCTCAAGGGCCGTTGCGACGATGGCAGCGACCCGGTGGTGGAGTATTTTCGCCGCAACTCTGCGGCCAGCCACCTATCGCTTGCGCAGCTCAGCCCGGCGTTGCTGCAGGCCCGCCACCTGCACGCCACCGGTATTCCGCTGGCGCTGTCGGCCGGCTGCAGGGTGCTGGCCCATGAACTGGTCGAGCGCATGCGCAGTGAGGGGCGCAGCATTTCCTTCGACCCCAACCTGCGCCCGTCGCTGTGGCCTGACTGCGCGAGCATGGTCCGTGAGGTCAATGCGCTGGCGGTAAAGGCGCACTGGCTGCTGCCAGGGCTCGAGGAAGGGCGGCTGTTGACCGGCCTGCAAACCCCGGCGGACATCGCCGCGTTCTACCTCGACCGTGGTGTCGAGCACGTAGTCATCAAGCTGGGCGGTGAGGGTGCCTACTACCGCAATGCCCAGTGCCAAGGGCAGGTCGCCCCGGTGCCGGTGGCCAGGGTGGTGGACACCGTCGGTGCCGGCGACGCCTTTGCCGTTGGCGTGGTCAGCGGCCTGCTCGAAGGCCGCCCGCTCGCCGAGGCGGTGGTTCGCGGCAACTGGTGCGGCAGCCGCGCCGTGCAATCGCGCGGCGACATGGAAGGCTTGCCACTGCGCCGAGAGCTGGAAGCTTACGCATTACCCGAGAGTGCCTGAAACTTTGATCGCCGGTACGCCGGCCGGTTGCTACAAAAACAACAAGCTCAGGAGCCGCATCATGCAATCGACAAGCCTCGCCCCACGCCGTTGGTGGTACATCATCCCGATCGTCTTCGTCACTTACAGCCTGGCCTACCTCGACCGTGCCAACTACGGCTTCGCCGCCGCCTCGGGCATGGCCGATGACCTGAAGATCACTCCGGCGCTGTCGTCCCTGCTGGGGGCGCTGTTTTTCCTCGGGTACTTCTTCTTCCAAGTGCCTGGCGCCATCTACGCGCAAAAACGCAGCGTCAAAAAGCTGATTTTCGTCAGCCTGATCCTCTGGGGTAGCCTGGCGACCCTGACCGGCATGGTCAGCAATGTCTACCTGCTGATCGGCATCCGCTTCCTGCTCGGCGTGGTCGAGGCGGCGGTGATGCCGGCGATGCTGGTGTACCTGTGCCACTGGTTCACCCGCGCCGAACGCTCGCGCGCCAATACCTTCCTGATGCTGGGCAACCCGGTGACCATCCTGTGGATGTCGGTGGTCTCGGGGTACCTGATCAAGCATTTCGACTGGCGCTGGATGTTCATAATCGAGGGCCTGCCTGCGGTGCTCTGGGCGTTCGTCTGGTGGCGCCTGGTGGACGACCGGCCAGCTCAGGTGACGTGGTTGAGCGAGCAGGAGAAAGCCGCGCTCGAACAGGCACTGGCCGCTGAACAGCAAGGCATCAAACCGGTTAAGAACTACCGCGAGGCGTTTCGCTCGCCGCAGGTCATCGTGCTGTCGCTGCAGTATTTCTGCTGGAGCATCGGGGTGTACGGTTTCGTGCTGTGGCTGCCCTCGATCCTCAAGCAGGCGGCGAACGTCGACATCGTCGAGGCCGGGTGGCTGGCCTCGGTGCCCTACCTGGCAGCGGTCGTGGCCATGGTCGGGGTGTCGTGGGCCTCTGACAAACTGCAGAAGCGCAAGCGCTTCGTTTGGCCGCCCTTGCTGATTGCCGCGCTGGCCTTCTATGGCTCCTACGCCTTGGGCACCGAGCATTTCTGGGCGTCCTATGCGCTGCTGGTGGTCGCCGGGGCTTGCATGTACGCCCCCTATGGCCCGTTCTTCGCCATCGTGCCGGAGATCCTGCCCAGCAACGTGGCCGGTGGAGCCATGGCCCTGATCAACAGCATGGGCGCGCTGGGTTCGTTTGGCGGCTCGTGGCTGGTCGGCTATCTCAACGGCGCCACCGGTGGCCCTGGCGCTTCGTACCTGTTCATGTGCGGTGCGCTGCTGACGGCAGTGGCGCTCACGGCTGTGCTGAAAACATCACAAACCTCAGGCCAGGCCAAGCCCCGCAGCCAGCGCCTGGCAATGAGCCAATAGGAAACGGCTATGAAAAAGCGAATCGTCCTTTACAAGCGCCTGCCCGAGGCCCTGCTGGCGCGCCTGCAACAGCAGGTCGAGGTGACCTGGGTGGATACCTCCGGCAGTGATGGCCTGGCCCGGCTGCGCGATGCCTTGCCCGGTGCCCATGGCCTGCTGGGCGCCAGTTTGCGGCTGGACAGCAGCCTGCTGGACCTGGCGCCACAGCTTGAGGTGGTGGCCAGTGTGTCGGTTGGCGTCGACAACTACGACGTTGCCGAGCTGACCCGCCGTGGCGTGATGCTGACCAACACCCCTGATGTATTGACCGAGACCACCGCCGACACCGGCTTTGCCTTGATCCTGGCCACTGCCCGGCGGGTGGTGGAGCTGGCCGGCTGGGTACGTGACGGCCATTGGCAGGCCAACCTTGGGCCGGCGCATTTTGGCAGTGACGTGCATGGCAAGACCTTGGGCATCGTCGGCATGGGGCGCATTGGTGAGGCCTTGGCCCGCCGTGGTGCGGCCGGGTTCGGCATGCGCGTGCTGTACCACAGTTCGCGGGCCAAACCAGAGGTGGAGGCCCGCTATGGTGCCCGGTATCGCACCCTGGACGAGTTGCTGCGCGAGGCGGATTTTGTCTGTTTGACGGTGCCCTTGAGCGCCAGCACCGAAGGCCTGATCGGCGCAAGGGAGCTTTCGCTGATGAAGCCCGAGGCGATCCTGGTGAACATTGCCCGCGGGCGTGTGGTGGATGAACAGGCACTGCTTGCGGCGTTGCAGGCCAAGCGCATCCGCGGCGCCGGGCTGGATGTGTTCGTGCAGGAACCACTGCCGGCCCGTTCACCACTGTTGCAACTGGACAACGTGGTGGCCACGCCGCACATCGGCTCGGCGACCCACGAAACCCGTGAGGCCATGGCGCGCTGTGCGGTAGAGAACCTGTTGAGCGCGTTGGCGGGGCAGAGGCCGGCGAATCTGGTGAATGAGGTCTAGTGGTTTTGGGGGAGTAACGCCTGGCTAAAACGAGCGCCGCTCGTGCGGCGCTCGATAGGCAGTAGGCGACTACTGGCCACCCTTCATCCGCCGTGCCACCGCGTAGATCCCCAGACCTACCAGCGCCGCAGCGGCACCGATATAGCCGGTGCTGGTCCAGCCCAGTCCGGCACTGATGGCCATGCCGCCAAACCAAGGCCCCAAGGCATTGGCCAGGTTGAAGGCTGCATGGTTGGACGCTGCTGCCAGGCTCGGGGCTTCGTGGGCAATGTCCATCAGGCGGATCTGCAAGGGGGCGGCCAGTGCGATCATGGTGCCGACCAGGCCGATGCCCAGCAGCAGTGTCCACAGCGCATGGGCAGCGAAGGTGAAGAACAACAGCACGGCGGTCGACCACACCAGTACGATGCCCACGGCGCGGAATTGCAGCCGGTCGAACAGCTTGCCGCCGGCAATGTTGCCGATGATGCCGCCGATACCGAATGCGGCCAGGCCGAAGGGGATCCACTGGGGGGCGACCTGAGTCACCTCTAGCATGGTCGGCGCGAGGTAGCTGAACACACAGAACATGCCGGCAAAACCGATCGAGGCGATGGCCAGCGCCATCCACACTTGCGGTAAGGTGAAGGCTTTAAGCTCCTTGCGTGGGTCACTGCGTGCTTCATCGCGACGCTGCGGCACGTACTGCCAGACCAGCGCGATGGTGCATACAGCGATCAGGCCTACCAGCAAAAACGCCGAGCGCCAGCCAAAGTACTGCCCCAGCAATGTCGCCACGGGGTTACCCAGCAACATGGCCAGTGTGAGGCCCATCATTACCCGGGCCACGGCACCGGCGCGCTGGTTGCTCGGCACCATGCTCGAGGCAACCACCGCGGCGATGCCGAAGTACGCCCCATGGGGCAGGCCGCTGATGAAGCGGAAGGCCACCAGGCCTGCGAACGACGGAGCGAAGGCGGTGGCCAGGTTGCCCACGGCATACAGCGCCATCAACAAAAGCAGCATGTGCTTGCGCAGCAGCTTGGCGCCAAGAATGGCGAGCGCCGGCGCACCCACCACCACGCCCAGCGCGTAAGCGCTGATCGCATGGCCTACCTGCGGTTCGCTCAATTGCAGGTTGCCGGCGATGTCCGGCATCAGCCCCATGATCGCGAATTCGCCGGTGCCAATGGCAAAACTGCCCAAGGCCATGGCGGCTTCCATCTTGCCGATTTCGCCTTTGGAGAGGGCGACCGGCGGTATTTCCTGAACAGACATTTGAGTCCCTATTGAAACATGCTGAAACGTTCAAGTCGGGATCATAGTCAATTCGCGCCCTGAGCGTCGAGGATGACGGCTTGCCGGATCAGTCTGTCATCTGCAGGTCGGGCAGTTTCACCCGGAACGCGCGGGTCAGCCCCAGCAGGCAGACGAAACCTGCGGCCATCCAGCACAGGCCGATGGTGAACGACATGCTCGACAGGCTGCTCCACAGCCACAGTGTGCTCATAAAACCCAGCGCCGGCAGCGCGCCATACAGCAGGCAGTTGCGTGTGCCACGCAGCTTTTGGTCGACAAGGTAATGCTTGAGCACCGCCAGGTTGACTGCCGAGAAGGCGAACAGCGCGCCGAAGCTGATCATGTTGGCGACAGTGTCCAGGGTGATGAACAGAGCGACCAGCGACAGGGTGCTGACCAGCATGATCGCCGTGGCCGGCACGCGCTTTTTCGTCACCAGGCGGCCAAAGGCCCGCGGCAATGCGCCGTCGCGGCCCATGGCGAACAGCACGCGGGACACGCTGGCCTGGGACACCATGGCTGAGGCGAAGCAGCCGGCCACGTAGGTAGCGGTAAAACCGGTCACCAGCAGTTCGCCACCGACATGGCGCATCACATCCACCGAGGCGGAGTCCGGGTCAGCGAACGAGGCCCAATCGGGGAAGACCATCTGGGCGCAATACGACACCAGCAGAAACAGCAGGCCACCGATCACCGACACTGCCATGATTGCCTGCGGGATACGCCGGGTCGGGTCGCTGGTTTCCTCGGCCATGGTCGACACGGCGTCGAAGCCCAGAAAAGACAGGCACAGTACCGCAGCGCCGGCCATGACCAGCGGAACGCTGAAGCCCTCATGATGGAACGGTGCCAGCAATGACACCGGCGCGCTCTGCTCGCTGAGGTTGCGCACCGACAGCGCGACGAAGACGACGATGAACACCAGTTGCGCAACCACCAGTATCCAGTTGACCCGTGTGATCGACTCGATGCCGATCAGGTTGAGGAAGGTGACCAGGGCGATTGAGCCCAGCACCCACACCCACGCAGGCACCGACGGGAAATACTCGGACATGTAGATGCCGATCAGCAGGTAGCTGAGCAAGGGCAGGAAGATGTAGTCGAGCAGCAGGGTCCAGCCGGCGATGAAACCGAAGTGGCTGCCGAAGGCTTTGCGGGTGTAGGTGTAGACCGAGCCGGAGTAGGGGTGCGCCTGGACCATGCGGCCATAGCTGTAGGCCGTGAGCAACATGGCGGCGAGGGTCAGCAGGTAGGCGGTGGGCAGGTGCCCTTTGGTCATCTGGGTGACCAGCCCGTAGGTGGTGAATACGGCCAGGGGGACCATGTAGGCGAGGCCGAACAGCACCAGCGCGGTCATGCCCATGGATTTTCTGAAACGGCCTGAAGCGGTGGGGTGCGACGCAGGGTGGGGCGGATGGGCTGTATTTGTTGTTGTATGCATTGCTGACTCCTGGTTCTGGATGCAGGACGCCGCAATATGCGAGCAGGCTCGATACTGTTGATGGCGTTGGATCAGGGGCAGAGCTTGAGGTGGGACGTGGGAATGCTCCCACACTCGCGGGGCACTCGAAATCACCCTTTGGGGGGAGCCCGTGCAGGGACCGCCGCACGGTCCCCTCGCGCAGGTGACGCGCTAGGCCAGCAGGTTTTCCAGGTTGTGCAGGATCGAGGCTGCGTCGTAGGGCTTGCGCACCACCGGCACATGCTTCAAATGGTCAGGGATGTTCAGGCTGTCGCCATAGCCGGTGGCGAACAGGAAGGGGATACCCAGGCTTGTGAGGGCTTCGGCCACGGCAATGGAGGTGCCGGTACCCAGGTTGATGTCCAGCACTGCGACATCCGGCGTGTGGCTGGCAAGCAGCTTCAGGGCTTCGGCTTCGGAGCTTGCGGTAAGCACATCCTGCACCTGTGCATCGGCCAGAATCTGCTCAAGGCCAACCGCAATCACCAACTGGTCTTCGAGTATGAGCACACGCGCGCTGACCAGGCTGCTGCAGTCTACCTGTGGCTGCTGTGCAACCGCCGGGGTATCGCTGGCGAGCTCTTCGACCAGCGTCAGGTGCTTTGCCGGAATCCGGAAGAACCCCTGCAGGCCCTCTGGCCTGTATTCAAGGGTGCTGCTGCCACCGAGGTCGAACGGGATGCTTCGTTCGATCAGAACAGAGCCGAAGCCGCTGCGCGTCGGTGCCCGTACCGTTGGCCCGCCGCTCTCGCGCCACGTGATGTCACAGGCCCCGCCCGTGTCGACAACCCAGTCGACAGACAACTTGCCGCCCGCCCTGGACAGGGCCCCGTACTTTGCCGCGTTGGTCGCCAGCTCATGAAGCACTAAAGCCATCACCGAATAGGCGCGGGCATCGAGCAACAGCGCGGGGCCGGTGAGTACCAGTGCATCGGCGCTGGTGCGGTACGGGGACAGTTCGGCCTCCAGCAAGTTGGCAAAACGGCCACCACCGTCACCCCGGACCACCTGATCGTGTGCCAGTGACAACGCCTGGATCCGACCCTTGAGCGTCGCCACATAGCCGTTGAGGGTCTGGTGTTCTGAGGTGGGGTGGGCCACCAACGCACCGATGAGCGAAAGAATGTTCTTCACCCGGTGGTTGAGCTCCTCGTTGAGCATGCGTTGGCGAACCTGCGCCTTGGAGCGTTCATCGGCCAGTAGCTCGCTGTTGTGCAGCGCGACCTCGACCACCGCCGCGCGGATGGCTTCGCCAAACTGACGGTCCTGCTCGGACCAGGGCAGGCAGTGGTGGTGGACTGTCTGCTTCCACACGGCGAAGCTCTTGCGGGGGGTGAGGCGGTCACCCAGGGGCCCGCTCTCGTAGGTCTTGTTGGGGTCGCCGGCCCAATCCAGGGTTTCGATCACCTCCTTGCGAAACAGCATGAGGTAGTCCCGTGGGTGCTGCGACATCGGGATGATCAGTACCCCCGAGACCTCCATGGCATAGTCCTGTGCAGCAGGGTGCGCCAGCGACAGGCAGTTCGACGCCCAGGTGCGGCCCTCGGCGACACCCTCGGCGAAGCTGAGCAGCCCGGGCACCGCCTGCCTTGGCGGCGTCAGCCCGGCCACGGTCCATTGGCCTTGCAACGACATGCCAATGCCATCGCAGGGGATGAGGGCCTGGAAGTCGCTCAAGCGAGCGCGCAGCAGTTCATCGATGTCCGTTGTGCGGTGGGCATCGTGCAGCAGGTTGTTGAGCACCTGCCGGGCGTGGGCGGCGGCCTCCAGGGTTTGCCTGGCCTGCAGTGTCTGGATATGCAGGGAAAAGAACTCGCCGAACATTTCTGCGGCGACCCGTTGGCCCATGCTCAGCGTGCGTGGTGCGTAATGGTGGCAGGCGATCAGCCCCCAAAGGGCACCGTCGACGATCACTGAAATGGACATGGATGCGCCCACGCCCATGTTGTTCAGGTATTCGCAGTGAATCGGCGAAACGCTGCGCAGGTGCGCGTAGGACAGGTCGAGCGGCTCGCCAGACAAATCCAGCACCGGCTCGAGCGGCACGGTTTTGAAGTTGGCGTCGGCAATCACCCTCACAGGGTTGCGCACATACAGCGCACGGGCCTGCAGGGGAATATCCGATGCCGGAAAGTACTGCCCCAGAAAGCTTTCAAGCCCGCTACGCCGGGCTTCGGCTACAACCTTGCCAGCGCCGTCGGCGCCGAGCTGATAGATCATCACGCGGTCGTAACCCAGCAGTGCACGAACACGCTTGGCGGTATCGGCCACAAGCCTGTCGGAGCGGTCGATCTCGCGCAACTGGGCGATGACCGTGCGCACCAGTTCGATCGGTTCGGCGATGCTCTGGCTGGCGGGCTCGAATTCGAGGATGACAGTACCCTTGAACAGGTGGGCAGACACATCGAACGCCTGGCCTGAAGCCAGCGGCACGCCGAATGACAGCGCTGGCCGGGAAGCTTCCTTCACACGTGCCAGGGAGTTGCGAACCGTGTGGGCAGCCTCGATTCCGATGATCGCCTCAAGTCGCTGACCATTGACGCCGTCGGTCACGCTAAGCATTTGGGAGGTATTTACGGAGTGGCGCAGGACCAGGCTGGCAGAGGCGTCGCAAGCGAGCAGACAGCCGTGTGGCTGAATGCTGCCCGGTATCTGGATCGGTTCGCGATCACAATTGGTCAAATTGACGTCAGGTTGCAAGGTCATGGGTTCCCGCCGGCAGTGCAAAGGCCGGCTGCCTGTGTGACCGCCGAGCATGTTCAAGTAAACGCAGTGTTCACAGTCGCTTTCATGGGCGAGTCTAGCCTGCGCCTATGGCTTAGTCACCTTGGCGTCGCAGAGGTTTCGCGAGCTATCGCCCAAATTGCCATCATCGGGCAGCGGTGCATTGGCGTGGATGCTCAGGCTTGAGCGAAGCACGCCGGGGCGGGCCTACCTATGCCAGAAAGTCCGGTTCGTTGGGCGCATCATTGTGTGCATCCTGGCGGATGTCGAGGTATACGGCAGCTGCGCACACGCCGACCAGGCCTACCGTGGCGATCACGATGTCACCCAGCAGCATGCCAGCGAGCAGGGTCAACAAACTCAGCCTACAGAACAGCGCCATGGCCACCTCCTTGGCAGTTGGGTTGCGCAATGCCCCGTACCATACCGCCCAAGGCTCAAGGATGCAGCCTGGCCTGGCTGCTGTGGCACTCCTTGCGCCTGCTTTGGCAGAACGAGCGCCTTTGGAGCAGAGCAGTGATGCTCCCATGTGATCCGGTATCCGTGTGGCCAACACGCCGATGCACATCATCACCGGGTGCTGCAGTTTTGCCATGAACCTTTGGTTCAGAAACCTTCCAGCACGACCTTGCCGCGGGCCTTACCGCTTTCGAGCAGGGCATGGGCGCGCCTGAGGTTGTCAGCGTTTATTGCGCCGAAGTGCTCGCCTACGGTGGTTTTGAGCACACCCTCGTCGACCAGGGCCGATACGCGCTCGAGCAATTGATGCTGCTTGATCATGTCTTCGGTCGTGTACAGCGAACGCGTGAACATCAGCTCCCAGTGCAGGGACAATGACTTGCGTTTGAGCGGCACGACGTCCAGTTGTACGGGGTCATCGATCAGCGCAAGCTTGCCTTGCGGCCGAAGCACTTCCACCAGTTGCGCCAGGTAAGTATCGGTGTGCGTCAGGCTGATCACGTAATCCACTGGCTCCAGCTTGAGTTCCGCCAGTTGTTGTGGAATCGGAACCGTGTGATCGATGACATGATGGGCGCCCAGTTCGCTGACCCATTGCTGGGTTTGCGGGCGGGAGGCCGTGCCGATCACGGTCAGTTGGGTGAGCTGCCTGGCCAGTTGCACCAGGATCGAGCCGACGCCGCCACCGGCGCCAATGATCAGCAGGCTTTGCCCCTTGCCACCGTACTGCTCGACGCTCAGCCGGTCGAACAGCAACTCCCAGGCAGTGATGGACGTCAGGGGCAACGCCGCAGCGCTGGCATTGTCCAGGCTGCGGGGTTTGTGCCCGACAATGCGTTCGTCCACCAGGTGATACTCGCTGTAGCTGCCAGGGCGGTCGATGGCGCCGGCGTAGAACACCTCGTCGCCGGGCTGGAACAGTGTCACTGCGTTGCCGACCTCGCGCACGATACCTACAGCATCCCAGCCCAGCACCTGGGGTTGCTCGGCGCTGCGTGATGCGCGCACTTTGGTATCGACCGGGTTGACCGCAATGGCCTTGATTTCGACCAACAGATCGCGGGCACCCGGGGTTGGCTTGGGCAGGTCTGCCTCATACAGCGATTGCGGGTCTTCAATGGGCAAGCCGGGCTGGTTGAATACAATGGCCTTCATTGCCATTACCTCGATAAGGGGGGAGTGCTGGTCAGGCTACCTGCATTGCGTTAAGTCAAAAACAGGGGGAGTGAGATAAGACTTTCACTTTTACAGTGAAAATCCGGCGATGCCTGCATGTTTCGATCAGCGCGGTCAAAGCCTCTTGAGTGCTGGCGTAAGCTCACCGCATACCGACAGCACCCCTCGTTCTGGCGAGTTGAACATCGACTTGAGGTTGCTTTCGATATTGCGGCAAAAGTCTTCGGTGCGGATGCGGTGCTGGCTGTTGCCGAAAGGCGCCTGAAGGTCCGTGCCGATGCGCTCCATGGCCAGCAGCATGCAGCCCACGACCGTCGACACGACCGGTGTGAACCAGCCCAGGGAGGGGACGAGGCTCAGCGGCATGATGATGCAGAACAGCGTGCCAAACAGCCTTGGGAAATACACATAAGGGTAGGGCAGCGGTGTATTGGCGATACGCTCCATGCCACCTTGCCAGTTTGAAAGGTCTACCAGCGTCGACTCGATGCGCGCCAGCCTGATGCTGTCCAGCCGGCCTTCGCTGAACTCGCGCGTGATCAGTTCTGCCGAACCGCTAAGAATGTCGTTGGGCAAATTGCTGGTTCCCGCCAGGCGGGCCCGCTCACTTTCAGTGAGCAACGAGGCCAGCGCTTCAGGGTTCTTGTCGCCGCCCAGGTGCATGCGCAAAGCATGCAGGTAAGCCACATGCCGCCGCATGAGTTGGGCTTTGACCGGGTTGAGGCCATGGGTATCGTCGATGAGCGTCAGCACTTGCCGGCCCAGGCTGCGGGAGCTGTTGACCATCGACCCCCACAGTGTCCTGGCCTCCCACCAGCGATTGTACGCACTGGAGTTGCGAAAGCTGATGAGCACCACCAGCGCGGAGCACAAGAGCGTCAGGGGCATCAGGGGAAGCTCAAAGCCGTAGCCTGTGACCAGCATGGCATCAAGGGTAACGACCACGTCCCACAGCAATAACCAGAGCAGCGACCATCCGACGTATGTCACCGTCCTGGCCAGGCATTTCCATTTCATATCCAGTGCATGGGTCATGGCAGAACTCCTTGTAAGCCCAAAAAGGCGGGCGAAAGCGCCTTTGCTGGGGACAGGTTAAGGTGCCAGACTTAATCGCAGCTTAATCTTGAGCCTAAGCATGGTGAGCCTTCCGGCGCTTGGCGCAGTTATGCGACCATGGCCGACAGTTGCCATTAAGAGACAGGTTATGGATCGCGAAAGTCCTGGCATTTACAGCCCTACTGGCGCATCTGCAGCGCAGAGCCAGGAACATGCGTTTCCAACCAATACTGCAGAGCGATTGCAGCTGGCGCTCGATGCTGGCGCGATCATCGGCACCTGGTTATGGGATATCCCCAATAATCAGGTCACAGCCGATGAACGCTTCTCCCGATCCTTCGGGCTGCCCGCCGACAGGTGCATGGCAGGCATCCCGATTGAAGAAGCGTTTGCCTCGATACACCCGCACGATCGTGAGCGTGTCTGGGCCGACATCCAGCAAGTGATGGGCCGCGGTGGTGCATTCAGGTGCGAATACCGGGTTAGACACGATGATGGCGACTATCGATGGGTCGAGGCCAATGGCCGTGCACAGCTCGACCCGCAAGGTGTGGCTGTGCGGTTCCCTGGCATACTCATGGATATCGAATCGCGCCGCTCGGCAGAGGCTGAGCGCGACAGGATGTCGGCCCTGCTGCGAACATTCACGGCAGCAGTGCCAGGAGTTGTCTATGCCAAGGACCTGGCAGGACGCATGCTGGTGGCCAATCATGGTGCCACGCGACTGATCGGCAAGCCGCCGGAGTTCTACCTGGGAAAGACCGATATCGAGTTCCTGGAGGACAAAGCCCAGGCTCGCCAGGTGATGGAAACAGATCAGCGCATCATGCACGGTGGTGTGGCCGAGCAGATCGAGGAGCGGGTCGACATGCCCGATGGCTCGGCGACTTACTGGCTTTCCATCAAGGCCCCGCTGTTGAGCGACACCGGAGAAGTCATGGGGCTGATCGGGTCCTCCATCGATGTAACGGCCCGGAAAAATGCGGAATCCAAGTTGCTTGAGCTTAACCGCACGCTGGAAGCACGCATCGAGCAAGCCGTTGCCGAGCGTGAAGCGGCTCAGGCGGCGCTTCGTCAGTCACAGAAAATGGAAGCGGTCGGCCAGCTGACCGGGGGGATTGCCCACGACTTCAACAACCTGCTGGCGGGTATCACCGGCAGCCTGGACTTGATCAGGC
>Ga0247820_10000137_pt1 | contig 36394 bp, 28 predicted proteins | sample 13C_Glucose_Day1_2_FD_192480 | JGI IMG/M metagenome (GOLD analysis project Ga0247820, IMG submission 192480) | Soil microbial communities from agricultural site in Penn Yan, New York, United States - 13C_Glucose_Day14 | ecosystem: Environmental > Terrestrial > Soil > Agricultural land | place...
GCCACATGATGGCGGGCACCATCCCGAACTGCCGCACCTACGATCCAACCTACGGCTACGAGCTGGCGGTGATCATCCAGGACGGCATGAAGAAGATGACCGAAGAGCAACAGGACATCTTCTACTACATCACCGTGATGAACGAATCCTACCAGCAGCCAGCCATGCCGGCCGGTGTCGAGGAAGGCATCATCAAGGGCATGTACCTGCTGGAAGAAGACACCCGCGATGCCGCGCACCACGTACAGCTGATGGGCTCCGGCACCATCCTGCGCGAAGTCCGCGAAGCCGCGAAGATCCTGCGTGAAGAGTTCAACGTCGGTGCCGACGTATGGAGCGTCACCAGCTTCAACGAACTGCGTCGTGACGGCCTGGCCGTGGAACGCGCCAACCGCCTGAAGCCTGGCCAGAAGCCACAGCAGACCTACGTCGAGCAGTGCCTGAACGGTCGCAAGGGCCCGGTCATCGCCTCCACCGACTACATGAAGCTGTTCGCCGAGCAGATTCGCCAGTGGGTACCGAGCAAAGAGTTCAAGGTCCTGGGTACCGACGGTTACGGTCGCAGCGACAGCCGCAAGAAGCTGCGCCACTTCTTCGAAGTCGACCGCCACTTCGTGGTGCTGGCTGCCCTGGAAGCCCTGGCTGACCGTGGCGAGATCGAACCAAAGGTTGTTGCAGACGCTATCGTCAAGTTCGGTATCGACCCGGACAAGCGCAACCCACTGGACTGCTGAGGAGTATTTTTAAGTGAGCGAACTCATTCGCGTACCTGACATCGGCAGCGGTGAAGGTGAAATCATCGAGCTGTTCGTCAAGGTCGGTGATCGTATCGAGGCTGACCAGAGCCTGCTGACCCTGGAGTCCGACAAGGCCTCCATGGAGATCCCGGCTCCCAAGGCCGGCGTGATCAAGGAACTGAAGGTCAAGCTGGGCGACCGCCTGAAAGAAGGCGACGAGCTGCTGGTCCTGGAAGCCGAGGGCGCCGCTGCTGCGGCCCCTGAGGCCCCGGCCGCTGCTCCGGCCCAGGCTGCTGCGCCGGCTCCTGCCGCCGAAGCCGCCCCTGCCCCTGCTCCGGCCGCAGCCCCGGCTGCCGCCAGCGTGCAGGACATCCACGTGCCGGACATCGGTTCGTCGGGCAAGGCCAAGATCATCGAAGTGCTGGTCAAGGTCGGCGACACCGTCGAAGCCGACCAGTCGCTGATTACCCTGGAGTCCGATAAGGCCTCCATGGAAATCCCGTCGCCGGCTGCCGGCGTGGTCGAAGAAGTCCTGTGCAAGCTGGAAGACGAAGTCGGCACTGGCGACCTGATCTTCAAGCTGAAAGTCGCCGGCGCTGCCCCGGCTGCTGCTCCGGCACCTGCCGCTGCTGCTGCCCCGGCCAAGGCTGAGGCGGCTCCAGCCGCCGCACCTGCCGCTGCTGCCTCGGCTGCTGCCCCTGCACCGGTTGCTACCGCACCGGCTGCCGGCAGCAACGCCAAGGTTCACGCAGGCCCGGCGGTTCGTCAGCTGGCCCGTGAATTCGGCGTCGACCTGGGCGCGGTTGCCGCGACCGGTCCGCACGGCCGCATCCTGAAAGAAGACGTGCAGGTCTACGTCAAGGCGATGATGCAGAAGGCATCGGCCGCACCGGCAGCCGCTGGTGCAACCGGTGGCGCCGGCATCCCGCCGATCCCTGCCGTGGACTTCAGCAAGTTCGGTGAAGTGGAAGAAGTGGCCCTGACCCGCCTGATGCAGGTCGGTGCTGCCAACCTGCACCGCAGCTGGCTGAACGTGCCGCACGTGACCCAGTTCGACTCTGCCGACATCACCGAGCTGGAAGCCTTCCGCGTTGCGCAGAAGGCCGTGGCCGAGAAGGCTGGCGTGAAGCTGACCGTGCTGCCACTGCTGCTCAAGGCCTGCGCCTTCCTGCTCAAGGAACTGCCGGACTTCAACAGCTCGCTGGCGCCAAGCGGCAAGGCCATCATCCGCAAGAAGTACGTGCACATCGGCTTTGCCGTGGACACCCCGGACGGCCTGCTGGTCCCTGTGATCAAGAACGTCGACCAGAAGAGCCTGCTGCAACTGGCTGCCGAAGCGGCTGCGCTGGCCGAAAAAGCCCGCACCAAGAAGCTCTCGGCCGACGAGATGCAAGGCGCCTGCTTCACCATCTCCAGCCTCGGCCACATTGGCGGCACCGGCTTCACGCCGATCGTCAACGCGCCGGAAGTGGCTATCCTGGGCGTCTCCAAGGCGACCATGCAGCCGGTCTGGGATGGCAAGGCCTTCCAGCCGAAGCTGATGCTGCCGCTGTCGCTGTCCTACGATCACCGTGTGATCAACGGCGCTGCCGCCGCGCGCTTCACCAAGCGCCTGGGCGACGTGCTGGGCGATATCCGCACCATGCTGCTGTAAGGCAGCACACTGCCCCTCTCTGCGAGGGGCAGTACCCTTTTCGAGCTGCCACGCTCGTACCTCAACCCCGTCGATTGGCGGGGCTTTTTTTTGCCTTGATTTTCCCGGTGGGCTGCACCCTCTGTGGGAGCGGGTTCACCCGCGAACACCGGCGCAGCCGGTGCCATGTACTGTGTTGGATTCATCGCGGGTAAACCCGCTCCCACAGGCCGCAAAGCGGCCCCAGGATCTCCAGTCAACCTACAGATTCCGACCAAACAGCCGATAACCCATCCACAGCATCAAGCTCGGCCGCTTGCCAGCCCCCGGGACATGATGCAACCTTGCCAGACCTGCCGCCCCAAAGGCCGCGTTCCCTCTTCAAGCGAGTCTTCGATGAAAAGCCAACCCGATGCCGCCAGCCGTGTGGCGGCCGAGGTCGTCACGCAGTTACCCGTGCCCTCGCGGCTCGGCATGCTGCGTTTCGAAAGGCTCAACGAAGCCACCTGGACCATGCTCTACCTCGACCCGGCCTGCGAGCGCCAGTTCGGCCTGCACGCCGGCGACCTTTGCGCCCTGGTAGACGCACCCTACGCCAGCTTGATGGAACCCGAAGCCCGCTACCGGCTGCACGACGAGATCCAGTCGCAACTGGCCCAGCGCGGCTACTTCCGCGTGCGATACACCTTGCACACGCCAACTGCATCGCTACGCCTGCTGGAAACCGGGGAAGCCTACAAGCAGCACAACCGCCACCTGTTGCGCGGCTACCTGAGTGTGCTCGACGACCACGCCGAAGATACCGGCGAGGCCGGTGCCAGCGACCTGGAATCGCGCAACAACCGCCTGCAATTGGCGCTGCAACTGAACCAGCGCACGCAGCAGGAACAACTCGAGCACCTGGAACGGGTTCGTGGCCAGCAAGACCTGATCCTGCGCCTGGCCCGCCAGCGCTACAGCGCCGGGAATTCGCTGCGCGAAGCCGCCCAGCTGATTACCCAGAGCGCCTGCGAGATCTACAAGGTCGACAGCGCCAGCATCTGGCATCTGGAAGACCAGCGCCTGGAGCCGATCATCGCCTGGTACCGGGACGCGCAGGAGCACCGCCAGCCCGAAGCCATCGATGCCAGTCGCTTCCCCGACTACCTCGACGCGCTGCACGCCAGCCGTGCCATCGACGCCCACAATGCCGGCCATGACCCGCGTACCCGCGCCCTGGCGCAAAGCATGTGTCCGGAAAACAAGGCCATGCTCGATGCCAGCATCCGTGTCGATGGCCAGGTAGTCGGCGTGCTGTGCCTGGAGCAGACCGGCCAGACACGCGCCTGGCAATCGGACGAAATAGCCTTTGCCGGCGAACTGGCCGACCAGTTCGCCCAGGTCATCACCAACCACAACCGGCGCACCGCCGCCAGCGCCCTGCACCTGTTCCAGCGTGCGGTCGAGCAGAGCGCCAGCGCCTTCCTGCTGGTGAACCGTGACGGCGTGGTGGAGTACGTCAACCCCAGCTTTACCGCGATCACCCAGTACAGCACCGAGGAAGTGCAAGGCCGCCACCTGGGCGAGCTGCCGGCGCTGGAGAACCTGAGCGAGCTGCTGTTCGACTCGCCCTCGAGCCTGGCCATGGGCAACAGCTGGCAGGGCGAGTTCAAGAGCCGGCGCAAGAACCTCGAGCCCTATTGGGGCCAGCTGTCGATTTCCAAGGTATACGGCGACAACCGTGAGCTGACCCATTACATCGGCATCTACGAAGACGTCACCCAGACCAAGCTGGCCCAGCAACGCATCGAGCGCCTGGCCTACACCGACAACCTGACCAACCTGGGCAACCGCCCGGCGTTCATCCGCAGCCTGGACGAGCGCTTTGCCCGTGATGGCGAGCACTCGATGTGCCTGCTGCTGGTGGACATCGACAACTTCAAGCGCATCAACGACAGCCTCGGCCACCAGACCGGCGACAAGCTGCTGATCAGCCTGGCCCGGCGCTTGCGCAACAGCCTGCACACCGGCGGTATCCTGGCGCGCTTTGCCAGTAACGAGTTCGCCGTACTGCTCGACGACACCAGCCTGGAAGATGGCCAGGGCGTCGCCCAGCAATTGCTGCGCACCCTCGACAAGCCGATGTTCGTCGACAACCAGCTGATCAACGTGACCGCCTCGGTGGGCCTGGCCTGCGCTCCGCTGCACGGCGCCGACCCGGCCAGCCTGATGAAAAACGCCGGCCTGGCACTGCACAAGGCCAAGGCCAACGGCAAGCACCAGGTGCAGGTGTTTACCGAAGTGCTCAATGCCGAAGCCAGCTACAAGCTGTTCGTCGAGAACAACCTGCGGCGCGCCCTGACTCAGAACGAGCTGGAGGTGTTCTACCAGCCCAAGCTGTGCCTGCGCAGCGGCCGCCTGCTGGGGCTGGAAGCACTGCTGCGCTGGAACCACCCCGAGCGCGGCATGATCCGCCCGGACCAGTTCATCAGCGTGGCGGAAGAAACCGGCCTGATCATCCCCATCGGCAAATGGGTGGTGCGCCAGTCGTGCCGCATGAGCCAGCAACTGCGCGAGGCCGGCATGGGCAACCTGCATGTGGCCATCAACCTGTCCCCCAAGCAGTTCTCCGACCCGGACCTGGTGGCATCGATCAGCACCATCCTCGAGGAAGAAGCCCTGCCCCCGCACCTGCTGGAGCTGGAGCTGACCGAAGGCCTGCTGCTGGAAGCCAGCGAAGATACCCACCGCCAGCTGGATGAGCTGAAGGCCCTGGGCCTGACCCTGGCCATGGACGATTTCGGCACCGGTTATTCGTCGCTGAGCTACCTGAAGAAGTTTCCGATCGACATCCTCAAGATCGACCGCAGCTTCATCAACGAGATCCCGGACAACCAGGACGACATGGAAATCACCTCGGCGGTGGTGGCCATGGCGCATAACCTGAAATTGAAGGTGGTGGCCGAAGGGATCGAGACGCCGGAGCAACTGGCGTTCCTGCGTCGGCACCGCTGCGACGTGGGCCAGGGCTACCTGTTCGACCGGCCGATTCCGGGGCGCGAGCTGGCTGAACGGCTGAAGCGCTATCCGCGTGGCCCACTGGCCTGACAGCCGGGTAAACCTCGGGCACTATAGAACCTATACGGGTCCCTTCGCGGGTAAACCCGCTCCCACAGGTACACCACAATATTCGAAATCTGTGGGGTATCTGTGGGAGCGGGTTTACCCGCGAATGCCCCAACACCTATTCAACTGACATTCAGAGGAACGGCCATGGTCCTGCGTTCGGAAATCCTGGTGAACAAAAACGTCATGCCAACAGCGGAGCAGGCCCTGCCTGGCCGCGAAACGCCAATGAAGCTGCCCGAGTTCCACTACGTGTTCAAGGACACGCCGCTGCTCGGCCCCTTCTTCGAAGGCGCCATCGACTTCGCCATCTTCGGCCTGGGTTGCTTCTGGGGCGCCGAGCGCCGCTTCTGGCAGCGTGAAGGCGTGGTCAGCACCGTGGTCGGCTACGCCGGCGGCTTCACCCCCCACCCCACCTACGAAGAGGTCTGCTCGGGCCTGACCGGCCACACCGAGGTGGTGCTGGTGGTGTTTGACAAGGACAAGGTCAGCTACCGCGAGCTGCTGGCGATGTTCTGGGAGCTGCACAACCCGACCCAGGGCATGCGCCAGGGCAACGATATCGGCACCCAGTACCGCTCGGCCATCTACTGCACCAGCCCAGAACAGCTGGAACAGGCCAAGGCCAGCCGCGACGCCTTCCAGGCCGAACTGAGCAAGGCCGGCTTCGGCGAGATCACCACCGAAATCGACCAGGCACCAACCGTGTATTTCGCCGAGGCCTACCACCAGCAGTACCTGGCCAAGAACCCGGACGGCTACTGCGGCATCGGCGGCACCGGTGTGTGCCTGCCACCCAGCCTGCAGGGTAACTGACGCATGAGCACGATGACCCTGTTCCACTCGCCGTTGTCGCCTTTCGTGCGCAAGGTCATGGTGGTGTTGCACGAGACCGGCCAGCTTGAACGCGTGCAAGTGCAGCCGGTAAACATCAGCCCGGTCAGCGGCGACCCAAACCTGAACCAGGACAACCCGATCGGCAAGATCCCGGCCCTGCGCCTGGAGGACGGCACCGTGCTGCATGACAGCCGGGTGATCTGCGAGTACCTCGACCTGCAGCATGTCGGCCTGCCGCTGCTGCCGCGCGAAGGCTCGGCACGTTGGCGCCGCTTGACGCTGGTGTCACAGGCCGATGCGATCATGGATGCGGCGGTGTCGTCGCGCTATGAGAGCTTCCTGCGGCCTGAAGACAAGCGCTGGGACGGCTGGCTGCAGGCACAGGGCGACAAGATTCGCCGTAGCCTGGCCAACCTGGAGCAGGCGCATTTGCCTGAGCTGATGTCCGGGTTCGACCTGGCAGCGATTGGAGTGGCCTGTGCGCTGGGGTATCTGGATTTGCGCCAGCCCGAGTTCGGCTGGCGTGAGCAGCAGCCTGGGTTGGCGGCGTGGTATGCCGAGGTGATCAAGCGGCCTTCTATGGTTGCCACCGCGCCGGTAGCCTGAAGGGCCTCTTCGCGGGCACGCCCGCTCCCACAGGGTATGCGCCCTACCTGTAGGAGCGGGCGTGCCCGCGAAAGGGCCGCTACAGGCGCCTCGCCATCAGCAGCCCGGCTTGCCAGCGGTAAACTTCTTGGCCGGGTTGACCGCTGCCTTGAACTCGCGTAACGCCTTGGAGCCCACCAGCAGGGGGTAGTTGAAGCTGCTGCGGTCGACCAGGTTGACCTCCACGGTGCGCTTCACGTCACCCAGGCACAGCTCCAGGTCGACCACCGGGCGCTTGGAGATTTCCGGCGCATCGCCTTCCTCCTCTTCATCGGCCCGGCCCTTGATCTTGCTGATGCGCGAGACCTTGTGCTCGTACACCTTGCCGTCCGAGTCCTTGGTTGCCAGGCGGAAGCGTACCCACTCGTCACCATCGCGGGTAAATAGCTCGATATCCTTGGCCGACAGCGACGCGGTAAAGGCACCGGTATCCATCTTGGCTTTCAGGGTTTCGCCCAGTTCGGGCAGGGCTATGTTCTCGTAACGGCCGTAGATAGTGGGTTCAGCGGCCATGACCGGCAGTGCCAACAACGACAACAGGGCAAGCAGAGGTTTCACAGGCAGGCTTCCTTGAGGAGTGTCAGTGCTTAGACTGCACTGGCAGGATAGGTTCGCTGTCACAAGCCTAACCAACATAATGTGAAACATTTGTCCTCGCCGCAGGGCACTGGAAATTTGGCGTAGGCCACGGCCCTGCTTATCATTGCCAACCGTTTATCTCCTACAACAAGAGTCTCTTTATGCGTCGCCTGCTGACCGGCATCCTCACTACCATCCTGCTGCTGCTCAATACCCTGGTGTTGATCTGCCCGCTGCTGGTCTTCGCGCTGCTCAAACTGGTGCTGCCGGGGCGTGGCCGTGACTATGCCTCGTGGGCGGTGATGTGGGTGGCCGAGACCTGGTCGGAGATAGACAAGGCCATCTTTGCCCTGTGCATTCCGACCCAGTGGGACATCCGCGGCGTCGAGAACCTGCGCAAGGACACTTCGTATCTGGCCGTCAGCAACCACCAGACCTGGGTCGATATTCCGGCGCTGATCGAGAGCCTCAACCGCCGTACACCGTTCTTCAAGTTCTTCCTGAAGAAGGAGCTGATCTGGGTACCTCTGCTGGGTCTGGCCTGGTGGGGGCTGGACTACCCGTTCATGAAGCGCTACAGCAAGGCCTTCCTGGAGAAGCACCCCGAGCTGAAAGGCAAGGACCTGGAAATCACCAAGGCTGCTTGCGAACTGTTCAAGCGCCAGCCGGTGACCGTGGTCAACTACCTGGAAGGCACACGCTTCACCGAAGCCAAGCGTCAGCAGCAGCAATCGCCGTATCGCTACCTGCTCAAGCCCAAGGCGGGTGGCGTGGCGTTCGTGCTGGCGGCATTGGGCGAACAACTGGATGCCTTGCTGGACGTGACCATCGTCTACCCCGGCAACAAGGCGCCGGGGTTCTGGGATTTGCTCAATGGCAGCATCAACCGGGTGATTATCGACATTCGCGTGCGTGAACTGGACCCGATGCTGTGGGCGGGGGATTACGAGAATGATCCTGAGTTCAGGCAGACCGTGCAGGCCTGGGTGAACCAGTTGTGGGTGGACAAGGACCAGCGGATCGAGCAGTTGCGGGGGGAGATGGGCTGAGGTCTTTTTCGCCTGCCCGGGCCTCTTCGCGGGTAAACCCGCTCCCACAGGGACCACGCCACCTTCAAGGCCTGTGGTAATCCTGTGGGAGCGGGTTCACCCGCGAAGAGGCCAGACCAGGCACTACAGAAAACTGATTAGAACCCAGGCTAATAATCAGCATAAGGATTACTTTTTTGTCATCCCCCACCTAAGTGGATAAAAATCGACCAAAGCACAACTACAAAAATGCTCTGGATCGAACGATGGCCAACCCACCCAACTCTACCCCCGTCCAGCTTCGCCGTGTTCTCGGCCTGCCCGCCCTGGTGTTCTTCGGCCTGGTGTACATGGTCCCGCTGACCATCTTCACCACCTACGGCATCGTCACCGAACTTACTGGTGGCCGCACGGCTGGCGCCTACATCGTCACACTGGTGGCCATGCTGTTCACCGCCACCTCCTACAGCTTCATGGTCAAACGCTTCCCGGTCGCTGGCTCTGCGTACTCCTACACCAACATGGCCTTCGGCCCGAACGTTGGCTTCCTGGCCGGCTGGTCGCTGCTGCTCGACTACCTGTTCCTGCCGATGATCAACTATCTGCTGATCGGCCTGTTCCTCAACATCGCCTTTCCCGCCATCCCCGCGTGGTCGATTGCGCTGGCCTCTATCGCCCTGGTCACGGTGCTCAACGTGGTCGGCATTCACTCTGTGGCCAAGACCAGCAACCTGATCGTCGGCGCACAGATCGTCTTCATCGTGGTGTTCGTCGCCCTGTCCTGCCAGTCCCTGGCCGGCCAGCCGCTCGACCTGCTTTCGCCACTGCTGGGCGATGGCTCGCAGCCTGGCTTTGGTGCGCTGATGGCTGGTGCAGCGGTGCTTTGCCTGTCGTTCCTCGGCTTTGATGCTGTCTCGACCTTGGCCGAAGAATGCCGCGATGCCCGCCGCGATGTGCCACGGGCAATCATCCTCACCACCCTGTTCGCCGGTTTGCTGTTCACCGTGCTGGCCTATGTAAGCCAACTGGTACTGCCGGGCACTACCTTTGCCAATGCCGATGCGGCGGCCAACGAGGTGATGTTCAAGGCGGGCGGGCAGTTCCTGGCCAACTTCTTCACTGCTGCGTATGTCGCCGGCAGCCTGGGCTCGGCGCTGGCCTCGCAGGCGGCGGTGTCGCGCATCCTGTTCACCATGGGGCGCGACAACGTGCTGCCACGGCGAACGTTCGGCTACCTGTCACCGCGTTTTGGCACGCCGGTGTTCGCCATTCTGCTGGTTTCGGCGTTCTCGTTGCTGGCGTTGGTGATCGACCTGGCGACCCTTGCCTCACTGATCAGCTTCGGGGCGCTGGTAGCGTTTTCGGCGGTGAACCTGGCGGTAGTGAAAACCCACCTGATGGATGATGGCGCCCAGCGTAACCTCAAGGAGTTGCTGAGCTATGGCCTGGTGCCGCTGGTGGGGTTGGGGTTGACACTTTGGCTGTGGACCAGCCTGTCGGCGCTTACCTTGGTGATTGGCTTGTGCTGGTTCGCTCTGGGTCTTGCGTACCTGGCAGTACTGACCGCCGGCTTCCGCCGCCCGGTGCGCCTGGTGGACTTCACTGAAGCTGCCTGACTGCCGGCCCGACGCAGATCTGCTTTTGTTTTGTGGGAGCGGGCGCGCCCGCGAAGAATTCAGCGCGGTGTCTGGCACCGGCTTCGCCGGAGTTCGCGGGCATGCCCGCTCCCACAAAAACAGCGCAGGCTCTTGAACTTTGATCAAGACAGATGCCCCACAGGTACAGCGCCAGTCCTTGAGGCCTGTGATAACCCCGTGGGAGCTGCTTGCCGGCGATAGGGCCAGCACTGCCCCTACAAAACCTTCAGACCGAAGGCTGGGCCAACGGCGCCGGCGTCGGCGTAGTCCACAAGCTCCCCAGGTTCTGCAACAAAGCCCCGGCAATACCCTGCTGCCCCAGGTACTGCAGCAGCAACGGCGCAAACTGCCCGATCATCCCGGTATCCATGCCCAGTGCCTTGAACGCATTGTCCAGGTCACTGCGGTTCTGCACATTGCTACCCAGCGCATTGCTCAACGCCGACGGGTTCTCACTGTTCTTGCCCAGCAAATCACCCAACCCACTCAACCCACCCAGCGCACTGGCGCCAGCCAGCAGGTCCAGCCCCGGCACCGCCTTGGTCAGCTGGCCATAGTCCTCGCTGCTGAGGTTGTTACGCGCCAACCCCAACATCGCCCCTGCCCCACCCACGGCTTGTTCGGGGGTGATCTTCAATTCGCTGCCCAAGGTGTTGAGCAGATTGGCCTGCGCCTCGGGCGCCTGCACCTGGCCTTGCTGGCTTTGATTCTGGTTCTGCATGGCCGACACGGCGTTGGCGGCGTCGCTGAGGTTGAAGGCGAACACCGGGCTTGCGGCCAGGGTCATCAGGGTTGCCAGGGTGACTGCTTTCATCGGGAGGGACCTCGTTGGCCGGGATGGCCTGGGAAACGAGGGGTTTGACTCGTGGGTTGGGGGTTTGTTCCGACCATTCGTTACCTGACAAAACTGCTAGTTGTAGCGGTCGAAAATGTTGGGCACAGTCAAATCAACATCGCACAATTCCTTGGGTGACAAACCATGACCAACAACGTCGAACCCAGCAACGGAGATGCAGCGGCTACCATCAAGGTGCAGCCAAGCAAGGAGAAAAATGTTAGCCATATGCATTTTTACCAAAATGACTTGCTGACTACCAAAGTTTCTGCGCAGAGGAGTTTTCAACTTCTCCGGATGCAAGACGTGGCATTGGCTCAGCTTGAGCAAAAACAAGCGCCAAAAATGCTGCTCACTGACAGCTCCAAATCTGTTATGGGCATGCCTCCGAACTCGATGACCTATTCGCCCTATGGCTATCTGCACGCAATACATTCAAATGCGCTTCTCGCTTACAACGGGTACGAGTACGACCCAATAACACAGGGGTATCTACTAGGTAACGGCTATAGACTATTTAATTCGTGCCTAATGCGGTTTTGCTGCCAGGATTCTATGAGCCCCTTCGGTAGAGGCGGCTTGAATGCCTACGCATACTGCATAGGCGACCCGGTAAATAACACTGATGCTAATGGGCATTTCAGGATCCCTTTCCTTAAACGGAGCCCAATTTCGAAACTTAGCCACTACACCACCAAAAAACAATTACTGGCAGACAAAGAAATAAAGATCAAAAATAAAATTTCACATTACGAGACGAAAATTCAGGAACTTACCGGCGAGAGAAACCAGTGGCGAACAGCGGCCTTAGACAATAATTACCCTGATCGGCGCGGCAATCGACCCTCAGAGCAAGTAGCAACCCTAAATCACGATATAGGCAGAAATGAAGCCAAACTTAACAAACAGGACAACAAACTGACAAAACTAGAAGCATACATTGAGCGCACCCACGAAAAATTTCTCAACGCCCAGCAATTAGTTGCATCTCAAACACCAGCGACTAATAATGAGCTACCTGGCTATGCAACGCTTACTCAACAGCAGACACAAGTTAGAGCGTCCCCCTAACATCTACTGATTTAGCTATTGCGGCGCGGATCCCATGTCGCTTCTTGATTTACTAGCTGATCTACCTGCTGAAGGCCGTTGCTCCGCAAGGGGCACTAATATTGAGGCTCGGGTGCTCAGCACAACAATCGCTCTCAGAATTTCGGAATTTCCCCCTTACTTGCTGGACGCTTCTGAATTACAGTCCCAAGCCGCTTAAGCCATTGCGATGATCTGGACTGGGCTCTAGTCTCGGACGGTCGCTGCGAAATCAGTGACCGGCTTTGACAGGCCACCTTCGTCAACCACATGACTTTTGCCGCTATCTGGTCGCGCTGGCCAAGGCGCTGATGGATGATGCCGAACTGGGAATGATGCGCTGAGCCTTGTGCTGGCCTCATCGCCGGCAAGCCAGCTCCCACAGAGCCCGCGTGAGCGTCGAAAACTGTTATTTCTGCCAGTATCAAAATCCCTGCGGCTGTTCAGAATGGGCTGCAAGCAGCCCCCATTCATCCAGCACCGCAGGGACTTGAACCATGAGCAAAGCAACGAACGGTACGCTTTTCTTCTACCAGGGCGACAAGCTGATCACTGTGAAACAAGGCGACCAGCAACGCGCCATTTTCCGCAACGGGGCACAACCGCTGGCAGAGCTGAGTACAGACGAAACCCACACCGGAGGCTTGTTGGCCACCGATGACAAAGGCTCTGTCCTTGTCGTGCAGGACGCCGGCGAGCAGCCATAAAAAAGCCCCTCATATCGAGGGGCTCGTTATTACATCACGCGATCACGCCGCGCCCCACATCTTGTGCGGGTCGATCACGAATTTCTTCGGCACACCTGCATCGAACTCGCCATAACCTTCCGGCGCCTGATCCAGGTTGATCACCTGCACACCCACCACTTCAGCGATGTTGATGCGGTCCCACATGATCGCCTGCATCAGCTGGCGGTTGTACTTCATGGTCGGGGTCTGACCAGTGTGGAAGCTGTGCGACTTGGCCCAGCCCAGGCCGAAGCGGATGCTCAGCGCGCCGATCTTGGCGGCGGCATCCACCGCGCCCGGGTCTTCGGTCACGTACAGGCCCGGGATACCGATGTTGCCGGCAACGCGGGTCACCTGCATCAGCGAGTTCAGCACGGTGGCTGGCGCTTCGTGCTTGGCACCTTCGTGGCCATGGCCGCGGGCTTCGAAGCCTACGGCGTCGACGGCACAGTCCACTTCCGGTTCACCGAGGATGTCGACGATCTGCTCGTGCAGCGGGGTGTCCTTGGACAGGTCGACCACTTCGAAGCCCTGGGACTTGGCGTGGGCCAGGCGGGCCGGGTTCAAGTCGCCGACGATGACGCAGGCAGCGCCCAGCAGGCGCGCCGAGGCAGCGGCGGCCAGGCCGACCGGACCAGCGCCAGCCACGTAGACGGTGCTGCCTGGGCCGACGCCAGCAGTCACGGCACCGTGGTAGCCGGTCGGCAAGATGTCGGACAGGCAGGTAAGGTCACGGATCTTCTCCATGGCCTTGTCGCGCTCGGGCAGTTTCAGCAGGTTGAAGTCGGCGTAAGGCACCAGCACGTATTCGGCCTGGCCGCCGGTCCAGTCGCCCATGTCGACGTAACCGTAGGCACCGCCGGCGCGGGCCGGGTTGACGGTGAGGCAGACACCGGTGTGCATTTCCTTGCAGGAGCGGCAGCGGCCACAGGCGACGTTGAATGGCACCGAGACCAGGTCGCCAATCTGCATGCGCTCGACGTCACGGCCCTTCTCGACGATCTCGCCAGTGATTTCGTGGCCCAGGACCAGGCCGACCTGGGCAGTGGTGCGGCCACGGACCATGTGCTGGTCGGAGCCGCAGATGTTGGTGGAGACCACCTTCAGGATCACGCCGTGCTCGATCTTCTTGCCGCGTGGGTCCTGCATTTTCGGGTAGTCGATCTTCTGCACCTCGACCTTGCCGGCGCCGAGATATACCACTCCACGATTGCCAGACATGCTCTTACCTCGCTTGATTTTTATTTATGCAGCGGTGGTTGAACGCGCCGCCTTCCGTGGGCGGCATGTGTTTCTGGAATGAGGGGAATTGTGGGCCTGATAGGGCGGGATGCACTGACTGGGAGCGACAGGGAGATGCCATTTAGCGGCAGGGTTGTCGTTGGAAGATATGGGGGCAAACAAAGGTGGCGGCGTGTGCTGGCCTCTTCGCGGCTGAAGCCGCTCCCACAGGTACTGCGCCAGTCTTTAAACCTGCACAAACTCTGTGGGAGCGGCTTTAGCCGCGAAGAGGCCGGTACAGGTTGTTACAGAACAACGGTCCGGTTGGCGTTGAGGAACACCCGCCGCTCGATGTGATAACCGACAGCCCGCGCCAGGGTCAGGCATTCGATGTCGCGCCCTTTGGCAATCAGGTCTTCGGGGTAATGGCTGTGGTCGACCACTTCCACACCCTGGGCAATGATCGGCCCTTCGTCGAGGTCGTTGTTGATGTAGTGCGCCGTGGCACCGACCATCTTCACGCCTTTGTTGTATGCCTGGTGATAAGGCTTGGCGCCCTTGAACCCTGGCAGCAACGAGTGGTGAATGTTGATCGCCCAGCCATCCAGTCGCCGGCACAGCTCTGGCGACAGCACCTGCATGTAGCGTGCAAGAATCACCAGCTCGGCGCCGGTTTCCTCGATCACCTGAAGTACCTTGCGCTCTTGCCCAGGCTTGTCCTTGGGGTCGAGGGCGAAGTGGTAGTAAGGGATCTTGTGCCAGTGCGCCAGGGGTTCGAGATCGGGGTGGTTGGACACCACCGCGACCACGTCCATGGCCAGCTGACCGATACGCTGGCGATACAGCAGGTCGTTAAGGCAATGGTCGGCCTTGGACACCATGATCACCACCTTGGGGCGGTGGTTAGGGGCGGTCAGCTCGAAGGTCATGCCGAACGCATTGCTGCGCTCGGCGAGGCCGGCCCGGAAACCTGCCTCGTCGAAATCGTCCGGCTGGCGGAACTCCACGCGAATGAAGAAACGCCCCGACAGCCGGTCATCGAAGGAATGGTGCTCCGTCACGTAGCAGCGCTGCTCGAAGAGGTAACGCGTCACCACGTCGACGGTGCCGAGCATGCTCGGGCAGTCGGCGGTGAGAATCCAGGTATCCGGTGCCCGACTCATGTTCTGCTCTCCTTAAGCCTCGATGCTCAGGCCGTACTCGGCCGAAGCGTCCTGCAGCCACAGCCACCAGTAGTCGGCGAAGCTGCGGCGAATCACCAGCTCCCAGGTGTCTTCGGCGGTGCGGCGGATCACCAGTTGCGACTTGGCGAACACGGTGCCGACTGCCTTGCCCACCGGGAAGTTGTTCGGGTGAACATCATAGCTGGTGGACTTCATCAGCACTTCACGCACGTTCGGGCCGCGCAGTTCCAGCAGGCTCTGCCCGCCGCTGACATTGACCACCTGGATGTGCTGGCCTTCGAGGGCGGCGCGCAGTTTCTGCTCGACCGCCAGCTCCTGGCCGCCTGGCACGATCAGCAGCCACTCGTCTGGGCCGACCCATTGCAGCGACATTTCGTTGTTGGCGACCACGGTCAGGGCCACTGGCAGCTCCAGGCCCAGGGCCTTGTGCACGCCGGCGGCGAATTCCGGGTCGTGGCCGTCGCCACGGAGGGTCAGGTGGCCGAGGAACTTGCGTTCACGCAGGGTCACGCCTGCGTTCTTGCGGCCTTTGCCAACCAGGCTGGCCAGGTCGGCGTGGTGCAGTGGCGACTGGGCCTTGGCCTCGGCGCCGGGGTTTTGCTGGAAGACGTTGATAGCGCTCATTTCTTACCTGCCTTGAATTCTGTAGGTCGCATGCGGTGCTGTGGCTGTTGGTGCACTCTGTGGGAGCGGGTTTACCCGCAAATGCGATGGTGGATTCACCGCCCTCTTCGCGGGTGAACCCGCTCCCACAGGGACCTCATTACCAGTCAGGCACCGTGTGCCATCCGGGGCCTTAGACGTTCTGCCGCTCACCCTTCGGATCGAAGAACACCGAAGACACGATCTCCGCCTCGATCACGCTGCCATCCGCCTGCGGCGAGTAGACGCGCTCGCCCATGCGTTTGAGGCCGCCCTTGACCACACCCATGGCGAACGAATAGCCCAGGGAGTTGGAGGCGTAGCTGGAGGTGACGTGGCCAACCATGTCCATCGGGATCGGCTGCTTCGGATCGAACACCAGCTGGGCGCCTTCCGGCAGCCATTTGGTCGGGTCGATCGGCTTCAGGCCTACCAGCTGCTTGCGGTTCTCGCGCAGGCAGTCTTCGCGGTTCATGCCACGCAGGCCGATCCACGAGAATGGCTTGTTGCGGCCTACGCACCAGCTCATGTTCAGGTCGTCCGGGTTCATCGAGCCGTCGGTGTCCTGGCCAACGATGATGAAGCCCTTCTCGGCACGCAGTACGTGCATGGTCTCGGTGCCATACGGGGTCAGGTTGTATTTCTTGCCTGCCTCGATGATCTGTTCCAGCACGCCCATGGCGTAGTTGGCCTGCACGTTGACTTCGTACGACAGCTCGCCGGTGAACGAGATACGGAACACCCGGGCCGGTACGCCGCCGACGTTGCCTTCCTTCCAGGTCATGAACGGGAAGGCTTCCTTGTCCATGTCGATGTCGGTCAGCTCGCTCAGCAGCTTGCGGCTGTTGGGGCCGGACAGGGTCATGGTGGCCCAGTGGTCGGTGACCGAAGTGAAGTACACCTTCAGTTCCGGCCATTCGGTCTGGTGGTACAGCTCCATCCACTGCAGTACCCGGGCGGCGCCGCCGGTGGTGGTGGTCATGATGAAGTGGTTATCGCCGACGCAGGCGGTTACACCGTCGTCGAAGACCATGCCGTCTTCCTTGCACATCAGGCCGTAGCGGGCCTTGCCCACGTCGAGCTTGGTCCAGGCGTTGGTGTAGATGCGGTTGAGGAACTCACGCGCATCGGGGCCCTGGATGTCGATCTTGCCCAGGGTCGAAGCGTCCAGCAGGCCCACGCTGTCGCGCACGGCCTTGCATTCACGGGTCACGGCGGCGTGGATGTCTTCACCGGCTTTCGGGAAGTACCAGGGGCGCTTCCACTGGCCGACGTCTTCGAACTCGGCGCCGTTCTTCACGTGCCAGGCATGCAGGGCAGTGAAGCGTACGGGCTCGAACAGGTGACCACAGTGACGGCCCGCTACCGCGCCGAAGGTTACCGGCGTGTAGTTGGGGCGGAACATGGTGGTGCCCATTTCCGGGATAGTGATGCCGATCGAACGGGCGGCGATGGCCAGGCCGTTGATGTTGCCCAGTTTGCCCTGGTCGGTACCGAAGCCCAGCGCGGTGTAGCGTTTTACGTGCTCGACCGACTCGAAGCCTTCGCGGGTGGCCAGTTCGATGGCGGCTGCGGTGACGTCGTTCTGCTGGTCGACGAACTGCTTGGGTGCGCGGGCAGTGCCCTTGTCGTGCGGCACCTGGAACAGCGCCACGGTGGCCTCTTCCTTGCGCGCAACGGTTTTCGGCAGGCTGCCGACGGTGGCCTTGAAGCCCGCTTCGGTGGCTGCGCGAACGCCGCCTTCGAAGCCATCGGCGATCACGTCGCCCAGGGCGTAGACGCCGTTGATGCCACCCACGCATTCGCGTTTCTGCGGAGCATCGCCCGGTACGAAGCCGAGGATGTCTTCACGCCATACCGGGCGACCACCCAGGTGCGAAGCCAGGTGCACGATCGGGCTGTAACCACCGGAGGTAGCGATGAGGTCGCAGTCGAGGGTTTCGCCCGGGCTGGTGACCTTGTGTGCCTGCACGTCGATGGCGGCCACACGGGCGCCGGTAACGTGCTTGGTGCCCTTGGCCTCGATCACGGCGCTGGATGTGAGGATGCGGATGCCTTTGGCACGTGCTTCTTCAACCAGCGAGCCACGCGGGTTGTGGCGAGCGTCGGCAATGGCGACCACTTGCAGGCCGGCATCGTGCCAGTCCAGCGCGGCGCGGTAGGCGTGGTCGTTGTTGGTCGACAGCACCAGCTTGCGGCCCGGGGCCACGCCGTAGCGGCGCACGTAGGTGGAAACTGCACCGGCCAGCATGTTGCCCGGCACGTCGTTGTTGCCGTACACCAGCGGGCGCTCGTGGGCGCCGGCAGCCAGCACCACGCGCTTGGCGCGGACGCGGTGCACGCGGTGGCGCACCTGGCCGATCGGGGCGCGGTCGCCGAGGTGGTCGGTGAGGCGCTCGTGAATGGTCAGGAAGTTATGGTCGTGGTAGCCGTTGACCGTGGCGCGTGGCAGCAGGGTCACTTCCGGCAGGCTTTCCAGCTCCTTGACCACGGCGTTGACCCAGTCGGTGGCAGGCTTGCCGTCGAGGGTTTCGCGGGTGTCGAGCAGGCTGCCGCCGAACTCTTCCTGTTCGTCAGCCAGGATCACGCGGGCACCGCTGCGGGCAGCGGCCAGCGCGGCGGCCAGGCCAGCAGGGCCGGCGCCGACGATCAGCACGTCGCAGTGCTGGTTCATGTAGTCGTAGCTGTCCGGGTCGTTCTGCAGCGGCGCGCGGCCAAGGCCTGCCGCTTTACGGATGTACTTCTCGTAAGTCATCCAGAACGATTTCGGGTACATGAAGGTTTTGTAGTAGAAGCCCGGCGGCATCATGCTGCCGCCAACCTTGCCAAGGATGCCCATGACGTCGTTGTTGACGTTCGGCCAGCCATTGGTGCTGGTGGCTACAAGCCCGGCGTACAGCGCCTGCTGGGTGGCACGCACGTTGGGGATCTGGGTGGCTTCGCTGGAGCCGATCTGCAGGATGGCATTCGGCTCTTCGGTACCGGCGGCGATGATGCCGCGCGGACGCGAGTACTTGAAGCTGCGGCCGACAATGTCGACGCCGTTGGCCAGCAACGCGGCGGCCAGGCTGTCACCGGCATAACCCTGGTAGGTCTTGCCGTTGAAAGTGAAGTTCAGGACCTTGCTGCGGTCGATACGGCCGCCGCTGGCGAGGCGATAGGTCTGGCTCATACTTTTTCCCCTTGGCCTTTGACGGTCGACGCGGCGCTGCTTTGCTTGCCGCTGGCGGTCACTTGCGGCTTCTCGCCAATCTTGTAGGTTTCCAGAATCTCGTAGGTCACGGTGTCACGGGTGACGTTGAAGTACTGGCGGCAGCCGGCAACGTGGTCCCACAGTTCGTGGTGAATACCGCGCGGGTTGTCACGGTAGAACATGTAGGTACCCCACTCCTCGTCGGAGCAGGCGTTGGGGTCCAGCGGGCGGGCGATGTGCGCCTGGCCAGAGGCGTGGAACTCTTCTTCGGAGCGCAGCTCGCCGCAGTGGGGACAGAAAATATGCAACATGACGGTGTCTCCGGTTAGTGGGCGACGGCGGCGGCGCCGTGTTCGTCGATCAGTGCGCCGTTGTAGAAGCGGTCCATGGAGAACGGCGCGGCCAGTGGGTGCATTTCGCCCTTGGCCAGGCTCGCGGCGAAGACGTTGCCCGAACCCGGGGTCGCCTTGAAGCCGCCAGTACCCCAGCCGCAGTTGAAGAACATGTTCTTGACCGGGGTCTTGGTGATGATCGGGCAAGCGTCCGGCGAGGTATCGACGATGCCGCCCCACTGACGGTTCATGCGCACGCGCGAGAGGTTGGGGAACATCTCGACGATGGCCTGCAGGGTGTGCTCGATCACCGGGTACGAACCGCGCTGGCCGTAGCCGACCCAACCGTCGATACCGGCACCGATCACCAGGTCGCCCTTGTCGGACTGGCTGATATAGCCGTGCACGGCGTTGGACATGATCACGCTGTCGATGATCGGCTTGATCGGCTCGGATACCAGTGCTTGCAGCGGGTGCGATTCCAGCGGCAGGCGGAAGCCGGCCAGCTTGGCCATGTGCCCGGAGTTACCGGCGGTGACCACGCCGACGCGCTTGGCGCCGATGAAGCCTTTGTTGGTTTCCACGCCGATGACCGCGCCGTTTTCCTTGCGGAAGCCGATTACTTCGGTCTGCTGGATCAGGTCCACGCCCAGGGCGTCGGCGGCACGGGCGAAGCCCCAGGCTACGGCGTCGTGACGGGCCACGCCGCCACGGCGCTGCACGGTGGCACCGAGGATCGGGTAGCGGGTGTTCTTCGAGCAATCCAGGTACGGGATCTCGGCTGCGACCTGGGCGGTGTTGAGCAGCTCGCCGTCCACGCCGTTCAGGCGGTTGGCGCTGACCCGGCGCTCGGAGTCACGCATGTCCTGCAGGGTGTGGCACAGGTTGTACACGCCGCGCTGGGAGAACATCACGTTGTAGTTGAGGTCCTGGGACAGGCCCTCCCACAGCTTCATGGCGTGCTCATACAGGTGCGCCGACTCGTCCCACAGGTAGTTGGAACGCACGATGGTGGTGTTACGGGCGGTGTTGCCGCCGCCCAGGTAGCCTTTCTCGATCACGGCAACGTTGGTGATGCCGTGTTCTTTGGCCAGGTAGTAGGCGGTTGCCAGGCCATGGCCGCCACCGCCGACGATGACCACGTCGTAGACCTTTTTAGGGGTTGGCGTGCGCCACATGCGCTGCCAGTTCTCGTGGTGGCTGAGGGAGTGCTTGAAAAGGCCGAAGCCCGAGTAACGTTGCATGGTGTGTGACTCCACTCAGCGGTAAACAGGGAAATCTGCGCACAGGGCCGCGACGTTCTTCGCCACATCGGCTTCGACGTCTGCGTCACCGAGGTTGTCGAGGATGTCGCAGATCCAGCCGGCCAGGGCTACACATTGCGCGACCTTGAAGCCACGGGTGGTAACGGCCGGGGTGCCGATGCGCAGGCCCGAAGTGACGAATGGCGACTGTGGGTCATTCGGCACGGCGTTCTTGTTGACGGTGATGTGCGCGCGGCCCAGGGCGGCGTCGGCATCTTTGCCGGTGAGGCCCTGGCGGATCAGGCTGACCAGGAACAGGTGGTTGTCGGTGCCACCGGAAACCACGTCGTAGCCGCGGTCGATGAACACCTGGGCCATGGCCTGGGCGTTTTCGATCACTTGTTGCTGGTAGGCCTTGAATCCAGGCTCCAGCGCTTCCTTGAAGCACACGGCCTTGGCGGCGATCACGTGCATCAGCGGCCCGCCCTGGGCACCAGGGAACACCGCAGCGTTCAGCTTCTTCTCGATCTCTTCGTTCGACTTGGCCAGGATCAGGCCGCCACGTGGGCCGCGCAGGGTCTTGTGGGTGGTGGTGGTAACCACATCGGCGAACGGGATCGGGTTCGGGTACAGGCCAGCGGCAACCAGGCCGGCTACGTGGGCCATGTCGACGAACAGCAGCGCACCGACCTTGTCGGCGATGGCGCGGAAGCGTGGGAAGTCGAGGGTCTTGGAGTAGGCCGAGAAGCCGGCAACGATCATTTTCGGCTTGTGCTCGACAGCCAGGCGCTCGACTTCGTCGTAGTCGATCAGGCCAGTGTTGGTGTCGATGCCGTATTGCACAGCGTTGTACAGTTTGCCCGAGGACGACACCTTGGCGCCGTGGGTCAGGTGGCCGCCGTGAGCCAGGCTCATGCCGAGGATGGTGTCACCAGCCTGCAGCAGGGCCAGGTAGACAGCGCCGTTGGCCGAGGAGCCGGAGTGCGGCTGGACGTTGGCGTAGTCGGCACCGAACAGCTGCTTGGCGCGCTCGATGGCCAGGGCCTCGACCTTGTCCACGTGCTCGCAGCCACCGTAGTAGCGCTTGCCCGGGTAGCCTTCGGCGTACTTGTTGGTCAGGCCGCTGCCTTGGGCCTGCATCACGCGCTTGGAGGTGTAGTTTTCCGAGGCGATCAGCTCGATGTGGTCTTCCTGGCGCTGTTCTTCGGCATTCATCGCCGCCAGCAGTGCATCGTCGTAACCCTGGATCTGGTCTTGCTTGCTGAACATCGTGTATCTCCCGGCAGCGATCATTTCTTGTCTTGGGGCACTGTGGCCCTTTGTGGCGATGTTATGACTGGCCGGGACGGGTCAGATGCCTGCGCACGCCTTGCAATGGCGCGTTTACGACATTGGCATTTGTGTTGACCATGCCGGCCCTTTCGCGGGTGAACCCGCTCCCACAGGTACGGCGATGCTTTAATGCTTGTAATGTCCCTGTGGGAGCGGCTTTAGCCGCGAAGAGGCGAGTACAGGCAATGCCGAAATCAAACGATCCACAGCTTGTATAGGCAACCGCTGAATCGATGGTTTACAGTGCTGTTCTGCGTCGTTCACAGGACAGTGCCATGACAGACAAGAGCCAACAATTCGCCAGCGACAACTATTCCGGTATCTGCCCCGAAGCCTGGGCGGCGATGGAAAAAGCCAACCATGGCCACGACCGCGCCTACGGCGACGACCAGTGGACCGAACGCGCCGCGGAATACTTCCGCAAGCTGTTCGAAACCGACTGCGAGGTGTTCTTCGCCTTCAATGGCACCGCCGCCAACTCCCTGGCCCTGGCCTCGCTGTGCCAGAGCTACCACAGTGTGATCTGCTCCGAGACCGCCCACGTCGAAACCGATGAGTGCGGCGCGCCAGAGTTCTTCTCCAACGGCTCCAAGCTGCTGACCGCGCCCAGCGTCAACGGCAAGCTGACGCCGCAGTCGATCCGCGAAGTGGCGCTGAAGCGCCAGGACATCCACTACCCCAAGCCACGGGTGGTGACCCTGACCCAGGCCACCGAGGTCGGGACCATCTACCGCCCCGATGAGCTCAAGGCGATCAGCGCCACCTGCAAGGAGCTGGGCCTGAACCTGCACATGGACGGCGCACGCTTCAGCAATGCCTGCTCGTTCCTGGGCTGCAGCCCGGCAGAGCTGACCTGGAAGGCCGGCGTCGACGTGCTGTGCTTCGGTGGCACCAAGAACGGCATGGCGGTGGGCGAGGCGATCCTGTTCTTCAACCGCCAGCTGGCCGAGGACTTCGACTACCGCTGCAAGCAGGCCGGGCAACTGGCATCGAAGATGCGCTTCCTGTCGGCGCCTTGGGTAGGCCTGCTGGAAGATGGCGCCTGGCTGCGCCATGGCGCGCATGCCAACCATTGTGCGCAGCTGCTCGCCTCGCTGGTGAGTGACTTGCCGGGGGTGGAGCTGATGTTCCCGGTGGAGGCCAACGGGGTGTTCTTGCAGATGCCGGAGCACGCGATCGAAGCGCTGCGCGGCAGAGGGTGGCGGTTCTATACCTTCATTGGTAGCGGCGGGGCGCGGTTCATGTGCTCGTGGGATACCGAGGAAGAGCGGGTGCGCGAACTGGCGGCGGATATCCGCGCCATCATCGGCGCCTGACAGGCCGCATTCGCGGGTAAACCCGCTCCCACAGGGATCGCGCAGGTTTCAAGGCCTGAGGTGAGCCTGTGGGAGCTACAGATACAGCTCTGCCCTCAAGAGCAATGATGAACCTGTGGGAGCGGGTTTACCCGCGAAGAAGCCAACACTGATCTAAAGCCTGAACCCGCCCATCTGCCGCGCCAGGTCATCCGCCAGGCCACGCAGCGCCTGGCACTCTTCGCGGCACCCCTGCACCTCTGCCGCCGTCTCCCGCGCCAGGTCGGAAATCCCCTGCACCGTACGGTTGATCTCCTCGGTCACCGCCGATTGCTCTTCGGTCGCAGTAGCCACCTGATGGTTCATGTCGCTGATGTGCTCCACCTGGTCGGTAATCGCGCCCAACGACGCCCCGGTACGCTGGCTCGACTCCACGCCACTGCCGGTAGCCTGCTGCCCCGCCTGCATCGAACTCACCGCCGAACCCGCGCCCTGCTTCAAGCGCTGGATCATCTGCTGCACTTCGTCGGTGGACAGCTGCGTGCGCCGGGCCAAAGTACGCACCTCATCAGCCACCACGGCAAATCCACGCCCCATCTCCCCTGCCCTGGCCGCCTCGATGGCGGCATTCAGCGCCAGCAGGTTGGTCTGTTCGGAAATACTACGAATCACCGCGAGAACTTCGTCGATCGAGGCCACTTCATCAGCCAACTGGCTGACTGCATCGGCCGCCTTGCCGATATCACCCGACATCCCCTCGATACCCCGGATCGAGCGTTGCACCACTTCACGCGCCTGCAAGGCTTCCTCCCGCGCCGACTGCGAGGCCTGGGCCGCATCGCCGGCATTGCGGGCAATGTCCTGCACGGTCAAACCCATTTCGTGCACGGCGGTAGCGACCATTTCGGTCATTTCCTGCTGGCGTCCGGAACGCTCGGCGGTGTTGTCCACCACCTGTGTCACCTGCTCGACCGCCAGGTGCAGCCGCTCGGAAGTGTGCAGTACCTCGCCGATCAAGCGGCGCTGGCTGTCGAGGAAACGGTTGAAGCCACGCGCCAGGTCACCCAGTTCGTCCTGGCGTGAATCGTCCAGCCGGTGGCTGAGGTCACCCGCGCCGCTGCCAATCTGCACCAGCGCCGCTGTGACGCGGCGGATCGGCCGCACCAAGCCACGCGCCAGCAGCACCACCAGCAGCAGCGACACCAGGGCCACGGCTCCACCGATCAGACTTGTCAGCCATACCGCCTGATGCATTTGCGCGTAGATTTCCTCCTCGGGCACCTCGGCCACCAAGGTCCAGTTGAGGTCGCGCAGCGGCAGGCCGAGCGCCAGGTAGCTTTCGTCGTCACGGCTGAAGCGGCTGCTGCGCAGGCCTTCGCCGCCGGTCATCAGCGCCTTGGCGGCATCCGCGCCAAGCTGTTCCGTGAGCTGGCGTTTGCCGCTGAAGGCAGCATCCGGATGAACCTGGATCAGGCCATCGTTACGCACCAGGAACACCTTGCCGTGCTCGCCAAACTTAAAGTCATGGATCAGTTTCGACAGCTCGGTCATGCGCAGGCCCATGCCGGCCACACCGACCAGTTGGCCGTTCTTTTCCACGCGATAGTCGATGAACAGGGCGAGCTCGCCGGTAGCACCGTCGATATCGATGTTGATCAGGCGTTCGGCGCCGCTGTCGATGTAGCCGTAGAACCATTTGTCCTTGGGATTGCTGCGGCTGAGGGTACGGTCCAGGCCATTCTCGTTGTAGTAGCGGCCGGTTTCGGTCGAGACGAATAAAGTGGTGAAGGCCTGGTTGCGCTGCTTGGCGGCGGTCAGGTATTCGATGAATGGTGCGACCTGCGCGGGGTCTTCGCCGGCGGCTAGCCAGTCGCGCAGCAGGGTGTTGCCGGCGATGTCCGCCGCCGCCACCAGCGGCTGGCCAAACATGCGCTCGATGTCGTTGCGGATGGCCTCGATGCTGGCGGGCAGGGCCGTGTCGACCAGGTAGCGCTCGGTGAGGCGGTTGAGCGCCACCGTGAAAATGATGACCACCACCAGGATACTCGCCAGCAGGGCAGCGCCCATGCTGGTGATCAACTGCCACTGGATGCTCTTGCGCCAGATACGCATGCCCTACTCCCCGCATAATTATTGTTTTGCGGAAAGTGTATACACTTGCGTATCCAGTTAATCCAGTGATCTGAAGCAATCATATGCCCTGTGGGAGCGGGTTTACCCGCGAATGCGATGCTGAATGCACTGACGCATTCGCGGGTGAACCCGCTCCCACAGAGGTCGATGCAAGGCCTTATTGTTCGGCTATGGTCCGCACGATGGCGTCCACCGTGGCGTCGATCTGCGCCTGGGTACGCTCCAACGTCTTGCGGTGCTCATCCTGTAGTTCGATCTGCCGCGAACACAGGTTCAGCGCGGCCAGTACCAGCAACTTGTCGCCGATCAGGGTCGGGTACTGACGCTTGGTCTGGGCCAGGGCGGTGTTGAGCATCTGCACCGCCTGGGCCAGGGTCGCTTCCTGGCCTTCAGGCGCCTTGATCGAATAGTCGTTGCCGAGGATCGACACGACATTGATCGGCTGCGCTTGCAGTGTCATGCGCCTACGACGCCGGCGTTGGCGCGCTCGAGCAGGGCCTGCAGGCGTGCGGCGGTGCTGCCGTTCTTCTCTTCCTGCTCCATCAGCGACAGCTGCAGGGTTTCGTTCTCTTCCTTGGCCTGGGCCAGTTCCTGGCCGAGGGCGGTGTTCTGCTCGGTGAGTTGAGCGTTCTTCTGCATCAGGTCGCTGACCAGTTGCTCGATTTGGTTAAGGGAAGCTTCCAGCATGGGTCTATCTCAGGTTGTTGCGAGGGGCGCACACGATAAAGAAAAGTGCGGCCCATCGCCATTAAATATCGGATTCACGAGGTGTCTAACCCGCAGATTGACAGAGGAACCACCCCCTTGTTCCGACCTGGGTCAACCGCCGGTCAGGAAAAGGTTAGCAACCTCACAATTTTCGCCAATAGCACTCAAGACTGAGCAGTCACAACCGATAGCCCGGCAAGTCATGTTTTGTCGCACTTGCGCACCATTTTTCCCTTGCCTGGATCGTCCCCTCCATGTCTCTACGCAATATGAACATCGCCCCGCGCGCGCTGCTCGGCTTCGCGCTCATCGGCCTGCTGATGCTTGGCCTCGGTATCTTCTCGCTCATCCAGATGGGCAACATCCGCCAGGCCGGCGTCGTAATCGAACAGGTCAGCGTGCCCAGCATCAAGATCCTCGACGAGCTCACCGCCCTGAACCTGCGCATGCGCACCCTCTCCTATCGCCTGCTGCTCAACCGCGAGCCGGCAACCCAGCGCGAGACCCTTAGCCTGCTGGACGAGCGCAACAGCCAGATCGACCGTGCACGCCAGGCCTACCTGCCGATGATCGGCGCCGCCGACGAGCAAGCTGCGTTCGACCAGTACGGCCTGTTGCTCAACCAGTACCGCCAGCTTGAGTCGCGCTTGCGCAGCCTGAGCCAGGCCGACCGCGTCGACGAACTGCGCGACCTGCTCAACCGCGACCTGCTGGCCAACTCCGAACAGATCAACAAGGTCATGGACACCTTGGTGCGCATCAACACCGACCAGACCCGCGCCACCAACGAGAAGGCTGCCAACCAGTATGCCGCTGCCTTCGCCCTGGTGATCGGCCTGCTGGTCGCCGCCACCGTGCTGACTTTCGTCTGCGCCTTCCTGCTGACCCGCAGCATCGTCAAACCGATTGAAGAAGCACTCAAAAGCGCCGAACAGGTCGCCGACGGAGACCTGACCCACATCATCCGCGCCGAAGGCACCGATGAAGCCGCGCGCCTGCTGCGCGCCATGGCCCGCATGCAGGACAAGCTGCGCGACACCCTGCAACAGATCGCGGGCTCCGCTACCCAGCTGGCCTCGGCGGCCGAAGAATTGAATGCCGTCACCGACGAAAGTGCCCGTGGCCTGCAGCAGCAGAACAACGAGATCGAGCAGGCTGCCACTGCGGTGACTGAAATGACCAGCGCTGTGGAAGAAGTGGCGCGCAATGCCGTAAGCACCTCGGAAGCGTCCAGTGAAGCCAGCCGCTCCACCGGCGATGGGCGTGACCTGGTAATGGAGACCGTGGGTGCCATCGAGCGCATGAGCGGCGATGTGCAGGCCACTGCCAGACTAATTACTCACCTGGCCGAACAGTCGCGCGATATTGGCAAGGTGCTGGACGTGATCCGTGGCCTGGCCGACCAGACCAACCTGCTGGCGCTGAACGCCGCCATCGAGGCGGCACGTGCCGGTGAGGCGGGCCGTGGTTTTGCCGTGGTGGCCGATGAGGTGCGGGCGCTGGCTCATCGTACCCAGCAGTCGACCAGTGAGATCGAGCGGATGATCGGCAGTATTCAGGGGGGTACGGAAGAAGCGGTGGAATCGATGCGCACCAGCACCGAGCGCGCCGAATCCACACTGAACATTGCACGTGGCGCAGGTATGGCGCTGGACACCATCGCCGGGGCGGTGGCGCAGATCAACGAGCGTAACCTGGTGATTGCCAGCGCGGCGGAAGAGCAGGCGCAGGTGGCGCGGGAAGTGGACCGCAACCTGGTGAACATCAATGATCTGTCGGTGCAAAGTGCTACCGGGGCGCATCAGACCAGTGCGGCGAGTGCGGAGTTGTCGCGCCTTGCTGTAGACCTCAACGGCCTCGTAGCCCGTTTCCGCACCTGAAGAAGCTGGGGCCGCTTTGCGGCCCATCGCCGGCAAGCGCGGCTCCCACACCGGCCGCAAGCGCAGTACCTGTGGGAGCCGCGCTTGCCGGCGATGGGCTGCAAGGCAGCCCCCTGCATAGCCGGATCAGTAATCGATCCGCACATCCCCTTTCGGCACGCTGCAGCACGACAGGATGTAGCCCTCGGCTTCGTCCTCTTCGGTAATGCCGCCGTTGTGTTCCATCTCCACTTCGCCGCCCAGCTTGAGTACCTTGCAGGTGCCGCAGATACCCATGCCGCAGGCTTTCGGGATCATCAGGCCTACCTTGGCAGCCGCCGCGTGCACGGTCTCGCCCGGGGCGATGCGGATGCTCTTCTCGCTGCCGATGAACTCCACCAGGTTGAGATCGGCCGCATCCAGCTCCGGTGCGTCGGCCGCCTGCTCGGCATGCTCCACCGCATCGGCCTTGGCCTCGGGCGGCGTCGCACCGAACGATTCCTCGTGATAGTTCTTCATGTCGAAGCCGACCGCTTCGAGCATGCGCTTGACCGCGCTCATGTAGGGCGTCGGGCCGCAGCAGAACACCGTGCGCTCCATGTAGTCCGGCGCGATCAGCTCCATCAGGCGCTGGTTGAGGTAGCCGCGATAACCCGCCCAAGGCTCACCCAGGCCGTGCTTTTCACAAATGATGTGCAGGCTGAAGTTGGGGATGCGCGAGGCCATCTGCTCCAGCTCGCGGTGGTAGATGATGTCCTTCGGCGAACGGGCGCTGTGCACGAAGACCATGTCGACATTGCCGTTGGTATCGTAGAACCAGCGGGCCATCGACATCACTGGCGTAATACCGACACCGCCGGAAAGGTACAGCACCTTCTGCGCCGGGAAATCGATGGCGTTGAACAGCCCCACCGGGCCGTGCACCGGCAGCTCGGCACCTTCGTGCATGGTGTCGTGCAGGAAGTTGGAAACCAGGCCACCCGGCACGCGCTTGACGGTGATCGAGAAGCTGTACGGCACCGACGGCGAACTGGAAATGGTGTAGGAGCGCATCACCGGCTTGCCTTCGATCTCAAGCTCCAGGGTGACGAACTGCCCTGGCTTGAAGAAGAACATGATCGGTTGGTCGGCCATGAAGCAGAACGTGCGCACGTCCCAGGTCTCCTGGATGACCTTGACGCAGCGCACGATGTGGCGGCCGTTGGCCCAGGTCTGGGTAGTGACCGGATTGAGGAAGGTATCGGACATGTTCATCTCCAGCAGCCGACTATTGGCCTTTTTATGGCTTGGATAATGCGCAAGCTGAAGACGACGTACATTCCTGCCTGCGACATCGGCGTGCTTATCGCGACCAGCCCCGCGCTGCAAGGGCTGGCGCGTCGTAATTCAAATCGGCCATGTCGCCCATGGATACGGTTCATGACGCCTTCGGACGCACACTCCACGGCAAAACAACCAGCCTGCTGTTGAAACAAAGAGCCGTGAGAACAGCCTTGCGGCACAACAACGATTAGCCACCTTTTGCCGGCCGCACACGGCCCCGAGGAATACACGATGGACGTCACCGCAACCCTGAGCCTGGGCGATCCACTGGAACCTGCACGCAAGGCCACCGCCGAAATGCTGCAGACCCGCGAACGCACCTATTCGCTGCCCCAGCCTTTCTACACCGACGAGCGTCTGTTCCAGATCGACATGCAGGAGATCTTCCACAAGGAGTGGTTGATCGCCGGCATGACCTGCGAGATCCCGGCCAAGGGCAACTACATCACCCTGCAGATCGGCAAGAACCCGATCATCGTGGTGCGTGGCGCCGAAGGTAAGGTGCATGCCTTCCACAACGTCTGCCGCCACCGTGGTTCGCGCCTGTGCGTCAGCGAAAAGGGCAAAGTGGCCAAGCTGGTCTGCCCATACCACCAGTGGACCTACGAGCTGGACGGCCGCCTGCTGTTCGCCGGCACCGAAATGGGTGCCGACTTCGACATGAACCAGTATGGCCTGAAGCCGGTGAACGTGAAGGTCGCCGGCGGCTACATCTTCATCAGCCTGGCGGAAAACCCGCCTGCCATCGACGAGTTCCTGGCCACCCTGGACCACTACATGGAACCGTACGACATGGAAAACACCAAGGTGGCGGTACAGACCACCTTGATGGAAAAGGCCAACTGGAAGCTGGTGCTGGAAAACAACCGCGAGTGCTACCACTGCAACGGTTCGCACCCGGAGCTGCTGCAAACCCTGCTGGAATGGGACGACACCAACGACCCGCGCGCCAGCCAGGAATTCAAGGACCACGTGGCCGCCTCCGCCGCCGCCTGGGAAGCCGAGAAGATCCCGTACCTGCACAAGAGCCATGGCCTGCGTAACCGTATCGTGCGCATGCCGCTGCTCAAGGGCACCGTGTCGATGACCATGGACGGCAAGCAGGCCTGCCAGAAGCTGATGGGCCGCATCAAGAACCCGGACCTGGGCTCGATGCGCATCCTGCACCTGCCGCACTCCTGGAACCACTGCATGGGCGACCACATGATCGTGTTCACCGTGTGGCCGATCAGCGCCCAGGAAACCATGGTCACCACCAAGTGGCTGGTGCACAAGGACGCCGTGGAAGGCGTGGATTACAACCCGGAAAACATGCGCAAGGTGTGGGACGCCACCAACGACCAGGACCGTCGTCTGGCCGAAGAGAACCAGCGCGGGATCAACTCCACTGCTTACCAGCCAGGGCCGTACTCGAAGACTTATGAGTTTGGCGTGGTGAACTTCATTGACTGGTACAGCCAGCGAGTGTTGAACAACCTGGGGGCGGAGCCGGCGGCGTATTTGAAGGAAGTGCAGGCGCAGTAATACATACACACCCGCCATGCTTCGGCAGCAGGCCGAAGCATGGCGCTTTTACACCGCTGTATCTGGCCGCTGTGCGTCTGTACGCACATGATAAGCCATCGGTTGTATCGGATAGCGCCGTTCGGCAGACGACGTTGCCAACCCATAAAGCTCATAAGCTGACAGGGCCGTAGCAACTGAGGACATCCCAAAATCAACCCAGGCCAACCCCTCTGCCGCCGGTGTGAACAGCCGTCCGATAGCCGTGCCAATACTCATCGAGGCGATGACGCCTCCAGCGACCGAAAGCGCCTTATCCTGCTTAGTCCATGGTGCGACGGGTTGCTCTGCCGTGTTGTAAGTCAAAACCCCAGAGCGGCTTGCCGGGTAACCACTATTCAGGGCGAAGTCTCGCTCGACACGGTAGTTCCGGTACGCTTTCACGGCACTGATTGCCAGGTTGATCACCCCCGTGACGATGTTCCTGATCGGCGCCATGATGGCGGGGAAACGACCACTTGGGTCAACAAAGTTGACAGGGTCGCCTTGGCAGTAGGCATAAGCATTGAGCCCCCCCTTGCCGAACGGGCTTAACGCGTCAGGGCCAATGAACCGCCCCAGGCTCGGGCTGTAGACGCGGTGGCCATTGCCCAACGGGTAGCCACCCGTCAGTGGATCACGATACTGACCACAGAACGCCAGACCCGGCACAGCGGCAGCTGCCATAACGCCATAGGGTGAATATGCATTCACTTGAAAAGGAATGCCGCTCAAAATCGAATGCTGCCGATCGGTCCCCAACAAACGTCTGGCCATGATTTATCCACAATTAGGCGCTTTCGTGGATACGCTAACCAGCGCCTGCAAGTTTTGATACTGGCAAAAATATCAGGCCGTACATTGATCATTATTTGATCATAACGGCCAACGCGGTGTCATTCCTGGGCTACAGCGGAGTTCGTACACCTTGTCCACAGAGCCACCAACAGAGTTTGTGAGCAACCCATAAGTGTTTTGCGATCGCCCTGTTGATAAGTCACCCAAGAGCTTGATTTTCAGGCATTCCGGAGGATCCTGGCGGAATTGATCAATTTTTGAGCAAGTCTGTCAAACCCTTTCACTACGCCGCTTACAGGAGATACCGAACAGATTATCCACAGACCGGCTAACAGCGATTGTGGGCAAAATCAGGAGGGTGCTGCCGCGCGTTGCATGCGAAGGCAGGATAAGACTGATCGTTTTTTGATCAAAAGCTTGGAAACCCCGTCATACAAGGGCTGCGGCTATGCGCCAACACTTTATCCACATGTTGGCGAACAGATTTGGTGGGCAAAATACGCAGTGGTTCTGGATATTGAGTGGGAGCTAATGTGTTGGGTTGTCTGTAAGGGCCTCATCGCTGGCAAGCCAGGCTCCTACAGGGACTGCGCATGGCTTGAGGCAATGCGATCTATGTGGGAGCGGCCTTGTGTCGCGAAAGGGCTGCGTAGCAGCCCGGCAATTTCTGCGATATTGCAGAAACCTGGGGCCGCTATGCGGCCCTTTCGCGACACAAGGCCGCTCCCACAAAGAGTTACATGACGCTTCAGGCTCTAGCGCAGCACGCCCTCTTCCACCAGCAGCTTGAGGATGGCCTCGGCGCCTTCCTGAGGCGAAACATCCTTCAGCACCTTGCCACCGCCGCCACTGGCCTTGGCCGTCGCTGCCTTCATGCGGTCGGCGCCGCTCTTGGCCTTGATCACCTTAAGCCGCTTGGGCCGCGGGCGAGCTGGTTGCAGTTCGGCTTCGGCCAGCAGTTCATCTTCGACAATCGCTACGTTGCGCGCCGCCAGTACGCCCCGGCGCGCCGGCCCGAAAGCGCTCTGGCGCGGCTTGGGCGCAGCGTTATCCACAGTCGCCAGCAACGGCAGGCGCACTTTCAGCCGACGCCGCTGACCACGCGGCAGCGCCTGCAGTACCTGGGCGGTGCCGTTGTCGATCGACTCCACTTCGGCCAGCCCTACAATCAACGGCCAGCCGAGCTTTTCGGCCAGCAGGAACGGCAACATGCCCGACCCTTCGCCGGTCTCGGCCTGGCTGCCGGTCAGCACCAGTTGTGCTCCGGCATCGCGCAGGTAATCCCCGAGCACCCCCAGCACATCGGCACCGGCCGGCTGCTCCAGCACATCCAGATGGTCCAGGCCCATGCCCAGGTAGGCGCGCAGCGCTTCTTCCCGAGGGTCGCCGGCATGCACCACCTGCAAGTTATCCCCAGCCAGCTGCAAACCCAGCTCCACCGCCCGCGCATCCTGCTCGGCGCGGCGAGCGCGGCCGGAGCTGGGGTGGGCACCGATGGAAACCAGGCTGATCACTTTCGTACTCATGCTCGTGCCCTTATGCCGCGTCGCGCTGGCCGCCGCTGCGGTAGTTGTCCACAGCCTCGATCAGTGCCTGGAGAATCGCCGAACTGTCGCCAATCACCGACAGGTCAGCCCGTTTGATCATGTCGCAGCCCGGATCCATGTTGATCGCCACCACCTTGTCGCAGGCACCGATGCCCTGCAGGTGCTGGATCGCGCCCGAGATACCCACAGCCACGTAGACCCGCGCGGTAACCCAGGTACCAGTGGCACCCACCTGGCGATTGCGCGGCATGAAGCCGTCATCCACCGCCACCCGCGAGGCGCCTTCGGTGGCGCCCAGGGCCGCGGTGGCCCTGTGGTACAGGTCCCAGTCCTTGACGCCGTTGCCGCCGGAGACGATGAACTCGGCCTCGGCCATGGCAATGGTGGCCGGGTCCACGGCCACCGAACCAAGGTCTTCGATGCGCGACAGGCTGCGCGCCACGCTTGTGGACAACTCCACGGGCAGCGCTTCGTGACGGGTCTCGCTGACTGGCTCGGCGCACTCGGCCGCCGCCAGGATCAGGCGTGGTACGGCGCGCTGCAGGTCTTGCTGGCCGGCACCGGCACGGCCGATGCACTGGCCGTCCTTGACCTGCCAAACCCGCGTCGCCGGGCGCTCGCCCAGTGCCGCGCCCAGGCGCCGGCCCAGTTCGCCACCACCGGTGCGGCTGTCGGGCAGCAGCCAGTGACGTGGCGTGAACTGGTTATCCACAGCACGCAGGCCCTGCACCAGTTGCTCCGGTGCATAACCTTCGAAGGCTTCGCCCTCGATAACCAGCAGGCGGTCGACCCCGGCTGTGGAAAAGTTGCTTTCCTTGTGCTCGCCAAACACCACTGCCAGCACCGCACCGTCGCTGCCGGCCAGGCTGTGGGCCAGGCCGAGCAGGTCACGGTCGTGGCTGCTCAGGCGGCCACCGACCATGTCGGGTACAACGGCGATGTAGAACGTCGGCGCCGGCACCTGGTGCAGCGGCAGCTTGACCTCGGCCGCCGCCGTGCGTCGCCCGCCCACAGCGGTGCCCTGCTGGGCGCCGCTGCGGTCGATGCGCTTGAGCCCGGCCGGGCCGATGAAACCCGCAGCAATCGCATGGGGGTTCTTGCGGATGAGGCCGTTGGGCCCCATCCAGCTGGTCTGCTGCGTCTGCATCGCTGCATGCAGCGGGTGCAGACGGTTACGGGCGATCCACTCGGCGCGCGGGTCGCGGCGGATAATGTCGCTCATCAGTGCACCTCCGCAGGTTCACGTTTGGCCGTTTGCGGCTTTGCGGTGGCCGGCGCATCCTCTTCGATCAATACGTCGGCAACCAGCTCGGCCAGGTCCTTGATCTGTGGGCGCGGTTCGACCACGCCTTCGAGCATCGCGGTGCACTGTGGGCAACCCACGGCCACCAGCTCGGCCTCGGTCTGGCGAATGTCGTCCATGCGCATGTCCGGGATACGCTGCTTGCCAGGGATATCGGTGATCGGCGCACCGCCGCCACCACCGCAGCAGCGGGAGCGGAAGCCCGAGCGCTCCATTTCGCGCACTTCGATGCCCAGCGCCTTGAGTACTTCACGCGGGGCTTCGTATTCGCCGTTGTAACGGCCCAGGTAGCAAGGGTCGTGGTAGGTGACGCTGCCACCCTTGTGCTGGCCCAGGTTGAGTTTTTTCGCTGCGATCAATTCGGCGATGTAGGTGCTGTGGTGCTGCACCTGATAGTCGCCGCCCAGGGCGCCATACTCGTTCTTCAGCACATGGAAGCTGTGCGGGTCGCAGGTGACGATGCGCTGGAACTTGTACTTGGCCAGTGTCTGGATATTGCGTTTGGCCAATTGCTGGAAGGTCGCTTCATCGCCCAGACGACGCGCCACGTCGCCGCTGTCGCGCTCTTCCAGGCCGAGCACGGCAAAGTCCACGCCAGAAGCCTTGAGCACTTTGACGAACGAGCGCAGGGTGCGCTGGTTGCGCATGTCGAACGCACCGTCACCGACCCAGAACAGCACTTCGGTGGATTTCACCTCCGACAGCAGTTGCAGGTTGAGGTCGGCGGCCCAGTTCATGCGCCCGCCAGGAGCGAAGCCGCCCGGGTTGTCGGTGGCGATCAGGTTGTCCAGCACTTCGGCGCCCTTGTTCGGGGTGGCGCCTTTTTCCAGGGTGAGGTGACGGCGCATGTCGACGATGGCATCGACGTGCTCGATCATCATCGGGCATTCCTCGACGCAGGCACGGCAGGTGGTGCACGACCACAGTGTTTCGGCGTCGACCAGGCCATTGACGATCGGCTGGTGCGGATGGCCGCCATGCTCACCGATCGGTTTGCCCGGGTATGGGCTGCCGGCGAACTGCGCGTCGGTGCCACCGGCCAGGCCGATGACCATGTCCTGAATGAGCTTTTTCGGGTTCAGCGGCTGGCCGGCAGCAAAGGCCGGGCACATGGCTTCGCATTTACCGCACTGTACGCAGGCGTCGAAGCCCAGCAGCTGGTTCCAGGTGAAGTCCACCGGCTTTTCCACGCCCAGCGGCGCGTTCGGGTCTTCCAGGTCCAGCGGCTTGAGGCCGGTGGAACGGCCGCCGCCGAAGCGTTCGGCGCGGCGGTGCCAGGCCAGGTGCAGGGCACCGGCGAAGGCGTGTTTCATCGGGCCGCCCCAGGTCATGCCGAAGAACAGCTCCGACACGCCCCACAGCACGCCCAGGCCGAGAATGCCCACCATCACCCAACCGCCGGTGTTGGCCGGCAGGATGCCGGCGACTGGCAAGGTGGCGATGAAGAAGCTCACGGCAAACGCCAGCAGGCTCTTCGGCAGGCGCATCCACGGGCCTTTGGACAGGCGCGAAGGCGGGTTGAGGCGGCGCTTGAAGACGAAGATGGCGCCGCTGAACATGATCACGGTGGCCACCAGCAACGCGTAGCCGAGGATCTTGCTCTGCAGGCCGAAACCGTGCACCAGGATCGCCAGCACGGCTGACAGCACGAAGCCGCCAGCGGTGGCCACGTGAGTCTTGGACATGTACTTGTCGCGTTCGACCACATGGTGCAAGTCCACCAGGTAGCGGCGCGGCATGGCCAGCAGGCCGCCGATCAGGTTGACCTTGGAAGGCCGGCCACGCCGCCACATGCGCACCCGGCGCAGGGCGCCGAGCGCCGCCAGGCCAAGGGCAGCGAACAGCAGGATGGGTAGAAGGGTGTTCAACATGGGAGGCTCCCACA